>TARA_B100001113_G_scaffold333887_1_pt1 | contig 14592 bp, 15 predicted proteins | sample TARA_B100001113 | Tara Oceans TARA_B100001113 (sample SAMEA2622402) | marine metagenome | biome: marine biome (ENVO:00000447); feature: deep chlorophyll maximum layer (ENVO:xxxxxxxx); material: "saline water (ENVO:00002010), including plankton (ENVO:xxxxxxxx)" | depth 50 m | reverse complement strand
TCGGCCGAGGAGGAGGCTGAGGCCCGTGAACACATCGAGGCCGTGCGGGAAGCCGAAGCCGCTGAAGACGTCGCCCTGAGTTCTGAAGAAGACGCTCTTCCGGCAGAGGTTCCTGACGGGGAGTGAGGTGAGGCCGGATGGAGCAAATGGTCCTCGACGGTTGGTTCCTCAGGCAGGACATCGTTGAGCGCTTGCTCTCCACCGGAAGCGAAAGCGACGAGGCGTCGGCCTTTGGGGACCGAATCATGCGCATCGCGGCTCAAGACGGAGCCGAGCATCAGGCCCTGAGCGATCCCATCGACCGTTCGATTGCTTTGGTGCTGTCCCTGGTTCGCGAGGAAGGACTCAACGCATGGGACATTGATCTGGAGGCCTTTCTGGAAATCTTCACCGAACGCGTGCGTACCGAAGCAGAACGCGTTGACCTGCCCGCATGTGGGCGCTTGATTCGCCTTGCATGGGAGGTGCTGCATGAGCAGACCCTTGGGGTCTATGACCGGGCCACGGCGATTGATTTGGCCGAGGAAGAGATGGATTTCGGCCATGATTTTGGCTGGGAACTCGACGTCGACGACGAAGCCTTCGCCTTCACCACGACCGTGCTCCAAGGCGAGGCGGACGCGACGTTGCCCTCGTTGTTTGACGGTCGTCTGCGCCGCCCCGAAGGCCGTCCAACGACGCTTGGTGAACTCCTTGCCGCGTTCAAAGACGCCGCAGATGACGCCGAAGCCTTGCAGGAACGCGAACGCGTCAGGGAAGCAGCTGCCGCCGAACTGAAGGCCCACCTCGATGACGTGGGCGGACGAATGCACGACGAGGACCTCGAAGGCGACATTGAACGATGTTGGAACGCCCTACGCCAGGTGTGCAAGACCAACGGGGCCGCAAAAGTGCCATTGCTCGAGGTCGTGCGTCGCTTGGAAGAGATTGACCCTGAAGCAGCCGCAAGCCTTGGTGGTCGCACTGAGGCCAACGTGGCCGCATTCATCGCTGGGTTGTTTCTGGTTCACCGTAGGTTGGTTGACGTGGTTCAAGATCAGGTGCCCTCCGGTCCAATTCATCTGGTGGACCTCTGGCCCAAGATGGACGCATACCACGATGTGCGTGCCCATTTGGAGCGCCTTGAGGCAGAAGAGGACGGCCGGGTTCCAACCGGACTCCTCCAGCGTGCCGGTGAAGCCGCAGCCTTGGAGGAGGCCTCTGCGGCTGTGTTGGCGGAGTCCGAAGACGACACAGAATCGTGGTTGGTTGAGTGAGGTGACGAAATGACGGAAACACCGTTGGAACTCCTGCTCGAAGCCCAACTGTTCGCAGCAGGGCGTTCCTTGTCTGCTTCAGACATCGCCGAAACCCTCGGCTATGAGGTGGACGAAGTCACGGCAGCGCTTGAGCAGCTCCAAGGGTCCCTCAAACGGCGCCGAGGTGCTTTGCATCTCGCCGAAGTCGGTGGTCGATGGGCCATGGAAGTGAAACCGAAGGTCGCGGCCCACCTTCCCCGGGAAACGAAAACCGACCTTCCTCCTCGCTTGCTCAAGGCGGCGTCGCTCATCGCCTACCATCAGCCCATGCCACAGTCACGTCTGGTGGAGATGCTCGGTCAGCGTGCTTACGATCACGTGCGTGAATTGGCTCAAGCAGGGATGATTCAACGTCGAAGGGACGGAAACACGCGTCGTTTATCCACCACCCGCCGTTTTTCGGAAGTGTTTGGCTGTCCCCACACCGACCGGGCTAAGGTCCGGGCCTGGTTCCGTGAACAGGTGGCCGATTCTGGCATTCTTGACGACGTGCTTGGCAGCGTGGTCGTTGAAGAGGAGCAAGTGGACGGTACGGTGCAGGCCGTTCTCCCCGTCGGCGAAGACGAGTGATCAGGCGCCTTGCCTGAGCATGGAGAGGATTTCTTCGGCCGTTGTTTGTGTTCGTGGTCCTTCCCACGTGGCCAACCGGGCTGCCACCTCTTCGATTTCCGGACCGACCGCGCCAGCGCTTACGGCCATGTTCCGGGCATGCAATCGCATGTGTCCGGCTTGGATGCCGCTGGTGGACAAGGCACGCAGTGCGCCCAAGTTTTGTGCCAGCCCTGAGGCTGCCATCACGGCGGCAAGACGGTCTGCAGATTCGATGCCAAGAAGTTCCAAGCACGCTCGTGCCGTGGGGTGGACCCTGCTTGCTCCGCCAACGGTGCCCACGGCCATGGGCGTTTCAAGGCGTCCAACGAGGAACCCGTCGCCGTCAACCTCCCATTCGGTCATCGAAGCGTAACGGCCGGTTCGCACCGCAGCCCAGGCGTGGCATCCGGCTTCGATGGCTCGCCAGTCTTGGCCGCAGGCGATGGCTACGGCACTGATCGCGTTCATGACGCCCTTGTTGTGCGTCGCTGCACGGTAGGGGTCCGAGGCTGCAAAATGGTAGGCCTCAATGATGCCAGAGATGACTTCAGCACCCTGAGATGCATCGCCGTCATCGGACATGGCTTCGGGGCTGAACCGTGCCTCGACGCGAGCCATGCGCTCAGTGGCCAGATTGGACAGGATTCGTAGCAAGACACGCCCGCCGGTGAGGGCTTCAACGCGTGGTGCGACAAGTTCCGCCATGGTGTTCACGGCGTTGGCGCCCATCGCGTCGCGGACGTCAACGTGCAGGTGAACCACGAACATCGTGCCGATGTCCGTCGGAATGCGGTGGCAGGTGATGCGCTTCAGGCCACCACCGAGCCGAATCATGGTGGAAGGGCGGTCGTTACACATGCGCATCAGTTCCTCTTCAGCACCCATCACGGCGGATTCAGCCGCCTCGAGGTCTTCGACGTCCAGCACTTGCACTTGGGCGATCATGACGGGGGGGTCGTTGCTGCTGACGAAACCGCCTGTGTCCCTGCATCGGCGTGCCATGTTGGACGCAGCAGCCACAACGCTGGACTCCTCGAGGACGAAGGGAATGAGGTACTCCTCGCCATCCACGATGAAATTCGTGGCCAAGCCGACCGGGAGGACGAAGCGTCCAACGACGTTCTCAATCATGTGATCGGCCGCTTCTTCACTCAACGCGTCGGCTGAGGCCAAGGCATTCACGGCCTCCTCGCTGAGGTCGGTCACCTCGAGGAGGGCCTTCCGCCGTTCCTCAACGCTGAGTCGGTAGAACCCCGAGAGGCGGCTGCTCCGGGCAGGCATGGTGGGTGGCAGTCCCTGAAAAGCATGAACCCACCGGCGAGATTAACGCTCGACTAACGCGTTAACGAAGCGTTGAACAAGCGCTAAGATGCGTTAATCCTCAGCAAAAACAGCCCTTCCGCGTACGGATTAACGTACGCTAACGCGACTTGTGCGGCCGCCCGTTCGGTCAAGGATGATATACTCGCTTTTGGTTGGCGCCGAGCATGATGCCCTCGGAAGGTTTCCCGCACGTGACGAGGAACCCGTTCGGTCGAAAGCCGCTTGAGGGGAGCGACGCTGACCTTCTTGTTGCTCGTGACGAAGTTCTTCAGAACCTTCGTTGGTTCCTCCAAGAAGGGAATGATGCACGTCTTCTGCTCCTTACCGGCCCCTCTGGTTCGGGGCGCACGTCCTTGATGCGTGTTCTGAAAGGGAGCTTGCAGCGCTCCGTCCACGTGGTGGATGTGGATCCGATGCAACCTGCAGCGGACCTGTTGAAGCAAATTCATCTGGGCCTGATCGGTGGCGAACCACCCACTGGGCCAAGCCAAGCCACGGACATGCTGATTCAAACGCTGCGTAGGGACCATGGGCAGGCCCTGATCGTGCTTGACCTCCCCGTGCTCGACGGAGAACACCTGCCCCAGATCCTTTCCAAGTCGATGTCGTACTTGGAGCGCCTTGATGCGCTGATTGTCGTCATCGCCACGCCTGAACACGCCGCACGTCTCGGACCCGCACTCGAGGTTCGCTTCTTGGAGGAGTTCGCGTTGAAACCCTTCACTGACGAGGACATCGCCACGATGATCGACGTTCGCGTCCGCCGCCAAAACCAACTGGGATGGCGTCCTCGAACTGCCTGGATTCAGGAACACTTGGCAGGCGTTCAGCGCCACCCCCGAGATCTCCTTCGGGCCATGAGCGCCCATTACGTCGCGCAGCAACGCGGCGAGCGTCGATCGAGTTCCCCTCCGCAAGAAGGTGTGAACGAGCCCCATTTGGACGGCTGGACGTCAGGTCAGCCCGCCAAGGGTCTGGAATTGGACATGGACGATTTGGAAGGCGCACGAGAGCAAGATGCCCCCCCGCCCATCCGCCCCTCGCTGGACGATCTTGTCGAGACGGATCCGACTTGGATGGAGGATTTCAAGCGTGTTGAACCAGAGCCAATGGTTTCTGACGAATCCGACGCGTTTGAGCCCGCTCCTGAGGTGCCGCAACCAAGCCAAGCACCTCCTTTGGAGCCGTTGGTGTCTCAAGTGGAGGCTTCGTCACCCTTTGGCCGCATCGCTCAACGTTCCATCGCCGCAACCAACCAGGCAGCCGCATCGTCGCATCTTTCTTCCTCGGAACCTCCTTCCAAAGAACCCGAAGACAAATCGTGGGAGTACACGGACAACACCCCGAAGACGACCGCTTCGGGCGCGACGTCACAACCCGCATCCAGCGTTCGGGTCTCTGCGCCCGTTGACGCCACCCAACCTGCATGGGACCAAAACGTGCTTCTCCTGCTCAAACAGGCCCTGACGGAGACCACGGCGCCCACCGCATCCCCCATTCATGGTTTGGCTGAAGCCCTCGCGCGGTTGGGCATGCCTCACGCGGGGGCCTTGCAGCACCGTCCACTCCGGGTGCAAGCGCTCAAGGAACTCAATTCAGGCCAAGCCGTCGTGGTTGAAGCCGCCAGCCAGCGAGAGGTTTCTCCTTCCGATGAAACACTGTTGGCCCGCTTGGGCATCAAACGTGCTCGGCTGTCGCAAGTGTGCAATGCCCTCCACAAGGACGGGGTGTTGGACGTCGCTCAACGAGGTCGATCACGTGTGTTTACCCTCTCAACGGCCGCCCGTGCCCAACTCAAAGCCTGGAACCTGCTTGGAGGTGAGGCCTGATGGCATGGACTCCTGCATGGTCCACCAAAATCAGCGCTCCTGTGGCGTCCCTTACCGCCGGTCGCGGGTGGTGCGTGGTGGGGCACGAACGTCGACTGACGCTGCTCTCTGATGACGGCGCACATCGTTGGACCCACGACCTGCTCTTCACGCCACACAACGTCGTGGCCGCAGGCGCCCATCTTGGCGTGCTTGCCGCTCACGGTTTCACCGTCCATCGCTTCGAAGACGGCACCCCGGTGAACGAAGGACGAGCGGTCAGCCGTGGCTTCTCATCCCTCCTTGCGCGCCCAGGTGGAGGCTGGCTCGCCTCAGGGCGCGAAGGCGACCTTCACCTGTTCACAAAAGAGGGCCGTGGACGCTCCCGTGCCGCTCGCGCTCCCGTTCGGGGATTGCTCGGCTGGCTGGACCGTGACCAGGTCATCGTTCACGATCAGGACGGATGCCTTCGTCTGGTACATGTCGGCAGCGGCGAGGACCTCGCCACGTTCGGCGAAGAATCCTGGACGTGGGTTTCCTCCTTGGAACGTGACGGATTGTTGTTGCGTGGCGCTGACGGTCTTCTGCATCGAGGCGTCCCCGGCTCGTCCGGTTGGGACCGCCTTGATCGCCTTGAAAGCGAGGTGCTTGAGCCAACGGCTGCGGCCAGAATGTCCGGTGGCTGGGTCTTGCTCGAGCTTGACGGGCGCATCATCATGGCTCCAGAAGGGGACATGGTTCACGAAGGGACGGTGATGAGCGACCCCGTCTTGTTGCTCGCAGGAGACGGGGACGAGACATTGTTCGGAGCAAGCCGTGACGGTCTCCTTCGTTCCTGGTACGGTGGCGAGAGAGAACGGATTGAACGCGAAGCACGTCGTGCGTTGGTCGCCGACGGTCGTCGTGCAGCCGACTGGGCCCAGCGTCGAAGGCGATTCGACGCCGCCATGGAAGCCGAGGAACGAGCCGACTGGTCCACAGCAGCATTGCACTACGAGGCCCTTGGCCGAAAAGAGGACGTGGAACGCGTTCGCCGTTTGGGTGGTGATGTGGATGACTGAAGGCGATCATCCCACGGAGGTGACGCCGGAACGCGTGCAACGCTATCTGGACTTGACCGCCCGTGCCCGGGCGAAAGCCACGCCAATTCCCGAAGAGGGTACGGCTGCGTGGTTGGACCTTCAACGTCTGATGCGTATGGCTGACGACTACGCCTCCGACGCTGCGCACTTTCTGAAGACTGGCGACCTTGTTCGTGCTTTTGGCGCGATCAATTACGCGCATGCATGGATCGATGCCGGTGTTCGCTTGCGTCTTCTGGACGGTCACGACGACGATGTCCTGTTCACGCTCCCTTAGGGGTCGATTCGGCGAAGACGGTGGCTATCGACCACTTCAATGACGGGGCATCCCGCTTGGATTAGGCGTCCTTTCAGTCCTCGGTCCACGGTGAGGGTGGCCGCGCGGCGTTGCACGGCCAAGTCGACTATGTGGTCGTCGGGATGCAGCCCTTCTTCGGGCGCATCGATCACCGTGGCCCGTTGGTCAAGCAAAGTCAACAACAGTCCTCTGCGCTGGAGGTCGATGGCCCCCAGTTCTTCTCGCACCCCCTGTGGAACGAGCCATGTTGGACGGCCAACCAGAGGAAGCAAGGCGTGATCGAGGTTGACGTTGGCATCCACAGCAGCGGTCCAACCGCATGCGTCGATGATCAGGTCCACGTTTCCGCCTCAGACGATGGTCGCGTGGCCGATGAGGCGCCAGCGGGAGCCTGTCCGTCGAGAAATGGAAACACGCTGACCTTCATCGGCGCAGATGGGGAGGCGAAGTTGGAGCGTGGCCTTGTTTTTCTCGACGTTCTTGACGACACCAACGGAGGTGGCCGTGGCCACGTTGAGCATCAGCATCTCGTTGTTCCGAAGGCGGTGCACGGGTTCAGGGGCCTCTCCGTCTCCGGCCACCATGGTGTCCATGAGGTCCACCTCAACGCGAATACTGTCATGAATGCCGGGCAATTCACCGCGCAAGGCAATGACCTGCCCACTGAGGTTGTCGGCCGTGGTCGTTGAAGGGTCCAGTTTGGTCGCGATGCCCACCAATCCTCCGGCATGAGCGGTCTCGAGGTTCAGGCCGCCCCCTTGGATGCTGCTAATGGTCGCTTCAATGGGCTGCCACACGGCTTTGTTGCCTTCGCCGATGCGGCGTCCTGGAGCGATTTGCACCTCGTCACCAATCGAAAACGTTCCTTCAACGATACTTCCGCCAATGACGCCTCCGCGCATCTTGCCAGGGCGCGTCCCTGGTCGATTGATGTCGAAGGAACGGGCGACGTGCATGACGCTGCGCACGTCCGCAGAGCGGTCGGGTGTTGGAATGAAGGCTTCAATGGCCGAAATGAGGACGTCCAAGTTGACGTCGTGGTGGGCCGATACGGGGATGATAGGCGCGTGTTCTGCGATTGTGCCCTTGAGGAATTCCTTGATCTCGGCGTGCGACTCAAGCGCCCGCTCACGAGATACCAAGTCGATCTTGTTCTGGACCACCACGATGTTCTCAATGCCTGCAATTTCTAGAGCCATGAGGTGTTCACGGGTCTGAGGTTGTGGGCAGGTCTCGTTCGCGGCCACCATCAGAAGCGCACCGTCCATCAGCGATGCTCCGGTGATCATGATGGCCATCAGTGTCTCGTGGCCCGGAGCGTCGACAAAGGAAACAACTCGGAGGAGTTCTTCATCGTCGTCCTTGCCGCCATCGGGGCGTCGGCCAAGGGGGTAATGGGCACCCTCCTCTGTCTTGTAGAAAGCCGTGTCAGCGTAGCCGAGTTTGATGGAGATGCCGCGCTTCCGTTCTTCGGAGTGCGTGTCCGTCCAGACACCAGACAGGGCTTGTGTCAGGGTGGTCTTGCCGTGGTCGACGTGCCCGACCAAGCCGATGTTCACTTCAGGTTGGCGCGGGAGTCGACGTGCCATCGCTCCCCCTCCCTTCTGTCGTGCTCGAAAACCCTCTCGGGTTTCACTCCGCGGCCGGTTCCTCGTCGGCACCGAAGATGGCCTCGAGCGACTTGTTGCCGGCTTCGATGACCTTGAGATTGATCTGACGCGTGTCTTGCGTCACGGTGTTGCCACGGAAGTTGCGGCGGCGGCGCAGACCGTCTGGGACGTAGCGGAAAGTCCGCTTTTCGCCCTTCTTGGTCTTCTGGACCAGCTTGTGGCCCTTGTATCCGGTGGAGGCCGTGACCAGCACGGATTGGCGGGAGCCGCCGTCGAGATCGCGGCGCATGGGGGTCCCGGTTTTGTCCGAGCCGCCGGTGATTTCGAGTTTGTAGCCGTTAAGGGCCGTTTCACCTTCGCCGACAAAGATACCGTCGACGACGTCGCCGATGCGCTTTCCGAGGAATTGTGCGTGATTGTTACCGGAAACCGTCACGTTGTACGAGCGGCCGTTGTTGGCCGGGTTCGTGTCGTTAACGACAGCAATGAATTCTCCATCAGCCATAAGCCTCACCAAGGTGCAGTCCGCCGACATGCGGCCTCTATTTATGCTCACCGGAGTCAAAACGGGCCTCAGCGCCGCCGCCTTGGCACGGCGTCTTCGATTCTTGGGATGAGGTCCGCCGGCAAAACGGTGGGCATGGTCACGTGGGTGGTTCGGCCTCGCCCAGACCCGACAGGGGCCACCCGTGTGGCGACGAGTCCACGTGCTTCGAGTTCCTTCACGATCTTCCAGATGGTGGTGTGGCTGCGGGCATCGGCGTCGTGCTCTTCGCACACGACGGCGTAGAGTTGGTCGATGTCGCCGCTGGTGATGTGGTCCGCACGCCGTAGGCGCCGGGCGACGGCCAACAGCACCAGCAGTTGATGGAGGTTCAATTCGTCCACCAGGCCGTCAGCGTGGGTGCTGGGCAATTCTGTGGCTGCACGCTGCACGTCGTCGGCACGCAATTCACGCCTTCCGTCGGATTCAGCGTTTCGTACGGCGGTGTCGAGCAATTCGATGGCCGCGCGTGCGTCGCCGTTGGCCGCTGCTGCTTCCGCGATCAAGTCGATGTGCGTGCTCTGCCACGAACCGGGACGCAAGGCCAACGCCGCACGTTGCTTTGCAATGGCCGCCAATTCGTCTCGGTTGTAGGCGGGGATGCGGAGGTGGTTTGAGGCGCCAAGTCGGGAGATCACCGCGCCTTCCAGCACGTCGAGAATTTGTTCCTGGCTGATGAGGATCAGCGAAAGCGTGCCTTCCGAAGCGTCGTCTTCGTCGATGCGGAGGAGGTGGTAGAGGATGTCGTTGCCTGCACGGCGAAGGAGGTGGTCGACCTCGTCAAGCACCACGATGAGGTGTCCACGGCGGGCGGACACCAGGCGTCGGATGCTCGACAACAACTCGCCACTGGAGAGGCCCCGGTCGGGATGCCGTTCGTCCATTTGCGCGACGATTTTGTGCATCACCTGCATCGTAGTGTTCTCGTTTCGGCAGTTGATGTGCGCCACCGCAATGTCACGTGTTCCGATGAGGTGACGGGCCACATCGTCGCAGAACCGCCGAACAAGGCTGGTCTTTCCACTGCCGACGGGTCCGGTGATTACCGCACGGCCGGAGCCGCTGGCGTGCCCAATGCTCGAGAAGCGACCCGCCAAGGCGCGCTGGAGGTCGTCCCGTGCCACGAGTTCCGTGGGCAAGTAATCGAACCCCAAGGGCGTTGGGTCGAGCAGGATGAGGCCTGCGCCGATGGCATCGAGGTAGTCCACCATAACGTAGCAACAACGACGACAGCCGTTCTTGAACATGCTCCCCCCAATCAGGGGATTTCGTCGAAGCGGTATCCTTCGCCCCAATCCTTCTCGCCAAGGGTCACTTCGAGCTCAAAAGGCGTGATGAGCGGCTTGGCGTACTTCACGGCATCATCGATGGCGATGCGTGGGCATGCTGTGTTCACAAAGGCGTCAACGGGGTAGAAGTCGATGAGCTCGGGGCCAACGTGCTCAAGGGCGAGCAAGTAGCCCTTCTTGCCGTGGCGTTCCAACATGCGCTTCATCCGAAGGGCAAGTGTACGGCGCATTTGACCGGGTTTCTCACCGATGAGGATGCCGTAGCGCTCAGCGTCTTGGCAGGCCATGATGAGGCCGAAGCGCTGGCGAAGGATGCGTTCGATCCGTTGGAGCGACATTTCTGTGGCTTCACCGGTGTAAGGGTCCAGCATCGCAAGCGGCTTGCCGGTGTGCAACACGAGGCCAATGGGGTGGAAGTCTCCACTTCCAAGGAAGAGGTAGTGGCCGATGTCGTTGTAGTCGCCCGAGTAATTGCATCCGAGCACCTGGCCGGGGAAGGTCAGCCGCGCGCCGCCGAGAGGAATGGTGACGTCGAATCCAGCGGCTTCCAAGCGCTCACAGAAGGCAGGGAGCAGGTGGAGGTGCTGGATGGAGCCCACGAGGCCGAGTTTCACGTCGGTCAAGGCTGCGGTTCGACCCACGGCGTCAAGGAATCGCTCTTGTGCCTCTTCTTCGGAGAGGGGGGCGTCGCCACCGTTTTCCAGCCGTTTCTTTGCCCCTTCGCGGTGTGCATGGAGGATGTGAAGGACGGGTTGAATCTCAGGGTCGCCCTCGTAGGTGACGTCGATAAATTGGGTGGGCATGCCCGAATCGATGTTCATCTGCGAATGGCCCATGTGGGCGACAAGTTCGACGCCCATCATCTGCATCTTGTCGTGCACGAGGTCGCAGGCCCCGTAGCATGGATCCGCTGCGAGCACCACTTTTGCGCTCGTGTCGGTTTCGATGGTGTCCATCATTTCCAAGGCCTGCATCTTCAGGCCCTCGGGCACTTGCAGGGCGATGAGGCGATGATCGCCGTCTTTGATGCGCGTCATCAACTCCTCGAGTTGGAAATCATGACGGTTGAGGTCCATGGCGCTCCCGGTGGTCCGTCAGGCCGTCCCGTTTTCAAGCCATGCTCGTCGCAGGGCGCGTTACGACCCGGCCGTCCACCACGTCCACGGCGATGAGGGCAGAGAGGTTCAACCCGGGTTCCTCGTGGTGCAAATCGGCCATTCCGGGGCCTTTTTCCACGACGATAATGACCTGGGCGACTTCGGCACCGCACCTGCGGATGCCGTCGATGACGGCTCGGAGCGTACCTCCTGTGGACAACACATCGTCGACGATCAGCACACGTTCGCCAGGGCGAACGTCGTTGAGGTACATTGCTCCCTTGGAGTAGCCTGTGCTTTGGTCCACGACCACTTCGCCCTCGAGCCCATAGGCTCGCTTTCGGGCGACGACCAACGGTCGGTCATGATGCACAGCCAAGGGAGCGGTCAAAGGTAATCCCATGGCTTCGATGCCAAGGATCAGGTCGACGTCGGGCCACGAAACCCTGCCTCCAATGAGTTCGACAATAGCTGACAAGACGTCCCCATCAAGGCGGGGCACGCCGTCGGTGACGGGGTGAACGAAGTACGGGTACCCGTCTTTCCAGACGATGGGTGCTGCTTCAAGCGACGCTCGAAGGCGTTGCATTGCTTCGTCCATGCGTTTGGCTGGCCCAGATGGGCCTTAGCCTTGGCTCAAGCCTCTTGGAGGAATTCGATGTATTCGTCTGCCTCGAGCAGCGCATCATCGGCGTCCTCATGGGGTTCGATGATGAGCACCCACCCGTTGTCGTAGGGTGAATCGTTGATGGTCTCCGGGGTGCTTTCGAGTTCGCCGTTCACCTCGGTCACACGAAGGGAGAACGGGGAGGTGAACCGGAGAGCGTCGTACTCCGTGCGGACGGAGAAAAGCACGTCGCCTTCGCCGATTTCCTGGCCTTGGTCTGGCAGGTTAACGCGAAGCACAGCGCCGGCATCGGCCAGCAAGAACTCGCTGATGCCGATCATCACCCGTTCGTCCTTGACGTCGTGGAACCACAGGTGGGCGTTCGAATAGCGGCGGTTGTGTGCGATGGTGAACTCGATGTCCTCCTCGTCCATATCGCCGCGTTCAAGACCCGGTATTTGAATGCCTCCAAAGCAGCCGTCAGGACCGGGCACATGCTTGAAGAGCCGAAGTCATGTGGTCCGGATAGGTGAGACAGTGGACTTCCACGAAAGCGATGAGAACGAGATGATTCGTGAAATGGTGCGTGACTTTGCGGAGTCCGTTTTGGCCCCAACCGCGGAGGCACGGGACCACGAACAGCGGCCCCCGGTTGAGGAATGGCAAGCCTTTCTCGAACTCGGTCTTCAGGGCGTGACGATTCCCGACGCATACGGCGGAGCCAAGATGAACGACATCGCTGAGGCGATCATTGTCGAGGAACTGGCACGCGTCGATCCTTCCTTTGCCGTGATGTTCTGCGTGCACGTCGGACTCTGTGCGATGACCATCAATCTCCACGGGACAGAAGAACAGAAGCAAGCCTACCTCCCACGGCTCGCCGAAGGCGAAGTCGGTGCTTACTCCCTCAGCGAAGCAGGAGCCGGGACCGATGCAGCGGCCATGGGTTGCCGCGCCAAGTTGAGCGATGACGGCACGCATTACCTGCTCAACGGCGAGAAGATGTGGGTCACCAACGGAGTGCAAGCCGGCATCTATGTGCTGTTTGCAAAGGACGTGGATCATCCTGACTACGGCGTCAAAAAGCACGGCGGGACGACCGCGTTCATCGTCGAGCAGGCCTTTGAAGGCCTTAGCGTTGGAAAGAAGGAAGACAAACTCGGAATTCGATCTTCGGACACTTGCACCCTGGTTTTGGAAGACTGCAAGGTGCCTGTAGCTAACGTCCTCAAGGGTGCTGGCAACGGTTTCCCCATCGCCATGAACGCCTTGGACAACAGCCGCATTGGCATCGCCGCCCAAGCCTTGGGCATCGCCCAGGGCGCATACGAGGCTGCACTGAAGTATTCGCATGAGCGCGAGACTTTCGGCAAGCCCATCGTGGCTCATCAAATGATCACGGCCTACCTGTCCGACATGGCGACGCAAATCGATGCGGCTCGTTTGTTGGTCTACCGCGCTGCGTGGGCGAAAGAGCATCACTACGAAGCCGGCGGACCGCGCCACAGCAAGGAGGCAAGCATGGCGAAGCTCTTCGCCGGTGACACCGCCATGTGGGTTACAGAACGTGCCATTCAGGTGCTCGGTGGATACGGTTACACGAAGGAATTCCCCGTTGAACGCTTCTTCCGTGACGCCAAAATCACACAAATCTACGAGGGGACGCAGGAAGTCCAACGCCTTGTCATCGCTCGAGCGTTGCGCTGATCAAGCAAGCCGGAAGACAGCACGCGAAAGCCCGCGGTTCCAACCGTGGAGCGTTGCATGATGGTCCACAAAGCGAAGATCGCTTGACGCTGAACTTGGGACCTGCAGGTCCACCTCGCCAAGAAGGGTGGTGACGGTCAATGTGCGTCCGTCACGCCAGCCTGCTTCTCCGAGCAAGGTCGCTTTCTGCTCTTTGACCATCCCTGCGATGTGGAAGGATTGAGTGTTGGCGTCGACGATGGCTTGAATTTCATCACCCCGAAGGTTCTGGCCGAAGGCGTCCAACAGGCCTTCGAGCGTCCCTTGGGTTGCGGCCACTGGTGTGATTGGCCGTGGGACAGGTTGGGTGTCCACCTGCTTAGGCCGGACGGTTTCTTCGACGACTGGCTTCTGTTCTGGTTCAACTTCGATGGGGGTTATCACCACAGGTTCGGGATGTGGGATGGGCGTGAGTTCAGGCAAGGGCTCAGGCTCGGGTTCTGGTTCCTCCACCTCGAGCAGATGCGGGGGGACGTCGAGTCCTCGGTCGTTGGCCCACGTCCAGACTTCCGTGTTGGACAGCAGGCCATCGCCGTCCGCGTCCATGGAGGTCATCAACAGGTCCAGAACCCAACTTGGTGGAGCGTGGCCCGTGGTGCGCTGGACGACGTTGGACAGATCGTCGACCTCGACAAAGCCGCCCCGTGCGCGAAGCATCTCGTCGATGGCTTCCATCGGCAACTCGCTTCTGGAAATCCACGTGACAAAGCCATCCTCGATGGACGGCAGCCGGTCGATGACGTCGTTGTTGACACCCTTCGCGCGGAGGGCTTCTGCTGCACGTTGTCGCGCAAGATTGACCACTGCGGCCCGGACCATGCCCTGAGAAGAAAGGGGTCTTGATTTGAAGGTGTGGCCGTATGAGGTCAGAGTTTCGGCCACGAGGGGTCATGTTGCTCCCAAGGCAGCCTGCAAAGGAGGTTCATCATGTCCTCTTGGCGCGACATGTCACGTTCGACTTGCAGGTAATGCAGCCAAGATTTCAATCCCCCAAGGTGGGGGCCGTGAGGAACGCCGGTGGCTTGCATAATGCTGTGCCCGTCCAACAGGGGTTCGTGGACACGGGCAGCGGGTGTGCTGGCCACAAGGTCCTGAGCTGTCGCCCATCCCCGGCTCGCGCCGAGGCCTTCGAGGGCGCGGGTCATGCGCAACATGACTTCGACGTCCTCCCCCCATCGATACCGCAACACGCGAACGTCTCGAGCGGCCTTTGGAGGTGATGCGCGCAAGCCATCGACCAAGCGCCGGACACGTTGCAGAACGCGCTTTGGGGCGGTGAGGGCGCGCAAGATCACTTCC
>TARA_B100001113_G_scaffold85826_2_pt1 | contig 14641 bp, 16 predicted proteins | sample TARA_B100001113 | Tara Oceans TARA_B100001113 (sample SAMEA2622402) | marine metagenome | biome: marine biome (ENVO:00000447); feature: deep chlorophyll maximum layer (ENVO:xxxxxxxx); material: "saline water (ENVO:00002010), including plankton (ENVO:xxxxxxxx)" | depth 50 m | reverse complement strand
GGACAACATCAAATGTGGATTTCTCAACATTGGAATTTTACTGAACCTAATACTTGGTTAAATTCTGGAGGCCTTGGAACAATGGGATATTCATTACCAGCGGCAATCGGAGCTCAAACAGCATTTCCAGATAAATTAGTTTTAGCTTTAGATGGTGATGGATGTTTTCAAATGACATGCCAAGAGCTCATAACAGCTTCGACTGAAAATATTCCTATTAAGGTTGTAGTTTTCAATAATGGGAATCATGGAATGGTGCGTCAGTGGCAAAAAATATTTTATAATAGTAAATTTTCTGCATCTGAACTAACACATCATACTCCTGACTATGTAAAACTTGCAGAATCTATGGGTGCTGTTGGTTTAAGAATGACAAAAAAAGATGACGTTAAAAAAATATTTACTGAAATGTTAAATATAAATGACAAACCTGTGTTAATTGATTGTGTAGTTGATCCAGATGATATGGTCTTCCCTATGGTTCCTGCTGGAGGAAGTAATGATCAGATTATTATGAATAAAGAGGATTTGAAACAACTATGAGTGAAAGGATATTATCTGTTTTAGTAGAAGACAAGCCTGGCGTGCTTGCAAGGGTATCTTCAACAATCTCAAGAAGAGGTTTCAATATTAACTCATTATCTGTAGGTCCAACCCATATTGAAGGTAGATCTAAAATGACAATAGTTACTGAACTAGATGCAGTTGAGCAAGTTAAAAAACAACTTAATAAATTGGTTAATGTTATAAAAATAGTTGAGCTGGATCCAGAAATGACAATTGAAACTGAAGTACTGTTACTTAAAGTGTCAATAAATAAAGATACCCAAACTTCTGTGATTGAAAAAGCAAATTTATCTAGTGCAAAATCTGTTGACGTGGGTCAAGATTATGCGATTTTCGAAATGACAGGATCGTCTAAAGAGTTAAATAAATTTGAAAAATTAATGAAACCATTTGGAATAATAGAAATGGTAAGAGGCGGAAGAATAGCAATACAATCAAATCTATAAGGAGAGAAAATGGAAACAAAAATAATTTATGACTCATCAATTAATCAAGACTTAATAAAAAATTTAAAAGTTGCAGTTATTGGATTTGGAAGTCAAGGTCACGCTCATGCATTAAACCTTCATGAATCAGGAGTAAATGTAACAGTTGGATTAAGAGAAGATTCATCCTCTTTTGAAAGAGCAGAAGAAATGGGCCTAAGTGTTGCAAGTCTTGAGAATGCCACCAAAGATTCTGATGTTGTAATGTTGCTTCTCCCCGATCAAGTTATGGCAGATGTCTACAACTCTGATGTAGCTCAACATATGAAAGAAGGTTCTACCTTATTGTTTGCACATGGCTTCAACATTCACTTTAATGAGATTGAACCAAGGGAAGATCTATCTGTTGCAATGGTTGCTCCAAAAGGACCTGGTCACTTATTAAGGAGAACTTATTCTGAAGGCAGTGGTATGCCATGTCTAGTTGCTGTTGATAAAGATACTTCTGGCAACACTCAAGAAATTGCACTTTCATATGCTTCTGCTATTGGAGGTGGAAGAGCTGGAATTTTAAATACTACTTTTAAAGAAGAGACTGAAACAGATTTATTTGGTGAACAGGTTGTTTTATGCGGAGGCTTAACAGAACTAATAAAGAATGGATTTGAAACTTTGGTTGAAGCTGGATATCAACCTGAAAGTGCATATTTTGAAACATTGCATGAAGTAAAACTTATAGTTGACCTAATGTACGAGGGAGGATTTGAATGGATGAGACATTCTATTTCTGATACAGCCGAATACGGTGATTTTTCAAGAGGTTCTCGGATTATCAATAGTGATACAAAAAAAGAAATGAAAAAAGTTTTAGATGAAATTCAATCTGGGGCATTTGCAAAAGAATGGATGTCACAAGCAAGAGAAGGATCTCCTTTTCTTAAAGAAAAAAGAGAAGAAGCTTCTAAGCATCAAATAGAAGAGATAGGAAAAAGCTTAAGAGATATGATGCCCTTTCTTGATGCAAAGGATGTAGCTAAAGATAAATGAGTAATGATAAGTTAGTAATTTTTGATACGACTCTTAGAGATGGAGAGCAAAGTCCAGGTATAGCTTTAACACCATCAGAGAAACTATTAATTGCTCAACAGTTGGAAAAATTAAAAGTTGATGTTATTGAAGCTGGTTTTGCTGCATCATCTCCTGGAGATTGGGAAGGAGTAAATCTAATTGCACAAAATATTAAAAATTCAACAATAGCTTCCCTTGCAAGATGTCATCCGGATGATATTGAGCAAGCTTGGGAAGCAATTAAAGTTGCAAAAGATTCAAGAATTCATGTATTTACATCTACTTCTGAAATACATATGGAGCATATGCTTAGAAAAAGTAAGGATGAGATTCTAAAGGACACTAAAGAATCTGTTAAATATGCCAAAAAACTTTGTGAAGATGTGGAATTCTCAGCTCAAGACGCCACTAGGACAGACAAGGATTTTTTGATTGAAGTCCTTAAAACTGCAGTTGAAGAAGGTGCAACAACTATTAATGTTCCGGATACAGTTGGATATGCTACTCCTCAAGACTACTTAGAACTTTTAACCCAGGTATATGAACAAGTAAAAGGTGGAAATGAAGATGTAGTTATTTCCACTCATTGCCATAATGATTTAGGATTGGCGGTAGCTAATTCACTTACAGCTATAACCGCAGGTGCGCGACAAATAGAGGGTGCAATTAATGGAATTGGAGAAAGAGCTGGTAATACCTCAACAGAGGAAATAATTATGGCAGTGAAAACAAGGCAAGATCAATTTGGTGTTGATATCAAAGCTGAGACAACTGAAATATTCGAAACATCACGTCTTGTATCTAAATTGACTGGATATCCAGTCCAGTTCAATAAGGCAGTAGTTGGTAAAAATGCATTTAGTCATGAATCGGGCATACATCAGCATGGATATCTTAGAAATACTTCAACTTACGAAATTATGTCTCCTGACTCTGTGGGGCAAGAAGCAAAAATCATACTTGGCAAACATTCTGGAAGAGCTGGGTTTAAAGATGCATTAGATAACTTGAATATAACACTTGATAGTGATTCCTTTGACAATGCATTCAATACTTTTAAGAAAATAGCTGATAGAAAAGGTGAAATAGTTGAAAATGAATTAAGAGCAATAGTTGGTCAAGTAGAAACAAACCAAAGTAATACAAAACTTTTATCTGTATCTGTTAATAGTAAGGATGAATATGCATCTGCTAAAGTGACGCTTAAGGTTGGAGATAAAGAGATGACTGAAGAAGCTACAGGAGATGGAATGATTCATGCTGCTTTTACCGCTGTTAAAAAAATACTTAAATCTGAGGCAACACTTATTGACTATAGAGTTGAAAGTATAACTAAAGGATCCGACGCTACAGCTGAAATTGTAACAATTATTAATGATGGCCACCTCATGAAACAAGGTCGAGCTGTGTCCACTGATGTGGTACAGGGATCAGTAGAGTCCTTTTTGAATGCGTTGAACAAATGAGTAAAAAATTAAATATAGCACTATTAGCTGGTGATGGTACAGGCCCAGAGGTTGTGAGGGAAGCGGTCAAAGTCTTAGAGGGATCTCAAAAAAAATATGGAGTAGAGTTTAACTTTTCAGAAAATGACTTAGGTGGAGACCGATATATTAAAACTGAAACACTTGTTACAGAAAATGATATACAACAGTTTAAAAATGCAGATGCAGTTTTACTTGGTGCAATAGGACATCCTGATGTAAAACCTGGAATACTTGAGCAAGGTATCTTATTAAAGTTAAGAAAAGAGTTTGATCAGTATATAAACTTAAGACCTGTTGTTTTATATCCAGGTGTGGAAACACCTTTAGCAAATAAAACCCCTGAGGATATTAATTTTATTGTAGTTCGTGAAAATACAGAAGGTCTTTATGCTGGCGCAGGCGGATATATTCACTACGGTACAAAAAATGAAGTAGCAACCCAAGAGTCTATCAATACATATTTTGCAATTCACAGATGTATAAAATATGCATTTGAATATGCAAAAAATAATAATAGAAAAAAGGTCACACTCTGTGCTAAAACTAATGTTTTAACATATGCTCATGACCTTTGGGAAAGAATATTTTATGAAGTAGCTGAAGATTATCCAAACATAGAGACAGATTATGGACATGTTGATGCTATTTGTATGTGGATGGTTAAGAACCCGGAATGGTTTGATGTAATTGTTACAGATAATATGTTTGGAGATATAATAACTGATCTCGGTGCAATGATTCAAGGTGGTATGGGAATAGCAGCTGGAGGTAATATCAATCCTGAAGGAGTGTCAATGTTTGAACCTATTGGTGGGTCTGCCCCAAAATATACTGACAAAAATGTGATTAATCCCCTAGCGTGTATAGGTGCTGCTGCGATGATGATTAAAGAATTAGGTGAGGAACAATATTCTAAAGATATTGAAAATGCAATTATAAAAACAGCAATAAGCTTAGAATCTCTTTCTGCAGGAAAAATGGGTATGAGCACAAGTGAAGTTGGTGATGTGGTTTTAAATTCTTTACTAAGTAAAAATGAGTAATACTGAAACTTATTTAGAAAGTCTTTTATCAAGTAGAAAAATAGTAAGAAATTATAAAAAAGTTAACTTTGATAAAAATTCTTTAGACAAAATATCTAATTATATTATAAAAATTCCAACGGCAGGATTTTCTCGTGGCATTGAAGTTGTGCAGGTTTTTAATAAAAATACAATTGAGGATATATCAAATTTACTCAATGAGAAAAAATTTACAGAACAAGGTAAAAGTCCTTGGATATCCCACTCCGTAGCTTTATTTTTTATAGTTTTAAATGAAAATGCTTACCATGAACGATACTCAAAAGGCGACAAAGAAAAGGCAGTCAATTCAAATGACTGGGATGTTCCATATTGGTTTATTGATGCTGGAGCTGCAATGATGAACTGCATGTTACTACTGGAAGAAAAGAAGCTTTCAAGTGGTTTTATGGGTCTTCATAATACCAATAGAAAAAGCTTTCATAAATTACTAAATATTCCACAAGACTATCTAATAATTGGAATGATTACTGCTGGAGTAGAAAATAAAACAAATATGAAGTCGCCTGATAAAATTCAGAAAAAAAAATTGATACATAATGAAAAATTCTCAAAATAAACATATAAGTTCCTTCAACAATCCCGAATACAAATTTTTAATGTCGCTCAGAAAAAATAGAAATCGTAAATCAGAAATGAAATCAATTGCAGAAGGTTATAGAGAAAATACTCAACTCATAGATTCTAAATATGAAATAGATACTTTATATACTTGTAATAATTTTTTTATGGGTGAGAATAATGAAGAACTAGTAAATAGATTTATCAATAAAGATATTCGGATAGTTGAAGTTTCTGAAAAAATATTTAAAGAAATTTCTTATCGAGATAGGCCAGATGGAATTATCTCATTATTTAATACAAGTTACAAAACTAATCCAAATAAAGTGAACGGACCAATTTTAATACCTGACCAAATTGAAAAACCGGGAAATTTAGGAACCATGATTAGAACTTCAAAATCATTCGGCATAAACAATATATTTTTATCAGATGAGGTAACTGATATATTTAATCCAAATGTCATAAGATCTTCTATTGGGCACATTTTCAATACAAATATTTGGAGTGGATCAAACCAGGAATTGATTTCTATTTTAGAAAAAAATCATTATCAAATACTGTTGCTTGACCCTGATGGAGATAAAGATATTGAAGAATTTAACCCCAGTTTAAACTGGGCTCTTGTGGTTGGTGCAGAGCAATATGGTATCTCAGATCCTTGGTTTGATATTTCACATTCTGCTTTAAGAATAAGATCTACTAATAATGTTGATTCATTAAATGCATCGACTGCTGCAGCAATAGGAATGTGGGAATTAACAAAATAATTGAAAGTTTTTAAAGACAATACATTAGTAGTTCTGGATATTGAAACAACAGGCATAAGTCCCCATAACAGTGAGATCATTGAAATATATATGATTAAATTTAGAGAAAATAAAATAATTGATGAATATTATTCAAAATTCAAACCAGATGGAGAGTTGCCTTTATTCATTTCAAAACTAACGGGAATATATGAGTGGCATTTAAAAAATTCACCAAAAATTGAAAGCGAGATAAAAAAAATTAATGACTTTTTAAGAAATACAATAGTCATTGGTCATAATTTAAATTTTGATTTATCTTTTCTAAATTCCGCTTTGAAGGAAAAAAAAATTGAAAAACTTCAAAATGAGAGACTTGATACACTCAAACTCTCAAGGGCTTTACTCAGGGGAAAAATTAAAAACCATAAACTTCAGACACTAAGTTATTTTTACAAAACCCATAATAAAAATGAACATAATGCAAAAGCAGATGTATTAACAACTTATGAGGTGCTGCAAAATCTTCTTAAAGAAAAAAGCATTGCAGGTATAGATACTGTTAAAGACCTAAATGACTACATAATGGGGATAGATAAAAAATTAAAAGATAAATATAAAATTAAAGAAATTCCATCCAACCCAGGGGTTTATTTATTCTTAAAAGATGAAAAAATACAATATGTTGGAAAATCAAAAAATTTAAAAAATAGATTAAGTTCACATTTAAGCTTTTCTCGATCTTTCAAATCAAACAAAATTGTAAATGCTTCAAATAAGTTATTATACGAACAACTAGACAATGAAATAACTGCATTAATTGTTGAGCAAAGAATTATAAATCAATACAATCCAAAATTTAATAGGAGAGGAAAATTTTCAAAAAATATTTACTGGATAAAACTTAAAAATAATAAAACTAATTTAGAAATTTCAAAAATAAAAGATACTCCAAATACATTGTTTAAAATTGGACCATTTTTGAGTTATTCAAAAGCTAATAATTTTAAAATCATGTTAAATGATTTACTAAACCTGATTGATTGTAAAAAAAATAACTCAAGAAAAGAAAAATGTGATATTTCAATACTCAAAGATACTCCTTGTTCTTGCGTAGAATCGTTCAATATTAACTTGTACATAGGAAGGTTAAATGAACAAATTGAATTATTTTTTAATGAGCTAACCAACTACATTAAAAAAATCAAAGATGAGGTACGGGTCTACTCAGATAATCTTGAATTTGAAAATGCTCAAAAATTTATCAATTTTTATTCTTTATTAGATGAATTTGATTATTTAAGAAAAATGGAAAATTTAATTAGTAATAAAGATTCTCAAATTCTCAAAATCTTAAATGATTTAAATATAAATATTGAAAATAAAAACATTAAAATTGAAAGTAAATCTTTCTCCAATCTAGTAGTTAAACAAAATGATGAAGTTGTCTACTATAACGAACTTCATCTAATTTTACGTTTTATAAGAAATCAAGAACCTAATACAATAGGAATATGAGTTCTTTTTTCGAATCGAGCAATCTTGAACTAGGTTACGGCAATCAAGTAGTCATTAGTAATCTAAAGATTTCACTAGAAGCTTCTAAAAACTATGAGATTATAGGAAAAAATGGTTCTGGGAAGACAACTCTTCTAATGTGTATTAGTAATAATTTTATTGGTAATATTTTTAATTCAGATATAAAAAGAATAAACAATTCGTTAATAGAAATTGGCGCAGTTTCTTCTCTGATTCCAAAGCTTTCTTTAATTGAGAATATAAATTATTTTTTGTACAAACAAAATTTACAACAAGATTTGATTGATAAAATCCTTACAAAATATGAACTTATAAATTTTAAAGGTGACTTAATTGAAGACTTTTCAAGTGGAATGACTAAAAGAAGTGAAATAGCAATAGCGGATTTGAAAAATCCTGATGTCCTTTGCATTGATGAACCGAAAGTTTATCTCGATGAAAACGGAATTCAACTTTTATTAGAGTTACTTAAAAAAAGAGAGTCTGACGGAAATTCTTCAATTCTTTCAAGTCAAGAAAGCATAAACTCACTAATCAGTATTGAAAGAACTATTGATTTAAATGATTAGAAAATACATTATTAAAAAAGAAACTAGTTTGGAATTTAGAAATAACACCTCTTTATTTTTAATTACCCCTACGATGTCAGTTCTAATAATTGTTTTTCCAATTTTGTCAGAAAATAGATTCCGTGTAGACGATGACTTATTTTTGATAGTAGAGCTTTTGTTTCTGATTTTATTTACTACTCTTTTTTCAATAAGAAATCCACTAGATGAGCAAAGATTAGTAAAAGAGTTAAATTTTGGATCAATAAAGAAAACAGATTATTTCTACAGTAAAACCATTGCGGAATTAGGTATATTTTATCCACAAATCATTCTTTTACTAATTCTATTTTCTGGATTCACAAATACATCATTGAATACATCTTTAGTCAATATATGCGTTTCTGTCTTGTTCTTTTGCATAAATGCAATTATGATAAATCTTTTTTTTCAAGTATTTACAAGTTTTAATAATCGTTTTGTTCAATTCACAATAATCGTTCCAATATATATTGGTTTTGCAATATTAATCGCTCCCCTATGGTTAGGTGTAAATCAAGAAATAAGTAATATTTACTTAGTAATGTATTTAGGCATAACTTTAGTTATTTATGCTTTTACTAACTTTTATTTAAGGAGTACGAAATGATGCTTTATGGACCTTTAGCAGTCTGGCTTGTAATTTCTTTTTTTGGACCTTATGACGTGACACAAGGTATCTATTCAAAACTTTTATATATACATGTACCCACAGTTTGGGTTGCTTATTTAGGATACACTCTTACATTTATTTACTCTGTGTTGTACTTTTTTACAAAAAAACAAAAATATGACTCACTAGCTGTAGCAAATGCAAAATCTGGTGTCCTCTTTACCGTTGTTACTTTATTAGCAGGATCTTATTGGGGAAAACAAACATGGGGAACATGGTGGGTTTGGGGTGATGCAAGGCTCAACTTAACAGCTATACTCTTGCTAGTTTATTTTGGATACATTGCCTCAAGGCAGTTTAATAAAGACTTAGCTAAAACAGCAAAGAATTCGTCCTTTATCGGTATTTTTGGCGTGATACAGATTCCTATATTGCACTTTAGTGTAATTTGGTGGCGATCTGTCCACCAACAGGCAAGTATCTTAAGTCAAGAAACTGTTGCATCGGGAGATGCTCCTATGTCTACAGATATCCTTGTAACTCTTTTAATAAGTGTTCTACTGGTAACTCTTGTTCATGTATTCCTCACAAAAAGATTCCGAATATCTAACGATATATTATGGGACGACTATTTAAATCCTAAATCAAGAGCTAAAATTTAAATAGAGTGAAAAAAAATTTTATTATTGTCCTTTTGGGCATTGGACTTATTATTTATGCAAGTACCGTAATTGCTTCTAAAAATACCATCTATTTCTACACTACATCAGAAACTGAAGATATAGAAATAACCGCTAATGAAAGAATTAAATTAGGTGGATTTGTAGTGGAGGATTCTATTACTCAAGATGATGGATTTACAGTTTTTACAATAACAGATGGTAATAAAGAAATAGAGATAATATTTGATGGATTTATACCAGATTTATTTCAAGAAAATATGGGTGTAATTCTTGATGGTGTATTAGATAATGATATATTTTTTGCAGATGATATGTTGGTAAAACATGATAACGAATATGTCTCAAGTGACGGTGAAACATATGATGTTAAAAGTTATTCAAAATGATTTATAATACTGGAATTATTTTTAGTTGGATCAGTTTGGGTCTGTTAATATTTTTATTCTTTAACAAAAAAAATCTATATACGGAAATACTTGTAAGAATTAATCTCTTTATCCAGGTTTTCTTATTTTGCCTACTTGAGATTGGATTATTTTTAAATGACTTCTCTCTATCTTATATTGCTAATTATTCTGCAAAATCTACTCCACCTTTATATAAATTTGCTTCGCTTTGGGGATCGTTGGATGGATCTATATTACTGTGGAATCTTTGTTTAAGTTTATTTATGTATTTTTATTTAAAATTCTATAAAGATCCATCTTCAAATATTGATATTAAAATTTTTACTCTTATTATGATATTTTTTGTTGGATATACAGTTTTTAGTTCATCTCCCTTTGCCGGTTGTATAGAGCTTGCAACCATCGGATGCAGTGCTTCAACCATCATTCCTTTTGCAGAAGTAGTTACAAGTAATATTGGTCGCGGACCGAACCCTTTATTACAAAATCATCCCCTAATGGCTATTCACCCTCCAATGCTTTATATAGGATATGTCGGCATGACAATGCCTTTTGTTGCTGCTACGAGCAGGCTTTATTCAAAAAAAGAGGATTCAAATACATGGATTGAAGTCGCAGAAAAAACAACCTATGTTCCATGGTTGTTTTTAACTATTGGAATAACTCTTGGCGCAGCTTGGTCTTATGAAGTTCTAGGGTGGGGAGGTTATTGGGCCTGGGATCCAGTTGAAAATGTATCATTTATCCCCTGGTTACTTGCTACAGCATTTCTTCATTCAGCTAAAATTCAAAAAACACAGAACACTTTGTTGAATTGGAACTATATTCTTGTGGGTTTAATGTTTTTGTCTACATTATTTGGAACTTTTATAACTCGATCAGGAGTACTTATATCGGTTCACGCATTCTCTAATGGAAATATTGGAACGTATCTGTTATTTGGAATGCTTTTATTTGGATTAATTTTCATTGCAATAGGATCAAAAAATATTGAATACTTTTCAAAATCAAAAAAAATTGACAACTGGTTTGGTAAATCAGGATTTTTTGTTTACAACAATATTTTCTTATTTTCATCTGCACTTGTAATTTTTATTGGAACTATATTTCCACTAATTTACGAAACTCTTTACAGTAGACAAATTACTGTTGGAAGAGCCTATTATGATATTCTTGTAGGTCCCCTACTGCTTATTCTTTTAGGGCTAATGATTTTTTCTGTAAAACTATCAATCAAAAATTTAAATATTCAAAAATGGCTTAACGATAATGTAATTTTAATTAACATTGCACTAATAGTGACTATTTTTACATTGTTACTATTAAATAATTCATACATTCTAATCATTACAGTTTCGTTTTCTTTTATATTAATTTTTACGACTTTAAGAAATTTTTACAAGAACTTTAGGGTTCCTAAGGGAAGTAGCTCCTATTGGACTGGGCAAATTGCTCATCTAGGAATAGGTATCTTTGCACTTGGAATAATTTTAAATGTTAGTCAAAGCTTCTCCACCGAAAAAGAGTTAAATTCTTTTCAAGAATTTAACTTTAATAACGAAACTTATTTTGTATATGACACAATTGAGGAAAGTCTCCCTGAAAAAAATGTACTTAAATTACCAATTTCAAATTCAAAACAGACAAAATATACTTCTTTAAATATATTTAAAAATTCATCTCAACAAGCAATCAGTTCACCTGCGGTATTTAGATCAATTATTAATGATATTTATATAACTGTTAAGTTCATTAATGAAGATAGCTACAAGTTAATAGTTAGAAATAATTACGGGGTTCTAATTATGTGGATAGGTCTACTTATAACAAGTCTTTCATTCTTCCCGAGGTTAAGAAAAAATGAAGTCTAGATACATAACTTTTGTTCTGGTAGTAATAATTATTTCAATGCCGTTAATATCTCCGAGTAACGAATCAAGATTAGAAAATTGGAGCAAAATTTTACTGTGCCCAGTATGTCAGGGTGAGACTATATATGATTCACCGTCAGAGTACGCAGATGATATGAAATCAATTTTAAAAGAACAAATAGACAACGGATTAACAGATGGTGAAATAAATACATTCTGGGTTGAGCGCTACGGAGAGAGAATAATAACAAATCCAATAACTAATAACACTGAAATACTGATTGTGCCAATATCTATAGTTCTAATTTTTATATTAATTTTTATAAGGAAACTATATGTTAAAAAATAAATGGTTTTATTCAGGAGTCTTTATTTTAATTTTTCCCATATTTCTTTATTTTAATTTAGATAACAATTCTTCTATTTCGTCCAGTCAATCAACAGATCTTTCAAATGTAACTAATGAAGAAATGGAGCAGGTAATTAAATTAAATCCTGATATTTTACCTATGAGAATAGCTCTAGCTAATAGGTATTTTGAATCTTATGACTACTCCAATGCTTTAATTCACTTTATGTATGTTGCCGAAAATACCAATGACATAGATTTGAAAAGTTACTCACTTGCACAAATAGGATGGATGGTATATGAGTCTGGAGATGAGTTGACCTCAATGAGTTACATAAATGAAGCTGTAAGGCTATCTCCTAGATCCCTCTTAGGAAGTACCTATAAAGGAATCATATATGTTCAGAATCCTGATACCAGGAGTGAAGGAATCAAAATATTAGAATCTTTAAAAAGTAACCCTTCATTACCTGAAGATGATTTAAAAATAATTAATGAAATACTTGTAATTTATGAAAATTAAACTTCTTATATCATTTTTAATCTTTATATCTTGTAGTTCTAGTGCAACAACAAATATTATAGAAGTTGATAAAAATATTTTAAATAATCTAGAAAATCTTGAAACAAGTGAAATTATTAATATTAATTCTAGTAATTACACAATAATTAATTATTGGGCATCTTGGTGCTTGGAATGTATAGAAGAACACCAGTACCTAATTCAACTTTCTCAAACCAAGGGATTTGAAAACCAAGTTTATTTCGTATCATTTCAAGACTCAAAGGAAAATGCTATTGATTTTATTAATCAGTATGGAAGAGGTGAAATCAATTATGTAACTGACCCAGAAAGCAAGATGGCAATTTACTCTGGTGTATTTGGAGTACCTGAAACACATATATTATTAAATAATCAAATCATCAAAAAATTCATAGGTCCCCTATCTTTAGACAATCTGCAGGAAATAATAATTTCTTATTCAAATGAATAAATTTACTATGTAAACTAAGAATGTGAAACGGATAATCGCGATTTATCGAGGAAAGTCCGGACTCCACAGAGCAAAGAGCTGGGTAACTCCCAGGCAAGTAATTGACGGATAGTGCAACAGAAAACAAACCGCTTATGAAAATAAGTAAGGGTGAAAAGGTGGTGTAAGAGACCACCAGTAATTTGAGTAATCAAATTAGCTTGTAAACCCCTCTTGGAGCAATACTAAGAAGCAATTAGCCTGCTCGGTTAATAATTGCGGGTAAGTAGCTAGATGTATTTGGTAACAATTACACAAGATGGATGATTATCATACGTTTTTCGTATACAGAATCCGGCTTATAGTTTCACAAAAACTCGGGTGCCTCTTTATGGGGCACCCACCTAAATAATAAAGTAAACTAAAATAATCCAATGACAAAATTTTCATACTTCTTAGGCTCAGAACAATGGCAACCGGAAGACTTAATTAAACATGCAGAAATTGCTAGAGATTCTGGATTTGATATGTTAACAATATCTGAACATTTCCATCCCTGGGTTGATGATTACTCAGCTTCAAATTTTACTTGGTCAACTTTAGGCGCATTAGCAAATCATATTCCAAGCCTTGATCTAGGTACTGGTGTAACTACACCTTTATGGAGAATGCATCCTGGAGTAGTAGCTCAAGCAGCTGCAACCGTAGACAGACTAACAAAATCAACTTTTCATTTAGGAGTAGGAACAGGTGAAAATATAAATGAAGGACCCCTTGGATATACGTTTCCAAAATATGAAGAACGTAAAAATAGATTAATTGAATCTCTCACTATTATCAGACGTTTACTGAATGGTGAAAAATTAACCTACAATGGTGATTATTACAAAACTGAAAAAGCTAAACTGTACTCCCCTTCTTTAAAAAATATTCCAATATGGCTTGCTGCAGGAGGTCCTAAGTCTGCACAGGTAGCAGCAGAATTTGCAGATGGCTTAATGATTAGTGTTAAAGACCCTAAAGACTCTTATGAGAGGGTGATTGATCCTGCAAAAGAGAAAACTGCTGAATTAAAGAAAGAAGATATGTCAGTACATACTTACAGATGGACTATGTTTGCAGATAATGATGATGATGCATGGACAGCACTAAGGTCTTGGAGAGGACTTAGGGCTCCTAGTAGATTGCAACAACTAGATCCTGAAGCTCTTCGAATTGAAGCTGACAGTTTCCCAAAAGAAGAAATTATGGGTAAATTCTCCAAAGCAGCAACAATTGAGGATTTAGTTAATATCTATAGTCCCCTTGTAGATGACTTTGATTCAGATATTGTTACCATTCAAATATCTTCAATAAACCAAGAAGAAACAATTAAATTACTTGGTAAAGAACTATTGCCAAAATTAAGAAAGTAATTTGTTTATTTACCTTGTCATAGGAACTGTGGGAGGACTGCTCTCTGGAATTTTAGGTATTGGTGGTGGAGTTGTATTTGTACCTTTACTAACCTATCTTACAAAATCTGAATTTAAGATTAATACCGGTGTATCTTCCTTAGCAGTTGTTTTTGTTGCTAGTGCCAGTAGTATTACTTATTTATTAAAAGGTTTTAGTGGAGATAACAATCTATTTTTAGAAATATTAGTCATTATTATTGGTGGAATAATTGGTGGATATGC
>TARA_B100001113_G_scaffold301311_1_pt1 | contig 14647 bp, 12 predicted proteins | sample TARA_B100001113 | Tara Oceans TARA_B100001113 (sample SAMEA2622402) | marine metagenome | biome: marine biome (ENVO:00000447); feature: deep chlorophyll maximum layer (ENVO:xxxxxxxx); material: "saline water (ENVO:00002010), including plankton (ENVO:xxxxxxxx)" | depth 50 m | reverse complement strand
CCTTGACCCAGTACAACGAGGTGGCTCAAGGTCGTTCGATTGATTTCCCTGATTTGTCAGCCCTTTCGGACATTCAATCAAACCCAGACGAAGGTGAATTGTTGAGAAATGTAAAGAAAGTTGTACAAGCTTTGTCAATATATGATCAGGGTGACCAAGAGCGAATTCTTGAATGTCTCGATGTTATTGTCGGGGGCCAAATTCTTGACTTGCAACGGTTTGGAATTGCAAAGGATGATGGCAAGATATCCTCATTAGATTCAGAGGAAGAACTGGATGATTATACCTACAGGGTTGCAGGTTGTGTCGGCATATTTTGGACCAAGATGTCTCTTGCTCACATCATCTCCCTTCCCGAAGAGAAGGAAAAAAAATTCTTCGAAAATGGAATACGCTTTGGTAAGGCTTTGCAAATGATCAACATTCTCAGGGATATACCTGAAGATGTTCGATTCGGGCGTTGTTATATCCCCTGTCCTTCATTGAAGGCCCATGGACTCGAACCTGAAGATTTGCTGAATACAAGCAACATCGATGCATTCCGTCCATTGTACGATACGTATCTCGATCTGACAAGCGAACATCTTGATGCCGCAATTGAATATATCAAGATGATACCTGACCGCCAATTTCGACTCAAAGCGGCATCGATGCTCCCCGTACTGATTGGACAAAGGACCGTAACTTTACTTCGAGAAGGAAACATTCTCGATTCGGACGAAAAAATAAAAGTCACTCGCGACGAAATGAAGGGATACTTCAAGAAATTATTGCGTGCTCTGATTATTCCCGGTGGAGTTCAAAGACTACTTGCGAAAAACAAGAGTGCCTAGGAGCAAACTTTGTAAGTATATGTTTACATATTTGATAAACATCGCTTTGATGCGAACGTTCGAGAGGAGGTCTCTTAAACAACGGGTGCTAGGCGTAATTGTTTACGATGTTGGAACGCCGCAAACCACTGGACCTTCTCTTTCCACTCAAGGGTGGGGCAGAGAGTTCAGTGGAGGCAAAAACTTCACCAACTCCTCTTGACAGACTTCGAGCGGGTGTCATGCTTGCTCGTGATGCCGTAAAGGCAGTAAGTGTCACCGCAATGGAAGCACTTCGAGAGGGTGCAATGATGATTGGGCTCTTCAACGACCAAAACGAATTGATTGATCCTTTCGTTGACCTTGATGCACCAATTTGGTCGGACAAGCCACCAATTGAACTGTATCGCCTCGCTTATCGGTACTGCGAAGAACTTACCAAAAGAGAGGCGGGTAACTTCTATCACTCATTCAAGTATTTGCCAGACGAACAAAGGTTGGCGATGTGTGCAGTCTATGCGTTCTGTCGCCGTGCAGACGACATCGCAGATGGAGATTGGGCCGATCGTTTCCCAGGTTCAACTGTCGAACTAAGTCAAGAAGCAACAGAGTACCGTCTCCAACTTGAATCTCTTCAGAAGCGCACCACAATCTTGGAGGATGAAGTTTATCTCAACAAAATCAATCAATTGTTTTTCTTTAGAAAGAAACTTTCAACTTGCTACACCGAAGTATACAGCACAGACCCTGTTTTCTTAGCACTGAAAGATACAATCGATAGATACAACATCCCTCGAAGTGTCTTTGATGATCTCATCTCTGGAATGGAAGACGATCTTTACAGTAACCGATACAGAACCTTTGAGGAATTGTATGTTTACTGTTATCGAGTAGCTTCTGTTGTTGGACTTATGTGCATTGAAATTTATGGATATGATGACCCAAGAGCCCGCAAATTCGCTGAATCATGGGGCATTTTCATGCAACTGACCAATGTCTTACGAGACGTTGGAGAAGATATTGAGCGTGACAGAGTCTACCTCCCTCTGGATGAACTTGAGCGTAATGGAATGACTGAAGCGGACCTTTCAGGCGGAAAGGTTGTTCTAAGTAGTGCATGGGAACCGTATTGCCATCATTATGCAAAACGAGCCCGTACCTATCTTGAGGAAGCACGCCAACTTCTGCCACTTCTTCCTCGTCGAACACGTTACTCTCCTGCCGCAATGATTGCCTTTTACGACAAGATCCTCAAGCAGATCGAGAAGCAACAGGGTGACGTCTTCACTCGACGTGTTAAACTCAACAAGATCCAGAAACTGAGTTTAGCAGCAGCAGTTTATTTGCGTCACCGGTTCTTGCCTCGATTCCTTGACCCTGTTTGGGGCGGGTTGTCTCGTATCGGTTTGCTTCCCAACGTTTGATTGACTCAAACAGTTCGTGTGAAGGCTTGAATGCCAGTAATGTAACGTCCTAGAATCAAGTTGTGAATGTCATGAGTTCCTTCGTATGTTTTGACGGACTCAAGATTTGCCATGTGACGCATAACAGGATACTCATCAAGAATTCCATTTGCTCCATGGATGTCTCTTGAAACACGAGCGATTTCAAGGGCGATGTCTACGTTGTTCATCTTAGCAAGTGAGATCTGTTCGTTGAACCATGTACCATCGTCCTTTTTTCGACCCAAATGGTATGCAAGGAGTTGTCCTTTTGTAATTTCACGTAGCATCCATGCCAATTTGTTTTGGACCAATTGATATGATGCAATGGGATGATCGAATTGGATTCTGCTCAAAGCATAGGTTTTGGCACTGTGGAAACATGCCATTGCTGCTCCCAATGCGCCCCAAGAAATTCCAAAACGCGCATTGTTCAGGCAAGAGAAAGGACCTCTTAGACCCTTTACTCCAGGCAGAATTCTATCTTTAGGAATCTTACAATCTTGGAACACAAGTTCCGAAGTAACTGATGCCTTGAGAGAATGTTTCCCTTTCATTTCAGGTGCTGAAAATCCTTCATCGTCCTTTTCAACAATGAATCCACGAATGACACCATCGAGTTTTGCCCAGACTATTGCAACATCTGCGATTGTACCGTTGGTAATCCACATCTTTGCACCGTTCAAGAGATAATGATCTCCCATGTCTTCTGCTTTCGTAATCATATCTCCTGGATTTGAACCGTAATCTGGTTCTGTCAATCCGAAACAACCAATCCATTCTCCAGAAGTCATTTTTGGAAGGTAGTAATTTTTCTGATCTTCGCTGCCGAAATCCCAAATTGGGTACATTGCGAGCGATCCCTGGACAGAGGCAAAGGAACGAAGTCCAGAGTCACCTCGTTCAAGTTCTTGACAAATGAGTCCGTATGCTACGTAGGAAAGTCCAGGGCATCCATAGCCCTTCAATGGAGCTCCGAGGACACCCATCTCGCCAAGGGCGACACGCCACTCGTCGAGAAAAATACCTTCATCACAGGCATGTTCAATCTTCGGAATAACTTCCTCGTCGACCCATTCACGAACAAGGTCTCGGATCATTATTTCTTCTTCTGTTAGCAAGGATTCGATGTCGTAAAAATCGACGGCTTCGAAAGGTTCCATTCAGTTCCCTCAGTTCGTGGGAGGCAACCCGACTCATGAACCTTAGCACACAAAAAGAATGTTCATTCTCCTCAGTCTTTCTTTTCAAAGCCTCGCAGTTGCCTGTATTTCCGTTGCAAATATGGGCTGTTCATGAAAATAAGGCCAAGGATGACGCCCGGTACCGAGATGGCGACAGCAGCAAAGGTAACGGTTTCGAGAATTCCTAAACTTTCTCTCGATGCAGTAGGGTAAATATTAACAATCAATCCTTCATTTGTGATTAACCAACCATCGTCTTCGCCAGTTTCCCACATCAGTGCAATTCTTTGACCCGCAATCTCTGGATCATGAGACGTTATTTTATTCGATTCAATGTGCATAAACACCTCATCGACATCAAGTTTGTATCGAACAGATTCCATTGGAGCGAGATGAATGAGAGATGTTCCGTCATGACCTCTGCTCGTGGAAATGAAATCCGTCGAGCCTTCTTCCAGTTGCATTATTTTCCCAGTTGTTGATTGGGATGCATCTTGTATGTCAAGGACGATTGAAACGTGACGGCGTCCGCTTGCAAAACCTGCACACTTGATGTAGTCTCCATCTGGGCAATCGACAGCAACCCAGGTATCATCTGATGTACCATCAAGCCAAGTAATTTCCCGTGTTCGATCAATCACTGCGAGACCATCATTTAGAGATGAGACGACGCAGATATTCTGCTCAAGATGACATGCAATATCCGTAATTTGACTTGATTTGGTATTCACAAGTTGTATCATTCCTTCTCCTTCACTGAAACTGTAGATGTTCCCATTTTTTGCACCAAAGAAGGCTAAATCTCCGCCTGCTCGCCAATCTGTTGAGATTAATTCTATGCTTCCAACGATTCCAGCACCATTTACAGCTTCGATCCGATTGTCACTAAGTGAATAGCGAAGTGCGGCGCCTAAATCCCCTGCAATCAATGCTGTTTCACCATTCGGATGCCATGAAACGTCGTTGAATCGGGCAGACCTGCTGCTGTCGATTGCTTGATCATTGTTACGCTCGCCAGGATTTGAAGCCGAAATCAAGTGGACAAATCCATCATCTCCTACCAACAAAATGTTTGAACCGGCAGGGGATACTTCCCCGGCGCGAATGTTCAGTCCCTGCATTTCCAGTGAATTCTCGTTACTAAAACCAACCTCAGAGGCCGATACTAACGGTGCAAAAAGAACAATCAATATGAGGAAGAATGCCCTTGTGCGCATAGTTGGCCCAAGTAATCTGACAGAAAAACCCCACTCTTTGGGTGGTTTGTTCTTCGCGAGCCTTATGAGGTCCGTGCCGATGGACCAACATGGAGCGATTCGCAGTAAAACGAGGTCTGGAAAAATCAATTGGTGGAAACGCAGGCTTAGCAAAGATGGCAGCACAACATTTTGAGAATGTACAAGCAAATGTAGAAGGTGAGTTCCAAGCATCATTCGGTCTCCTTTCACAGATTTCAGGTTGTTACACTGACCAAGGCAAACTTCAGGTTGATGTAGTTCAACTCAAAGGGGCCGACCTTGAGACATTCCTTTCAGCAGAAGGTGGGCGTGAGCAGGCAATGGAAAGTCGTCGCCGTTGGTCCGCTTTCCTCGATGAAGCAACAGGTTACACTGCTAAACAACGTGGAGATAAGGCCAAAGAAGACGCCAAAAAGTTCTCCAAGGCAAAGTCCGCCATCAAGATGATTCGAAAAACCATCGAAATGAGCAGTACAGTTACTCAAGAAACCATTGATAAGGCTGAAACAATGATTGCTGAATTGGAAGGTATGATTGAACGTGGCGAACCTCCTTCGGAAGGGAAAGTCAAGAAATTGAGCGAACTTGTTTGAGGTGTTATCGTGGATTTGGATACTCTTCTCCAACCATTTGAGGAGAGGTATGAGCGGATCAAGGAACTCTCTGAAGAAGATCGCCATCGTCTCCATCTGATGATAGGTGATGTTGAGGAGAGCGTAGGTATCGAACATCTTGTCGATTGTCTTGCTGAGAAAACCTCGATGGCTGGAGATGGAGTCATCCGATGCTATGTTGGTTTCGAACCAAGCGGTAAGGCTCACATTGGCTGGAAGGTCCTCTCACTTCAACTTAGAAGAATGCTCGAAGCAGATGCGAACGTTTTGATTTTCTTGGCGGACTGGCACGCATGGGTCAACGACAAGTTTGGAGGAAACATGGAAGATATTCAGAAGACGGCCGTCTATATGGAAGAAACATTCCGAGCCCTCTTAGGATATCCAGAAGAAGGTGATGGGCCGGGACAACTCCGGTTTTATTGGGCAAGTCAACTCATGGATTCTGGAGATTATTGGGCTCGTGTACTTCGTTGCTCAAAAGGTGCAACCTTGCCGATGGTGCGAAAAACGTTCACCATTATGGGTCGAGATGAAGCATCATCTGACCATGACCTTTCCAAGTTTTACTATCCTGCTATGCAGGCTGCGGATATTTTTGAACTCGACATCGATGTTGCCATCGGTGGAATGGACCAAAGGAAGGCTCACATGTTCATGCGGGACATGGCTTCAAAGTGGAATTGGGAAAAGGCAACATGCCTTCATACCCCTATTCTCTCCTCATTGAAAGCCTCGGGTGTCCGGATGGATTCTTTCGACCATAAGATGAGCAAATCTGATCCAAATGGAGCACTTCTGTTACACGACACGCTTGAAAGAGTGCAAAAGAAGATGAAGAAAGCTTACCTTGATCCAGAGGACGAACATTCACCTGTTTACGAACTCGCTCAACATGTTGTTCTTCCTGAATTTGGCCATATTCAAGTGACTCCAAATCCAAAATTTGGAGAACCGAGCACATGGGATAATCTCAATGCATTCAAGCAAGCAGTGAGCGATGGTACCCTCCATCCTTTTGATGCAAAGATGGGTGTTGCAGCAGGTGTTGCAGCAGGCTTATCAGCAATAACTGAGCATTTCGAAGCCAACCCAGAAGCTTACGAGACCATGCTCGAGATTACATCATGAAACTTCTTCAATGCTGATTGCTCGAACCTGCAAGATTCGACGTGTATCCTTTACGAAGTTCCTGTCAGGAATCGGGTCGATGTATACAATTCCATTGACTCGAATGGTTTGACCTGCTTGGTATTCATCAACGTACTCATCATCGATAATAATCTGAATTGGTTGCTCATTTGGGCCGTTATTTGCATCATAAACATTGAGATATTGTATGTCCTGGTAGAACGAACCCTCAGCAGTCAATTGAAGTAAGGCATCCAGATGTTTGTACAGGCCGTAGGAAACTGGCCCACCAATGGTTTGTTCAGCATCATCTAAACAAATTTTACAAGGCCCGTGGGGTCGCTTTCGCTCTCGAGCAACACGTTGAGGGATTTCTTCACGATGGCCGCACATTATACAGGTGTAAAGCGCTTTTTTCAGGTATCCGACGCGGGGTCCGACATCTTGTATTTTCACAACCAAACTAACGACATCTCCTCGATTTCTCATTCGTAGGCTTGATACTTCCTTCAATTTCTGGTCGGGTAAAAACAGCGGTCTTAGGACGCATCGAACATCGGAGAATTCTGATGCCATCGATCTCAATACTTCGTTGGCCAAGTCAATGGTTTGTTCTGGAAATTCATTAAACCGCAAATTCAGCAAGTCATCTCTATCAATGTCTGCGTAATCGACAAGAAACGAAAAGATTGGAGTATCTGCTGCAGTTAGCCCTTTCAAGGCTTCAAAATCTGCGGTATGCTTTCTTTGAAACAGGTCTCTCCAGTGATTAAGTGTGTCTGCAACTTCGCTAGGTGGCCCGGGAATTCTTCTCTCATCTGACATGGAGATTTTGGTGCTCAACGAAGGCCTGTAAAGGTTGTCATCAACCATAGATTCCTGATGTCAGTTCATATCGGCTGAAAGCCAATGTTCATGAATCTCATCTCGCTGGCACTCATGATAGAGATGCCTACAATCGTCGTATTAGTCAAACAAGTCCCGGATACAAACGCAAAAATTGCTGTCCAAGGTGATCGTGTCGATCTTTCTAGCGTGAAGATGGAGATGAGCCCATACGATAGCTTTGCGATTGAAACAGCACTACGCCACAAAGAAGCAACAGGTGGTACAGTAACAGCGCTTACGATTGGAGCCGCAGGAACTGAGAAGATTCTCAAAGATGCGAAAGCAATGGGTGTTGACAACATCGTACGCGCATGGGATGATTCGTGGGGCGAACTTGATTCCAATGCACTTCAATCCGTTCTCAAGGAGTCCATTGAGTCTCTTGGAGCAGACACAGTCTACTGTGGAAAGTCCGCAGCTGATACGGGCGCTGGCTCTACCGGACCAGGCCTAGCAGAACGTCTCGGATGGTCCAACGCTTCCAACGTCATCGGAGCCGAATTCAGTACTGATGTCACCGTTTCAATGCCTGTTGAATCTGGCGTTGCGAAAATTAGTGTCCCTTTGCCGGCTGTTATTTCTTGCGACAAGGGAGATTTCAAGCCCCGAAAAGCAAATGTCAAAGGCATCATGATGGCAAAAAAGGCTCAAGTCGAATTGATGACTGCAACAGCGCCGGCATCCTCCGTCGTTGTCTCCAATCACTCCATGCCTGCTGCTAAACCTGCTGGCAAGACCTTTGAAGGCGGTTCCTCCGCCTCACAAGTCGTCCAACTTCTTCGTGATGAAGCAAATGTACTCTGAGGTGAATGAAATGACAAATATGATCGTGATTGCTGAACTAACAAAAGGAAATGTAAACCCATCAACTGCAGAACTTGTGAGTGCTGCGAAGGCAATGGGTGGCGATGTTACTGTTGTTGTACCCTGTACTGACGCCTCAATAGCAGATGGTGTCTCATCGTACGATGGTGTGTCAAAAGTCATTGCAGTCAAGTCCGACGTATTCGCTGGAAACGACAGCAGTGGCTGGGCAACTGCGCTTGATAGTGCTATTCCTGCTGGAACAATCCTTTGTCTTGCAACGGCTCGTTCCAAGGATGTTGGATCACGACTCGCAGCACGACGTGGTCTGTCGATTGTTCAAGACGTTGTTTCGATTGAAGGGAGCAACCTTACTTCTCCGATTTACTCAGGAAAGGCAAACCAGACAGTAAGTGTCAGTGGCGATGCAGTCGTTTCAGTACGAGCAAATGTCTTCCCAGCAGTTGCCTCAGGGTCCTCAAATGAGGTTTCTGTTGTTGATGCATCTGGCGACGTTAAGACTGCTGTCCAAGAGGTCATGCATCGAGCTAGCGCTCGTCTCGATGTCTCCGAGGCCAACATCATCATTTCTGGTGGCCGTGGAATGGGCTCCCCAGCCAACTTCACCCATCTCGAAGCAGTAGCAGATACGATTGGTGCAGCGGTAGGTGCATCACGTGCTGCGGTCGATACATGGGATGAGATTCCACACTCGATGCAAGTTGGTCAGACAGGAAAAACAGTCAATCCAAACCTCTACATCGCCGTAGGAATTTCTGGTGCAATCCAACATCTTGCAGGAATGAGATCCTCGAAGTACATCGTAGCCATCAACAAGGATGCGGATGCACCTATTTTCCAACATGCTGACTATGGAATTGTAGCCACCTGGGAAGAGGCGTTGCCAGTTTTCCAAGATGCGCTTTCGAATCTTCTTGGTTAAGCGTACTTGCCAAAGGTGTACGCCCCGGATTCTCCAGCACCATCGCCGACAAAGGGATTGGTCGCCTTTTCATGCCCAATCGTCGTGAGGGGGCCATGGCCTGGATGGACAATTGTTTCCGGATTCAACGGCCATAACTTGGTCCGAATACTGTTTGAGAGCACACTGAAATCGCCTCCAGTGTTTTCTAAATCCGTTCTCCCAACAGAGCCTGCAAAGAGCGTATCTCCTACGAAGAGATGATCTGTATCATTCTCTATGACGAGTCGTAAACAGCATCCACCCAAGGTGTGTCCAGGTGTGTGAAGGATTTCAAAATCGAGAGATCCTAATGAAAGCAATTGATCGTCAGTGATGTTCTTGTCTGCGACTGCAGGTTCAGGCAATACAATTCCATACCGGACTGCGGCTGTTTTTGCAAGAGTTTGCAGAAAAGTATCGTCTGGATGCAAGTACCAATCGACATCAAAGTGTTGCTTCAATGTGGGGATGTGTCCGCTGTGATCAAAATGCGCATGGGTGTTGAGTAATGCTACGACCTTTCGTTCAATTGCTGAGGTCTCTTCTTTACTGTGTGTCGACCAATGAGGACCTGTCCCCCTACAATTTTCGATCCAATCGATAAGACGTTGCGGTTCATCTCCCCCATCGATAATGACAGTATCCCCAGTAGCACAATCCGTTACAACGGAGCAACGCATCTGCAATGGCCCAACCAAGAAGTTCTCGATAATAGGAGAGATGACGCCCATGTTTTGGCCAGTACGTTCTCCTTCATGAGGCTGAGGATTCAATGGTAATCTGTACTGAATCTGTTGTCATGCCTCCATCGATATCGAACACTCGTAGTTCGAAGAGATGCACTCCAAGGGAGAGTTTGACACGTAATTTTGCTTCGGTTGAAAGTTCACGTCCCGTTGAGTCCAACCATGACCATGATGCGATTCTATCTTGAGGATCCTTTGATTCGGAACCATCCAAGGTGACGATTGCATATTCAACCTTCTCTACAGTGGAGATCACTTGATTTTCGCCAGCGTAGGCGACAGGAGGGGTAAATTCTGCAGCATCCTCATGTAGAAACTGCAACAATTCATCCAAGTCTTGTTCTTCTGAGTCATCATCATTTGAATGCACTTCCTCATTCATCGCAGCAGCTAATGAATCAAAACCGACATCGAATTCGGGGTGTTGTTGGAGAGATTCTTGCTCCTCTTCGGAGAGAAGGTTTGTGAAGTCATTAACTGTTCTATAGACAATTTCAGGATCGGTCTCGACTTCAACAACCTCTTCTTCAAACCAAAGTTGGAGGAATGAAACATCAACTTCGACTGGTATCTGATGAAGATCACACACGCCCAAAGGTTCGACACCTGTCCAGTCATTCTGATCGTCGCCGAAGAAAACAAGTCTACCATCTAAATCAACACGTGTGTCTTGAATCATACCTTTGTGCTCAATCTGCCAAACAACTTCTTTGGATTCGATGTTAAACCCATAGACATAGAACCACGTGCCGATAAGAAGTGTATTCTCATACATCTGCAGGGATTGAATCGGGTACTGGAACGTCTTCAGCACGTTTGGAACAGACTCTTGTACCGAAACCAATTCACCGTTGTCCAGTCCAAGATAATGACAGGTTTCACTGGATAAAGAGGCTTTGACACGTCCATTAATTTCCTCTCTCCCTAGAAGATCATTGCCTTCATAGATTTCAATTTCAAGTGCCTCTTCCTCTCCTGGAACAAGTGCATGTCCCTCACGTGCAACAAACCACTGTTCCCCAATATGCTGGCCAAGGGCGACAATATCTTCACCAATCTCTCCACGCTGGGGTCGTTGATAGGTGATGGTTAATTCATCATCAGTTCGAGCCACAGATTGATTTTCCATCATTAAGTACACCGAATCATTGCCAATTTCGAATGTTCGTACGTCACGCATAACGGATGGGTATTCTTGTCCATCGAAAGTAAACTGTCGAAGGGAACCGATTCCATCAAGAGCAAGGATTTGCTTTCCAACCGATAGTTTTGCTCCTCCGGCCTCAAACTCATGTCTCCAGAGTTCTTCTCCATCACTTGAATACATGTACAAACCGTTCGTTTCATCCAAAATAACGATCTTGTTGTGACACCATTCCAAGCCCACGACCTTTGAATCGAGTTGAATTCGCATTTCTGGCTTGAGACTTACTAAATCAACGCATTGAATTGTACCTTCAACATCACCTATGAGGATCTTACCAGAATTAGGATGTAATGCGATGACTGTAACAGTAGCTTCCTGATGAATGGCGTCAATCACAGGAAGTGTTGCGACCATGTCACCCACATGTCTGGCTCAGTTATAGCCTGATGTGTCACCAGTTCATATCTGGTGATTGTGCATATCGATGCCTTGTTCGTCTTCTGCAATGCTGTCTTGCTTTGAGGCATCATTTCGTTCAGCTCGAAGTTTGTCAAGATAGGCTTGATCGATGTCACCAGTGATGTATTTTCCATTGAAACACGAACTATCAAAACCATCGATGTTTGTTTTTTTGTGGCCAGTCACTTCTTCGAGGTCTTCTAGGTTTTGATAGAAGAGTCGATCTGAACCTATTGTTGTGTTGATTTCATCAATTGTTTTTCCATTGGCAATGAATTCGTCGACTGCTGGCATGTCGATGCCGTACACATTCGGGTGGCGGACAGGTGGTGCTGCAGATGCAAAGTAGACCTTGTTCGCGCCCACTTCACGAGCCATCTCAATGATTTGTGCGCTCGTAGTGCCACGAACGATTGAGTCATCGACCAGAAGGATATTCTTGCCTTCAAATTCTCGTGGAATTGCGTTAAGCTTCCGACGTACTGATTTCATTCTCATCTCTTGTCCTGGCATGATAAAGGTGCGACCAACGTATCGATTCTTGACGAAACCTTCTCGGTACGGCACGCCGAGGGTGTTGGCCATTTGGAGTGCAGAAATACGCCCCGAATCAGGAACAGGAATGACAGCGTCGATGTCATGGTCTGGCCAATCCTCAAGCACACGTTCTGCTAAACGCTTCCCTTGATTTAATCGTGCTTGATATACAGAGATGCCGTCGATTGTAGAGTCTGGTCGAGCAAAATAAACGTGCTCAAAAATACATGGTGTGAATGATTTCTTTTCTGCACATTGCTTGGTAAATAAATGGCCAGAGGTAGAAATGAAGATTGCTTCTCCAGGCTGAACATCTGCAACAACTTCGAATCCGAGAGCGGTTATCGCAACAGATTCACTTGCGACAACCCATTCCGTACCCTCTTCATATTCGCGCTTTCCGTAGATGAGAGGACGTATTCCATGAGGGTCTCTGAATGCAAAGAGGCCGTATCCGTTGACAAGTCCAACACAAGCGTATCCTCCGCGAACGGATTCATTGACGATTTTCACTGCATCAAAGAATGAATCGACGTTGAGAAACGGATCGCCTCCAATGTTCATTTGATCGCTTAGGATGTCGAGTTGTACCGCAAGGTGATTGAGCAGCACCTCGGAGTCGCTGGTTGTATTGACGTGACGTCGGTGTTCAGCCACAAGTTTGTGAGCAATCTCCTTGTTGTTGGTTAGGTTTCCATTGTGAGCTAGTGCCAGCCCGTATGGCGAGTTCACATAGAATGGTTGTGCTTCAGCTGTGGAGGATGATCCAGCCGTTGGATAGCGCACGTGACCGATTCCAATGTGGCCGAGGAGTTTTTGCATATGTCGCTTGTAAAAAACATCTGAAACCAAGCCGTTCCCTTTGCGAAGATTGAATTTCTCTTTGTTCTCAGTCATGATGCCAGCAGCATCTTGTCCCCGATGTTGTAGAACTGTCAGGCCGTCATACAATGCTTGGTTCACGTTTGAACCGAGTCGCCCAACGATGCCGATGATGCCGCACATGTGAGTCCCTTAGTTGCGGACAGTCGCGCCGCCTTTGTATTCCTTCCCCCTAATTTTGCTCAGGCTTTGGGTCGGTGGGATTTTTTGTTCCAGCTGTAAGTTCGCATTCGAGCAGTCTTCCCATATCCACAAGAAGCACATACGCCCTTTTGCTTGTGAAATGCGTTGCGGCCACAGCGGCGGCAACGGATGTGTGTTGTCTTTTGTCGACGACCCATGGACGGTGTACCCTTTGACAAATGCTCACCTCGATGTCAACGCCACCTGCCTCTTCCTTATGAAGTCAACGATGGAGGTCGACGTCGGAAATGTTCAGGATTTGTTTTCTTCCTTTGCTTCGAGATTTACAAAGGATATCAGCACAGTTATTCCAATTGCAACCATGATTGCAAGACTCGAGACGATGAAGTGAATGATGTTGTATAGGATTTGAGCACGCCTGGACCCGTTTTCTTCCATGAGGAAACCTCCTTGAGCGGTGAGCAGGAAGGTTACAAGCACACCGAGGATTGCTGCAAAGACCATTGAAACCCATGGTGCTGTTGGTTGTCTCCGGCTCTTCGAATACTGGAACATGTTCAATACAAGGAAAATTGATGCTAGGGTGTACGATGTGAGGAACGCATTTGCGAATCGAATTAATCCTCGTTCGCTATCGTAAACCGAACCTTTTGAGAGGAGAACAAGAATAAGTGTAGGTAGTAGGAAGAGCAATCCTGCAATAACTAATCGAAGAGGTGTGATGCGTTTATTCATCTTCCTCACCTCCTATATTGTTTCGAACGATTTCTGCGGCAATATTGAGTTGTTCTTGGTCAGGAGGAGGTAACCGATCAAGGCCTGGGCGTTTCCTCTCATATTGCCAAATGGTCAAGCCAAAGACGAGGATTGTCAAACCAACTCCTGATATAAATCCGAGAATATCACTTGCTGCTAGCAGAACAGAGTTGTGAAACTCATCTGATGTCATGGATGAGCCGTTGAACATGACACTTAAGATCAGTAAAACGGATGAAACACTTCCAGTGATGTAGAGTATTTTCGAGGTTTGACTAATTCGTTGCCCTATGAGATTTACCAAATACCCACTCGCCAAAAGAAAACTGCTCATGGCCAATAGGAACGTTGGCCGGAAGATCATCCAGAAGCGGTTGGATTCACCCTCCCACATTGTTGATGGGAGAAGGGGATGGTCAGTCCAATGCATTGCTTCAAACAACGCAAAGCCAGTCACAAACATTAACAATCCCACTGGACGGAGTTTTGAAGGGAATCTCTTGACTGGAATTTCACCTGCAAACAATGCGATGTACAATCCAATCACCATTAACCCGAGTGAAGGTAGGATGTTTACGAGCAAAGAACTCGATGCCGCAGAAGGTGATGACGGGACGGTTAGAAATGAGGCCCCGAAGAGTAGGAAACCAATTACGCCGAGAACTTTACCAAATTTCTTTGAAGACGAGTCTTTTCTAAATTGAAGACCAAGTGATAAGAACACAAATCCGAGTGGCGCCCACAGCAGCAAGGCGACTTCGAAGTCGTTTTCCATGGATGTCTTCCGATGCGCACGACTTATGAATATGGCTACAAGAATGCCGTTTGTTGGGCTTTTTGGAGTCAAGCCATGGGACGACAGCAATAAATACCCGTCGATGGTCGCCAAACTGTTCAGG
>TARA_B100001113_G_scaffold73583_1_pt1 | contig 14709 bp, 12 predicted proteins | sample TARA_B100001113 | Tara Oceans TARA_B100001113 (sample SAMEA2622402) | marine metagenome | biome: marine biome (ENVO:00000447); feature: deep chlorophyll maximum layer (ENVO:xxxxxxxx); material: "saline water (ENVO:00002010), including plankton (ENVO:xxxxxxxx)" | depth 50 m | reverse complement strand
GTAAGGAGAAGGAAACATAGTTAAAACCAAAACACGTATTAAGAGGTAATATACGTTCATATTTTTTATTAATTATGGATGAAACTACAGATAATTTATTAGCAACAAAAGGTATGTCAATGACAGACGAATATATATATCATACAAATAAGGCTATTGAACAATATGGACCAAAGACATTTGTTTGTTTGCAAGGAGGTGATTTTTATGAGATATTGGGTCATGATGAAAATTACGAACCTTTCAACATTTGTAGAGATATTTTATGTATAAGAATTGCGAGTAGGAATAAAACAAATAATTCTGATTATGTTGCAGGATATCCAATGCATAGTTATAAACCATTTGAAACCAAGCTATTATTGAATGGATACACAATTGTATACGTAACACAACTAAAGAAAAAGGGTAAAAATAATACAATTTTAAGAGATGTGACTAGAGTTTGCTCACCGGGTTGCAATACAAGTGACCCTACTGATATAGAATCGACATCTCTTATGGTTTCTATATTGATAGAGAAGATTAATAATGTTTATTTTTCTTATGCGTGTATATATGATGGTAATATAGGGACAGTTCATATAGAAAATGTAGGAGGAGTTGATCTTGAACAATGTGCAATATCATTGAAAAGTCACGGTTACAACGAGATTTTACTTATGTTAAGTGAGAATGATGATATGGAATATACCGATGAGGAAGTACGTGATATTAAACAAAAATTAGAAATATATCAGTCATTAGTTCACGTAAGAAAGGTACCACATAAAGAATTAAAAAAGACTATTTTAGAACCTAAAGTATATCAGACAACTGCATTAGAGAAATACTTCGAAAGATTTGTAACATTGTATCAAGATATATATTCAAATCTAGAGTTGGAAGAATGTACAACTGGTGACATTGGTGCCATGATTTTATTGTTAGAATTTATCGAGTCTAGAGGTGAAGAATTTGTTAAGAATATAAAAAAACCAAAGGTACATACGAAATATGTATCTGATTATATGAAATGTTATAACGGAGTGTTTAATAAGTTGCAAATATTTGGTAATAAAAACGCAACAACTTTGTTCTCGATACTCAATAAAACCCGTTCACCAGGTGGCAATCGACGATTGCGAAATAATTTATCTAAACCTTTAACCAATCACAAGGAGATAACATTTAGACATTCAAAGATTGAGGAATTTATAAACACACCAAACGTGTTACCCTTTTTGAAAGAGAATCTTAATTTAATTGATTTAGAACGTTTTATAAGGTCTATTTCACTACAAAGTTTATTACCTCATCATATTCCTAAATTAGAAGCATCATTCAATAAAATAAAGCATATTTATAAATTTTTTAAAGAGAATAATGTACAATTTGTACCAACAGAATCATTATGGAATATAATTGATAATTTTATTAATGAATTTGAATCAACGTTTAACTTTTCGAATTGTAGTTTAACGGGTGCTCATATATTTAATGAAGGAGTATCTGAGGAATTAGATGATTTGTTTAATAGACAAAAAAAAATTCATGAAGAGTTTCAGAATTATTGTGAGCAACTATCTGATTTAATTGAGAAAGGAAAACCAAATTTAGTTAAAAAAACATGTACCGATAGAGATGGACATTATTTTTCTACAACAAAAAAAAGAGCATCGATACTGGAAGGTAATGTAGGAGATAGATTTGAAGGTATCAAAATATCAAAAACAAAGGCATCGTATGCATCTATAACATTTGATGATAGTAATAAACTTTCAAAGGAACTCATTCGCAACGAAAGAGATTGTCTAGAAATGACAAATAAAACTTTACAAAATATATTATCGAATTTATACGTGAAATATGGAGACTCTTTATATGAAATAGAAGAATGGATAACAAACGTGGATGTTTTTTATTCAAATGCAACAACTGCAAAATTATATAATTATGTAAAACCTTCTATCGTTGAATGTGACGAAGGATTCATTGATACAACTCAAATAAGACATCCAATAATAGAGAGATTGTTAGAATCACAAACAAGTAAGTATATCGCAAATGATATAAAGATTAGTTCAGAGTGCACTCATTTATTATATGGTGTTAATTCTTCTGGTAAATCTTCGCTGATGAAAAGTATAGGGTTAAATATTGTAATGGCTCAGTCTGGAATGTGGGTTTCTGCTAAGAACATGACACTTGCACCTTACAATAAATTATTCTTGAGAATGGGTAATTCTGACAACATATTGGATGGACATTCCTCATTTACTTGCGAGATGAGAGAAGCTAACACTATATTAAGAGATGTAACACCAAAAAGTATGGTTCTTGCAGATGAATTTTGTGCTTCAACTGAAAGTGATTCTGCTACGATTATAGTGGCAAGTACACTAGAAACACTATCATTAAAACGAGCATCATATTTATTTGCTACTCATTTATTTCAGCTTTTAGAATTAGAATCAACCAAGACTCTTCCAGGACTTAATGTAAAACATCTAAAAGTTGATTCAAAAAACGATAGTTTAATATTTGCAAGAACATTAACAGATGGTCCTCCTGAAAGAAGAGATTATGGTGTTATTGTAGGTAAAAAAATATGTACCGTTCCAGAATTTTTAAAAAAAATAGAAAGAAATACAAAATTACTCCAAAATCCGATGTTATCTAAAAAAAAGATTAGTAAATCAAGGTATAATAAAGCATTATTGATGGAGTGCTGTAGTATATGTTCATACCGACCCTCAAAAAGTCATGACCTTCCACTAGAAACGCATCATATTTTATTTCAATGTACTGCCGATAATAATGGATTTATTGACAATATACACAAAAATGAAAAACATAATCTAGTTGTTGTATGTAAACCATGTCATATAGATATTCATAAAAAAAAAGTAGTTATTAACGGGTATGTACAAACAGATTCAGGATCTAAATTATCATATGAAAAGGCTAAATAAAAAATATTAATTTAAAGATATTTATTCAATCGTTTAAGATTTGGTTAATAATACTGTTTTCATTCTCGTCATTATTTTCAGATATTGATGCCCAAGTAGATCTGGAATTGGGCCCTATCAGTCGTCTTGCTCTATCACCATATTGATTAATTATCTCATTTCTAAGTTGAATTTGTTCGTTAAAAGGAGCATTTGATATAGCAAGTTGATCTAATCTCTCAATTTGTGTAAAGAATTCTTGAGATTCGGGTGAATCATTCGAATCCATGTTTTCTAGTATAGTTTCATCTGAATCAGAATCAGATTCGGGTTCACGAATGTTATCGTGCCTTAATGAAGAACTAATTACGTACGATTGTGCATTAATTAATTCTGTGACTTCTTGTTCAGAAATACCATCCTGACTTGCCCAAATAGGTATAATATTTCTACTTAAATTTGAACCATTAACTGTGTTTACATATTCGTTAAAATCTTCTAAAATTCTTTCACGATGAGAAGACAAAACTTCACCATTACGCTGTCTTTCTGCAGAAGAAACTATATAATCAGTTGCATTATCAAAATCTTCATATAATTGTCTTGCAGGATTATTATCGCGTGTATGACGACGCTGTTCAGTATCATTAATTGCATTTATGATACCTTGTAAACGATTTGTCGTTGCTTCATATTCTTCACGTGTTCTAATAACACCTCTTTGTTGGGGCACAACCTCGTTCGATTGTTCTTCAGAACTAATTGAAACAGGACCGTTAGTACTTGAATTAGAAGAATCAGAAGATTCTATATACGTATCTGTTTCTATATATGTATTTGATAAATTTGAATCTAATGTATGGGCGGTTCCATCCAAAAAGGAGTCCCGTGGTGTTGGCAGTGCCCGGTCTAACCGTGATTCCAGTTCCCGGTCTAACCGTGATTCCAGTGGTTCTAAACTCTCAGTATTGGGATTCCATCTACTAGGTAATTGATATCTTAAATTCGTATTAGGGATAAAATCTTGATCATCTGATAATGTTAATGATCTATTAAGTCTATTTAATGATCTAATCAATGGAGGAGGGGTATTTGGTACGATCGTACCTGATCTAGGAACACGGATATATTCAGGAGCATTAACAATCTCAGGAGTCGGGCGGCCCTCGTCCGCCGTCGCCCATCGCACCAGATAGGGTAAGGTCATATCTTCTCCGAAGCGTCCGATACGACCTCTTACTGGAATAGGATATCTTGTAACACCTCGCCTTTTGAAATGTACAATTTCAGGATGTTTTGTCCAAAAATTAAGAAGAGTTTTTGAAATTTCTTCCTTTGCATCTTTGTAAAATATAGCAGCAGAATAAATACTCATTTCAATCGCCCTAACAATGGAATTGCTTAGTTCCTTTCTAAGAATACTTTCTGGAATAACATCCAAGTTCAAAACAGGAAATGAATCAACATTGTTTTTATAATACTTATTTATGATGTACTTTTTTATAAGGAAAGATGCTTCCGATTTGAATTCTTGACTACTCATTTCATGAACGTCTTCTAAAATTGCATTATATTTGAAGTAACTATAATGTCTTCGAAGCATATCATTCGTATTAAATTCTAAATTGGCAAATTCCTTAAGCATCCAAAACATAGGTTCATTCGTCATTCTTGACCCAATGTATATAGCATATAACTGATCCTTTTTGAATTTCTTTTGTGTATAAGGATTTTTAATGCAATTTATCTTAGGGTTTTGATAGTCACATTTCTTGAAATTGTTCTTGAACATCTGAACAATATCTGTATTGGTAAATCTAAAAACATGTTTTTTATCTAGAATAGATATAGTTTTTTTCTTATCTAAATCATCTAAAAGTAGGTCTGTCGTATTTCCGTATTTGATATTTTTTTGGCGTTGTCTCACTTTCCATAAATAAGTATATTTTTTGGCAAGATATAGATTGCGAAATGCCTTATTAATATCTTCATGTAAACTGTCTTTGTCCTTACTAGAAATAAATTTATTTTCAGTTACGAACTTGTTTACAGTATTTTTTATAGATGAAGAATATTTATTTTCAAACTCTTCATCAATTACGTTAATAATCATATTGCAAACATCGTTCTTGTTAAAAGAATGCCATGTGTGTAAAGATAATACTTTTGAGATTTTAGTATCGTAAATGTTTTTGATTTTCATCATGTTTTTTTGTGTATGTTTATAACGTATTTCTGAATAAGCTTAATATTTTGAGTGTATAAAATTAATTTTGTGATGATTCATTTTTAAAATATAAGATATAAGAATCAGTAATGGACTGGGGAGATTTGGTTCAGTGTACTATAAATGAAAAAAAAATAACTGGATTTGTACATTATATATCACACGAAGACAATTATGTAGAAATAACAAAAAGTACTTTATTTTCAGAAGATTATAGTGTAATAAATGATGCATGGTTAGGAATTTATTTGGAAGACGCAGAGAGTGGCACTACGCATGATTCACTAGATGTAAGTGATTTGAAAGTAATTGAAGTAAATGATACAAGGACATTTTTAAGTGATAGAGAAATAGAACAAGATGATATAGTAATTATTGTATCTCATGCTGAATCAAGTTTACGTGGTAAAAGATATTTAGTAGAAGATATAAATGATTCTCACGTTGTTTTAGATGATTTTGATAGTGAGGATGGTGAAGAAATACGTATCAATTTGGAGAATGGTTTAAAGATATTTAATTCCGATATAGTAGATTTATATAAAGAATCACAAGAAGATGGGAAAGAAGAAGATATAGAAGAGGAATTGTTTGAGAAGACGGAAGAAACTGCTATACCTTTAAATGAACGCGAACTTACTCATGAGGAAAAATGTCAATGGATTTATGAAGTCATTTCTAGTAAATGTCCCGATGTAAAAATATCTAAAGAAAGAAATACTATAATTGAAAGGTTTTTTCAATTACTAAATGATATAGACACTTATACAGATACTCCTGTTGCTAAATGGGAGAAAGGTATAAAAAATTGGGAACATTTTGTACCTTCTATATCAAATAAAACAGTTTCATGTGTATCTTCAGAGGACTTAGAAGATGGTGAAGAAAATATGTATTTAAATAACATACTGAAATTTTACATAAATGAATATGAATCTTATTTAGATAACAATGGGCAATACAAAACTTGGGCCAAAAATTCTGTAAAATATCAAGGAACATATCCAGGTGAAGATAGTATTGAATATAATATTCTAAACAATTTTGACAGTTTTAAAGCAGTATTAGAGAATGGTCAACATGTAAAAATATTGAATAGTTTTTATTTACCAGAATTTTTTACAAATGAATTAGGAAATATAATAAGTAATAGAAGTATTAAATTATTACCAGGTGACAAGTATTCTATAAATAGCGTAAATACACCATTTGGAAGAAAGACAACACTCGATGAATTAATACCTGACCCAAAAGAATTTAGAAAAGAATATAAGAATTCAAATCTAAATCTTTCAGAATTTTTAAGTAAGTATTCCACAAACTTACAAGATTTACCATATGAATATTACAAACAATTTAATAAGTATGATATATCTGATAAAGAAAAAATAATTGAACCAAATACAGCGATTGTTCCACCTTTTTTCCTAAAATCTAATAAAAAAAATAAAGACAAAACGTCTGATAAAACTGAAATTAACTTAAATAACGATATAAAAAATCAATCAAACAAAATAGAAAAAATGTATACTAATTCGTCTATTATCAATAACGGTGTATGGAATATTCCAGAATTAGATTTGTGGCAAAATACAGTATGGGAGAAGCCACATATGATGTATGTTCTTAAAGATAAATATAAAGAACATGATAGTAAAGTTATTATAGATGATTTATACAGAAATATGATAAAATCAGTCGAATCAGATAAAAAGAGTAATTCAAGACCACCTAGACTTGGTGAATTTAAAAAAATTAATAATAAATACAATCAATACAGATTAAACAAAATTGGTAAAGCAACTTGGATACCTACGAAATTTAACGAGAATAAAACAAATAATCTATTAGGATTTTGTGATATTGAGAATGAAACTGCAAAATTAAATCTTATTAAATCATACAACGTAGGAAAAGTAAATAAGATTGTATTCAATAAACAACCACCGAAGTTCAAAAAGAGGAAGATAGTGAATGAAAATGAAGATAAAAAAAAGATATATGAGATGGAAAGCATACAAATATGGGATTCCTTTTCAAAATTGGACAAGAAAGAATGTGCAAGAAATAGACTTAATATGTTAGAAGCAGGTACATTTCTAAGATTACCGAGATCTTTGGAGAATGAATTATGGTATTATGATGTTAAAACTGATAAAGAAAGTATTCCAAGACATGAATATGAAAAACAACTTATTATTTTAGAAGCGTATAAAGCGTCTATACATTTACAGACTCTACTTACTCGATGGGGTGAACCAGATGGAGAAGGTAATTGGATAAGTAAAGCAAATGGCGAGATACTTCATGTAAATGATGATCAAAGAGCATTTGGAGAAGGTGTCAATTTCAATGACATTCAAAATCAAGATTCTGAATATAAAGAAAGTATAAAAATACCATTTGCCTATCAAGAATTATCTGAAATTTTTGATGAAATAATTGAAATAACTCATGTTAAATCTATTGATAAAGGAGAAATCATAAAGAAATGTAGTAAAATTCTTGAGAAAAGTACAGAAAAGGAAGAAGTTGAGCTTATTACATCTTGGGTAAATTTAATAGATTCTAATCCAAAAACACTGTTAGATAATATTTTACCATATGTTAAAATCCCAGATGAAAAAATGAAAAAATATGTTAAAAAATGGGATGATAAAGTACATAGAAGTTCTCAGTATGCTTATGTTTTAAAAAATTCCAAAAAAAATTATATTGGTTTTACTGCTGCATTAGTTATAACATCTGTTTTTTTGGAATCTAACTATCCAGTTCATATATACGGAAAATCATTATTTAAACAAATTATTAAATCAGCTAAGACACCTGGATTGGAAAATGTATTAAAATATGCATTCAAAAAGAAACCTGATGTAGATATGTTTAATGATTGGATAGTAGAAACAGCATCAAAATATTGGAATGCAAATACATATAATACTACACAAAAAAATATAAATACAGATTATTCTTATAAATGGGTTGGATTCAGACCGAATAATACTACAAAATCTTCTTACAACGAGATTGAAAAAAATAAATATAATGATGGTGAATATAGTATTACTAAAAAACCTAAAATAGCAAAAGAAGTACTGCCACCTTTTATAAAACACACTAATGTTAGAAAGATTGAGCTTGTAAAGGATACCAAGGAAAAATCAGAAAAAGATATAAAAGAATGGTGTAAAACACTACAACGTAATTTATCAGCTGAATGGAAAGAAATGAAGAAAGCAGATCTTACAAAACCAATTAACGACTTTGAAGATTGGATGTTTCATTCTGATATGAAAAAATCAGTCTATATATTGCGAAAATATGTTACAAAATTATACGAAGTATGTCGAATGGCTTTCAATAAAACATATTTGACATCATTAGATAAAATACCATCTTCATGGGATATATTGCCTGGAATTGAAAAAAAGATAAGAATGTGGCATAAAGAAGATCAAACCAATATTTTAGATATGGTTAATTTATGGAAATTAGAACTTGAACATATGGGTATTGTCGATAAGAATATACAAAATAAAAAATTAGAAAATTTCGAAAGCATAATAAATAATGAATTAGGTCATATCGTAAAATATTTAAAAGATCCACTTCATTTGTCTGGAGATGAAATAGTCTATGTAAATATATGGTTGTATACTTGCAAACATCTCATGAACGAAGTACAAATATTAGAAAAGGATGAAGAACAATTAAAATACAATGAATATATACATTTAATGAAGAGTACATTGGCTAGAATGACTCAAAACACATATACATTTCACTCTAATTTGGAAAGATATACCGAGAATACATTGGAAGAAGCACTTGCATATAATGCTGAACTTGAGAGAGATGAATTTTTAAGAGTAGGAGCTGATCTAAATGAAGATGAGGAAGAGATAGATAGGATTATGAAACAACTCAAGAAGGGCAGATGGGCATTGGGTATGACAGCGGTTTGGAAAAATGTTGATGATTATGATTTTAGAGATGTAAATGAACAACCTGCGGATGATTTACCTGAGAATGTACACGAAGGTAATGAATATGAATATGAAGGGTATGCCGAGAATGATTAAATCAATTTACATAGTTCAGTTTTTTTTAAATTCGACCAGAATACATCAATAGCATCAAGCATTGTTAAACATATGTATATAAATTTCTGTTCATCATGTATATAACCATTTACATACATCTTTTTAAGATCTTGTACCGTATTTATCATGTTTTGTTTTTCTATTCTAGAATTATAAGTCCAAAAATATAAAGGAAGTAAACTTTGTCCATTCTCTTGGCGTTTCTTGTTAATCTTTTCAAAACCAACAATAATTTCATCCCAAAAATTTGTCTGAACCCATGTTTCATATGCATATGCTGCCGCTGCAGAAACAATCAGATCATCGCTCCCATATAACCGTTTGAGTTCATCACATAAATATAAAGTATGTAAACTTCCATATTCACGTTTTCCTATTTCTTTATAAGATAACCCAATTTTATAAGCTAAATCTATTAACCATTCAAAATGAGAGTTTCTAATATTATATTTCTCATTACCAATCTGCATCTCATAAATATCAGGTGTGTTTATAATTTTTAATAATTGAGCAACTAAAAACCATTTATTAAATACACTAAATTGCTGTATTAAAACCTGTTGTTCTATCAAAGGTGCGTCACCTTTAGCAAATTGTTTTGTATAATTATTATTTTTAATAATTGGATGTTCATTCATTTTATTTGATACTTTTTTGTGGAATGTAGACCAGTTATCAACATAGTATGAATTACTTTTATGACTAATTGTTGTCATAGAGAAGGATACAATAGGATATAAAAACAATAAAGAAAACCTCATTTAAATAACTACTTACAATATCTTGTTATTACATATTTTCTTAAAAGGTGGTCTGAGATGTAATGTAATGCTTCAAAGTGACCTTCTAATGTAGATTCGTAAGACAATGAACGTATGTCATTCATAGAACAATTTTCAGTCATATAATCTAGGAATTTTTTTATTTGAAGATTTTTTTTAGCCTTTAAAGATGGTATTAACCAGTTCGTTCTATATATTTCAAATACTTTCTCATATTCAATTTGATGCATAATTATTTAGTTATAAAATTGTCATATTCCCTTAATAAGTTTTTTATACTTAGAACACATGAACATGAGAATGGAGAATCATTTTTGTCTTGAATCAGTTTTAATGCTTTTTTTTCGTTTTCTATTGAATTAACAATTGATAAACGTAATGATTCTGACTGATTTTGTGTATATAATACAATTTGATCTTGTAAATTTCTTAACCTTTCGATGATAGGTTTTAGTTCTTGAATCATTATAGAATTACAGGGCATTAAATACAAATACAAATTTAATTTTTCGGTGTTTTTTACAATTCTCTATTTATGTTTTATTATTTGTGGTTTATTATTTTATTTGTAAAAATGAAATAATAATTAAAAAACAGTTAAAAAAACATGACTACTAATAAAACCATAACAGATTACGAGGATTTTCTTTTAAACTTTTTACAATTCTATTTTAAATTGAATAAAGATATAGTTTCAATTTATGTCGTGACAGAAGAATGTCTCTACGATTCAGAATTCTCTTTGTATAGTGAGAATGGACAGTATGAAGGTGTATACAGAGATTTTATTGGATGCTTTTTATCAGATATTGATGCCATTCTATTCTTAACCAAAAAGAAGAATGAAGATAAGAACGATAATTATAGATATACTATTAAAAAGGTTGATCTTGAAAGAAGGTCTTACGAAGATAACAAATGCAAAATTGTTTTAATAAAAGATATGCATCCATCTTACAGTTCAATTACGATAGAATCTATAGCGAAATATATTGAGAAGAATAAGATGAATATTAGAACATTAACTATATAATGTTCAAAGATGTAAAATATATATAATTTATTTAATTAACTGAATGAATGTATTGCCAAATGAAATTATAATAAATAATATAGAACCATTTACTAGAAAGATTCAAAAAAAGGAATTACTCAATGATATAGTTCACTATCACAGAAGTATGGAATTTATGATGTCAAAAATATTGCATTTTATTTTAAATTATATTTCAGATTATGTAGTTCAAGATACTATAAATGAACAACACATTCATTTTATAAGAGGATTTACCTGGTATTATTGGGAAATAGATTTGCTAGAATATTTAAATGGTAATCAAATGTTATTTACTGTACTTTCAAGATTTATTTTTTCTTCACCTAAATGTATATTGAATCAAATACAAAAATATAAAAATTATTTGAATTTGCAAATTAATTACGATGAGTATAATAAAGATATTTGCAATTTTAGGAAGTGTAAATATAGAATAAGATTATTATGGTCTAATATGACTTCTAAAGAAAGAAATGAATATATATCAAGTCATTATATTTAACAATTAATTACAATTATCAAATTAATAATGAGAGCGTCCCCAATTCAATATGAATTAGAGGGTCTTGGATTATCACATGAACAAATAAAAAAAATAATGACGCGATTACCAACCAGTTCAATCCCTTTATTCATAGAAAGTTGGAAAAGGGAGAAACATGAAAAAGAAGCTTCTCGTAGATCTTATAACGTAACTGTACCTGAAGAATATTGTCCACGTATTATTCCAGAAATAGCACCTCAAAGATCTACTGAAAAAATAGAATCTGATTATCAAAAATATACACAACAAAGGAATGGAATAAATGAAAATATGAATCTAATGGCTATACGTTTTTTCGGAGAACCACCTCAGAATGGATATACAAAAGACTATTTACATAAAAAATATAGAGATCTTTCATTTGTATTACATCCCGATAAAAATAAAGGTGACCCTATACCCTTTCAAATGTTGAAAACATCATATGATTATTTACTCAATTCTATACCTGATTCACATGCTGCTTTGAATACAAATATTCATAGTGAAAATGTTAATATTATTAAGAATGCAGCACCTCCTCCAAAAAACATGTTTGGTGGAAATAAGTCATTTGATATAGATTCTTTTAATTCTTATTATGATAATAATTCATTAAAAGATCCCAATCAGGAAGGTGGTTATGGAGATTGGCTAAAAAAACAGGAAAATCTACAAAAACAACCAAGTCAAGTTACAAAAAGCAATTTTAATGATGTATTTGAGTCATCTAGAGAAGAGTATTATGAATCAAATCCCAATGCAATGGCACTCATGAAAACAGATGGACCACCCGAGGACATTCAGAAACACACATCGTGTGCATCTTTAGGTGTTGGTAAATTAGACGATTATTCGGGTAAAACTGATTCATTTCAATTTGCAGATCTCAGAAAAGCTCATGAAACACCTCATCTTATATCTAAAAGAGTATCTCATAATGCAAATCAAAATATAAAGCAAGAATATGATATCGCAGTGAATCAAAATAGAGCAATGCCAACAGATTTAACAAAACAAGAAATGATGGCTCTTGAACATCAACGTAGAAACAAAAAAGAAGAAGATGAAAATAGATTATATAGACTTCGACAATTTGATGAAGATATTGCAAATCATTTTCAGAGAGTGAATAGACATCAATTAGAATTATAACTTAATAATATACTTGCGATATTCCTGGGAATGCCTGTGCTATTTTAGGATTTAACTCCGTAAATATAGTTAGTACATATATACAACCAAGTGTTCTTGTTGGAACATCTTTCCCATGACAAATTAAAGCATCAATTTGATTTAATACAACCTTTTGCATATGTTCGAGTTTCTTTATCTTTGTTATGTTCCTTATTGGTTCATTGAATACTCCTTTGGGAGTAATTGCTCTCTTTTGATCGAATGATAATTGTGCACGATAATTCCATAAATCTTCCCCAAGACTATACCATTTTTTTAACATATGCATGTTTAAATCAAAGAACCACTCTAAATTTGTACAATATCCAAATGAATCAATAACTTCAAATAATCTAAAGACTTCATTTCTTATTGTTTTTGGTATATCCGAATGTTTGAAATGAATTGATTTTTCTTTTATAATTTCAACAACCTCATTTTGAAATGGATTCATAGTATAAGGATTTATCAGTTTCTTATTTTTATTTGCAATCTGCATCTGAATAAGAGAATTTATGTCAAAACCATAATAAACACCGTTCTCTAAAATGGAAAAGAAGTTTTTTTTAGGTATATTATCTAATTTATCCAATGTACAAAAATCCTCAACATTTGTACATTTTGAAATATTTAAATACGCAGGACCATACTGTTTCCTTTTCCATTTTATTATCATGATTTTCAAATAACCTATTAGTTTTTCTCCTAAAATGTTATCATTCAATCTATTTAATTTTGCAATGACATCCTTCCGTTTGTATTCATTCTCCCGTTTTTTATTCTTAATGTACGTTTTTATTTCTTTTACGGATAATTGTGACTTGTTTTTAATTTCTCTTCCAATTTTAGATCTAAAATCTATGTGTAACAATTCTTTTAAAGAATATTTTTCAAGTACATCTGCCATTACATTATATACATAAAAAGTTATCATTACACTTCATTTTTACGCAATAACTTCATTGGGATCAAGAGCTTTGGTAATTTTTCTATAAGATTCAACACTATAAAAAAGTAAAAAGAATATCATAAATACTCCTATATACTTATCAAAAAATAATCTCGCGTTATATGTATTCACATCGTCTTCTTGTTCTTTACTATTTTTCCTTGATATATATAAAAAATAAAAGAATAAACCACTTATGTAAAGCGTCACTAATACTGATATCATCATTTTAATGCCTACATATCTAAAAGCTCGTTTGTATAATTGAAGAGAACTAAAAACGGCACAAATACATAATAAGATCATTAAGATTGCATATTCTGAAAAATTTGAGAAGATAGTCATTACTATTTAATTATAAAAAAAGAATGAAAGTATTTATTTAATTATGTATACAAAAATGAAACAGATATGTTTTAATAACTTAAACAATGGACTATGATTATACTTTCAAAAAAGAAGAATTAAATAAATGTTACAATTGTAGAAAAGATTTGGATAATGTAGAAATATTTTTATATAAAGACAAGAAATATTGCGTAAGGTGTAGTCCTTGGAATAAATTCAATAGTTCCTTTTTGTGTTTTTTGCAGAGAGAAAAAAGTAAAACATTGTCAAATGTGTCAACTATAAGTAATTTGTCAGAATTTAGCACAATTGATGACATAAATTCAAGTAAAAATTGTGTATGTCCATTTAATTCATTTGCGTCATTAAGTTCTATGAATTCAAATCCTATTGTATATTCTATTCATAACACATATATATTTTTGACATGTTTACATGTATATTGCAGTATCCTGAAACAAAAAATATGGAAATAATAAATTTGATGGTATAAAAATGATTTAAATTTACATTTTTATATAAAACAAAAAACACAATGAGATATTATCTAATTGTATTATTGTGTAAATTATTAAACGTATCTACAGCAATAAAATATCAATATGATCCAA
>TARA_B100001113_G_scaffold353359_1_pt1 | contig 14733 bp, 14 predicted proteins | sample TARA_B100001113 | Tara Oceans TARA_B100001113 (sample SAMEA2622402) | marine metagenome | biome: marine biome (ENVO:00000447); feature: deep chlorophyll maximum layer (ENVO:xxxxxxxx); material: "saline water (ENVO:00002010), including plankton (ENVO:xxxxxxxx)" | depth 50 m | reverse complement strand
ACTCCCACACATGGATTAAACCTCGACTGGAACGTGGAGAAGTTGTCGTTTCCGATCGAAACATACACTCCTCGATTATCTATCAGGGCGTGGTTGGCGATCTTGGAATCGATACGGTCTGTCAAGTCAACTCGGCCGCAATGATACCCGACCTTGTTGTTTGGATTGATTGCGACCCAGACAGGGCAATTGAACGAATCAAGCATGCAACCTTACGTATGAGTAGCGACAAACAGGAATATTTTGAGACGCCTGAAATTCAAAAGACAATTCGACAAGGTTTTGATGACCTTTTTACTGGAGCCATTGAGGTATCACCTCCGTTTGACAAGTGTTGCATTGTCGGGCCAATCCTTAACGAAGGAGGTTTGGATGAATTGCGGCAAAAATTGCGTCGAGAGTTGCGTTCGTTTTTCAATCGAAGACCGATACCACTCAATGTCGACCCAGATAAAGTGGACAGGTACTTACTCAACAAACTGGCCCATGATGTTCAACAGCAAACACGATTGCCTGGAGCGCCTATGGAACGCACCTCGGTTCACATCGGCTGGTTGAGTGGAAGATCGCCTGCGCAATGGATGCATAGTGCAGAAAATGAATGGGATTCTAGCCAAGCGCGTCAATCAGATGTTCCAAGCAATCCGCTTGCGCGATCAAGCTGGTCGATTCTTGGGACATTATCTCTCATGGCAGGGTCTTGTGAAATACCTCGGCTTCACAAATCTCTCGGCCCTCATCGAATGGTAACACAACGCCACACTCAGCGACTGGTAAAATGGTTGGAAGAAGCCAATTGGATTCATCGCCAACAAAATCACATCCCATTTGCCGAAGGACAGGTGTTCAAACTTCGAGACACATGGATTGGATTTGCCCGACTGACACTCGCAATGTGGCCATTTCGTGTCGCTTTATCCACATGGAGAAAGAAGAACCCCGAACTACCTTGGGAAAAGGCTCTTGAGCAGGTTCTTAATCAAAACAATGCTCAACTCAACAAGGCGGTAGAGAATACCATTGAGAGACTTCACATTCTTACGAGTGGTCATGAGCATTGTCCGGTTCCTGAAAATTTGGAACAATTGGTCGTCTGGTGGTCAATGCCCCCACCAGATCACTCTTCTTCCTGAGGGGGACGTTGAAATCGAACGTTTCCTGGTAACTGAACTTGTTCAGGACCGTTGAATTTGGTAGGACGGGCGCTGTAAGCAGCAGCGAAAAATAATCCCAATCCAAGGCCAAACGGAATGCCTGTAACCAGTCGAAGAAAGGCGGTTGATTCACGGTCGGTGAGTAACTGTGTGAACCCATCCAATGCCAATGGGACTACGCAAAGAAGCCCTATTGCCACGAAAACGAGCGTTCTTCGATTTGAAGTATAGATTGGTTTCAAGGTGTCATCTGGCAAAATTGAGAGGAATGTGTCACGTACTGTCCATCGATTGACTCCACGTCGAGAATAAATAAATCCTCCAAGTGCAAGGCCTGCAAAAATTCCAACGTCTCGAACACATACTGGCATTTGGTTTCCATTGATTGTCCAAGAACGTTCATGCTTGTTGTGGCAATTGATATCACCAAATGCATAAATCGATGCACTGTAAAAATTCAATTCAGTCCACGTGAAATTTGCATCGTTGTCTGAATTGTGGTAATCCAACATATTGGCTCTGCCAGAGAGTTCAACAATCGTACCAGAATCGGCTAGAGCCGGAGCAAGGAAGAAAGATACGAGAAAGAAGAAACTGATCCCCCCAATCCAACGACCGACTTTCCGGTCCCTTGTTCTCGATTCGAGACCGTTTCGTTGCATGAAGTAGCCTTGAGAATGAATCATTTAATTCTTGATGCATCGACGGTTTCTTTTCATCCAGTGGGTTGGCCTTAACATGGCAGAGGGCTCAACCGAACCCGTAGGCTTGTGGCTTGGCATACAAGCTGGGGCCTTTCTTGGCCTATACTTCGGATTTAGTCTGGCCCTCGTATCAGCATTGACCAGCCCTGAAGAATTACTAAGAATCGTATACCTAATCACGTTTTTCCCAATGGTCGGTGGGATCCTCCTTGGCCCATTCTTGGCGAGAAGAGAACGGCCCGTGGTTTCAGGTACGCCGCCGATTCAACGTACCATGGAAGCTTTGGAAGGGATGGATGAAGGTCAAGGAAAGTGGAGGGTTCTCAGTCACGTTCGAAGCGATGGAAGGACTGTACGAATCGATCTTCATGATTCGAATCGGGTCCAAGAAATCCTCAATGCTACGACGCCGCTTGCCGAGGAATTCCCTGTTCGATATATGGTTGGACGTGGCGTTAGTGGCAGCAGAGAACCCGATCTCCGTGCAAATGTCCTGTCTATTTTGGATAACCAATTTCCGAAAACAAGACAATCGAGGTATACTTCAGCAATTGAAATTTCGCCTGAGTTGCCCGAACGATTGCGTGATCAACGAAAACGAATCAACATGCTTTTGGCTGTTTTTCTACCCATTGCAACCTTCCTTGGTTGGCTTGAGATGAGATAAACGCTAGGTCGATTCACTTATTTTGATGAACATGGAGTCCTCACCATGCGGGAGGTAGCCTTTTTTTGGAAATACGACCGCTTGGACGCCATTGGTATCAGTTCTGTGTTGAACATTGCAGAGCGTATCGAATTTCTGTCTTACATTAAGCGGGTACCAAAAGATATTCGATGCCTATTCAAAATTCACCTCCGTGAAGACAAGAATCTTGATGACCTCAAAAAAATCGAATCTTTGGAGGTCCTCGAAGTTGTTCAAGAATCAGAAAACCCCGAGGAAGGGCACCTCGTGATTTGCAGAGTGATCCATCCGCTTCCAATTCTCAATGCTCGGACGAATGGTACCTACGCAGTTGCAGGATCAAAACTCGATCAGGAAGGTCTCACTTACATCCTTCAAGGTTCTTCCATCAAGTTGCGTCTCTTGTCCGGAGTGCTACGACTTATGGCTAAACCCGATCGAACAAGCGCCCGCACGCTCAAGTTAACTCCTCAAAATCATGATTCAGTCCTGACTGAAAAGCAACTCAAACTCGCCAAATTCGCTTATGACCGAGGATATTATGACTTGCCAAAGCGGATTAAAATCACAGAACTGGCAGAACAACTTGGGCTTGCGAGAGCGACTATTTCCGAGCATTTGACGAAGATTGAAGGGATTTTGATGGATGATATGTTCTCATCAATGACTGATGTTCGGTTATCTGCAGAACAGGCCCGGGCGATTGTTGAGACCATGGAAGTTGATATGGATCAAACAGAAGAATATCAAACAGAATCCTTTACTGGACTGTTAAATCGTATCAAAGAGAACATTGCTTCAGAACAATCAGAAGAGGTGGAAAGTGCGCCTGAACTTGACATCAGCGATAATCCAGAGGATATCCTCAAACGCATTCAAGAGGACATCTCTTAGTTCGCTCATGTTTTTATGAGACTGCGCATTCAGAATCTTATGGAGGAGATGAAAGAACTTCTGGACCGGATTTCAAACTCCGGAATTGAAGTTCCTGAATCAGTTCGGAAAGCAATGTATACGCTTCATCTTGAACAGTTTACAACCTACGATTTTGATGGGTTCTTTCATGATCGTCCAGTCGTATTCATGGAAACCGAAAATGGAGGAGTAAAAACCATTTCAGCACCTCACATGATTGTTACCTTACTCCACAATCTCGAACTCAACGAAGGACAGGAGGTTCTCGTCGTAGGATCCAAAGGAGGATATTTAGCCGCACTCATCGCTACAATTCTTGGACAGAATGGACGTGTTGTTGTTATGGATCCATCTCTTGAAATCGTACGTCACACTGCAAACGCTCTCGCTGGCTGGCCAACAGTCGACATTCGACATGTTGAATCCATTGAGGTTGCACCAATCGAGTTACCCGGTGAACTCAACCGTGTGTTGATTACTGGGAGTGTAGATGCTGTCCCATCCTGGATGGAAGAACGTATCACAGAAGGTGGTTTTGTCATCGCACCAATCGGGGATCATCACAGCCAAGAACTAATGAAAATAGAGCGCCAATTCAACCATCTAGAACCAACTTCCCTTGGCCCTGTGTCGTTTGGTCCAGTAAATATTCTCGAGAGTGAACCTCAACCGCTTTCGGCAATAGAAATTGCTGACCTGATTGAAACCTTGATTGAGACATGTCATGAGATGGAACTTTGTGGAGCCGAAGAACTTCAACAGCTTGGATTTATTGCCGATCACCTGAGAACAATGCAGGATGCTGATGAAGGTGACGTCGAAGCATTCATCACAGAAAATATGCAACATTTTGTCGAGTTATGGCCAATGATCCAACTTATGTTTGCGCCAACCCTTGCTAGACCCGGCGATGTTCATCAGGACGATGATTTGGGTTTTCATTTCGATGAATTCAAACCCTGAGGTGAAACCATGGCTGGAAATATACAATCAGCCATTGCAAAACTGAAGCATAAAGATGTTCGCCAACGACGTCGCGCTGTGCGTATTCTTTTCGATTCCGATGCTTATGAAAGCGTTGAAGCCTTCTCCGTTTTTCTTGAGGATGACGACATATGGTTCCGAAACAAAGCCATTGAGGCTTATCGTCGATGGGCACCTCAGCATGCTCCACACTTGCTCGAAAGCCTCGCAGAACAAGGTCAACTCGATGGTCAACGCTGTGTTGCAACAGTTCTTGAAACAATATACGATTCCAAATTCGCAGCTCAACTATCCCGCTTACTACTCAAGAGTGAGGACGATGTCGTGATTCGCAGGGCAGTTCATCAACTGATTTCCTCAAATGAATTCACGGATGTTGAACTGACCGCATTTCAGTCATCAAAGGACCATGTTGTACGAGCCTATGCAACTGCAGTCAATGATGATCCGGTAGAATTGCTCAACAGTTTGGAAGATCAGCACCCCGAAGTTCGACGTCAAGCAGCATCGACCTTGCTCCTTCTAGAATTGAAAAATGAACAGAACAAAACATTGCAGCATTCGATCGAAAACGATGATGCTCTGTGGAAGTTCGCTGTTCCTATCGCTCTAGAACAGGCACGTCCAAATTTAGCAGAATTGATGAATGCCAAAGGCAACAACCAACGACGTTTCCTTGTCGATTTGCTCAAACAGGTCGTAAGGGAAGCAGATGACCCTCGTCTACGAACTCTCATTGATGGAAACTGTACTTCCATTGTCGCTCGATGGCTCGTAGGCCGAAATGACGTGAAATCCGATGAATTGCGATACGAACTCTTGTTTGATGAACGAGTTGATAGCATCGATAAATCGAGACTCCTTGAACGGTTACTACACCGACAAGGCGAAGATGAAATCCAAGAACTCGCGGGGAAACTACTCTCAGAATCAACAGACGAACTCATCTTGAGTGCAGCACAGAACCTATACACTGCATAGACTAACGTTCATCCATGACAGATTCAGATGTCGTGTTTCGAGTAAACGCAACCGGTGCTGGCGACCAACGCCTAGCCGTTCAAATCGAAGTTCGTGCCCCCTTTACTTCGCCTTCGCTGAAACTTTCTTTTCCTCGATGGGTTCCTGGTTCGTACTTCCTACGAGAACCAATACAGCACGTCTCTCATTTGGAGGCACATGATGAGAATGGTAATCCTCTCAAGGTAACTCGAAAAGATGTAGATTCAATCGTGATTAAGGATATCCAATCCGTTGAAAGTGTCCGTATATCCTACAACCTACTTTGTGTTGATAATACGGTCCGTTCCAATCATTTTGACGAGACACATTTGCATCTTATGCCCCCATTTACCTGGTTCCTTCCAACATCTGGAATCGATTCTCATCGCATGGACAGAAGCCACCGAATTGAATTCACATTACCGCCGGAATGGAACGTTTCAACTCAATTGAACCTTGAATCCACGACCAAAAAGGACGGTCACCAAGTGCATATCTTTTCTGCGGAACATCGAGATGCTTTGCTTGATGGTATAGCTGAATGTAACACCAATGAGATTCATCGATTTAAGGTTGGCAATCGCCAACATACACTGCACTATTGGGACGCAGGAGGCCATGCTCCAAACGAGATCATGTTGCAACGTTTCATTCAGGATATGAAAAACATCATTGCAGAGCATCACGCCTTGTTTGGACCACTTGATGATTCATATCACACAATCCTTCACCTTACAGATGGTAGCAGGGGTGGACTTGAGCATACCAATTCTCAAACATCCATGGTCCCAAGAACTTCACTCCAACCAGGTAATGTCGAAGATTACCGTGACCTAGTCAGTTTGTTTAGCCACGAATACGTTCACCAGTGGAATGTTAAGCGATTGCGACCGAAGCGGTTTCTCGATTACGATCTGCAGCGCGAAGTCAATACTGATCTGCTTTGGTGGTTTGAAGGTGCCACATCTTGGATTGGTGACATCATGTGTTTGCGTTCTGGTGCTTGGAGTTCTGAGGACTATTTTGCCGATATGAAACGAAAACTGAAGCGACATCATACCCGAAGTGGTTCAACTTGTCAAGCGCTTTGTGAAGCAAGTCATGAAGCATGGATACACCTCTATAGAAGCCATTCCCACTCAAGGGAAACCCAGATTTCATACTACCTTGAAGGTGAACTCACAATGTTTGCACTGGATGCCGAGTTACGAAAGAGGTCCAAGGGAGAAACTGGGGTTTGTGATCTGATGCTTGCATTGTACGAACGACATAATATTCACGTTGAAGAGAAGTCGATGCGTGGGGTCCAGTACAATGACATCCGCAAAGCATTGACCTCGTTAAAGGGAGGACGTCGTCTCGGCACTTTCCTTGACAATGTAACAAAAGAAGCTGGAAATCTTGATCTCAACAAAGCATTTTCCACTTTTGCACTAAATTACAAACCATCCGATGAGCCGAAGCGAAAAGAAGGTACAGAACGCGTAGTATGGGAGGATTTTGCCCAAGGTTGGCTCGGTGTTCATGTTCGATCTCAAGGAAACAAATTGAAGGTTACGAGCCATATGCAACATTCTCCGGCTCGAGAACAATTGCAAGTGGGTGATGAAATCATTGCAATCGATGGAATACGTGTTGTCAATGCTGAACAATTGAAGACCAACCTCAAAGGAAAGGTCGATACTTCGATACGTGTCATTTATGCTCGAAATTCCATCCTACACAACGTCATCCTCGATGTCTATCTTGAACCGAACTATCCAACAGTAACAACGAGTGATGGGAATCGCTTGTGGAAATCTACTATTCGGTCTCGTCAGGCTGACTCGGAGTAAGCAATGAGAGCCGATGCAATGAAACATGTATCGGCGGCAAGTGGTCCGAGATTCGATGTCGAGTCGTCTTGGGCGGATACAATTCCGATGAAAGCGCCATATCAATGACATCCTGTTTTGAAATAGAATCCAATTGAGAAGCCGGCCAAAGTTCCAACTCCACTGATTCATCATGAAGGTAATCGATGCATACGACAGGAATTCGAGCAAGTTCTAGGCGTTTGGCTACTGAATATCGATGGTGCCCGTCGAGAATGGTTCCAGTTGCTTTGTCTGCGATTAATGGTTTGGTAAAGCCATCCCACTTGAGCGTCATCTGAAGCAATTTCTCCATGTTCTTCTGTTTGATTTCCTCATGTGCTTTGAGCCACTCGACAGGAACCAACCGCACATCGCTTTCGTCCCAAGACATGATGCTTCCAATAGAATTGACAGGATAATGCTTTGTCTTACATGAACACGGGAGAATGAATGTCGAGCATGGACCCAACTCGCGGGATGGCGGAACTGCCGCTTCTTCCAGCATTTGTGAAGATGATTAATGCCCTTCCATCAAGTCTTATTGAGATTCTCGATTGGTTCGATTCCAAAAATGCACATGTATGGGTTGTCGGTGGAGCAAACAGAAATGCTATACTAGGGACGGAGATTAACGAATACGACCTTGCGACCACAATGACTCCTGCCGAGATGAAGGAATATCCAGACACAATCCCTACAGGGGAACGTTATGGCACCATCACCTTTCGAAACAAAGGAGATCATTTTGAAATCACAACACTACGAACCGAGTATGGCTACAACGATGGTCGAAGGCCGGATGAAGTACAATGGGGTGATTCTCTCCTCGTCGACCTCTCACGTCGCGACTTAACGATGAATTCCATTGCGGTCGATGTTTCAAAGCAAAGCTACTACGATCCTTTCGATGGATACGGTGATTTGCAACAGCAACGAATTAGGTCAGTAGGGGATGCAAACAAGCGATTGTCGGAAGATGCTTTGCGAATCATGCGCTCGTATCGGTTCATGGATCAAGGCAATGCGGGCATATGGTGGCCTGAACAACGACTTGCAGAGGCTTTACGGACTACGAAATCAATGCTTCGTCGCATTGCTCCTGAGCGAATCTGGGCTGAATTCAGGCGCATCCTCCTTGGTCAACATTCCTCAGAAATCGTACAGCGCATGGCTGATGATGGGATTTTGAAGCAACTCTTTGCAATAGATTGGTTGCAGTCCGACCCACGGATTCAACTTCTCAATGAGTTGGAGGGAGATGATGTCATCGATAGGTTGGTTGTTTTGTTCAACGATTTCGAAACGAAAGATTGTGAATCGGTGTCATCTGCACTTCGGTTGAGTGGAAATGAAAAGAAGAAACTCCTGTTCCGGCATTCAAAATTAGGCAACCTTCCTGCAAACACTGATTCCGCTCTTCGGGTTTATGCAGTCGCGCTTGGTCGATGGTGCTATCAACACCTCAATATTGAGAAACTCTTCACTCAACGTTCAAATGAATTTCGAACGTATTCTGAACAGGATGTGGATCAACGTATTGCCCGACTTGACAAACTTCGAATCGATTTTGACGCAGAGCCTCTGGCGAATGGAGAGTTCATCATGCAAAGAACAAACGTATCGCAGGGACCCAAACTCGGTGCTTTGAAGGCATGGCTTTTTTACGAGCAAATCGCAAGAAATTTATCAACCTTAGAAGAGATTGACACACTTCTTTGTACATTAGCGTGGCAATCAGACGATACTACGCGTTGGCCAAAACTTCAATTCCCCTAACAGACTAGTCCCAACATACCCAACCAAGGTAGGACGTGAATGAATGTCTGTCAAAGAAGCGCTGAAAGCAAGAATGGAACAGCACATCAACGAAATGGTAGCGACCAACCCAATGATCGGGCAATTGAACACTCAATTCACGAGTTGGCTCCTTGGCTCAGGACTCACCGGCGCAGAGATCATCAAGATGATTGATTCGAATATGGATGCAGTTATACAAGCAGAAGAACTTTCCAATGCTCTCAAAGAAACAACCGGCACTCAGCCTCCTGGATGGGTCATCAACGGCCTCATGTCTGTTCTGGACATGGACAAGGACGGTAGCGTCACCGTTGCAGATCTGCATACATACTTCGAAGCAATTGGTTTGCCAAGCGGAATTGAAGAAATTCCGGAGCCTGAGGTTGATGAATTTGAAGAACTGGATAAGGAAATTGAAGAAGAGGCCAGAAGACAAGCTGAGGAACTTATTCGCCAACAAGAGGCCGAAAAACAACGGTTGTTGGAAGAGGAGCTTGCAAGAGAGGCTGCTGAACGACAAGCTGAAGAACAAGCCAAACAAGAAGAGGCTGAAAAAGCAAAACCAAAGCCAATTGTCTTTGACGATGATGGTGCACCTCTAACGCACGGTCGATTTATCGAACTTCTTGGTTCAATGAAACTGAACAGTGAACGGCGAAATGCGATTGACCAATCGCCGACTCAATCATGCAAAATCCATATCAAGAAGATCGAAAAGACACTCGTAGGACAAGGATCGATGAAAAACGGAATGACAATCATTGGTACATTGGTTGATGACATGAACATCGAAGTTGAACTAAGGCTTCCTTCTGATGCAACAGAGCAAGTCATGACATTTCAGACGAATCACAACATCGAGGCTGAGGCCACAATCTGCGATTGGAATCTTGGCCGGCAACGAGCTGTTCTTGATGCAACAGTGTTTCAGTATCTATAGAAGGCTACGCGCGACTACGATACGCTGGACTTCTTGAGTACCTTCGTAAATCTGTGTGATCTTCGCATCTCTGAAAAATCTCTCCACGGGGAATTCTTTGGTGTATCCGTACCCGCCATGGACTTGGATTGCGCGTTCTGAAACCCACATTGCAGTATCTCCTGCGTAGAGTTTTGCCATGCTTGCTTCCTTCGTATGGCGTGGACCTCCATGTTCGTAATGTTGTTGTTTTGCCCATGATGCCTTGTACACCAGGAGGCGAGCAGCATCAATACGAGTTGCCATGTCTGCAAGATAACCCATAATCATCTGATGATGTGCGATTGGTTTTCCAAATGCTTCTCGTTCATGTGCGTACTTAAGAGATGCTTCATATGCTCCCTGAGCGATACCAAGGGCTTGCGCAGCTATGCCAATTCGTGAGTTGTCCAGTGCATTCATTGCGATTGGGAATCCATTTCCGGCGCCTTTGATGATATTTTCAACAGGAACCTTGCAGTTCTCTAAAACAAGGGTGCATGTATCCGAAGATCGGATTCCAAGTTTGTCCTCTTTTTTACCAACTGAGAATCCTTCGAACGATGAATCGACAATGAAGGCCGTTGTGCCGCCGTGCCTTTTGTCGCCGTAGTCTGGATGATCGACATCCTTGGCGAAGAGTACAATGATTTTCGCTTGCGCACCATTCGTGACCCACATCTTTTCTCCGTTTAGAATGTAATGGGTTCCATCATCGGATAATTTCGCTTTACACGACATAGCAGCGGCGTCAGTTCCGGCCCCGGCCTCTGAAAGTGAGTATGCGCCTACTTCGCCATCTGCGAGGCGAGAAAGGTAGGTTTCTTTCTGATAATCGTCACCATGAAGTGAAATGGTTTTAGCACACAATCCAACATGAACACAGTACATCACTGAGAAAGATGGATCGACACGAGCAAGTTCTTCGACAATGATTGACTCAGAGATATCGTCAACGGGCATTCCGCCGTAGGCTTCAGGAATGGTAACGCCTTGCAATCCAAGTTCCAGGAACTGTTGCCATTCCTCTGAGGGAGGAGTTTGTGTTTGGTCACGATGCTCGACCGTAGGGGCTAGAACCGTTTCTGCGAAATCACGAACCATCTCTCGAATCATGTCTTGTTCATCGGTTGCTTTAAACTCCATATCCTCACCATTACGTGCTAAGCAAGGTCTTCACTTAATGAATGTGCTATGGCCGTATCACTGCAATAATAGCGATGATTCAAATAGGAGATGTTTGAGGCGCGTATAGGTGATATGACTTGGATGAAGAAGTCGTGGAATTTAACATCGCACACAACCGAAAGTACTCGATTGACCATTTATGGTACCAAGAGAAAGACGACGAGAAGATCATGGTCGGCATCAGTGAATTCATGGGCGTAGAAATCGGAGAGGTTCTCCGAGTCATTCTACCGCAAGCTGAAACTGTCGTTGATGAAGGTCAAGACATGTTCTCACTATGGACTGCTGACGAAAAAATAGCCTTTACAGCACCCTTTTCAGGAACAATCACAGAGGTCAATGGAGAAGTAGAAATCAACCCGGATTTGGTCAATGAGTCCGCTTATGACCTTGGTTGGATTTTGGTCCTTCAACCGTTTCAGTTCGACATGGAGAATCTCCTCGAACCCGACGAATATGTTGAGTATCTCTCCGAACTCTGAATGAAGTGGAATTATGTCCGATTCATTGCAGCGTCTAAAGGAATCACTCCTCGCTGCACCGATTATTTGGAAAGGCGATTATCCCTATTTTATTCATCCATTAACCGATGGTGTTCCGCGTTTGGACCCTTCTGTTCTAACTGCAGTTGTTGAGTTAATTGAAAGCAAAGTAGACTGGGATTCAGTCGATCTCATCCTCGGAATCGAAGCCATGGGGCTACCACTCACAAGTCCCTTGTCTATGCGAAACAACATCTCACAGGTTGTTGTTCGAAAGCGCTCGTATGGCTTGGATGGAGAGACTGTTGTTGACCAATCAACTGGATATTCCAAGGGTTCGATGTATCTGAATGACATCAAAGAAGGTGAACGTGTTCTCATCGTAGACGATGTCCTTTCCACTGGAGGCACGCTTGACGCCATCATACAAGGGGTTGAATCCCTAAAAGCAAACATCAGCTCTGTCGTTGTCGTTGTCGAAAAGGGCCCAGGACTCAAAATTTTACAGGAAAAATATCCCCACATTCAAATCTCATCCATTGTTCGGCTTGAAATGGATGGAGACAGCGTTGTTCTTCTTGACGAGGTGATTTGATGGATTTGAATCGTCACGATTTTCAGTTGAAGGAGCTAATCCAGCGAATTCAGAAGAACGACAATCGTTTAGTTGCACTCCAGATTCCTGAGGGTTTGAAGATGCAAGCTCTAGAAATGATGGATGAAATCGAATCCGAATCAGGTGCAAAGGTCGTCTTAGCAGCTGACCCTTGCTATGGCGCATGCGACCTCGTTCACGACAAGATGAAGATGATGGGTGTCGAACTCGTAGCCCATATGGGCCACTCAAAGATGAACATCGAATCAGGGATGCCAACAGAATTCATTGATGTAACCTACGATGGAGACCCATCTCTCGCTCCTGTAATTCCAATGCTTAATGCTCACTTGAAAATTGCACAAAATAGGATGGCTGAACAGCACAGCACCGACATGACTGAAGAAGAAGCACAAGAACGATTCATGGATGCAGTTGGGCGAATGACTCCACTCAAAGACACAAAACTAGGCTTGGTGGGGAGCATACAGCATCTTCATCTCCTTCCCCAATTTCATGAACGGCTTGAAGAGGCAGGCTTTGATGTAACAATTCCCATGGGAGGAGCACGTCTAACATTCCCTGGTCAGGTTCTCGGGTGCAACTACTCGGGTGATGACGATACGATTGGACACTATCTTTTCCTCGGAAGCGGAGATTTTCATCCAATAGGACTTGTCCTCCACACTGGAAAACCACTCGCCATGCTCGATCCCTATTCCGGCGATGCTATCGAGATGTCATTTGAACGAATCGACCGCATTCTTCGACAGCGTTTCGGACTCATCATGTCTTCAATGGATGCGCAGAAATTCGGTATACTGATCGGAGAGAAACCCGGCCAAATGCGCAGGACGCTTGCTCTGCGAATGAAGCGTTTGCTTGAGAAGCATGGTAAGAAGGGTTACCTTCTCGCTCTAGAACACGTCGGCCCTGAATTGATTGATTTCTACCCCGTTGATGCCTTCGTGAACACGGCTTGCCCGAGAATAGCGATTGATGATGCTGTAAAGTATGCAAAACCTCTCATCACACCATTTGAGCTTGAAGTGGCTCTTGGTGAGAAGAAATGGGAACTTGGATATCAATTCGATGAAATCCCTTGAACTTCGGTCATTTTTCCTTTGAGAAAGAGCGAGTGTTCAAGAACGGTTGGCATCAAGATGCAATTAGCATGAGCGACTACCTCGACCGAATTGGTTCAGGATTCATCCTTCTGAACCCTGATCCTCTGGACTTTGACTATATTCCAGAAGAGATGGTAGGACGCGAGAATATCCAGCAGAATCTTGCAGGGAAATTCCACTCCATTGCCCATCCAAATGGAAGCGCTAACGTGGTTATAACCGGACCAGTAGGAAGCGGGAAGACGCTTCTTGCTCGAACCTTTTGCCGGGATATACGCCACCACCTTCGAAACAAACGACCATTGAGAAGTGTCCACATCAATTGCCGGAATGCTACGACCAATGTTCGTGTAGCGCAACGAATTGTCCAATCATTAGATCCAGGCCATCCTGACAGAGGGCTTTCGATGGGGGAGTTGCTAAGCAGTCTCAGAAAATTGCTAAGAAACAACGGCCGGCATCTTATCATCGTCTTGGATGAAGTCGATCACCTATTGCGCAAATCCGGGAATGACCTCATCTATCAATTGCTTCGAATCGATGAAGATCAGGAGGGTAGTGGCACACTCTCCCTTATCCTCATCAGTCAGGAACAAGTTCTTGATGTTCTTGAAAATGCTGTCATTTCTCGGTTTGGCCATACCAATCATTTACCAATCCCTCCTTACGATATGAAAGGTCTCCAAGCCATTGCTCAGCAACGTGCAGAGGCCGCCTTGAATCCAAAATCATGGGATAATGATATCTTGAAACTGATTGCAACCTCAGCCGCACCCTCTGGTGATGCACGACAGGTGATTGAATTGCTAGGGGCTGCTGTGGAGCATGCTGAGTCTGAAGGGATGAAGCAACTTATGGCTGAACATGTTCAAACCAAAGCGAGAGAGGTTCCACAAGTCATGCCTGAGGACGTTCTCGATGAACTATCGGGGCACTCGATGTTGGTTTTGCTTGGTATCTGCCGTCGATTGCGAAAAGAAGAATTCATGACGAGCAAGGATGTTGAATCAATTTATGCTGTCATTTGCGAAGAATACGAAGTCAAACCTCGAAGTCATACTACGGTCTGGAAGTTTCTCAAACAAATCGAAGGATTGAGTATCATCGCCACACGAGTTGACACCGTTGGTGAGGGCCGAGGAAGAACAACCCATATTTCGATGCCACATGCACTCCCAGTTGATGTGGCTGCACGAATTGAAGGTCGCGTCGCACGAAAACTCAAACGCAAATGAGCAAATAGCATGCGGTGAGGCTAAATAGGGGTCGTTTGTCGCTAGGTT
>TARA_B100001113_G_scaffold315090_1_pt1 | contig 14736 bp, 12 predicted proteins | sample TARA_B100001113 | Tara Oceans TARA_B100001113 (sample SAMEA2622402) | marine metagenome | biome: marine biome (ENVO:00000447); feature: deep chlorophyll maximum layer (ENVO:xxxxxxxx); material: "saline water (ENVO:00002010), including plankton (ENVO:xxxxxxxx)" | depth 50 m | reverse complement strand
AAAGACTCAATCTTCATTGATGCTGTTTTAAAACGTTCGTATTCTTGAAGCCTCTTGATTAGTTCCGCTCGAGGATCTTCTTCTAAATCATCCTCTTCAGTCTCAATCGGCAACATCATTCTGGATTTGATTTCAGTAAGATACGCAGCCATTAAAAGATATTCCCCAGCAAGATCAAACTGAAGTTTTTCCATCAATTCGATATATTCAACATATTGGTTTGTAATTTCAGCTACGTTAATGTCCAAAATATCTAAATTTTGTTTTCTTATGAAATATAGAAGAAGATCAAGTGGGCCTTCAAAAGACTCAAGAAAAATTTTTAATGCGTTTGGAGGGATATAAAGATCATCGTGAGGTAGTAAAACTTGCTCACCATTTATTGTAGCTAGATTAAACTCCGACTGTTTCGGGCTTTTTTCCTGCTCTTTTTTCATAGTTTTAAGAGCAATTATAGTTTAAAAAGGTAAAATTACACAAAATATTGTGTTTTTAGGCTTTAAAATGCCTATATATTGTTTTTCCAATAATTTGTAATTGGGTACCTTCTATCTTTTCCAAAATTTCTTGCCGAAATTTTTATTCCCAGAGGTACTTGCCTTCTCTTGTATTCATTAAAATTTATCAAGTCAATAACCTTTTTAACGTCTTCTGAATTGAATCCAGAGTCGATAATTTCTTTTTTAGTTTTATCATCTTCTACGTAGGCTTCTATGATGGGATCAAGTAAGTCATAAGTCGGTAAAGAATCGCTATCTTTTTGATCTTCCGATAACTCCGCGCTTGGTTCTCTATCAATAATTCTTTGAGGAATAACCTCGCCTAACGAATTTCTGTATTTGGCTAAATCATAAACTGTAGTTTTATAAACGTCTCTGAGAACAGAAAATCCTCCGGCTGTGTCACCATAAAGAGTTGAATATCCAACAGCGGCTTCACTTTTATTTCCTGTTGTAAGAACCAAGTAGCCAAGATTATTTGAAAGAGCCATTAATGTTACTCCTCTGCATCTTGATTGAAGATTTTCTTCAGTTTTATCAGACTCTTTTGGAGTTAACTTAGCATCTAGAGAATTTTTAAAAGCTTTAAACATCTCAGATATAGGTATCACTTCGTGCTTAAAGCCAAGATTTTCTGCTAGCTGCTGAGCATCCTCAATACTCATATCAGCGGTATATTTAAAAGGCATCATAACTGTATTTACTTTTTCAGGTCCCAACGCATCAGACGCAATTGCAGCGGTAAGCGCTGAATCAATACCACCAGAAGAGCCAATCAATATGCCTTTAAAGTTGTTTTTTTGAACATAGTCTCGAGTACCCAAAACTAAAGCCTGGTAGATATCAGAGATCTCTCCTATCCTGCTTACTGAGTCTTGTTTTAAATTTGATGTGATATTTTTTTTGTCCACACCAATAATAACTTCATCTATTTCAAAACTCTTCAAACGCTTAACGGAGTCCTTTGAGTCAATTACCAAAGAGCTGCCATCGAATACTAATTCGTCTTGACCGCCAACTTGATTCACGTAAATAATTGGTTTTTTAAAATCTGTAAAATAATTGCACAACATTTCTTCACGAAGGGATTTCTTATCAATTGTAAAAGGAGATGCGCTTATATTTATCAGTAAATCTATATCTTGATGAAATATTTCTTTAATATATTTCTTATCCCAAATGTCTTCACAAATAGAAATACCAAATTTTAAATCTCCGTCCTCGAGTATTTCGTGAGACTCGCCTTTTTGAAAATATCTTTTTTCGTCAAATTCTTTGTAATTTGGAAGAATCTGTTTTTTATAGTTTTTAGCTAATTTCCCTTTTTGAAAAAAAAGTGCAGAGTTGTATATATTTTCTTCTTCACGAGATGGACACCCAATGACAATAGATATGTCTTTTGATAAAGCTTGAAGTTCCAGAGAGCATCTTTCACTTGCTCTTAAAAAATCTTCTCTCAAAAGCAAATCCTCGGGTGGATAGCCAGTTAAAAACATTTCAGAAAATATAATCATATTTATATTTTTTTTCTTTGCTTCAGAAATATAGGATTTTGCCAGGTCTAAATTACCTTGTATGTCGCCCACTTTTGGGTTTTCTTGAACTAATTTAATTTTGTACATTGCTTAATTTAAGCTTTAATTTAAATTTAGAAGAGATAAAATCAACGGTCAAATGAAATATTTAACGGATAATACCAGAATAACAGGACTTATGGAGGTCTCACCTCCTGTGGAAGTCATTGACAAACTTCCTATTACAGAAAAGGTTTCTGAATTAGTTTTTAATTCTAGAAAAGAAATTTCAGATAGCTTGCATGGAAAAGACGATAGATTGGTTGTTGTAGTTGGTCCTTGCTCAATTCATGACCCCAAGGCAGCAATTGAGTACGCTAAAAAACTAAAAGCTCTTGAAAAAGATTTGAAAGATCAGTTAAAAATAGTCATGAGGGTTTATTTTGAAAAACCTAGAACAACTGTTGGCTGGAAAGGCCTAATTAACGATCCTGATTTGGACGATAGTTACGATGTAAACAAAGGTCTCAAGGTTGCTAGAAAACTTTTGTTGAAGATAAACGAAATAGGCTTGCCTGCTGGCACTGAGTTTTTGGACATGATAACTCCACAATATATTTCAGATTTAATTTCTTGGGGTGCTATCGGAGCTAGAACAACCGAAAGCCAAATACATCGAGAATTAGCCTCGGGTTTATCTTGCCCAGTTGGGTTTAAAAATTCTACAAATGGTTCAATTCAAGTTGCTATAGACGCAATCGGATCATCTTCAAATAGTCATATTTTTCTTTCAATTACAAAAGAAGGTAGATCTGCGATTTTCAATTCTTCCGGAAACAATGATTGTCATGTAATTTTAAGAGGCGGAGATACCCCAAATTATTCAAAAAACGATATTCAAAAAGTTATTGAAGATCTAAAAAATTCTGATTTAACTCAAAAAATCATGATTGATATGTCCCATGGAAATAGTCAAAAACAATTTAAAAAACAACTCATCGTTAATAAAGATATCTCGGATCAAATTTCTTCCGGTGATCAAAGTATTTTTGGAGTTATGATTGAAAGTAACTTAGAAGAAGGAAATCAAAAAATAGACTCTCTTAAAAATCTAAAATATGGTCAAAGCGTTACGGATGCTTGTGTTAGTTGGAAAGACACTGAAGTGATGTTGAAGCTTTTAGCTAAAGCTGTGGATGCAAGGAGAGAAAAGCTTAAGCACTCAGCCTAAGTTTATGTCCAAGAAATCCAATTCATTTAACTTTGATAAAGAAATAGCTTTAAGCGTTGGCCTTAATGAGTCAATTGTTATTCAATATTTAAAAACAAATTCGATACAGACATTCGATATTTTAATGACCGAGCTTTCGTTTTTTGATGAGAAAGAATTAAACCGAATCTTAAAAAAACTTATAAAGCTTAAATTAGTTGAAGAATTTTCTAATGGTTCTTTCTGTCTGAAATCTAAGAATGAAGGCTCTAAAGTAGAAAGAAAAAAAAATATTTCCAAAGAATATCTTCCTTCCAAAAATATATTGAAAGAGGCCAAAAGTCTTGGTGTATCTCAAGAATTCATTCAGAATAAACTTCCCGAATTTAGATCATATTGGACCGATAGAGGAGACAAAAGCTTTTCCTGGGACTACAAATTTCTCAAATATCTTCTTAAAGAATGGCGATCCGAAGAAGAAAAATTAAATAAGGTATCTAAAATGAAACCAATACAGAAGAATTGGAAACCTTCTAAAGAAGCCTTAAAAATTTTACAACATGCTGAAATAGAAGAAAAATTTATCATCGATGCTTTGCCAGAATTTGTTTTATATTGGAGCGAGAGAAATACAGCATCAGACTCATGGAATAGTAAATTTCTAAACCATGTAAAAAATCAATGGGTTAGGTATAAAAATTTAATTTCAATGGTCAGAAAGCCGACTAGGATGGATAAAGATTGGAGACCATCTGAAGATTGTTTTGATGTTTTGAGCTTAGCAAAAATAAATAAAAGCTTTGCAATTTCTCAAATACCGGAATTTAAATTATATTGGTTAGAGACCAAAGAAATGCGCAATTGCTGGAATTCTAAGTTTATACAGCACGTGAAATATAAATGGAAAACTAAAAATGGTAACGTAAAAAATGTATTATCTAGATTAAAAGATCATGAGTGGGCAGTTAACTTCAAAAATTAAAATTCCTAAAGGCCAAGTCGAACTTATAAATCTTATCTTTGCTGAATTAGAAATCACCTTTCATAATCAATTCCATAAAGCATTCCCTGACGAAGAAACTTTAACTCTTGCCAAACAGCTTTGGCTTGCCAAGTTAGAAAAATATCAAAATGAAATTGTTTTTAGGGCAATAGATAAAATTATTGAAACCTCTAAATATTTACCTTCACTTAGTGCTGTTCTAAACCAAATCAAGGAGCTCAAATTAATTGATCTAAATATTCCATCTGCAAACTATGCTTATACTGAAGCAAGTTCTTTAGGAGAGACAAGTCCTTTAAATTTTAAATGGTCTCATCCATTTGTTTATCATGCCGGTGTAAAAGTTGGCTGGTACAGGCTAAAGACAGAATCTGAATTTGTTATTAAAAACGAGTATCTAGATGCTTATGAAGAAATTTTAGAAAAAAGTGAACACGAGGAAAGTTTTTTCTTGTTACCAGAAAAAAAAGAGGAAGTTCCAAAAGAAAAACCTCTTTCTAATGAAAAACTTAAAGCAAGATTAGAGAATATAAAAAAGAAATATTTATAGTTTTTCCTTGATATAATCGCACCTCGCCTCTATATAAAAATAAAGGTATTTAATAAATGAGTATTGTTTCAAGGCTTCTTTCAAGATCCAACTTAGAGTGGGCGTCAATTTTTATTGGATTTGCAATCATATGGATGGTTTCAGGTTTATTTGTCCAAGAACCGGCTCCTCCTAAACTGATCGAAAAAAAAGATGCTGTCGTGAGAGTTATAGATCAAAAAGCTGAAAACTTTTCTAAAAAAATTATAATTAAAGGCTTCACTAAAGCTGATAAAAAAGTTTTAGTAAAATCGGAAACCTCTGGGAAAATAATTGATTTACCGATAGCTCAAGGTACTTTCGTTGAAAAAGGAGAAATTATCTGCTCTTTATTCGTTGCAGAAAGACAAGCTAATTTTGATAAAGCATTACTTGATTTTAATTCGGCAAAAAAACTCTATGAAGAAGAGTTATATTCTTCAAAACAACTACAGAATGCAAAATCTAATTATGAGAGAGCAAAACTAGAGTTGGATTATGCAACTATCAAAGCACCATTTGATGGTGTTGTAGATAAGATAAATTTAGATGTCGGAGATTTTCTTAATCGCGGATCTACTTGCGCTACTCTCCTAGATTTAGATCCAATGATGATTACCGGTGATATTTCTGAAGATGAACTCTTAACTTTTACAAAAGAAAGTAGTGTATCTGTCGTAACAAACGACGGTCTAGAGTATCAAGGTGAAATAACTTTTATTTCAGCATCAGCTGATGAAATGATGCATACTTTCGACGTAGAAATTTCAATATCTAATCCACTTGGAAAAATTAAAGATGGTCAAACAGCAAAAGTTATTGTTTCTGCCACTCCTGAACCAGCACATATTGTTCCGCTTTCAATCCTAAGATTAGATGAGGAAGGCAACATAGGAGTGCGAATTGTTAATAAAGATAATCTAGTAGAGTTTTATGAAGTTAAAATAATTCAAGATACTGAAAAAGGTGTTTGGGTTTCAGGTCTACCTTATAATTCGCGAATCATTACAGTCGGCCAAGACTACGTTAATAATAACGAAAAAGTTGATATAGCCATCGACTATAGATTAAACAAGGATGAAAACATTAATTGATTTTTTTGTAGATCGTTATAAAGCTACGTTTACATTCCTAACTTTTATTTTAGTTTGGGGTTTTACATCAATCATACAAATCCCTGCTTCAGCCTATTCAGATATCAACATTCCTTATGTTTTCGTTTCTACATATTACGAAGGAGTTCCTGCTCAAGATGTAGAAAGACTAGTAACGAAACCAATTGAACAAAAATTAAAAACAGCAGATGAGCTTGTAGATATCCAATCTTACAGTAGACAAAATATGTCTTATGTAATTTTAGAATTTCCTGTTGAATATTCTAAAGATGAAGCTGTTCAAGATATTAAAGATCTTGTTGATCAGGTAACCGATGAATTACCTTCAGAGTCTGAAGAACCTGTAGTTGTAGAATTTACTCTAGATGAATTTCCTATCATGGATATAAATCTTATTTCCAGCTCAACAAACCAGAGAGAACTACAATCATTCGCGAGACAATTACAAACTGCAGTTGAAGCTATCCCAGAAGTTTTGGAGGCGGATTTAAGAGGTGTTCCAGATGATTTGTTAGAAGCTACGATAGATAAAACTAAGCTTGAAAGCTATAACGTCTCACCTAGAGATTTATACAACGCCATCGGCGATGCCAACAGAGCAATTCCAGCAGGTAATTTGAGATCAACTACAGGTAAATTCTCTGTATTGGTTCCGTCTGTATTTGAAGATGTTACTGACATTGAAAATATACCTGTGATAGAAAGTAATGGAAAAGTAATTACCCTCAAAGACTTAGTTACTCTAAGAAGAACCTTTAAAGATAGAGACTCTTTTTCTAGAGTTAATGGAAAAGATGCAGTGACTTTATCTGTAATGAAGAGGCAGGATGCCAAAGAGGTAGTGGCGGCAGCGAAAGTAAATTATGTTTTAGATGAGTTTCGTCCACTATTGCCTGATGCGGTAGAAATAATTATTACTCAAGATAGAACGGGCTGGTCATCAATGATGGTCACTGAGTTGGGAGGAAATATACTTACGGCTCTTATTTTAGTGATGACAATTGTTGTTGGCACCATGGGATTAAGATCATCAACAATGGTAGCCATGGCTATTCCAACATGCTTTCTTTTTACTTCGATTTTTTTAGCTGCGATAGATTACAGCTTTAATTTTATGGTCTGTTTTGGATTATTAATATCTTTGGGGATGTTAATTGATGGTTGTGTCGTAGTTGTTGAGTATGCAGATAGAAAAATGGCTGAAGGCATTGAAAGAATTGAAGCCTACAAATTTTCCGCTAAAAGAATGTTTTGGCCTGTAACAATTTCTATTGGGACAACTTTGTCAATATTCGTTCCCATGTTTTTTATGCCAGGTATTTCAGGACAATTTTTAAGACCCATGATAGTTACTTTATTTATAGTTTTAGTAGGGTCTATATTGTATGCGTTGGTCTTCACTCCTGCGATTGGATCAAGATTTGGAAGCTTGGGAATCAGAAAATCTAGAACTCTACAAAATGCAAGTATTCTTGAAAATGGCGATCCTACCGAAATAGATGGTTTGACAGGAGCTTATGCAAGAGCTTTGACAAAAATTATTAGATCCCCCGGTAAGTTTGTTGTGTTCATCATCTTAATTGTTATAACAATTGGCTTGTTATATGGTCAGCATGCTCCCGGAAGTAGATTTTTTATTGAAGAAGAACCTATGGAGATGGAAGTTCAAATCGAGGGTAGAGGCAGTTTTGCTGAATTGGAAAAATTGGGTTTTTTAAAAGAAATTGAAGACATTGTTTTGAGCATCCCAGGTCCGAGCTCGATATCGCTAAATATGAATGGTGTTGGAGATCCTAGGGACAGAGGAAACTCCGATGAAATAGGAAGAATTTTTATCGAAATGCCTTTTGAAAAAGACTTACGCCGCTCAGGCTGGGATGTTTACGACGAACTTTTAGAAAAAACTAACGGTATACCAGGTTTAGTAGTGAATGCAAAAATCAGAGAGAACGGTCCGCCTACAGACTCGCCTATAGAAATAGATGTATTTGGTAAAGACTTTGATTTAGTGACTGAAGCGACAAAAGCTTTAACACAATACATGAAAAGTTCCGTTCCGGGTGCCAAAAACATCTATAACACAATTCCAACAAATCTCTTGAAATGGACAATTAAGATTGATAAAGAAAAAGCAAAACAATTTGGAGTCACAACGCAAGATATAGGAGCTGCAATTCAATTCATGACAGACGGTGTTAAGGTTGGAGAGTATAGGCCTTTAGACTTAGATGAAGAAGTAGACATAAGAGTTAGATTTCCTGCAGAGCAGAGAAGATTGGATCAGTTTAGTGATTTGACTGTAAATACAAGATTTGGACAAGCTCCATTGAGTAGTTTTGTGCAAGTTATTCCAGCCTATATCCCTCCTTCTATAAGAAGAGTTTCTGGAGAAAGAGCATTTACAGTTGCGGCTGAATACTCTAAGGGTGCATTGGTAGAAGACGTAATTCCGAAAATTGAACAATGGATAGCAGATAATAATGAATACGAAAAATTACAATTTAGATTTGGCGGACAGCAGGCAGAGTCTGATGCAAATGCAGCATTCTTCTTGTTTGCATTCATAGTTGGAATTTTTTTGATGTCTATTTTATTAATGGTCCAACTTAATAGTTTTTATCAAGTTTTTATAATTGTTTCTGCTGTAGTTTTGTCCACATATGGGGTTCAGTTAGGTTTGCTTGTTACGCAACAAATATCAAGTGCACTTTTTACCAGTCTGGGAGTGATAGCCTTGGCCGGAATTGTTGTAAACAACAATATCGTTCTTGTTGATACATATAATGTGATTACAAAGGAAAATCCAAATTTATCTAGAGAACAAATAGTCATTCGTACAGCTGCCCAAAGATTGAGGCCTATCATCCTAACAACAGCAACTACTGTAATCGGTCTTTTGCCATTAGCTTCAGGGATTGGTGTAGATTTTTATCAACGAAATATTGAAATTGGCGGAAGAGTATCCGAGTGGTGGCAACCTATGTCTTTTGCTGTTGTTTGTGGTTTGACCTTCGCTTCTGCAATTACCTTGTTCTTGACTCCATGTTGGCTTATGCTACCTGAGGCAATTAGAAAAACTTTTAGACAAGTTAGAAAATCATTTTTGAAAACGGCCAGTGAACGATAAGTCCAAAGAAAAAAACTTAGATTTTGAAAAATCTTTAGCTAAGCTCGAAAATTTAATAGATTCCTTAGAAGATGGAAATCTACCTCTAAACGAATCAATAAAAATTTTCGAAGAAGGTGTCAAGCTATCTAAACACTGTCAGGAACTTCTTACCAAAGCTGAATTAAAAATTCAAAAGCTTTTAGAGAAAGATGATGGCTCGCTTGATCTAGAAGACTTTGATGACAAGTAAAGCAATAGATCTTAGCTTTAAAAGCCTGCCCTTTCTTAATAAAAATCTTAAAAGAATTGATAGGGCTATTCACCAATCGCTGCCCCCCAAAAATTTATCAAAAGTATCTAAAGCAATACATTACTCTGTTCTTAATGGCGGTAAAAGAATTAGACCGCAATTAGTGTTGTTGATGGCTGAAGCTCTTAAAGTAGAAGTAAGTCCGAAAACTATCGATTTAATGGCAGCTTCTGGTGAATTAATTCACTGTTATTCCCTAATTCATGACGATCTACCCTCAATGGATAATGATGATTATCGAAGAGGGAAGCTTTCTTGTCATAAAAAATTTGATGAAGCTACTGCAATATTGGCAGGAGATGCAATTCAACCCCTCGCTTTGGAAGTTTTAACAACAATAAATGACAAAAAATTGAAACCAGAACAAAAACTCAAAATAATCAATCTGTTTGCCAAAGCCTGTGGACCAAAAGGAATGGTTGAGGGTCAGAGTAGAGATTTAGATGCAGAAAATAGGAAAATTAAAATCGATGAATTAGATGAAATTCACCATCTCAAAACAGGCAAGCTTATTGAGGCCTGCGTCGAGTCAATATGTATTCTCAAAGAGAATTTACCAAAAAAACACTTAAAGGCTTTTTTAAATTTTGCAAAAAAATTTGGTTTAGCTTTTCAGATAAAAGATGATATTTTGGATGTTATTGGAGATGAAAAAATTATAGGAAAGCCGTTAAATTCAGATACTAAACATAACAAAGCTACATATCCTTCAATTATTGGTATTGAAGCATCTCAAGAAAGAGCAGAAAAGTTATGTACAGAAGCTTTAGAAATTTTATCTGAGTTGCCATATGATAATAAAAACTTGATTAAACTTTCAAAATTTATAATTTTAAGGAACAAGTGATGAAGACTTTTTTTGAAATACCTAAATCAAAGCCTGATACTCCCCTACTTGATAAGGTAAATTATCCAAGTGATATAAAAAATTTCTCAAAAAAAGAACTTCGACAACTCTCTGACGAGCTTAGAGAATTTTTAATTTACTCAGTTTCTGTAAGTGGTGGGCATTTTGGAGCTGGGCTTGGAGTCATAGAACTTACTGTTGCTTTACATTATATATTTGATACGCCAGAGGATAATTTGGTTTGGGATGTAGGGCACCAAAGTTATCCTCACAAGATAATTACGGGAAGAAAAAATGAAATATCTTCAATTAGATCAAAAGGAGGTTTGCATCCTTTTACAAATATAGATGAGAGCATTTATGACTCTTTTGGAGCTGGTCATTCAAGTACTTCAATAAGTGCGGCACTCGGTATGGCAATAGCTAAACCAGAAAAAAATCATGTAGCCATTATAGGTGATGGAGCCATGACTGCAGGCATGGCTTACGAAGCTCTAGCCCATGCAGGTTCTCTCGACTCAAACATTCTTGTAATCTTAAATGATAATAGTATGTCCATTTCAAAAAATACCGGAGGATTTTCAAATTATTTAGCGAGAATTTGGGCGAGTAAATTTTATACCTCCATCAGGGAAGGTGGAAAAACAGCATTAAGGTTTATTCCGTCAGCCAAAAATTTTGCTAAAAGAGCAGAGACTCATTTTAAAGGTATGCTGGCTCCTGGTACTTTGTTTGAAGAATTAGGCTTTAATTACATCGGTCCTATGGATGGTCATAATTTAAATGAAATGTTGGCTACTTTAAGAAATCTTAAAGATCTAAAAGGACCAAAACTGTTACATTTAATAACTCAAAAAGGCAAAGGTTTTGAGCCAGCTGAAAAAAATCCTATAGGCTTTCATGCCTTGAATAAAATTGAAACATCTAACAGTAAAACTAATGGAAAAAAATATTCCGCAGTTTTTGGAGATTGGTTGATTGAGAAAGTTGAAAATGGAGATAAAAATTTAGTGGCAATCACACCTGCTATGTCTGAAGGATCAGGTATGAATGAATTTTCAACTAAATACCCAGATCAATTTTTTGACGTTGCGATAGCTGAACAGCATAGTATGACCTTTGCAGCAGGCCTTGCTAAGGAGGGAAAAAAACCTATTCTTGCTATTTACTCAACTTTCTTACAACGCGCATATGATCAATTAATTCATGATGTTTCGTTACAAAAATTAGATGTTACATTGGCCATAGATAGAGCAGGATTTGTTGGTGGAGATGGGGCTACGCATGCAGGTATATTTGATGTTTCTTTTTTAAGATGTATTCCAAATATGATTATTATGAGCCCTTCTGATGAGAATGAGTGTTGGAAAATGCTCTCTACTGGCTATGATTATAATGGACCTGCTGCTATACGTTATCCTAGAGGAGAAGGTCCTGGGACAGATATAGTTTCTAATTTTGAAAACCTTAAAATAGGTGAGGCAAAAATACTTAGAGATGTAAGTTCCGATATTGTTATATTTTCTTTTGGTAACATGCTTGAATTATCAAAAGAGATAGCTGATGAATTAGGTTGTTCTCTCGTAGATATGAGATTCATTAAGCCTTTGGATGAAAACCTCATTAGAAGATTTGCAAGTAATTGCAAACACATTATTTCCATTGAAGAAAATACAATATCTGGTGGAGCTGGTTCAGCTGTAAACGAGTATTTATCAACAATTGGCTTTGCTGAAAAGTTGACAATTTTTGGTGTACCAGATGAGTTTCCAATAGTTGGAAGCCAAATTGATCAAAGAGAAGCCGCGGGCTTAACAAAAACCGAGATATTGAAAAAGCTTGCCTCGAAAATTAACTTAGAAAATATCAATAAAAAAGTTTCCGCCTAATAAAGTTAAACCTGCAAAAACTCCTGCAATCAAATCATCCAAGACGATACCAAGGCCAGACTTAATTCTTTGATCAACCAAGGATATAGGATGAGGTTTTAAAATATCAAAAAAACGAAATAGTACAAACAGTGCAAACGCAATAAAGTAAGCTTGGATTTGCCATTCATCAGAACTGAAATCATAACCTCCAAATAGAGGGACAAATAAAAAGGAAAGCCAAGCGCCAGAAACTTCATCTATAACGATTGCTTTATGATCTTTTTCCACCAAGTCATTTGACGATAATTCACATGCAATTATTGCGAAAATAGTTAGCAGAATGAAACTCAATAAAAAATATAAAAAGTTTATTTGAAAAAAAACATAACAAAAAAATAAGATTAGCGCTGCTATAGAGCCCCACGTACCTGGCGCAATAGGTAAAAGACCTAGCCCAAAGAAAGTTGAAAAAAGGTGAGAAAATTTCTTTAGATCAGGGAATTGTTTCATTTGGATAAATGATTATAACTTTGGTTTGCAATAAGAATTTCTTTTCCTTGGTGATAAATTCTAACTCCATGTTTTTTAGTAATTTTTCCAATTTTGTGTATTTTTACTTTAATTTTTTTTGAAACTTCAATGAGTTTTTTTACCTTACTTTCTGGAACAGTAAAACAAAGCTCATAGTCATCGCCCCAAGTTAAAGCTTCTTTGTATTCACCAGCAAAAGGAACAGACTCCAAGTAAATTTCTGCTCCTAAGGTACTTTGATCACAAATATGACCTAAATCTCCCAATAGACCATCGGAAATATCAATGCAACTATTTGCAATTTTTCTTAAGTTTTTACCCAACAAAGTATGTACTTTCGGTTTGAGGAATTTATTTTGGTATGTTTGTTCTATCTTTGAGAGATTTTTTTTTCTCGAAGTGATTAATTTAAGTCCAAGTTTAGCTAGCCCAAGCTTCCCGCTGATGTAAATTGAGTCACCAACCTTTGCTCCATCTCGAGAGAGAAAATCTTTTTGATTTACCTCTCCACAAACACCTACTGATACAGAGCACTCTTTACCTTTTATAAGATCACCACCAATAATAGGAACCTTATATGTATTAGTAAAAAGTCTTACACCCTTGGCAAATTTTTTCAGCCAACTTAGCTTTTTAGTTGGCGTAACTAATGAAATCGAGAGCCATTTCAAAGTTCCACCGCAGGCAGGAATATCACTAGCTGCAACACAGCATGATCTGTAAGCAATTAAATCGGGTTCTAGGTTTTTTGGAAAATGGATTTCCGAATTAGAAACATCAGTAGAAAAAATAAGGTCCGTGTTTTTTGCGTTGAAAAGGCCAGCGTCATCTCCAGGACCGATTAGTACGCCTGAGGAGTCGTTATGTTGACTCCCCAAGTTTTTGAAATATTTCTGAAGAATTAAAAATTCATCCGATTCTTTCATAGAGAATCGGATAAATTATTATGAATTGTAAGCTTCAAAAAGGCCTGTGGCTCCCATTCCGCCACCAACACACATGGTAACGATGCCATATTTGCCACCTCTTCTACTTAGCTCTCTTGCTACATGGCCAACTTGACGAGATCCAGTCATCCCAAAAGGATGGCCGATTGAAATTGAACCACCATTCACATTAAGCTTGTCGCTTGGTAAGCCAAGTTTGTCTCTGATATAAACTACTTGAGATGCAAATGCCTCATTAAGTTCCCATAAATCGATGTCTTCTAATTTCAAATTAGCTGATTTGAGAAGTTTGGGTATTGAATAAACTGGACCGATTCCCATTTCATCAGGCTGGCAGCCTACGACTGTAAAACCTCTGAAATATAATTTAGGCTCAAGACCCAATTCTTTGGCTTTGTCTTCACTCATAACCAAAGTAACCGATGCTCCATCAGATAGCTGCGAAGAATTTCCAGCAGTTACAGAACCATTCTCAGGATCAAACACAGGTTTTAAGGATGATAAGCCTTCAATTGTTGTTTCCGGTCTATTACAATCATCTCTGTCTACAGTGACTTCAACATCTTTTTCTTCACCGGACTCTTTATTTACCAGTTTCATGACCGTATCCATTGGAACAATCTCGTCATCATAATAACCAGCTTCTTGTGCCGCAGCCGTTCTTTGTTGGCTTGATAAAGCATACTCATCTTGAGCTTCTCTAGTTACATTGTAACGTTTTGCAACACATTCAGCCGTTTGCCCCATAGCATGATAAATGCCCGGTACGTCGGCAGCCAACTGTTCATTAACATACATATGCATGTTTGTGTTTCCTTGAGTAGTAGATATAGACTCAACTCCCCCAGCAATTATGCAGTCACTAAACCCGCTTTGTACTTGAGTTGCAGCCATGGCTACAGTTTGAAGGCCTGAGGAGCAGTATCTATTTACTGTTGTGCCCCCAACTTCAATTGGTAACTTCGATAACACTGCAACATTTCTTGCTATGTTATGTCCTTGAGCTCCTTCTGGAGCGCCACACCCTAAAATCATGTCTTCCACCATAGAAGGGTCTAAACCAGGGTTTCTTTCTAACAGAGCATTCACTAAATGTGCTGTCATATTATCAGCACGTGTTTGATTAAATCCCCCACGAAAAGATTTAGCTAATCCGGTTCGGACGCTATCAACGATTACTACGTTTCTCATAAAATCTCCTATTTTTTAAA
>TARA_B100001113_G_scaffold258234_1_pt1 | contig 14792 bp, 10 predicted proteins | sample TARA_B100001113 | Tara Oceans TARA_B100001113 (sample SAMEA2622402) | marine metagenome | biome: marine biome (ENVO:00000447); feature: deep chlorophyll maximum layer (ENVO:xxxxxxxx); material: "saline water (ENVO:00002010), including plankton (ENVO:xxxxxxxx)" | depth 50 m | reverse complement strand
GGACGTGAGCAGTTGGCCATCGAAGCCTTCGCCGACGCACTCGAAGTTATTCCTCGTGCACTGGCGGAAAACGCCGGCCTCGACCCCATCGATGCCCTGCTCGACGTGACCGCTGCCCAGGCCGAGGCCGACGACGGCGGTGCGCGGATTGGTCTTCATCTTGACAAGCGCGAGCCCACCGATTTGGGTGAGGCAGGGGTGCTCGAACCGCTGAGCGTGATCAAGCCCACCGTCAGTGGGGCGACCGAAGCTGCCTGTGCGGTGTTGCGCATCGACGACGTGCTCTGGGCGCGCCTCGAGGCCCAAATTCCAGACGACATTCAGGCTCAACTTGACGCCATGGGGGAGCAAGACGCCTAATCTGGCCTCCTCGGCGAACGGACGTTTCTCGCTTTGCCGCAACACGAGCGTTCATATGCGGCCCGACAGCCCGGGGCATGTGACTTCCGAGGGGAATTCCATTACTGTCGGTGTCGACGACCTCGCCATCCACGTTCCTCGCTTGTACTTGGACATGCGAGAGTTCGCTGAACTCCGCGAGGCGGATTATGACAAACTGAACAAGGGACTGGGCCTCTCCGCGATGGCCATTCCCGACGTCCACGAGGACACCGCAACCATGGGCGCCATGGCCGTCATGCGGCTGATTGACCGCAACGGTCTGGACCCGCGGGGCATCGGCCGCCTGTACCTTGGGACCGAATCCGCCCTCGACGGCGCCAAGCCCACGGCCACCTACATCGTGGACATGCTCACGCAACGTTACGCTGCACGCTACGGAGTGGACTGTTTCCAGAACTGCGACGTGGTCGACATGACCTTCGCGTGCATTGGTGCCGTGGACGCCCTGCACACCACCTTGGACTGGTGTGCCCGCAGCACAGACGATGACGAGCGAATCGGTATTGTCGTGTATGCTGACAACGCGAAGTACGAACTCGGGTCTCCTGGTGAATACACTCAAGGTGCCGGAGGCGGCGCCTTGCTCATCCGCCGAAACCCGCGCCTGCTCGTCATTCCGGACTGCTGGGGAATCTCTACCAGCCCTGCACACGATTTCTTCAAGCCGCGCCGAGAGATCAGTCTCAGAGCCGTCATGGGTGACGTGCTTGATTTGGCTCGGGAAACCGGCGCGAACCTGAAAGAAGGCATCCTTGACCGGATGGTCCGCCACTTGCCCGGCTCGGCCCTGCGCAGGCTCGGCATCTTCGCCCATGGCGAAGAGCGCATCAGCATCCATCGAGACGAGCCCGTGTTCGACGGCCAATACTCCAACCGCTGTTACCAAAACGCTGTCCGTGATGCTTTCACGGACTTCCAAAGGCGTGCAGCCCGGACCGGCCGCTACACGCACGACGAGGACGCCCGTTTCACAGAGCAATGGGAGCGGATCATCATGCATCTTCCCTACGCGTTCCAAGCCAAGCGTATGTTCCCCGCCGTGTTCCACCGAGACCGCGAGGGCACCGCTATGTGGGACGACGTGGAAGCGATCGTTGGAAAACCCCCCGAACGCGAAGAGAATCAAGACGAAGCTGCGTGGGAGAAGGCCATGGATCAATACCGCCGGGCCATCTCGAAAACCGAGGCATACGTCGCCTTCCACCGAGACCGAATTGAGAAGGGACAGCGCGCCAGCAGCCTGATTGGAAACCAATACACTGGAAGCATCTTCCTCGCTCTGATGTCCACGTTTGAATCGGACTTGGAAGACAACACCAACCTCGACGGCGTTCGCTTCGGGCTTTGTGGCTACGGCTCCGGGGCCAAGGCGAAGGTGTTCGAGGGCGTGGTGAGCCCAAACTGGCGCGAAGTTGTGTCCCGATGGAACTTGTTCGAGCGTCTGGCTGGCCGTGTGGCCATCGACGCCGTGGTCTACGAAGAACTCCACAAAGGCGTTCGAGAGGACTCCGTTGTCCCCCCGAACGGGGAATTCGTTCGCTCGGAAGAAGAGGAAAGCGACCTCGAAGGAGCGCGCCGATACTCGTGGATTTCCGCGTGAACCGCGCAGGTCAAACCTCAAGGGTCGTGGGCCTAAGCCTCCCCCGTGGGAGCACAAGGCACGATGGCAGCGTGGACCAAGGTCCGCGACGAAACCGACGGATTTGACTTGGTCAATCACCCAATTCCAACCCCTGGCGAGGGCGAAGTGCTGGTGAAAACCAAGGCGACGAGCATCTGCGGCACCGACCTGCACATCTGGAAATGGGACGATTGGAGCCGCGAGAACGTTCCGCTTGGGACCGTGACCGGCCACGAGACCAGCGGTGAAATCGTCGCCCTTGGCCTTGGCGTGGAGGACCGGCAGGTTGGCGACTTGGTGGCCATCGAATGCCACCTTGCGTGCTGGACCTGCCCCCGTTGTCTGGAAGGCAACGCCCACGTGTGCGAAAACGGGAGTATCTTCGGTGTTCATGGCCATGGCGCATTCGCACCATACTTCGTGGTCCCAGCCGTGAACGCACGGCCCGTTCCGAAGGGGCTTCTGCCGGAACACGCCTCCATTCTGGATCCGCTGGGCAACGCCATTCACACGCTGACCGGCGGGCCCGTCGAGGGCGCAACCGTCGCGGTGCACGGCCTCGGCCCCATCGGCCTCTTCGCGGTCAACGCTGCAAAGGCGATGGGAGCGACCAAGGTGATCGCCGTCGACTGGGACAACCGTTACCGGATGCAGATGGCCAAAGAACTCGGGGCCGATGTTGTTCTTGGGAAAGAACACGACGTGGTGGCTGAAATTTTGGCCGCCACCGAAGGAAGAGGCGTGGACAATTCTTGCGAATTTTCAGGAGCCGCAACCGCGCTCGCCAATGCCATCAGATCAACGCGCATAGGCGGATTCGTCAACGTGCTCTCGGTGTACGGCGAAACCATGCCTGAGGTACCAATGAACGAGGTCGTCTTCCGCTACTTGCACCTCAAGGGCATCAATGGACGGAAAATGTGGAGCACGTGGGACCACATGCATGCCTTGCTCGAAGATGGAGTCATTGACGTGGCCAAGGTCGTCACGCACACCTTGCCCGTTACGGAATTCAAGCAAGGCATGGCCTTGTCCAGCGGCGGTGAATGCGGGAAAGTCGTCCTGACCTTCCCCGACTCTGTTTAGGCCAAAACCTGAAACATCGGAATGAGATAGATTTTGCATGGGCGGCCCTCGCCGAGAGGTTCACCAAGGCGTCGCAGTCGTCGCCATGTTCCTCCTTTGCATACTGGCCGGTGCGACCACAACAGCTGCATCGCCTGCAGAGGGTGATCCGACAAGCGAAAGCAGCGCATCAAACGGGAATGAATCCGCCCAAGAAGACCCATCGATGAATACGTCTGACACGCTTAACGGCACGGCCGTGCTCGAATGGTCCGGTTTCGATTGTGACGAAAGACCTGCTGAGATAGGCGATTGGGTGCAACGGGGCGATTCCCAATACCCAGTGGAGGGATCACCGGAATGGCGACCTGACATGCCGTCGGGTGACGTGGTCAAACGCTTGCATTGCTGGTTATCGAATCCCTACGCGTTCAACATCACCGTGGCTGCACAATCGCCAGACGCGGTTGAAGTGTTCGACCCTACTTTGGAGATATGCTGGATGGCTCCGGATCTCAACTGGTACTACCCTCCCCCGATTTCATGGTACTTTTCGATCGCTGCACTCCAATGCGAGACCGGCCAATGGGACCCAGAATACACCTTGCAGCAAGGGGAAAACATCACCTTCGACTGGGTCCTTTACAGCGATTCGAGGAGCAACCCGCTACCTGAAGGGCAGCATGTGCACACGCTTGGGGCAAAGATCGTGGGGTACGGCGACAACAAGACGACCTGTCCGAATTGTTCGACGGTAACGGTGACCTCCACCCATCAGGTCGGTGCGTGGCATGTGACGGATTGGCACGGCTACCTCGCCTTCGATCCGTCCCTCTGTCAGGATACAGCATGGGTGAAAGAGACCAACAGGTACTGTTTTGCCATGCCCACCATGGTACCATCCAGCGGCTGGGTCGGGCATTTCACGCCCCACCCCTTGTCTGCCTGCACCACTACGCCGAGGTATGGAGAAATGCAATGGCGTTGGTACACTGTTCCAACGCAAGAGGTCACGATTTGCGAAGCACAGTTCAGCAGCACGTACGCGGAGCTTTTCCAAGCCAGCAACCTCCAGAGGGCAAAGTTGCTGTCCAACCACGATGTAGGTTTGCAGAGCGGCGATTACATCCATTGGGAATGGGACGGTTGGAATGACGACCTCAACGCGGTCCCGTCAGACATGTGGGAGGATCAGCGGTGCCCGACGGATTCCTTCGAGACGGTGATTTACCCCTCCATCATTGGAAACCAAAACCCACGGGCAAAGTGGGACGCAGAAATTCGTGTCCACCAGTACGATTTCGACCGGAATCATTGGACAACGTCCACGCTGATGGAACGTTCCTACCAGAGTTCCACATACACTGGTTATGATGCAGAACAATCCAGGTTTAACGTGGACGTTTCAACGTTGGACGAAAACGGACTGTTGCTCTTTGATTGGGTGGTGTACGAAAACGGGACGGAGGTGGCAGGTGACGTGATTGGTGAATGCCTGACAGCAGACGGTGTGGACTACATGGAGACCCTCATCCGCAGGGCCCAAGTGACCGCAGGCGAATCTGGAAACCCGGTTCAGAGGGCGGTCAACACAATGGCGTTTGAACTCGGCATCAACGCCATTGTGTTCACGTGCCTTGCGATGAGTTTCACCGTCTTAGGTGGTCGGCGAATTCAGCAAGGCATCCAACGGAAAACCATCAAGCCTCACTTCCTTGTGGCGCTGGTCTTTCCACCGCTGTTTTGGTCGGGTTTGTACGCGACCCTCGGAGAACCGTGCTACATTTGGTGCGGCGATGACGACTGGAATTTCCCCGCGGTCTTCTTCCTCAACCTCATCACACTCATCGGTCTCGCCGCAATGGGATGGGTGGCGCACAGAAACAAAGCTGAAGGCCAACAGCCGGTCATGTCCTCCATCGCATTGGGCTTCCTGATCGGCAGCATGCTTGCAATGTTCCTTGTGGGTACACTCCTCGAACCGATCTTTTCGTGAATCAAGGTTCAGAATGGCCGGTCGATTTCAACGGCGACTTCGATGTCTGGAATGCTACAGAGGACCGCGCTACTCCTCTTCCAATGTGGACATGAAATAGGCCTCAAGGTAATCGACACGTTCCTCGTCCAGTCCCAACGTGCGTGCCTGGATTTTCAGCATCTTCCTCTCATCATCGGTTACGATCAGGTCATCCATGGCGATGGAAAAGGCCTCAAGATATGCCAATTCGTTCCCGGTGTGGGCCTCTGGCATGATCGACATAGAGATTTTCGAGAAGGTCTCAAAAATTGGTTTCCGAAGGACAATCAAGGGGATGCCAATCAAGACACCACCAAGCCAGCCAACGCCTGCCGCGTTCTCCATCAGTTCGGTGGCCACCAGGAGCGAGATGGCTCCCAAACCAGCAAACAAAGCCGTAGTGAACGTTTTCCTCAAGCGTTCATCGATGCCGAGGACCTCGTGTTTCATCACAGCGTAGGTGAACACCAGGCCCTCAAAAAGGGCGGCCAGCGCGAGATTCACCGTGATGAATGGCGTAACAAGTCCGATGAGGACGCCCCATGTTGGGATTTCGCCATAGTCGAACAATTCGCCATTGAACCAACTGAGTTCAGGACCTGATTCATGCTCGAGCAGGGCAAAAAACATCACTAAAGCCAAGATGGACAGCAATTGAAAGCCCGTCTTTCCAATGAAACCCAGCCGAATGGCCGAAATCTCGTTCTTTTCTGATGTCGAATCGCCTTTGAAAATACTCTTCGTGGTGAACGTGATCATCAGCGTCGTAACGATGGCGGCGATGAAAGGCACGAAGAAGATCAAGCGCGCAAGTGGACCGATGAGGGTCGTTGACCACATCAACGGATAGACAGAAGACAGGCGCTCGTCACAATGCGGAACATAGGTCAAGGGTGTCCCCGAAGCAGTTCCTCCAACCCCGCTCCCGGCCGCCTCGCAGTAGATCCATAGGGTTTCACCGAGAGCTGCGTGAAAGCCACCCATGGACATGCTGCCGATGTAAAGCAGGCCGAACGAGACCACCGGAATAAGCACTTGAGCCCGGCCGTTGTAGGATGCAACCACCCACTTGGAAAATCGATTTTCGATGTAGAAAAATGGTGCGCTGAGGTAGAGAAAGAACAGCATGATGCCTGTCGTGTAGAAGATGACTCGAATGAAGTAGAGAAACTGAATCTGTTCTAAGTCGTAAGGGTAGGCATAGAAAATTGAGGCCGTGAGGCAGCGGATGGACTCGGTCAGAAGCATCAAGCCAATGAAACGATTTTTCGGGTTTTTTGAATCGGCCCGGAAAATCAGAATGGTCAGGAAGAGAATGGCCAGTCCGCTGAGGGTGCAGAAGAAGGTCATCAAGGTCCAAAAGCCGAAAGGTTGGGCACCTGCAATGTCGATGTTGCTGAATATCCTCCAATAATAAGAAGGAAGTGAGCCGACGTCTCCCACGTTCTACATACCTCACACGTACTCTATGACTTCATCGCACCGGCCGGCTGGCGTGCACGAATTTCAAGCACAATCTGGCAAAACCAAACGCGGATGCGCATTTTGTCCTTCGATTTCGCAGGAACGCCAAAGTCGTCCTGACATTCCCGGACGTCGTTCAGGCCAAAGCGTGAAACGGCGCATGGCTGTCCTCATCGCATGGGCGACCCCCGTCAGGACCTCCATCAAGGCGTCTTCGTCTTCGGTGCTCCGAGCGGTTTCCGCGGGTGGGTGGCCATGGCCATCGGCTTGGTGATGTTGATCATCGCCGTCCCGACCTTCTTGATGGCCGGCACCTTGGTGGACGCTCCACCTCCCGCAGAAGTGCCGCTGGTGGCCGACCCAGGCATAGAGCAGCCCGACGATGCACCCACCGTGTTGCGCGAAGGTCGGCAAGGTGACGAAGGGCATTGGGTTCGAACCACGGCCAAGACCACAGAAACCTACGCTGAGGTGACCTGTACCACCAACGAGGACGGCGAAGAGTCTTGGGATTTGTACGTCCTCAACCAACGTTCACATTTCGAACTGCCAAACGGTGACATGCTGGTCTTGAGAAACCCCAGCGCACCGCACGGCTATCCAACACCCGGTTGCTCGGACTACACCGTGGGCGCCAACGAGAACGTGGAATTGCTCGTCTTTGTGAACCACGTCACTGAGGAAGAGGAAGTCCTTGGCGTGGGCGTTCGGGAGGAACGCGCACATCGTCCAATTGGACGAATGACCGCCTTCACGGCCTCCTTTGGCATCCTTGCCATCGCTTCATTGACGCTCATGGGCGCCACGTCACCTCCCGGTGCACGCATGCTCAAGAAGTTGCAACGCGCACATGACCCGCATCCCCGCCTCCACCAAGACCAGGAAGGATTGCGGTATGCGGTGGCCCCCGAGTGGTCAGGCGACCAGCACGATTGGGTGTTCGACCCTCCCGGTATCGAGGCGTGGAACCGCAGCATGCCGTACGCGCCAGACAACCCCGAAGCCTTGCTCCCAGAGCACCCGAACAACCTCGGAAAACTCCACTTGGCGACCTTCACGATGTATTCCGTGTGGGGGTTCGGCTTCGTGGCCGCCGTCACGATGCTTGGCATCTATTCGGACCGAGCCTACGGCCTCATCGGCCGCCTCCTAATGCAGGGTAGCCTTGCCCTGTTCAGTGGCCTGGTCTTCTGGGCGTCTTGGGGTCGCTGGAAGCGGTTGCACAGCATCATCGACACACCCACCTCTCCCATCCGTTCAGTGGCGGTTGGCATGGCGGAAGTCGTTGGAGAGGTTCGCCCTGCCGCTTCTGGGTCCATGCGCGTCACCGTGGGGACCCAGACCGTCCCTGGTTCAAGCACGGCCATCACCGCCCTGACCAGTGGCGTCGCAAAAGCCGCGATTAAGTCGATGACCGGACAACACCTCGCCCAACACACCGTGGACGGCGTGGTGGCCTACAAGTGGCTCCAAGAGGTCTGGGAAACGCGTGGAAGCGGGGACGACAAAGTCACGAAATGGTGGCATGAAGCTGAGGATAAGGGATCTACCCCCTTCCTTGTTCACGACGGCACCGGGGGCCTTCACGTGGACCCTGCAACGTGGCTCAACCGTTCATGGGCTTCGGCCACGCAAGGAAAGGGCTCACGCATGGCGTCCTTGTTCGGCGGTGGTCGCTCTACGTTCAATTTCGGGCCTGCAATCTTCGAGTGGCAGGTGGGGAACATCATCAGCGTCGGCTCTGTTAGCGGGTTTAAACGACCCCGCCGTTGGACCATGCACTGTTTGCGCATCGGAGACCCAATCTATGCCCTTGGCCGTGTTCAGCCCCGAACGAGTGAAGCCTTAGCCGCTGAAGGCCTCGACGGCAGCGTGCCTTGTTCAAACCTCACGATGGTCGGGGAAGATGACGTAGGCGTCTCAGCAAGCATGCACAGAGGCACGGAATTGTCCGTCATGTGCGCGGTTCGCTCAACCACGGAAGCCATCATCACACCAGCCTTGATGGTGATTGCTGCTTTGTTGCCCCTCCTGATGTAACCCTGCAGGATTCCATCACGCAACGCTCATAGAGGGCGGGCAACGGCTTTTCATCCCGTTGAGGGTCCATGCGATACATCGTTGTCTCAGGTGGCGTCCTCAGTGGACTTGGTAAAGGCGTCACAGCGAGCAGCATTGGCGTGCTGATGAAATCCTGTGGATTGCGGGTCACGTCGATCAAGATTGACCCCTACCTGAACTCCGACGCGGGAACGATGAGCCCCTTCGAACATGGCGAAGTCTTCGTTCTCGACGATGGCGGCGAAGTCGACCTCGACCTCGGAAATTACGAACGCTTCCTTGATCTGAATCTGGGCCGCAACAACAACCTGACCACAGGAAAGGTCTACTCGAAGGTCTTGGAAGCGGAACGGCGTGGCGATTACCTCGGCAAGACCGTACAGGTCATCCCCCACATCACGGACGCCGTCATGGATTGGATCGAAGATGTAGCCCACCAACCAAGCGACGATTCTGGGCTTGAACCAGAGGTGTGCATCATCGAATTAGGCGGCACCGTCGGCGACATCGAATCGGCACCCTACGTGGAAGCGTTGCGTCAATTCCAATTCAGGATTGGCCGAGAAAACGTGACCTTCGTCCACGTCTCCCTGGTGCCCGTGATGGGACCCGTCGGCGAACAGAAGACGAAACCCACGCAACATACGGTGAAGGAACTGATGGGCCTTGGCATCACACCGGACATCCTGGTGTGCCGCTCCTCAGCGCCACTGAATACAGAAACACGTGCCAAGTTGGCGGCCTTTTGCCATGTTCCAGAAGAAGCCGTCATCTCCACCCATGACGTACCGAACATCTACCACGTCCCGCTTATGCTTGAAGCGCAAGGGCTCTGCGCCACCCTTGGCGTGGAAGTACAAACCAACGGCATGTTGGACGAGTGGCGCGAGATGGCTCACCATTTGGACACCCTCGAAGAGGAGGTCGTCATCGCCATGGTGGGCAAGTACACCGGCCTTTCAGACGCCTACCTTTCGGTGATCAAGGCGCTGCAACACGCGGCCATGGCCGCAAACCGCAAGCTCAGAATCGACTGGCTTGAGGCAAGCGACCTCGAAGACGGGAGTGCAGAGGACGTGCATTCGGACGCCTGGAACCGCCTGCGCGCCGCGAACGGCATTCTCGTCCCCGGCGGTTTCGGCCACCGTGGTGTCGAAGGAAAGATTCTGGCCGCCAACTACGCCCGAACCAATGGCGTACCCTACTTTGGCATCTGCCTCGGACTTCAGGTGGCCGCCATCGAATTCGCACGCAACGTGCTTGGGATGGAGGGATCTACTTCCACGGAATTCGACGAAGACTGCCCCAACCCCGCGGTCATCTTCATGCCGGAAATTTCCACGACCCATCTTGGCGGCACCATGCGGCTTGGCAGCCGCCCGACGCTCTTCCAAGTGGACGACTGCAAGGTGAAGCGGCTCTACGGCGGACTGGAAAGCGTGGACGAGCGCCACCGCCACCGCTACGAGGTCAACCCAGAACTCATCGCCCAACTGGAATCCGCAGGCTTGACTTTCGTGGGGAAGGACGACACCGGCGAGCGGTGTGAGATCTTGGAACTGCCAGACCATCCATACTTCGTGGCCGTACAGTACCATCCAGAGTTCAAGTCGCGGCCCGGACGACCAAGCCCACCTTTCCTCGGACTTATCCTCGCAGCCAGCGGGCAGCCTCTGCCCTGAGCGTTCAAGAACCCTCGACGCCGATGGGATACCATGAGCGCCGTTGAGACCGCCCTTATCACCGTTGGATTGGCCGGCTTGGTCGGGTTTCTCGCGTGGACCTTGGCCGCGCGGCGTGCCGCAGAAGCAAGGTCCGAGGACGTCGCTCGAATCGCCCAGTTGGAGGCGACCATGGCCGCAGCAGAGGGGCAAGAACAGGCCCTTGAAGACCGCATGACGGCCCTGAGCAGCCGCATGGCCGAACAGCAGCGGAAGGACTTCCTCGACATTGCAGAGGAGCGCTTCAAGCGCTTGCAGAGCGAAGCCGAAAAGGAAGCAAAGGCCCAGATTACGGAGATGGAAGGGCTCGTCAAACCCATCGAACAATCCCTCGCCACCCTTGGCGAAGCCACGCAAGCGCTCGAAGAGAAACGCATCGGCGCAATTGCAGGCGTGGAACGTCAGATGCAGGAGGTGGGCGCTCTCGCCTCACGTCTTGGCACCGAAGCCAGCAACCTCTCTACGGCACTACGCCGTTCCTCCGCCGTTCGTGGTGATTGGGGGGAAGTCGCCCTCCGCAACATACTGGAACTCGCCGGCATGAACGCTCACGCCGACTTCAAGGAACAGGCCAACACCGACACTGGGCGTCCTGACGTGATCGTGAACCTGCCTGGGAACGGTGTGATTCCCATCGACGCAAAAGCGACGGCGAAGCACTACCTTGAGGCCTTGGAAACCGAAGAAGGACCGCAACGTGAAACGCTCTTTGACCAGCACGCCAAGGCCCTCCGAGGCCGAGTCACGGAACTGACCCGCAAAGAATACTGGAGCAGTTTCGGGGACCGTGCACAATTCGTGGTCATGTTCGTCCCGTCAGAGGCCCTCATCTCTTCCGCCTTTGACCGCGACCCGGCCCTGCATGAGTGGGCCATGGATCGACGGGTGATCATCGCCTCTCCTGCCTCGCTCATCGGCCTCTTACGGACGGTGGCATTGACGTGGCAACAAGTGCAATTCGCGGAACAAGCACAGGAGATCGTGGACACCGCACGCCTCTTCTACAGCCGCATGGCGACGTGGTCGGCCCATTTCGCAAAGGTCGGAACGGAATTGAACCAGGCAAGCGACGCTTACAATGCAGCCGTCAACAGTTGGGAGACCCGCGTGCTTCCACAAGCCCGCCGCCTGGAGGAAATGCAGGTGGCCGACAACACGGCTGCGCAGCTCAACGACCTGCCAAACGTGGACATGGCCCTGAAGGAACCGACGGTTCCGAAAGACGAATGATCATCCGGTGAGCAAAAAGTAAGCAAGTATGGCGAGAGCGATGATGCTACCCCCAATGCTAACGCCGACGAGGATGCCCAAGTCGCGTTGATGGGCCTTGTCGGACCAGATTTCCGTGAATCCACACGCTTTGCAACGGTAAAAATTCCCAGCGGTCATGTTTCCCCACGAACCGAGGGTGTTGATCTTGATGTCCTCGCTTTTGCACTTTGGGCACACGCCGGTGGTTTTCATGACAGCACTTGTGTCGAGAAAGTGGAAGAACGTGACGGTCAAGCACCGTGCACACGCATGACCCTCGTGGTGCGGAACCCTTGCAGGACCTTGACGAAACGTCGCTCAAGGAAGGTCGCGTCGAGATCTGCTGAGCCCGTATCGATGCGCAGCGAGGACAAGCCGAGCAATTTCGACGGCGTGGCCACCGCCAGCAGATGATCAAGACCGATGGCCACGAGAACATCGGGAGAGAGTTGCAGGTTCCCACGCCCGATGAGGAAGCCTTGGCCACCCATCGGCGAAAGCAGCAGCAAGCGCGGCCCGTCATGGGCGCGAATCACGTCTAGGAGAGCGGATTCGTCGAGGTCTGCGTGAACCTGACCACCGTGAACCACGTCAATGCCGAGCAGCGTCAAGTCTAGATCAAGGTGCCGACCGACGGTACGCAAGGTACCGCCGCTGCCCCAGACGATCATCATGTCCTCGTCTTCCATCAGCAAGCGAACGTGCTCCGCCATGCCCTCGATGGTGTCCTCTTCGGATTCACGCTCGACTTGCTCTTTGGCGCCTTGCATGAAGCGCGGGCTCGCAGGCGTCCAGGCTTCGCCGTACATTCGAACGCGCCATTCGCCCTTGAGGTAGACCTCTTCATCGAGGTCCATCACTTCGGTCAATGCCGTACGAAGGTCGCCCTGAGCAAAAGCCAGCAACACCTCGGCCGCGGCGGTCGGCGTGGTCGCAAAGCAACCGCTGTGCATCTTCACGCCCCCTGGTACGCCGATGAGCGGCGTAGTGGTCGCTTCCTCTCCGAGCCGGCCGAGCGCCTCGACAATGTCGCGCGTTGTGCCATCACCGCCTGCGTACAGGATGGCGTCGACGTCAGCCTCCAATACGTGCCCAACCAATTCGGCCGTTGATTCGGCGCTGGTTGACTTCGGCGTGGTCCCGATCGCGTCAAAGGACGACCCAGCAGGTAGCCATGCGTCGCCCATGCGGCCCGTCCATCCGACGAAGGTCGGCGCAAGGTTGGTCCTATTCAACGGTGAAGCAAGGAGGTCGGCAAAGGCGACCAACGCCTCCTTCATTCTCGGGCCTGCACGGTCTTCTGCGCCTGCGGCTCGAGCTTCAGCGGCCCGACCGTCGCTGCCTTTGAAGGCAAGACGGCCCCCCAAACCTGCGTCCGGGTTCACGACCACGCCGATGCGCATGGTGGCCCGAGCGGTGCGGACCTCATCAAGGTCCGCTCTGAACCAGCGCCATCTTCATCACGTGCCTTCGCTTTGTCATAGGCATGGAACAGCGCCACCCCGACGACACCACGCCACGGGTTGAGGATCTCTTTGCCGCGGGCATCGCCGAAATGCAGGCTGCTCCTGAGCCCGCGGCGGAGAACGCCGAACCACCGGCGGAGGCCACGCCTGACGTTGAACCCGTGAACTACCAAGGGGCGACGCAAGCATCAGCAGCGGACGTCATGCACGTGGAAGGCAGCCGCCCAAAGGCTCCCGCTCCTGACGTTAACCTCGTAGCCCGGCCAACGGCGGAGCTCGGTGACGACGACGATATTGCGTGGTGAGGCGTTCAACGACGGACGGTTCAAGTGGTCGAGCCCGACCCCAAAGCCGGGGAACACCATGGCGATGGTCCACGTCACGCTGCCTGACGGCACGGTCAACGAGTACGCTGCAGGCATCACTGCAGGCGAGGTCGTGACCGATGCCCTCGGGCGAAAGCACGGTTGCGTTGCCGCCTACGTCGACGGCGTGGAATGCGACCTGTCGACCATGCTCCACAAAGATTGCACCGTCACAGGGATTTCGACCAGCAGCCCGGAGGGGATGTACATCTTGCGGCACTCTGCTGCCCACTTGCTCGCGCAAGCGGTGAACGAGTTGTACCCCGATGCCAAGCCAACCATTGGACCCCCCATCGACCGCGGCTTCTACTACGATTTCGCAATGGAACCAATCGGCGAAAGCGACCTCAAGCCAATTCAGAAGAAGATGCACGAGATTGCCCGACGCAACCTCTCTGTGGAGCGCGTAGAACTGGGCGAAGCGGACCTTCGGGACCACTTTGAGCACAACCCGTACAAGCTCGAAATCATCGATGACAAGCTCGAAGCCGGGGAGGGCTCGACCATCTACCGCCAGGGTGACTGGTACGACCTCTGCCTTGGTCCGCACGTGCCCAGAACGGCGACGCTCATGCACGTGCGCTTGACCTCAGTGTCCACTGCCTACTGGCGTGGCGACCAAGACCGCGAACAACTCGTTCGCATCTACGGCCTCGTTGAGCCATCGAAGGAGGCACTGAAGGCGACCCTCGCACGCCTCGAGGAAGCCAAGAAGCGCGACCACCGCAAGTTGGGCAAGGAACTACGTCTGTTCCACGTCGACGAGGAAGTCGGCCAGGGCCTCATCCTCTGGACGCCACGCGGTGCGGTCATCCGACAGGAACTCCAGGACTTCATCAGCCACCACCTGCGAAGGCAGGGCTACAGCCAGGTCTTCACGCCAAACATCGGGAAACTCGACCTCTACCGCACCTCGGGCCACTTCCCCTACTACCAAGACAGCCAGTACCCGCCTTTGGTGGAACGCGACCTGATGAAGCGGCTCTCCGACGAAGGGTGCACCTGCGGCGAGTTGTCGAACATGATGTCTGCAGGCGACATCGAAGGCTACCTACTCAAGCCGATGAATTGCCCGCACCACGTGAAAATCTACGCTTCACAAGCCCGCTCCTACCGTGACCTGCCGCTGCGGTTGGCCGAATTCGGCACGGTCTACCGCTGGGAACAATCCGGTGAAATCTCCGGCATGACCCGCGTACGTGGCTTCACCCAAGACGACGCTCACCTCTTCGTGACCGAGGATCAGATCGCGCAGGAGGTGCTGGGCTGCATCGAACTGGTCCAGATCATCTTCGGCACGCTTGGCATGGAGGACTACCGCGTCCGTGTGGGCCTGCGCGACCCTGATTCCACCAAGTA
>TARA_B100001113_G_scaffold61669_1_pt1 | contig 14841 bp, 8 predicted proteins | sample TARA_B100001113 | Tara Oceans TARA_B100001113 (sample SAMEA2622402) | marine metagenome | biome: marine biome (ENVO:00000447); feature: deep chlorophyll maximum layer (ENVO:xxxxxxxx); material: "saline water (ENVO:00002010), including plankton (ENVO:xxxxxxxx)" | depth 50 m | reverse complement strand
GTTGAAATGGCTAAACATCGCTCTATGTCGATGATAACCTGGACAGAAGCACGTGCAAAAGATGATTTTTCGATATTCAGAGACGATTTAGAGAAAATGATTAATTTGGTTAGAAGAGAGGCTGATTATCTTGGCTATGATAATGTACGTTATGACGCATTATTAGATAATTACGAAGCAGGGCTTACAGTTGCCAAACTAGATCCATTGTTTGAAAATTTAAGAAATAAAGTTGCTCCATTGGTTAAACTTGTAGTAGAAGAGGGAAAGACTCCAGATATGAGTTGGATAAATGACAATAAATGGAATAAGTCTGGACAAGAAGTATTGAGTCAAAGAGTTTCCGAGGCTATAGGTTTTGATTTTGAGGCAGGTAGAAGGGATTCTTCTACTCATCCATTTTGTGGAGGCCCCAACCCAGATGATGTGCGATGGACAACCAGATATTCGGAAAGTGAGCCGTTTGGATCATTGTATGGTTCAATGCATGAAACTGGACATGGCATGTATGAACAAGGAAGGCCCAGAGACTTAGATTTCCAACCAGCAGGAAAAGCCAATGGTTTAGGAATTCATGAAAGTCAAAGTAGGCTATGGGAAAATCAAATTGGAAGATCATTAGAGTTTTGTGAGTGGGTATTGCCACTTTGGAAGGAAAATTTCCCAGAAAATATGAAAAATGTGAATGCAGAAGACTTATGGAAATCAGTTAATATTATACAACCTAGTTTAATTAGAACTGAATCAGATGAAGCAACATACAATCTTCACATAATGATTAGGTATGAAATAGAAAAAAAATTGATAAGTGGAGAAATTGAAGTTGATGATCTTCCGGAGATATGGAGTGATATGTATGATAAATTTTTAGGAATAAAAGTTCCTAATAATTCCCTAGGAGTATTACAAGACGTGCATTGGTCAATGGGTGCTTTTGGATATTTTCCAACATATACACTTGGAAATTTATATTCAGCTCAACTTTTATCGGCTGCAAAAAAGGACATTGGAGAAATAAATAAACAAATAAAACAAGGAGATTTTTCTCCATTACTAGAATGGATGAGGAAGAAGATTCATTCAAGAGGAAGTATCATTGAGCCTGCTGAATTAATTAAAGAGGCGACAGGTAACTTCCCTTCTTCTGATGAGTTTGTTGATTACTTAAAGAATAAGATAATTGACTTATATGAATTAGATAGCAGTTTAACCTAGAGATGGTAATTATGAATAATTATAAATTATCAGAAATATCTTCTTTTGTAAGAGACATAGATACTGAGTGTACAATATTAAAGCTACATAAAAATTTTCTGATTGCAGGATCGCACGACGGGATATTGAGTTGTTGGGAAATAATTTCAGGAATAGAAAAATGGAGTAATCATTTTGAAGGACCGTGCTCAGAAATGATAATTGAACAAGAATTTATTTATCTTGCAGAAGAAGGCAATGTCCATTGTATTTATTTGGATGATGGAAAATCACTATGGAGTAAGAAAATTGATGGTTTTAGTGAATTTATTAAAACATATGATAACCATATATGGGTAGGGTCTTCTGTTTATGATTTACAAATTTCAAATTATTCTGAGTCATCTCTTTGGAAATTTAATAAGAAAGGGGAATTAATTAAAACTGTCATATTAAAAAGTAAACCTTGGTTTTTTGATGTGACAGATTTAGGTTTATTTATTGGCCTCAGTAGGCCATTATGCGGATATGGAATAATTAATGAAATGGGACTGGTGGAATATTATGACTTGATTAACAAAAACCCAATCACGACTGGAATTTCTCATAAAAATAATATTTTTCTTGGACATAGTGACGGTAATGTAAGCAATATAGGAAATAAAATTGAAGAATATAAAAATAATAAAAATATTCCTGTAAAAGATTTAGAATTTCATAAGGGAATAATTATTGGGTTAGAATCTGGTGAAATATACTCTGAGAATGAATGGGAAGTAGATCTAAAAAACGATTTGGATGTATTATCCCGCGCCCCATCAAATGATGGCATAGATTATTTATGGGCCTCAACATGGGATAATGGATCTAAAATTTTCTCAATTGATATTAATTCAGGGAATATTGAATTTTGTGTTGAACACTCCTCAAGAATAAGAACAATAAATTGTTTTAATGATTTTTTGGCCCTTGGCGATTCTGAAGGGAAAATTTATCTTGTCGAGAATAATGTTTTACAAAGGCGATTAAAGTCGGATCCTGAAGAGATTAAAATTGATGAAAAGAGGGTACTGCTCAGAGAGCGTTTGAGGAGGTTGCGCGGGTAAAATATTTCAGTGGAAATTAACCCTTTAATAGGTCTATTTCCGCTGTACTGCGCTAATGTTGTGGAAAGGTTTAAATGCCGGGCATCGCCCTATGTGCTTTGCTGCTCCGAGGGAGTGGTGTGGAGACGCTTAGGCTGAACCGCGGGCCACAAAAACCGAGCCCCAAAATTGGGGTAGTAAAATCGAAATCCGAAAGGAAATCGAGGTAAATGTCAAAATTGCTTGTGGGCAATAGAGACGGCGATAGAACTGATGTGGAAATACCAGACGAGAGAATGGAAAATAAGCAACAGAGGCTGAGGAAAACATAAACCGAACGTTTAGGCGGGGAAAACACAACCGAATCAGATACTATATCGCAGAGATACACGTAAGAAGAGGGAGGAAACAATCTTGAGTTGCGTCATGGGGAACAACTATGTAAAAATAGAAGAGAAACATGCAGAAACGAGCGCGATGAGAATCGTGGAGTGTAATGGTATCGATTTCGTGAAAGTAATTAGTGAGAGCTAATAATGGAAACGAAAACGGTGATTAAAAAAGTAATTTTTTAAGAATCGGGAAGATGTAATACATCAAACAAAATAAGCCCTAGTGGTTTATGAGTTGCTACCCGGGAAAATTAAATCTTAGGATATAATTTAACCGGACCCTGCGGAGTAAACAGAGGGAGATGCCCCCCCATAGGCAGAACCCTCTGTTGCTCCCACCTTTTTATTCGGCCCATTTTTCTTCTTTATTTAGGACCTGTCATATCTTTGGGTATTACCAGGGAATTAAATTCATCATTTGTTAATATATTTAATTGAGTTGCACTTTGTCTAAGTGTTAAGTTATTATCATGTGCATTTTTTGCTATTTTAGCCGCATTATCATAACCAATATGAGAATTTAGTGCAGTAACCAGCATAAGTGAATTTTCCAAATAGTAGTTGATTTTTTCTTTATTTGCAGTGATTCCAATTACACAATTATCGGCAAAGGACTTGCAAGAATCTGATAATAAAGTAATACTTTGTAGGATATTATGAATTATCATTGGTTTAAAGACGTTTAATTCGAAATTTCCTTGACTACCGCCTATAGATATTGCAGCATTATTTCCCATTACTTGACAGCAGACCATTGTTAGTGCTTCCGCTTGAGTAGGATTTACTTTACCAGGCATTATACTAGATCCAGGCTCATTTGCTGGAAGCGATAGTTCTCCTATGCCACATCTGGGTCCAGAGCTTAACCAACGAATGTCATTGGCAATTTTCATTAATGAAGCGGCTAATGTATTGAGAGTCCCTGAAGTTGCTACTAATGCATCATGAGCGGCTAATTGGGCAAATTTATTTTCTGCCGATTCGAATGGTAAGCCAGTTTTTTCGGCCATAATTTTAGCTACGGTATCAGGAAAATTTCTATGTGAATTTAATCCAGTTCCTACCGCTGTTCCACCTAATGCTAATTCGAATAAATCTGTAAGCGAAAATTCTATCCTACTAATATCCGAATCTAACATTGCAACGTATCCTCCAAATTCTTGACTTAGAGTGAGAGGTACGGCATCCATCAAATGTGTTCGTCCAATTTTAACTATTCCGTGGAATTCTTCTACCTTTTTTGCTAGTTGTAATCTTAAATTTCTAACAGAAGGTAATAATTTATGATAAATTTCTTCGACAGCAGCCAAATGCATAGCAGTTGGGAAAGTATCATTACTTGATTGTGCCCTATTTACATGATCATTTGGATGTACTGGCGACTTACTTCCTAGAGTTCCTCCCGATATCTCTATTGCCCTGTTTGCGATGACTTCGTTTGCATTCATGTTTGTTTGTGTACCTGATCCTGTTTGCCAAATTTTAAGTGGAAAGTGATTATCCAACTTACCAGAAATTACCTCATCACATGCTTCTATTATGAGCTTACCAATTTTCGGGTCTAATTCCCCCAAGCTGATATTAGCTTCGGCGGCTGACTGTTTTAATATCCCAAATGCCCTTATTATTGATCTAGGCATTAAATCGTTTCCTATATTGAAATTTATTAATGATCTAGCCGTTTGGGCTCCATAATATACATTTTTTGGAACATTTATATTTCCCATAGTATCTTTTTCTTGTCTCATATCCAATGAATCGTGATTTATCTTTTTGGGGGGTACTTTGGTTGACTCAATAGATTTCGTTTTTGAATCTAAAGATTTAGAAATCATATTTGAAATAATTGCTGAACGGCCAATATTTTTTCCTTTACCTACATTCATATCTAATTTTCTTGCTATTTCTTCCGGTAAACTAATTGTTATTATTCTACGATTGCCAGCGCGGTGCTTTGCCATACATTCTGGCGATTAATAATTATTAATAAACTGTTTTAATAATTATTAATTAGAACCATAGTTTTATTCTTATAATTCTCTTTTTATAGAAATTATTTGTTGAGGGATATCAGGCTTATCCCTGAAATTTGTCGGTTGATTCTCAATTTTTTTAACAACATCCATGCCTTTAACAACTTCTCCGAAAATTGCATGATTCCCATCAAGCCATGGAGTAGGGACTGTGGTTAGAAAGAACTGTGAGCCTCCTGTATTAGGACCTGCATTAGCCATCGAAAATAAACCAGGTTTGTCATGCTTCTTTGCGAGAGCGGATGTTTCACATCGAATTTGCCACCCAGGTCCGCCTGTTCCTGCAGCTCTACTTTCAGGATCTTGAGATTTGGGACATCCTCCTTGTATCATAAAATCCTTTATTATACGATGGAAATGTAATCCGTCATAAAAACCTCCATCAACTAATTTCAGAAAATTGGAAGTTGTCTCTGGGCAATCTTTGGTATAAAGTTCGATAGTTATTGTTCCTTGAGAGGTTTCCATTCTAACGTATGTCATAACCAAAGGGAGATGATGTCGATTGATGAATTTAGTGGTTAATGTGTTAAAAAATATGTAAGCAATATTAAGAAACTATTGAGCCAATTAAAGTATCAGGATGTACATTTAATAATTTTACAGTTCCATCTGGGTCTAATGTTCCTAGTAATAAAAATTGAGAAATAAATCCCTTTGGCAGTGTTTTTTCTCCAAGATTTATTACTCCTACTATCTTCTTACCAATTAATTCTGCTCTTGTATAATTGGTAACTTGAGCTGAAGTCCAAAGTTTACCAATTATTGGGCCAAAATTTACTTTTATTTTGTAAGAAGGTTTTCTCATTTCAGGGTATTCTTCCACATCAAGAACGAGGCCTACTCTCATATCAACCGAAAAAAAGCCTTCTATACCTAAATATTCTTTTTTCTCTAATAATTCAGGATGATATGGCTCTTCTTTTTTATTAATTATATGCTCTGTCATAGATTATTCACCAGTAATATCAGATTTCAAAAGCAAGGGTATCAAAGGTATTTCTGATTTTAAAAATGCATTTTTTCCACCCTCCTCTCTATCTAAAATTGTTATACAACCAGCAACTTTACAACCCATATTTTGTAAACGTGCTGCAGCTTTTAATGCAGAACCTCCGGTAGTAGTTACATCTTCTAAAAGTAGTACTTTATCTCCATTGTTTAAACTAGAGCCTTCAATTCCTGGAGGGTTCCCAGTCTTTCTACCTCCTCTGCCCTTAGGCTCTTTCCGGACTATAAAGCCTTTCAAATTAGATCCTTTTGGAGTCTTTGCTATAGCAATCCCTGTTAACGGTACGGCCCCTAATTCTAATCCTCCCACTGCATCAATTCTACTAAATTCTTGAATTTTATCATGAATTAAGACTCCTATTAAATGAGCACTCTCTGGATCCATCATTACCGGTTTCATATCAAAAAAATGAGGACTTTTCTTACCACTGGCCAGAGTAAAATAGTCATCAGGAGAGTATAAATAAGCGAGTTGTTTAACTTTAGTAATTAGTCTTGCTTTTGCTTCTTGAATTGTTGTCATATGCTCATTACCTTACCTCGGTTAAGGTGAAGAGGAATGAACATTTTGTCAAATTATCAGTTAAAAATACAAAAAGACAGTCAATGTTCTTGAGCCACCTATTGCAGTCAAAGGATATATAGATGGACAGGAGGGATTGAAATGATTCGAAATATTTCTGAAACAATCACATACAAAACCGAACATTTAGAAGAAGAATGTAAAAAGTATCAAAATTTTCTAGATGTTAAAACCGAAGAAATCTATAATTTAGCATTAATGGCAAAGCAAAAAGGTTTAGATTTTGAAAACTATATAGAGATACCAAGAGCAAAAGATCTAGCAAGTAGAACTGAAAAACTCCTTCAAAAAGATTATTTGAAGGGATTATCAATAGAACAAGATTTACGTAAATTATTGAAAGAAAATGATAGGGAAACTGCATCAATTAAAATGGCGATTGAAGTTGCTAAAAGAAAGTATGACGAAACTAAGGATTTACAAATTTCCATAGATTGTGGACTTAGAGTTGGTTTAGCGGTCCTTACAGAAGCGGTTTTGGTTGCCCCGCTTGAAGGCATAGGTGAAGTTAGGATATTAAACAATGAGGATGGTTCAGAATTTTTATCTATCGATTTTTGTGGACCTATCAGGGCCGCAGGTGGAACTGCCCAAGCACTTGGTGTGTTGATTGGAGATATGATTAGGAGAGAATTAAAAGTTGGGAGATATATACCTTCTACAAGAGAAGTCGAAAGAGTAAAAGAAGAGTTTGGTCTATATAGAGTTGGTTTACAATATAAACCGCCACCTGATGAGATAGAAACGATTGTTAGAGCTTGTCCTGTAATGATAAATGGTGAAGAAACCGAAAGGAATGAATGTGCCGGTTTCAAAGAAGTTAGAAACATAGTTAATTCTAACGGAACTGCTAGAACTAGGATTCGAGGAGGGGTAATGCTTGTTATCGGAGAGGGTTTATGCTTAAAGGCGCCAAAAATAAAAAAGCATGTAGAAAGAATGAAAATTTCTGGATGGGAATTTATCTCCGAATTTGCAGATAAAGGAAAGAAACAAAAAACTACTAATTCTTTCAAATCAAGAACTATACCAAAAATAACGAGGTATATGGATGATGTCATTGCTGGTAGGCCAATTTTTGGTGAGCCGGGTAAACCCGGTGGTTTCAGATTAAGATACGGAAGAAGTAGAGCGACTGGTTTGGCTGCGGCAGGGATTAATCCAGTTACTATGGAAGCCATGGGAGGTTTTCTTTCAGTCGGGACCCAGATGAAAATGGAAAGACCCGGTAAAGCGTGTGCAGTAACTCCTTGTATTGATATAGATGGTCCGACGATATTAGAAAATAATGGAAATTTTGAAACCATTAATACGATATCCAAATGGGAACAAAAACGGAATAATGTGTATTCAATTTGGGATTCGGGCGAGATATTACTTGGGTTTGGAGAATTCCTAGAGAATAATAAAAATTTGGTTCCTTCTTCTTATAATAAAGATTGGTGGGCAGCAGATCTATTAGATGCACTAGATACTCCAAAAAAGGTAGATGAGTTTGCTGAAATATTATCAATTAAAAGAAATAAATTACCTCTTGGTATACCATTTAATGGAGCAATAAATAGAGGAGGAGAAGATTTAGTTGAAAGGAATTGGAGAAAAGTGAAATGGTTTAACTTCTTGAAAGATTATGACATAAGATGGGAACATGTCTCTTTATTGAATGAAAAATTTTCAGTGGCTGTTCCTCCTCCATGGAATCTTTGGTGGTCAGACTTACCACTTGTTTGTATTTCTCATTTAATTGAAAAATTGTTAGAATCTAAAGTAATCAATGGTATTTTAAAGATTAAAGGAGTTGTAAAAAACTGGCAAATAGAAAAGGAATTAGAGCAAAATTTGTCAGATGAAATATTACAAGAGTTTGCAAAGACTGCTGAAATTAAGATTCATGGCGTTATTAAATGTTCATTGATGACCCTAGGATTGAACCATAAACATGAAAATGGTTCTATAATTATTAGTAAGAATTGGGAAGGTCTAATAGATGGATTAGGTTTAGAAGTCAAAAATGGAGATATAGTAAAAAAAACAGAGTCTGATAATTTAATTAAAGAAAGAATAAATGAAATAAATATTTCTAAAATAATCATTTCTGAAGAAGAAGAAAGAAAGAATAAATTACAAAAATTAAAAGAAGAAGCAAGAAGATCTGCTACAACTAAAGCAATGCAGTCTGGTTTAGAAGGTAGTGAAACCGAGAGGGCTGGAGAAGAAGCTGTTAGTAAAATAGTTGATAATGGTCCAAAAAATGAAGAAAAATATGAAAATGCAAGAATGATTGTAGATGATAATGAAGTAGAAAAATCATTGTGGTTAGTTAGAAAATTATCTACGAAAAGATGGGAAGATTCAGTACCCTGTAGAATTGGTGCTAGGATGGGTAGGCCAGAAAAGTCGGGTATTAGAGAAATGAAGCCCATGGTTCATGCATTGTATCCAATTGGTGGAGGAGGGGGGCCTCAAAGACTCATAGGTTTGGCTACAAAAAAAGATTCAATTCAAGTAGTCATGATGCCAAGAATTTGTGAAAAATGTGGTAAAGAAAGTGGACATATAATATGTCATCATAGGGGTAACCATTCAGATGCCATTGAATGCGGAGGGACGACAGTTCCTAAAAAGAGAAAAGGGGCACAGAGAAGGCGTTTGGGTGAAAGGACAAGAATACCTATAGGATCAATAATGGAAGTGAAGAGAAGATCTTTGAATTTAGATAGATTACCTGAAAGAATCAAGGCTATGAATGAATTACTGTCTAAAATGCAGACGCCTGAACCAATTGAAAAGGGAATTTTAAGGGCTAAGCATAATTTATCGGTTTTCAGAGATGGTACAGCAAGATATGATATGATAGATGTCCCAGTGACTCATTTCAAACCATCAGAAATAGGAACTCCGTGGAAAAAAATATATGAATTGGGATATCAATATGACATGTACGGTAAGAAATTAAAATCTGATGATCAAATACTTGAATTGTTTCCTCAGGACTTTATACCATCAATAAATGGAAAAGATCATTTAATTTCAACTTGTAATTTTGTTGATGATTTACTAACTAAATTCTACGGAATGAAATCATTTTATAATGTAGAAACAAGATTAGATTTAGTTGGGCATTTGGGGATTGGACTAGCCCCTCATACCTCTGGTGGTGTTCTATGTAGAATTATTGGATGGACAACTGCTTCTGCTGGCTATGCCCATCCGTTATTCCATGCTGCTAAAAGAAGGAATTGTGATGGCGATGAAGACAGTATAATGTTATTATTGGATGGTTTACTAAATTTCTCGCGATCTATTCTTCCTTCAGGAAGAGGAGGACAAATGGATGCCCCATTAGTTCTTTCAACAAGAATTAATCCTAGTGAAATAGATAAGGAGGCTTTGAATGTAGACTGTTCATGGAACTATTCTAAACAATTCTATGAATCTACGCTAAATCAGCCTCATCCTAATGAAGTGATAAGTTTAGTTGACTTAGTCTCCAATAGAGAAGGAACTGTGGGGGATTTACGAGGTTATGGGTGGACGCATGACTCTGGTAAATTGGACGCAGGGCCTAAAAATTCTTCATACAAAACCCTAAAAACTATGAAAGATAAGATGGATGGCCAGTTGACACTAGGGAAAAAATTACGCTCAGTGAATGCAACAAAGGTTGCATCAAAAGTCATAGAGTCACATTTCTTGCCAGATATGAGAGGTAATATGATGGCTTTTACCCGGCAAAAGGTTAGATGTGTGAAATGTGGAAAGAAATATAGAAGAATGCCATTAAAAGGAAAATGTATATGGAAACCAGAAGGAAATAATAGAGGTATTGAAAATATTTCCAGAGATGATGATGGGTCTCTATGCAATGGTAATGTCATTCTTACAGTATCTAAAGGCAATGTAGAAAAATATATCCAAATAACTAAGAATGTTATTGATGAGTTCGGTGTTGATATGTATACCAAACAAAGAGTAAACTGGACTTCTGATAGTGTTGATTCTTTATTCAATAATGATTCTGTAACTGTAATGACTTTGGAGGATTTTTTATAAGTATTTATTCATTATAATAGCGACTGGATCGCCAATAATAAACATCGGGATTAGGGCAATAAATAAGTATGTAACAAAAGGGTGTTTGTTAGTAACCCATGCTGATTCTAAGCCCTTTTCGATTAAAAATTCTATTTTTTCTTGTAAATTTTGATTGTGATTATTCTTTTGTGGAATAAATAAATTAACAGTATGTAATTTATTTCCCGAATTATCCAAAACTACATCAGATAGTAGCCATATTCTATCGGTTTTAATTTCAGTTAGTGGTATTCTTGTAGCATGCCAAGCTGTTTTCAAGTCAGATAATTCTTTAATATCGCCTTTAAGTGTATTTCTTAGAAGAAAGAATGGTGGAGTTATGATAAATAGTCCTCCGGCCCAAAGAAATAATACAAAAGATGGAGGTATCTGAAATAATATTTCATCATAGTCAATAATAGATGTATGCGAATAAATATATGGTTTTGGAATAAAATACCAACTAGGAGTGATTAGTGTAATCCAAACCAATGCTTTAATATCTGCCCCTCCTTGTAATAATCCAATTTTATATGTTAAAATAAAGATAATTATTGTTAAGGATGAAAATAGTAATGTCCACCATATCCTAGTATTGATGTCTTCATCACCGGAGATAAGTGTGTATAAATCAATATCAATGTAATTTAATAACCCTCCAAATAGTCCAATGATGCCAAATAGATAAACCAACAACAAAAGACAATTTAATAGATTTAATGAATCAAATTTAGGAATCTCAAATACGGTTACTGCTGCTAAAGAGATGGGCAAAAAAATCATAAAAATATTCCAAATTGATAACTGCAAAATTATAAAATCAATAATTAATAATATTGCTGCTGGTAACGTCCAAAATATCCAAATTTTATCTCGAACCATGAGTTTTGAATAATCAGAATATCCTGCAATCATCAAACAAGATACAAGACTAAAAATTCTTACATATTCAATGACTAAGTGACTATCCACAACCCAAGGGAGTGTGTCTTAGACATCAAGACTTCCATCATTATTGTAAAAATAAATCATCCAGCAAAGACTCCGACTGAATTAGATAGGACGAAGGCGCTTGCACCACTTGCAATTGCTGCAATCCACATCATTTGTATCATCTGTCCAAGTGAAAGTGTAAAACCACCACCTTTTATTCTTGAAGTAATCAAACCCAAAACAACAATTACAACAATAATAAGTAATGAGCTTAGAATATTGAATACTTGAATATTTTGATCTACTCCTGCAGTATCAGTAAGAACAGGTAGACCGACTGCTAGATCTCCTCCACCTATTTCTCCGGATTGGCCCGCATTGACTAATCCTGCTGCAACCTCAGCAATCTGCTCTCCAAGTCCTGCAACAATTTCTATAGTGATATTTAAAGCGATAATCATTGCAATTAAGATACCATATGAAACTCCACGCATTGTTCCAGCTGAAATTTCTCTTCTATTTCTTAAAGCGAGTAATGTAGCCGTACTTTGGGAAACTAAATCTCCCACTGTTCCCGCTTCACCACTAGCCTGAGAACCTTCAAGGAAAACTCGAGTAAATCTGGAAACCATCATGGAATTATTATCTGCCGCAAACCAGTTCCACGAATAATCACTATCAATTCTCATTGCTAGTCGCTTTTCTAATTGATTGATGGAACTACTTAAAGCTCCAAAATCAATACTATTTAATGCCTTAATCATTGCACTTGGCTCAGCCGAACGTGCCTGTGCCGTTCCTCCGAAAGCCCGTATGAATTCAGGAAATGCTTCATCTCTTCTTCTTACTCTAACTTCTTCACGTTGAACTAAGATAGAAGGTAACATAAATGGAGTCATAGTTAAAGCTACCATGAAGAGTCCGTAATATTTCCAATTGGATAGTAATATTGAGCCGAAGTCAGTAGTTACTAAAACCCATAAAAATCCCAAACTTTCAAAAGTTACTAAAAATATTGCAACAATCCATGCTCTACGTAAATTAATTTTTATCTGTGTATTAAAATCGTGACGTGCGAACAGTGGTTCATCGGGTATAACTAATGTAAACAAAAACCATGCACCAAGTTGTAAAACTGTAAAAAATGCTGCAGCCATTAAAACATATTTCGATCTGATAATTATGGCAATCAAATCATTTGTGCCATCACCAACTTGAAACAAGACCAAATGTAATCCTGAGACAACTAATAGAAGCATACCAGTTGTAGTAAGAGATACGAATGTTTCACGAAGAGTGTCCAACTGTTCTAATCTTGCATCGTATAAGGTCTGATATTGTGATTCAAAAGTTTCTTGCTCGCTTTTCATAAATTCGCCTATTGGTTGACCTACTTCAACAGAGAAAGACATCCTATCTAAAAAGTCACTCCATATCGGAGAAGGGCTCTGTCTTCCAACTATTCTAGCAGCTTCAGGTAAATTTGTGTGCCATTTTGTAACTAATGTCTCTATTGCTTGTACTTCTCTGGCTAATGCACCATAATCAGCCATATCCTTCAAGATATCAAACATACCTCTTTCAGCAGACTCGCCCAATGATAATATTCCCATCCTTGTAATGAACATATGCATATCCTGTTCTATTTCAGTTGCAAGTTTTGAAGTGTTTGCAAGAGGATATAATAAAGTTCCTAATAGAGTAATAATAGGAAAAAAGAGAGTTAAGATAATTTTACCGACAATGCTTAATCCACTGCCTGTAGTCCACGCTACCAAAGCTCCTGCTATAAATGCGATAAGAACCGCTGGTGCGGAAAATTTCATTAGATATTCTGGAAATGGCATTCCCAATCGAAGAAGAGTTATTTGCCATGTTGTAAGTTTTGTCTCCATGAATATACCTCATGTCTCATGATTCTTGCCCACCCAAGTTTCAACATTTGCCACAAATTCGTCCCAGCCCTGGATGTAAAAAATATCTAATAAATCAAAAACATCGTCATAATGTGTCAAATCTCTCTCCACCATTCTTTCAATGATTTCTGTTCGCCTTTGTAACTCATCATAAATTAGCCTTTTATTTTGAAAACCCATAAAAGGTGCAATCCTGTTTTCTAATATGTAGGATTGAAACATTCCCCTAAAATAATGAACATCTTGTACAGGATCCCACTCAAACATTCCTCTTGTCAAGACACCATCAGCAATCTTATTGTATCCAATAATCTCATCAACACCAGTTATTCTCCTAACGATTCCTTTACCTTCTGATTCAACAACCTCTTGGAAAATAGCGAAATTTAGATTATCGAAGAATCTAGTTGGGACATTTATTGGATCACCTGTAAATCTCTGAATCATTTTTACAATAGAGGAGGCGTGAAATGTTCCAATTACTGGGTGTCCGGTTTGCATTGCTTGGAATGCAGTAGCACCCTCGACACCTCTAATCTCACCTATGATAATGTATCTTGGCCTAGAACGTAATGCCGCCTTTAGTAAATCGAACATTTCTACACGAGAATCCTCGTTTTTAGAATCTCGAGTAACAAGTCTTTGCCATAATTTATGTGAAACTTTTACCTCAGGAGTGTCTTCAGCTGAATATATCTTGACCTGATGATCTACAAATGGAAGTATGGCGTTTAATGTTGTAGTTTTTCCAGATGCAGTTTCACCTGAAACTAACATAGATTGGCCAAACTGTAATCCTAACCATATATATGCTGCTTGCTGAGCAGATAATGTCCCCCATTTTATTAACTGAATAATAGATATTGTTTCTTCAGCGAATTTTCTTATTGTAAAAGAAGGTCCTGAAATAGAAACGTCATCGCTGTAGATAATATTTATTCTAGAGCCATCTAATAGTGAACCGTCGATTATTGGTTTAGAATCTGAAACAGGCCTACCTATGCGCTCTGACATTGATCGAAGGTATTGGTTTAATACTGCACTATCTTTGAATCTTATATTTGAAATAACTGATTTGAAGACTTTATGGTCCATGATTACTCTCTTCAACCCAACTGAATGGATATCTTCTAATTGTTCATCTGAAAGGAGCGTTTCAAGTGGTCCATTTTTCACTAAATCTCTTGCTATTACATATTTTAATCTTTCAAGAAGGTCTGATGTTACATAAACTGGTGCTTCTCCAAGGCCAATTAACTCCCTGGCTTGTGAAACTATTGGATTATTCAATAATGGATTAGTCCCGACTTTACAAATTCTATCAATCATACTTTCTAGCATAGAGATAAATTGTTTATCGTCATCAAATCTTTCTGCATTAGGTGCATCTCTAAGTAATCTTTCAACAATTTGATCTTTTATCTCTTCTTCTTCAGGACCATTGAGTGTTGGCTCTAAACCAAACCAAAGTGTCGATCCCACTTCATCTTCGCCTTCAACAGGTTTGTAAACATGTGCAAAACAGGGTGGTTTAGTTGCATAAATTAAATTACAAGGATCTAATTTTCTAGCACCGCTATCTAACCAACCATAATAGATGGGTCTTGTCCCATGTTTCTT
>TARA_B100001113_G_scaffold338340_1_pt1 | contig 14859 bp, 18 predicted proteins | sample TARA_B100001113 | Tara Oceans TARA_B100001113 (sample SAMEA2622402) | marine metagenome | biome: marine biome (ENVO:00000447); feature: deep chlorophyll maximum layer (ENVO:xxxxxxxx); material: "saline water (ENVO:00002010), including plankton (ENVO:xxxxxxxx)" | depth 50 m | reverse complement strand
AGGTAAGAAAGCATCTTTTTCTGCACCTACCAATCTTTCATGAACTGGCTTTACCCATTTTATGTTCTCAGAATTTTTATAAATTCTTTGCTGTGGATCTGGCCAATTTACCCATCCTCTATCATCAACTCTCCAACCCCAAGCATTAATATGCTCTTGTGTTATTCCGTCAACAGTATTAATTCTTGGAACCCAATACAATTCGACTTGTGGATTAATTTCTATTAGTCCTTTGATATTCTGAATTAGGTACTTGCTTGGTTTTTCATCAGCATCAATATTGACGATCCAATCTCCACTGCAGTTACTGTTCATAAAATTTTTGTGTTTAGAAAAGTCACTGTAAAGGGCATGCTCTTTAAAAATAATATTGTGTTTTTCCTCATGTATGTATTCATCAAAAACATACCAAGTCTTGTAGTCTGAATGATCATCGATTATTACTAATTCATCTTCAGGATCTTTGTGTTCTAGTATGAAGGGTATTAACTCTGCTATTTCTTTGTGTTCATTATGTGTTGTAACTGCGTAACTTATTTTCATCTTAAATGTCATCTTCATTTATGCTCGGTTCGGGAATAAAATCTAATATTTTTTTCTTTGTTGCTCTATCAAACTCCAAATCTTCTGCGACAAAAACTGCATACCTTGAAAGTTTGTACCAAGAAAATGTTTTATAGACTGGCATTGGCATTCTATTTATTGCTCTCTGAACTATTGGCCATTGTGCTCTCGGTTTTTTTACAAGAACATCATACGTTCCTTCTTCAATTTCTCTTATCAACCCCATGCTGCTAATTAATTTGCTCTGCTCTTTAACACTCATTATCCTCTCGCCAGCCTTTGTTGGTGTAGCAGAAAGTTGTAATGCATGAACAAGTCTAACAAGCCGTCCGTCTCTTTTTCTTTTGTACATGTGTCGTTCATTAATAATAAGACATCTTCTCTTTCTAAGCTTTGCACCAGGTAATTTTCCTTGATAATTAAAGTCCAGTATTTGTCCTGGTTCTATTGTTGACCAACTAGTTCTTTTCACCTGTAAGATCCTTAGTTATTCCCATCTCTTTTATTGCGCTTAAAAAATCTTTTCCCTCGTATTCTTGTCCGTTTTCAACATCTAATTTTTCAGTATAACCTGCTGCTTCTGTATCTCCTTCTTCTACAGGAACAACTTTAGAATATTTCCAAACCCACTTTTCAACTCTTCCTGTTTCTTCATTGATGCTTTTAGGTTCTGGATAAATCATTCCTAGCTTTCCCATATTTACGACAGATGGGTACCACCATACTTTTCTTTTAGAGTCAAAGTGTTTCATCTGATTCATTACAATTGCCATATTTTTAGATGCATCGCTATCATACTCTTCATTAAACCTTGTGTCACTCATAAATCCGCATTGAAAACACATGAAGCTGCTAAACTCATCTTGTATTTCTTCAAAACAGTGATGATCTGATCCACAGTGAGCGCATTTTACTACTCTTTCCATCTTATATCCTAGTTATACTCATCAATTATTTCTTGTGCTCTCTCATTCTGGCCATCGTATGTGTTCAGATTAAGATACCAGCCTTTTTTTCCATCTATCCCAACTTTTATATGAGAAACAATTAATAAAGCTAATTCTGAGTTTGAGATATTTTTTCTTTTTGTATTATATTTGTCTAATACAGACTTAATTAATTTTTCCATTATACCTTCTCCAGTTTTGGTAAATTAATCTTTGGTATTACTGTTTCTGTAAATTTTGGTAGATTTTTATCGAGCAATCCACCTAAACTTTTTACCATAGCTTCAAAACTAAATTTTGATTTATTAAAAAGCATTTGTTTCATTCCTCTGTTCTTATATACTTTCAGATTTTTTCTTACATGATTCATCTTTGTTGCTGCATCTCTGTAATCAACTTGAAACCACTTCTGTCCCTTTACAAATATATTTTTTGGAAAGCTCTCTTTTTCTACATCTGTTAATCCACCACCTAACATTATAGAATTATTTTTATTTAAGAAATCAACATGTCCACTCCAACCGGGTGCAATAACTGGTTTTCCTGATAATGATGCCTCTAACAGTGGCCTTCCAAATCCTTCTCCGTGTGTAAAAGATACGTGTGCTTTTACTTTTGGATGATTATACAAGTCATTCATCTCTTCATCACGTAAATCAGCATGAAGCAAATAAACATTCGGAAGCTGAGAAGGATGAATTCCACAAGTCATTTTTATCTCTCTTATCTTCCTAAGCATGTCTTCTCTATCCATCATACAAGGACTTGCGCCTGCAGTTTTTAATATTAATCCAGTTGATGTCTTTCCTCTAAAAGCAGTAAAGAATGTTCTTATTAAATTTCCAACATCTTTTCTATCTTTACCGAGACCTCCTTGCAACCAGTGTCCAACAAAAAGAAAGTTCCAATTTTCTTTTATTTCGCTCATAGCATCAACTAACGGCTTTGAAAATTTATCACCTGACTTTTTTCTGTGGTATGTGTCTGTATGTGCACCTTCAAAAAGAACCTCTACTGGCTTTACAACTTTTAGTTCTTGTCCTTGCTCGTTCTTATATATTGTCTGTTTAATTACATCAACACTAAACTTTGTACTAGCAAGAACTAGATCCATTCTATTACATCCTTCGATCCAGTCTTGAGGAATAACAGTTGTTTCAAGACCTGCTGTAATTCCTATATTGTACTTTCCTACTGGTTGAAATTCATTCGGAACAACTATGTGAATATGAACGTCTGGCTGTGACGATAATTCCTGCTCACTCTTTACGATAACATCATATATTGCTTTGTCTCTTGGATTGTCTACAGATAATGCATTTTGTGGTGTGTTTCCCCACGGAACAGGAAATACCTTTACATCAAATTTGTCAAGTGCGAGTAGAGCAGTAACAACGTCTCTAGATCTTGAACCGTAGCCTGACCTTGTTGCAACTGGTGCTGTAACTAAAACCTTTGGTCTCATTATATCTCCTTTGTAATCGTTAGTCCGTTCCAATCAGGAACTTTGTAGTCCCATTTCGTAGCATTATCAATCATTATTCTTGTTCTAGGTTTGAATTTTTCCCATGTCTGTTCCATGTCATGAATAAATCTTCTTGACATCTCAGATGCTGTAAATCCAAATTCAGGATTCATTACATATTTGTGACCAGCCATACCTTTTGCTTTTAGCTTCTCTCCTCTATCAGACCATGCTTTTTTCATTTGTATTGCAACATCTTGAAAGTCAGGTCTGTCATCTGAAATATATGGTGTTGCAGGAGATCCTTGTATTGATCTAGATACTGGCCACACAGGAAATACCCATTCACCGTGATCTTTATACCTACCATCATGATTTGATCCCCACTCTGTCGTATAGTCTTCGTGTGTTAAATAAGAACCATCTTCTTTTTTAAATCCACAATAGTCTTGCATGCCGCCTGTAATATTGACGATCAGCGGTACACCGCACATGAGTGTTTCAGCACCAGACAAACCAAAACCTTCGTTTGAACTTATTAATACTGTCACATCTGATAAGTTGTACATCCAATTCATCTGTTCACGTTCTAGCTTTCCGCCTGAAAATCCTATGTCATAATTAGGACATATATTCCTGCATAGCTCTGGCAAGTCAGTTCCGTTTTCATCAACTGGTTGACAGTGCATGAGAAGCAGACATTTCTTTGCTTGTTCTTTTGTTAGAGAATCACAAAAAGCCTTGTATGACATTACGATGTCTCCTACGAGCTTTCTTCTTATATTTCTAGCATTATAAAATATTACAAAGTCTTTATCTGTATTTGAATACGCATCTGATTTAAATTTCTTAAATTCTTTATACTTCTTATACGACTCATCAATCGGATAATAATCATCTTCATTTATTCCGTGAGGAATATATGTTACTTGCCAGTCTTCATAAGAAGATCTAACATTTCGTACGATATTACATGTCTGCTTTGATATGTTAAATAATGCATCAACTGAATCATAATATTTTTGATTCCACATTGGATACGGCAAGTCATCCCATATATTGTAATAGAATATTGGCATTATCTGTCTGATTTCATGTTCCATTTGGAACAACCATCCCCAAAATCTAGGATCAGTGTAAATCATCATTCCGCTTAGTGGATAATGATTCATACATTGTCTGACCATATCAGGGTTTCCATAACCATTTGTTGGGTGTATTTTTAAGTCAACATTAGGAACTCCTGTTCTTTTAGAAATATCTTCACCCATATCAATTGCTTTTCCATGATCAGGATGATTTATAGCACCACCAATCTGAATCCAATTTATATAATGACATGTCCCCAAAACAAATTCACGTGACATATTTCCTACACCAGAAGTCATTCTTAGATCATCTGATAAGAGTAAAACATGTTTACGTTTTTCTTTTGGGAGCACTTCGTATCCGTTACGAGTATCTCCTATCTTATACATTTAATAACCTTTTTTATAGTTTTCGCTTAGTTCGTTAACACCTCTAATAGTGCTCCTAAATTCAGGATCATTTAAAAATAAATACATTGATCTATTCACCAACTTTTGTAGTGTGACATTTTCTACTTTACTGTCAACTCTAAATTGTTTGTATAGCTCAACTAATACTTTTATTGATGTTAACTTCCAAAAATCATTGTTTTTCATTGTAACGTCCTTGTTAAGTGTATATATTGATCTATAATATATATCTTGCTAGATGTGAAAAAACTTACTTTTTATATATATCGTGGTCAGGAGAGTCGTTTCTCTTCTGATTTTTTATCTTTATATCACGTGACAAGAATTCAAAATGACTTTTTAGAAAGACCATACCATTAATTATGCCTTGAATTGTAGTGTCTTTAATTTGAAACCTAGAATGAGAAAATGGATCATCTGAAATATCTAAAAATACTCTTTCTCTCTTTGAACTTTTTGGCTTTATTAGTGTTTTTATTCTGAGCTTTTTATCATGATCATTAACATAGTTTGCTATCTTTACTATGTCTTTTTGATCATTACAGTAAATAAATAAAATAACATCTTTAATACTATCAATTGTCTCTTCAATTAACTGCCAAGTCGCATCTCCATATTTTGTCAATATAAAGTCACCCGGTATTCTTACTATCGGTATCATGCTTTTCCCTTATCACATATTTCTGGCGATTTAGCAAACTCACACCATTTACATTTAGTGTTTACGCCTAATTTTTCAAAATTACCATCTGTTTTATAACTTCCATCTTTGTTAAAACATTCATTAATAAATAGGTCGACTTGTTTAAAAATTCTATTTATTGATACATTTGCAGAAGGCGGTTCGAATCTTTGAATCCATTTTACTGGCCAATCACCTTTGTCCCATACAAGTCTCTTTATTATAATAAATTCTACATCAACCATATCAATCGAAACGCCATACCTGTCAGCAATAAATTTTTTATAGAATAGCAACTGACCTCTTTTCATAGGGTCTGTTTTTTCTTTCTTCCAACCTCTTGTTGAAGTCTTTAGATCAATAATTTTTATCTTGCCCGTCTGTGTGTTTCTCATTAATATATCAATATAACCTAATATTCCAACGCCTTTGTATTCATCATCTATAGGAACCTCAATACCTAATAGCTCCCAGTTCTTTTTTGAAAAGTAATTAGCTCTATTTTTCTTAAACCAGTCTAAAGCCTTTGCACCTTGCACACAAAATTCAGTTAGCTCTGATTGAGTTGAGAAGTGCTCGCCTTCTGCATTTTTAACACCTTCGCTATAAAAGTGCTTGACTTTGTCAACAAGCATATTTGGCATATCTATTTCATCTGCGGCTTTGATTGATTCTTCATACATTACTGTCAAATAATGTTGAAGTACCTCATGAACTGCCTTGCCGTAAACTGTGTAAATAGAATCTGTAAATTTTCTATTCTTGTCAATATAGTTGAGCTTCCACTTAAACGGGCACTGTGTGTATATTTGTACTTGTGACCAGCTTATTCTTTCCACTATAACTGCCCCATTTGTTCCTTATGACAAGTAGTATCACAATAGTAGCTTGTCGTTGCATTTGGCAAGTCTCTATTTAATACTGTAGTCCCTGCAGATGCAACAACTTTTATATCTGAATAGTCTGGTCTTCTTAGCGATATGTGAATATAAGGATATTCCACTTCTTTACCACAATAAAAACAAGAACAATCAAGTTTAGGTCTTACATACTTCTTTTTTCTTCCTCTTGGCATTACTTACCCCACTTTCCATTTTTAACAATTGTAGCCATAATTCCATAATTTGATACATCCATATATGCATCTTCAATAGGCTCGTCTTTTACAAATGAGCCTCTATCACTCATTAGCAAAGTTTTTAATCTCTGTATTTTATCGTTCATTCTGAACCAAAGTCCTGTGAGCGATAATTTTACATCCTCTTCTGTTTTTAAATCTGTTCCAACAGAAATATTTCCTGGACCGTAGTCTAGTTGTTTTCTGCAAAACGTTTCATACTGTATTCTTTGAAGCCTTTTAAATTCATCAGTCATATGAGGATATTCTGCTTCTAGAATATCTACTGGATGTCTATTCCTAACTGTTGAACCGTCTGATTCTTTTATTACTTTCATAGTTTTTTGCAACCTATTTTGTTTTCATTTAAAAATTTTATTCCGTCTGTTATTCTGTACTCATCGATATACCAGACTTCTTTTATACCTGCAGCAACAATTAATTTTGCACAGTCTATACAAGGTGAAACTGATGTATACAATGTTGCATCTTTTGTTACAACACCGTTTTGTGCTGCATAACCTATTGCATTTACCTCTGCGTGTAACTCATTTAAAGGCGACCAGTCTTGATGATTTTTACCATTTGTTGGCAAAGATCCCCAAGCATAAATTTCATTACAATGTTTTTGGCCTGCAGGAACACCGTTCCAACCTGTTGATATGATTCTTCCGTCTCTTACAATTACACAGCTTACTTGAGTCGATTCACAAGTCGACATTTTTTCTGTCCGTTTTAATATATCAATAAAATAATTTTTATAATCTGGCATTAAACAATATGAGCTGAGTGTATTGTTACTGAAAGTGTTGTTTCTTCTGGTATTTCATAATCTTTTAATCCGATAGCTTTTGCACATTCACCACAAAGATATTTTAAAAATTTATAATCATGTTCGAATATGTTCACAACATCTGATGATCTGAGTGTTGCATAAAAGTTTAATCTTCCGCCTATCATTAGGCCATTTTTATCTTTTTCGCCATCTCTATACATCATGTGAAATAATGCAATGCATGTATCATCAGCGTAAATGTAACGTCTAGTTGTTTTAGGGTCTTGAGGTTTTCCGTAGGGATTATCACCAATATTTTCTTTAGTTATTGTAGTCAACATCTTAGACAAGATTTTTGTATAGTATTCTCTTTCAGACTCAAAATCAAGTGCGTCATTTATTGCTGTCATGAAACCTGCACCTAGATCTTCTTCAAACCTAACAGGAAAAGCTTCGTTTTCACATGCAATTGCGTTTAACAATACTTCTTGCGGAATATTCCCACCTGATTCTTTTAAATATTTTAATGATTCTTTTAAGGGCTTGTCTGATCTTATAACTTTTAGTGTTGAGAATTTATCAAGCTTTTTAATTAACGTCTCATAGATATTTGTAATTGCAATTACGTCTGCCCACCTTTGTATTTCATCACCTCTTTTATTGTATCTTCTTCCTAGCTCATCTACACTTGGCATCAGCAATATTGTTCTATTGTTAAGATTATTTAATTCATTCCTAAGTTGTCTTTCTAGCAGCTTAACGTTAGGTCTATCATAATAAAGTGAATAGACCAAAGCACTCATCGTTGATCTATCTATAATATTGTACTTATTATTTGTCTGTTTGTGTATTTGACTCATGAGTGTTGTTTTGCCGGCAAGGTCCGGGCCTTCAAGAGTTACATTTTTTAATTTTATCATATTAGAATCTAGCCCTTTTTCGTGTAAAAGTAAAGGCTTTTTTATAAAATAATTTCATGTTCGTCCTCATAAGTTTTAAGAATTCGTTTGACAAGGGGATGTCTCACACAGTCTTCTCTACTAAACTCCATGTGAGCGACACCTTCAACGTCTTTTAACCTGTACCAGATGTCATAAAAACCGCTCTTTTCATAGTTCGTAACGCCATTAGTTTTATACTTATCGCATTGAGACATGTCACCTTGTATTATCATTTTACAGTTATCAGATATTCTGGTCATTAGTGTCTTTGCCTGCATTGGTGATACATTTTGTGCCTCATCAAGTATTACGTAACAGTCTTCTAAATTTACACCTCTTAAGAAGTTTAAAACTCCAATCTCAACTTTTCCGTCTTCTACAAGTTTTTTAGCTCTAGCTTTGCCAACGATATTGTCTAAAATTGTAAATGTTGATTCATTGTACTGCTGTATCTTTTTATCTAATTCACCGGGTAAATATCCTAACCTGTCTTCACTTCCTACATCAACTGTTGGATTTATTATTATCAACTTTTTATACGGTGTACCTCTTCTTAAAACATCTTGGAGAGCTTTGTAAATTGATACATATGTCTTGCCTGTACCTGCAATTCCGTGACATAATATTAATTGATGATTAAAATCTCCTATCTTATTTGCAAATAACTTCTGGTTATCTGATCTTGGTTTAAAATTGTTTACTATCTTTGGGATAGCGCCTATCGCTGTCTTATAAACCTTTTCTGACATTTCTACCTCTACTAAAAATTTATTATTTTGAACTTTGCAGCATTTGTTGACATGCCCCAGTTCGGATCGTTGTGAATATCAGCCAAACAAAATGTGTATTTGTCAGGCTCTTTGCCTTCTTTAAAGTCACCCCAAACTCTTAGCCATTTTTGATTATTTTGATTATCAATTATCTTAAGACTCCAGAACACTCTATTATTTTTAGATTTTTTCTTTGTCTTGTCAATTACAGAAAACCAACCTTGACCTCTTGAACCTTCAGCAATATTCATTGCACAAGGAACATTATGTATTCTAATTTGTTCCATCATTTCATCAGGAAATACCAGATCATTCTTTACTGTCGATGTCATTGTTGCATAGTTTTCTATCTTTTCCATTCTTGTCCAGTCAGGTACCTCTGAATACTTTGGAAACAAACTATCGATATAGTCTGTAGGGAGCTCACCTTGTTTTTCAAGCTTTTTTCTTTGTGTCTTTGTAAGCCCTGATTTGTGTTTTCTTAATGTGTCATAATTCTTATCATCTGTTAAAACGTGCAGCAGTTGATTGTGATTGTTCAATATGCCATCTTCAAACTCTTGAAGAGAGCCTAATGCCTCAACAATACAAAGAGATTTGATCGCCGACTTATTGAACTTTGTCCACCTCCAGTTGCCTTCATTGTCGTATAACAGTTCTTTAATATTATTAAACGGTCTTAATGCCATTACTTCGTTCATAGCTGCATCACCAACACCTTTGATAGATGATAAAGGCGGAACAAATGCGTTTATTTCTTTTGAATATTCCCATTGTGTTCCCGAGTAATTAATATCAGCATCAATAATTTTATATCCGTATGATTTTATTTCTGATATTGTCTTTGCAAGGCCTGAAGGATTGTTATTCTCAGAATCAAGTATTGTTGCCAACCATTCTGTTTCATGATATGTGTGTAACCAAGCACCATAGTAAGAATCAATTGCATAAGCTATTGCATGTGATTTGTTAAAACCGTATGTTGAGAATGCTTCAATTCTTTCCCACAAGTCTTGAGTTACTTTTTCATCAATACCGTGTAAGTCTTTTGCGCCTTTAATAAACTTTTCTTTTGCAATCTGTCTTTCATTCTTCTTACCGCCTAATGAATCGTGTGACATCTTAACAAGAGTTTTTCTAAGTTTATCAGATTCACCTGGTGTAAATCCTGAAAGGTTCTGTGCTAACATCATAAACTGTTCTTGGAAGACGATATGATTAAATGTTGGCTCCAATACTTTTTTAATTTCAGGATGTGCATAAACAACAGAGTCTTTATCTCTCTTGGCTTGGACAAATTTCTTATGTACATTTGCCTTCAGAGGACCAGGCCTATAAATAGCAGTTAGTGCACCTAGTGTTTCAATGTCTGTTGGTTTTGCTTCTAAACAAAATCGTCTTGCACCGTCTGCTGTAAACTGAAATATTGCTGTAAATCTGCCATCTTCATAAACATGTTTCCAGACTTTTGGATCATCCATCTTTACATTTCTACAGTTTAGATGCTTATCGAAGAAAGCTTTTATGTCCAAGAATGTTGGATCAAGGTTACCTTGTTTTTTAAGTACACGTCCAATACATCTTTCTACGTCTCTTAAAAGAGTTAGACCTAAGAAATCAAATTTTAAGAATCCATTCGGCTCCAAGTTTCTAACATTCATACCTTCAGACCAGGGTGTTTGTAGCTCACCTCTTACAGATATTATTGGCATACAGCTCGTTAAATCTTTTTCAGGTGCTATGATAACACCGCCTGCATGTCTTCCTATGCTTCTGTTTTGTAAGAATAAAGAACTAATCTGTCTTTCAACATCTGGATATTTTTCCATGAATGTCTTGTATCTTTTTGAATATGCCATACAGTCTTCATGTTTGAGCATAAACATTGATTTCTCTTCATTATCACCCCGTGCATGAGGCATAACTTCTTCTTGTAAACCTGCTGTAAGTTTGTTTACATCTAGGAACGGTACATTATAAAATTTGCAGACATCTTTTAATAGTGATTTTAATTTAAGTGTATTAAAGTTTGATACAGGTATTACAGATTCTTCACCATATAATTCTTTTGAAGCCTCAATCATAACATCTCTATCACCTGCATCAGTATCAATATCTGGCCAAGAAACTTTATGAGGTCCTAAAAACCTTGCCCATAGCAAGCCGTATTCGATAGGATCTAACTGTGTTATTCCTAATAAGAAGTTTACAAGACTTCCAGCACCTGAACCACGACCAGGACCTAACAATGTTTTCTTTGATGATTTTTCAAAGATCTGATACATCGTTATAAAATAAGATTCATGTCCTAATGTTTTAATATCAGCCAATTCTTGTTTTGCTCTGTCAATGTATTCTTGCTTTTTATCTAGTCCTTCTCTAATCAGGCCTTCTTTGACAAGATCTACGAGTATATTAAAAGCAGGTTTATCATTAGTTCCATGAATAGGTAATTTTGCTGATTGGTCGATCCAGGTGTCTTCGCATAAATCCCATGCAATATCATGTGTTCTGTTGATTGCATCTCTAACATCAGTTTCGTATCCTTTATAAAAGTCATAGTCATTATAGTTTTCAGTAAATTCTTGCCACATTTGCTGTGCATTTTTAGGATACAGTAGACACTTAAGTTCTTCTTCTTTTGGCAACTTCATCTTAGCAGGATCTGAACTAAACCATCCAAGCTTTTTATACAACTCTCTAGCTTCCCAAACATGTGGTGTAGGATAATGTGAGTCTGCAGTTGCAACTAATTTTATGCCTGTCTTTTTAGATAAGTCAAGAAGCATTCTGTTTGTCATTTGTTGTGCTGTAAGCTTATTAAACTGTAATTCTAAAAAGAAGTTTTCCTGTCCTACACAGTCAACAAAATAGTCTGTCATATTCGTGAGTCTTTTCATAACAGTATTATATTTTAAAGAATCATTTAATAAGTCAGGGTGAAATTGATCAAATGTTTTGTCCTGAAACTCATTATAAATTATACCAGATGCAAGTCCACCAACACATGCAGTCGAAACAACCAAGCCTTCTCCGTGCTCTTTTAACATCTCAAAGTCAATTCTAGGAAATCTGTAAAATCCGTGTTTGTAAGATTTTTTAACGAGTGTAAATAAATTTGTTAAACCTTTTCTATTCTTTGCAATTACAACAAGGTGATAATATCTTTTCCATGCGGGTTTTCCTTTTGCAGATTCTTTAGTTTCATTTTCATCTTCTACAATGTGACCGCCTGCCTCAATGTCTTTTTCAGCATCCACTATTACAGGTGAATTGTGTAGCTTTTCTTTTTTCTTAGCATCTTTTTCTGCCTGTACTGCGGCACGATGTGCTTCGTATTGTGATTGCCAGGTCTTTAGAGAAGGAACAAAATAAAATTCTACACCGTAAAGCTGTCTGTAATCTCTACCTGACTTTTTTATAATATTAGAGTGCGCATTTGCGTGGCCTAAACCATTACCATTGCCGTGGTCTGTAATTGCCCATGAGTCACCACCCTGAGCTTCACTAGTTATAAAATCGATATGGTCTGAGGGGTAGCCGATTGCATCAAATGTACTAAAAGTTGTGTGTGAGTGTAAACCAGTAAATCTGTCTGGCGGCACAATATTTTTTAATGACATACTAATCCTATTTTTATTATGTTAGAATCTAACAATAAAAGACTATACGCGTAAAGGCTTATTTTAGTCTTTTTTCAACTACTTTCGATTTAGACTTAAACATACTATAAATATCATCTAAACTGAATCCATTTACGATCATTAAGCCTAATAAGAATTTCATCACATCGATGCTTTCTTCTAGTAGTCTTTCTCTCGCGTCGGTTGGAAGATCCATTTTTTTGTGCATCTTCCAATCGACTTCATTTAAAACCTCTGTCGCTTCTGCGATCAGTGCGAGTATGTACTCTTTGTTCCACTTTACCAAACTGTTTTTATTATTTCTTACATCTTCTAAAGTTAAATTCTGCTTTTCTTTAAAGAACCGCTCGGTGAAGGTTTTTTGTAATTCGTATATTTCTTCCAGTTTATCCACGTAAGAAATCATACCTTTCATGTGCCTGTTGTCTTAGCAATGCTAACTCATCATCAATACTTTTAATGATTTCCATAAATGTATTTCTTCCACCTTCAGTACCGTTTAAGTTTTCACGTGTAGACTGATACAAGAAATCATTTTCATTGTATTCAAATTCATCAGAGTCTTCATCTGGCCAGTATAAGTTTGTGCCTGTTCCAGTTCTTGCTGTAGAAATATAATACCTAGCAGGTGTGTGAATATCAATACAGTCAACGATCATTGGATAAGCTCTGACTAATTCTAGCCACATATAATAAGCAACAACATTGTCTTCTGTCGGTTGGATCTGTTTATCAATGCGTGTTTTAATAAAAGCCATTACATCTCTTATATTGCCTCTAGCCCAGTAGAATGTACTTAAACATTTAGGTAATATATGCCTAGCATCCATAACAGATATTTCTTTGGTGTCAACCATATCTGCATATAATTGCTTAGAATCATTTACAAGTTTTTTATACCTTTCATACATTTCAGGTGAGTTTATAATTGCGTGTGGAACTACAGCATCATCATTTCTTTGTGATCTGTCACCTGTACACTGTGCTGAAAAACTAAATGCACGATGTCTAATTAAGTGTGTAACAAATTGTGTGTCAACACCTTCAATTGTAAAAGTACAATTTATTGTTTCGAATGCTGTTGGTAGTAATTTACCGTTGAAGAGCATCCAGATCATTTTATCTTTTTCATAGTTTGATAATGATCCTTTATTGAAAGGTTGTTCTGCCCATGTAGCTGTGCAGAAGTCTGGTATATAGTTTCTTAATTCTTCTAGAGACGGACTACTTACTAATTTTGTCTTTATAGAATCTAGGTGATCATGAAACTCTGTTTTTATTGGTTCATCAAACCCCAAACCAGTTGGAAGTTTAACTACCGGCAAGTCATTATTAATTGGCATTTTCTATTCTCCTGTATTTTTGTAAGTCTGCTTCACACTGCATAACACGTTTAGCTGCATTTGTTGCAACTTCTTTCATATAACCTTTGTTGCCTAACTCCATTTCTGCAGTTGCATATTGTACACAACTAAGATTATCTGCCATCTTTACAGCTAATGCTTCAGGTGAGTCCTGGTCTTCAAAGTGTTTAAATGTGTCATACCACTGTGGGTATCTTTCTTCCATGATAACGTATTCTGCTTTTACAACTTCACTAGCTAACTTTGGAAAGTTGCGTTTTACATCATGCGTTACATCAGAAAGATGTAGCTCTGGAATATCGTGTATTAACGACATCTTAAGTGCTTTTTCTAAATCAAAGTCATAATCATCATGCAGCTTTAATGTTAAAACAGCTACAAAATAAGAGTGTTCTGCAACACTTTCACTTATGATTTTAAATTTATTATTGTACCTTGTGAGTGCTTTTAAAATGTAGACATCATCTACAAAATCACTCAACGAAACCGATGTATTCTTTTTCATATTTAGGATTATCCATTATTCCTTTAACGTGTTCTTTTAATTCTTCAATGTTAGTTGCAACAGCCCTTCCACTACGTGAAAGCATAAGATTAAAATTACCTTGCAATCCTTCAGCATAATAAATGATCGGAACATTTGATGCGTAAGAAAAGCCTGCTTCAAATATTGTTCCGAGATCTTTATCACGTGTATTGCAGACAACAAAATCACCGCCTGTAATTGCATCTACATTGCCTTTGAATATCATTTCTTGTTCTTCAGTTGATGCATCTGGCTTTGCTACAATTTCATCTTTCGGTGAAAAGTAATTTACTCCTAAATCATCAAGTGCTGTTTTTATGTTTTCTAAATCACGTGCTTGGTTCTCATTAAACCAACCGCTTGCAATATAACAATCGTGCATGTTTTACTCCTTATAACCATTTGTTTATATATATACTTCATATTTGTCAAAATATATATTTTTTTTATTTATTTTTGGTCCGGCTGCTTCGAGGATTTATCTCATCCTTAAGATAAGTACCTGGAAGCTAGCCGGGAGTGGAGCTGATAGGGATCGAACCTACGACCTCCGCAGTGCAAGTGC
>TARA_B100001113_G_scaffold123787_1_pt1 | contig 14878 bp, 15 predicted proteins | sample TARA_B100001113 | Tara Oceans TARA_B100001113 (sample SAMEA2622402) | marine metagenome | biome: marine biome (ENVO:00000447); feature: deep chlorophyll maximum layer (ENVO:xxxxxxxx); material: "saline water (ENVO:00002010), including plankton (ENVO:xxxxxxxx)" | depth 50 m | reverse complement strand
CTGAACTACAAAAAGCGCGCACTGACCGGCATTTTAGCGAACGGAATGGCCAGGTTTGCAGATCTACTTCCTTTCGTATTCATCGGTTTCGCAGTAGATTACTACGCAGGCAATGAAACCGAGGGAACATTCGGCAGCATGCGAGATTTGCTAGATGACACTGTTTTCCCGTTGATTACCGATAACCTAGCCATCGGATACGGACTACTCATTTTCCTCGGCTTTGCAAGCTTAGCCGTGTTTCAAGGTATCAGCGAGTATTGTTGGCAAACCTTGGGCTACAAAGTGCAACATGACCTAAGGCTAGACGCTACAAAGTCACTTATCGACATGGAAGCATCATACTATGATTTGCGGCAAACGGGACAATTGATGAGTGTGCTTTCTGCCGATGTCAATCAGTTAGAGGACGTGATTAGTGATGCATCAACCTCGATAATTCGAATCGTTGTGACATTTGGAACTGCATTTTTGATTCTGGTGCTGATGAGTTGGAAGTTAGCTGCAGTTTTGTTCGCACCCCTTCTCTTGATCATTCCACTCGTGTATTTGTTCTCAACTCGTGTTCAGAGGAAGTATCGCCAACAAAGAGAGTCTACGGGTGACATCACCGCAGTTCTTGAAAACGTAATTTCAGGAATTTCCGTTGTTCAAGCCTACAATGCTCAAGAATGGGAAGCAAACCGTGTTGATGAAGAATCAACTGCTTACAGAGACCAAGCAATAGGTGCGAGCAGAGATAGAAACCGCTTCTTACCAGGTTTGTATGGAATCGCCGGAATAGCGTTCGGTTTACTGGTTACTGTTGGAGGCTATCTCACAAAGTCGGGAGATATCACCACTGGACAACTGGTAACTTTCCTATTGATCTCAACTAGAATGACCATGCCTATGTTCATCTTTGGTATGCTTGTCAATCAATTGCAGAAGGGTGAGGCAAGTGCGAGGAGAGTCTTTGCTCTAGTCGATTTAGAGCCCACAATCACAGATAAGGAAGATGCTAAGGAATTAGATGGTGCAATTACTTCAGTTGAATTCGACAATGTCCACTTCACTTATCCTGGAACCTCTACCAAGGTCCTTACAGGCATTTCTTTCAAGGCAAATGCGGGGGAATTCTTAGGCGTGATGGGCCACACAGGAGCAGGAAAAACCACCATTCTGAAGTTATTGATGCGTTACTATGAGCCTCAAGAAGGACGGGTTCTTGTCAATGGAGTCGATGTTCAGGATTTGACGCTTGATTCTGTTCGAGCGGGAATGGGATTCGTAAGTCAGGAACCATTCCTTTTCTTCGGGACTCTGAAGCAAAACGTTGCATACAACCGTGAATCAAATGATGAAGAGATAATTAAAGCACTAGAATTAGCAGGTGCTGCTGATTTCGTAAATGATTTCGAGGATGGATTGGATACCATGGTTGGCGATAGAGGAACCATGCTGTCAGGCGGACAAAGAGCAAGAGTATCTCTTGCCAGGGCGCTGCTGAAGAATCCAAGCTTATTGGTTTTGGATGAAGCATCTAGTGCATTAGATGCGGAAACTGAAAAGAGAATCCAAGAGAATCTCATCGCTAGCGGAGATAGTAGAACCACCATCGCTGTTGCTCATAGATTGTCTACTATTCGTAACGCAGAGGAAATTATCTCCATGGTTGATGGTGCGATAGTTGAGCGAGGAATACACGAGGAACTAATTGCCAACAACGGAGTTTACGCTAGCCAGTGGCAAATTCAGACTGGGCAGCGCTGATTATGCCCTATCCTCTACGCGCTTTCTGCGCTTTTCTTCTAGGTCAGGAGCAAATCGCTTGTCACCCTGAATAATGATCATTGATACAAGTAAGAACAGTGGGAAACCTACAACGATTGCCCAAACCGAGAGGGAGAAATTCAACAATGTTACTTCCTCAAAAATCTCAGCGATGATGATGATGGCGATTACCATAATCACTCTGATGATAGTAAGCCAGCTACGAATTAACATCCAAATCTCTCTGGCGTCATTCGTATCTTCTGGCGCATCGACTCTCTCACGAACTGTCTGCGCCATAACGGACCCTGGGCCGTGAACCGAATAAAATTAGTCAAGCGGTACGGATTCTATCGTCTATCTGTTCGCCTACTCCAGCACTACCGCCGGTTTTGCGAATTTCTTTCCATGCTTTGTTGACTCCAGCGCCGTACGCCCAATGGGCTAGGAAAACGAATAGAGGTGCAAAGAACACGGTTCCAATACTTCGGTGAGGACTGGTTCCAATTGCTGCTCCTAGCCAAGAAATTGCGATGTAAACTCCAGCAAGCCCCAATGGAATGTGGACTGCGATTCTAGAGATATCCCACTCTCCGCTCAATGTAAACCATGTGTCAGCAGCTGCACCTCCGGTAGCAGCACCGTAAATCACGCTGATAGCAGCGGCGATTACAATCCATGGGAAGAATCCGATAGCGGTATGCGACCATTCAGCAATTTCTGGCCAACGCTTGTTTGCAACCATTCGAGTGTAGCCATAATTTCTCATCTGTTTCATGTATGGCCTGAATGGCCTGCGACGTCTGTGTGGCATCACATTTTCAGGGTCGATGAACAACTTGTGTCCTTTTCTCTGAATTTTTGCATCCAATACAACATCTTCTGCTCCAATGCATCCATCCTCGAAGAATCCGACTTCCCTCAGATTTGCCATTCTGTGAGCACAGTTAACACCCGGATTGTGAGTGATTGGGACTAACTTTCCTTTTGGTTGAGCGCCATATCTAGTTCCGGCAGTCATGAACTTGGTACAGAATGCGACATCGGCACACTTGGCGCCGAATGGGTCCTCGTCAGGTGCAAAGTTTGGGCCGCCTACAGCCCCTACTTTGGGGTCATCGAACCAACGGACCAATTTTTCAACCCAGTCTAATGGAGGTATTGTGTCGTCGTCGGTGAACAAGACAAGATCGTGGTCCATTTGCTCTAAAGCGTAATTACATGCGTTTGCGCGGTTGCGTGAGGGGTCATCTATCCAGGTTGCTCCATACTTCTTGCAGACTTCCTTCGTGTGGTCCTTAGACTTCGAATCCGAAATAACAACTTCAAAATCAGGATAAGTCTGTTTTGACAGTCTTTCAAGAACAATCTCTAGTTCATCTGCATTGTTGATTGTCGGAATCAACACTGCGACTTTGAAGGGTTCGCCGTCTTCTTTGAGCAGCGGTGCAACATCTGCCATATTTTGTCCACATATCACCCCTTCATCAAACCATCTCATCCATATGCGCACAAAAAAATTCACCCCAAAGCCGCGCGTTTTAGCAGTTTGTTGATTAGAAGGTTCATAAGCCTCCCAAGTCGCAAACACTGTATTGGGGTGCTCTCATGTTGAACGTCACAGCCCGTCAAGAACTCATGTCGACCATTGTAGAAATACTCGGAGTCGTAGTTGAGGAGGCAAGACTAGATTTTGGAGAAGATGGATTAGCAGTTAGGGTTGTAGACCCTTCGCACGTTGCTATGATCAAGATGGATGTCGATAGCGCAGCTTTCGATACTTGGGAAGTCGATGAAACAAAACTAGGTCTAGAAATGAGGAAGATGAATCAATTCATTTCTGTTGGTGGCGCAGGCGATATGGTTGAACTAACATACAACGAAGATTCTGGACAAGCAACAATTCTGATTGGTAGAATCGAGTTGAACTTGCGACCTCTAGACAACTCTACCCTGAACCCTCCAAATGTTCCTTCACTGGACTTGCCATGTGGCGTCACCATTAGCGGCACAGAACTTTCTCAAGCACTCCGTGCATCTAGGCTAGCGGGCGATTTAGTCAATCTTTCACTTTCTGAATCAACATTTACTGTTGATGTCAAGGGCCCAACAGATTCGATTAAACTCGATTTCAGTGCTGATGATTTGATGGCAATTGATTGCAAAGAGCCAGCTCGCTCTCAGTACTCTTTGACCTACCTTACTCCACTAGCAAAGATTTTCCAGAAAATTGACAATGTCAATTTGAGATTCGGTGAAAACTTCCCATTGAGGCTAACATTCGACTTTGCCGATGGTGCAGGTCACGTAGAGTACTTCTTGGCTCCAAGAGTTGAAGGCGACTACTGAGTCTAGTTAGTAACAAAGTAGAGGCAGTGATTGTCCTCTAGTCCATGAAGATCGATTTGTTCTTCAATGGTCAGTCCTGCACTTTCGAGTTGTTCACGCACCTGGCCGAACACTTGTCTTTCTCCTCCTTCACTGAACCTTTCAGATGCAGCTTTCAGAGAGAGCAATCCTTTGCCTCCAGGTTTTAGGAAGCGCTTTACAGCCTTGATGAAAATTTCAGCCTGCCCTGCTTGTGAAACATCTTGAAGCAGCCAATCTACCTTGTTGGCTACCATAATTCCCCAAGCAGCATGCTTCCTAGCATCGCCAAGTACAGGAACGAGCCCAGGTCTTAGAGTTGATAGATGAACCAAATCTCTCAAGCAGCGAGGTGAGAGGTCGACAGCAATGATCCTGCCACCCTTCTCGTTATTTGCACCGCACACATGATCATGCAGGTGTGAAATTGAGGTTCCGTGGCCCGCTCCGAGGTACAGGCAGGTGTCGCCTTCATTGGGTAGAAGTTCGTATTGGCTTTGCCTTGAACGAGAAAGTCCAGCTCCTAGTTTAGAGCGAGTAGGATCCCACCTGCGATATTCATCTCCTCTGAATTTGCGTAGAGATTCGCCATATTGAGATCGCTTTGGCACCGCATTAAGAGTCCAAATAGAGCGACCATCAACCATGACTGCCCAGGAAAGACGGCGTTTCTTTGCCATATGCTCACCCTTGTCGTGGCTTCGAATTTTCACTACGGATAACTTCGACCCTGGCAGCCACAGCATCTACAGCCTCTTGGCTCCAAACCTCGCCACCGTATGCGTCACATCTAGCTGCAATAGTCGCTTTAGCAGCAACTGTTCTCGCAATCTTTCCTCTTACCCACCTAGGTGAGCGGGATATCCATGGGTGCATGAATATGTGACCGTGTTTTGGGGAAGGTGCGCCGGTTTTCAGATGATTGAAGAATGCCTTTTCGGCCCCTAAAATTTGCATTGTGCCTGCTGGCAATCTTGCTAGGCGTGCTCTGCCGTGTGCTTCCACACACAGCCTTGCTGCAAGAATCGGGCCCAATAATGCTGATAGCGAAGGCAGGTGAGAAGTTGCCAATTCTCGAACTACGTTCTCCATTCTATCTAAGCGTCCTTTGATTTCTTTAACGCTAGCAGCCCAATCTTTGAGACTATCCCATTCAGCATCTGTTGGTCCAACTGGAGGCATTCCAATACCCAGTGTTCCGGCTAATTCTTCGAGGTTTTCTGACTCAACGACCTTCTTTGCTAGAGCGTTTCTGTCACGTTCAAATCGTGCTTCAGGTAAGAATAACCCCACCCATTCTACCAATCGTCCTTCGATTGTAACATATGATGCACGTAATTCGTCTGATGCTTTTAGAATGTGTTCTAAGCGACGGTCGGGATCTCCGGCTGCAGCATCAACACCCCGTTTTGACAGTAAGATAGCAGCCTTGTCAAGGCTTTCTAGGGCTTCTTTGCTTGGCATAGGCCAATCGGCATCAGGTAATTCCTCATGGCCATGAATCAAAGGTTTAGCTTCAGGGAACCTTTCTAGCAATCTTTCTGCTTCAGGGGTTAGAGCCTCATGTGCGATCATATCCATCCTAGAACAAACCGCATTTGTGTCATGCCAACCATCCCACTCTTCGGAATCGAGAATGTTGCAATTTGAGTCGACAACTGCAGCAGCCCTCCAGTCATACCATAGCCACATATGGTAGTCCAGCAGAACCCCCTTGATGAAACAATTGATGCTTTAATAGAACAAATGTTGATATATTGCGTGGTTTGGTATCTTCCTATGTTCTGTCCAGAATGCGGTACGTTGTCATTCCCTACTCCTTCGGGTGACATCAATTGTACGAATTACAAGTGTGGATACCAAGGTCCTGCAAATGTAAAAGTTAGAGGTGCTGACGGGAAAGAGGTAGACCTCTCAAAAGCATCATCTTCCACTAAAGCAGAGACTCGTGTGTATGAGGTAATCAAAGACTCAGACGAGATGAAGGGCGTTCTAACAGTTGGAGATTACATGTGTCCAAAATGTGACGGAGTTGAAGTATTCTCTTACCTTGAGCAAACCCGTTCCTCTGATGAACCGGAAACCAGAATGCTTACCTGCAAGAATTGCAGTAATGGTTGGCGAGAGTACTGAGTGATGGTACATGCAGTTCCGAGTGTTTTTCACTTGTCTACTATTGCTGTTACCCGGTTGCTTTGCTGATGAAGAAGGTCCGAACTTCAATGGCAAGGACTTAGGCAAAATGGATGCCTACAAGTTCACACTTAGCGACCAGAATCAATCCGAGTATTCATTGGAAGATTTGGAAGGCCGTGTCGTGGTCCTAGCTTTCGTCTACACTCGCTGTGATGATGTTTGCTTACTAATTGCAAACAACTTGAAACTTGTGAAATCCGAGCTAACTGAAGCGGAATTGGAAAAGGTCTCCTTTGTTTCTGTAACTATTGACTGGCGCCATGATTCACCTGAAGTATTGGGTGATTGGGCCGAAGAGAAAGGCCTTGATTGGCCGCACTTGACCGATTGGAATTCAGATGAAATCCACAACACATACGAAGAGTATGATGTAACCCCGTATGATGATGAAACCTATCAAGACATACACCTACAGCCGGTCTACATCCTGGATACCAACCTAGATGGCAGAGTCGTTTGGACAGAATATGATTGGCCAATCGATTTATTTGTCGAGGACCTCCGAACAGTCATTGATTTGGAGTGAGTGAGATGTCAATTTCTCAGTGGCTAATGTTGGTGGGCTGTCTACTATTCATTGCAGGCGGCGTTTTCACATTCATCGAAAGCAGGAATTGGAGAGTCTCTGTGGCAATGATTCTCTTGGGCATTGCTAATGGTTTACTACTTTGGGAGGCCTCGCAGTGAGGATTCAAGCAGTTTTCTTGGCCTTGTTGTTAATGCTGCCTGGTTGTTTTGCTGAAGAGGACGATGAAGAGATAAAGTTCAACGGACGAGATCTAGAAGGAAGTGCAACTTACAGATTCACTTTGGAAGATGCAGAGGGCCCACTTTGGAGCCTTGATGACCAAGAGGGCAAAGTCGTAATTCTGGTTTTCATGTTCACTCGCTGTGACAATACCTGTCCAGTTACTAGTCAGAATATCAAGTCCGTACAGGACACTCTAACAGAAGAAGAGCTTGAGAAAATTAGCATAGTGTCGGTTACTGTCGATTGGAGACACGACTCACCATCTGAGTTGAGGAATTGGACAGCCGACCGTGGATATGACTGGCCTCACCTTACTGGAGCGAAGGAATATCTTGACCCTGTATACGAAAATTATGGAGTGTTCCCGGTTGAAGAGAGTGATGATTCTGATGAAGGATATACAGTTGCTCACCCCTCTCCTACCTACATCCTCGATACGGACTTGAAAGGCCGAGTTGTATGGTCAGATTTCGATTTTCCAATTGATTTATTCGTCGAAGACGTCAGAACAGTGCTGAAACACTACTGATTATTTTTGACAGGATTTACACCAAAATGTAGAGCGTCCACCCTGGACTAATCTTTCGATTGTTCCACCGCATTCACATTCCTTTCCTTCTTTGTCATACACCTTGAATTGGTGAATGAAATAGCCAAGAGTTCCATCGACTCCTGCAAAATCTCTCAATGATGAACCGCCGACTTGGATTGCTTCAGCTAGGATACTTTTGATTTCCTTAACCAACAATTCACATTCCTTTTTCTTGACTTTGTTCGCCATGCGTGTAGGTGAGATTTTACTGCGGTTTAGTGCTTCACAGGCATAGATATTGCCTACTCCGACAACTACTTTTTGGTCGAGAATACAAATTTTGATTGCGCTTTTCCTCTTTTGCAGCTTTCGGTATAGGTCATCTGCAGTCCAATCTTCAAGGGGCTCGGGGCCGAGATGGTCCAACAGCTTGTGAGATGTTCCACGGAATATGTCCAAGACTCCGAAACGTCTTGGATCATTGTAGACGGACATACTTCCATCATCGAATAGTATCACCACATGGTCGTGCTTACCTTCGCAATCACTCGCATCTAGAGTCCATTTGCCGCTCATTCCCAAATGCGAAAGGAGTACGTCACCATTGTCTAGGTCGATTAGAAGGTACTTTGCTCGTCTTCGAATTCCCGTTACTGTGCGCCCATTTAGCCGCTCAGCAAGTCCTTCAGGAAACGGAAATCGGAGATTTTCACGGCGTAAGTCAACGCCATCGATGCGCTTGCCTATCCATGAGCCAGCCAGCCCAGTACGGACGGTTTCGACCTCAGGGAGTTCTGGCATGACTCACTCGAATGGCTTGACCTCAATAGTATTGATTGTCAAAGTCCAGACAGCCTATAGGCGGTCCAAATCGCCAAACCAATCATTAGCAGGCCAGTAATTTGGTTCAGAATCTTTTGATTATTCTGAATCTTCGCCAATATGGTTGAGTTGGATAGAAGCAGTGCAACAAGCACATACCAAATCGTGTCAATGGTTGCTCCCATGATAGCAATGAACCATTTGGTGTCACTTGACATCGATGGGTCTAGGACGGAGGAAAGTACTGCGAGCATGAAAACTGCAATTTTAGGGTTGAGGAATGCGATGAAGAAACCTTCTACGAACCCCTCTCTTTTGCCCTGCGATTGTTCGATTTCCTTGGCTTCTGCTCTCATCATTTCTATTCCCAAGTAAAGCAGGAACAATCCTCCAATGATTTGCATTAATGTGAATACATCAGGATTGTTTTCCATTATGATTACAAGTCCAAATACAACTGAAACCGCATAGAATCCAAAACCGATCCCATGGCCTACTGCACATGCTAGGCCCCTACCTCTGCCGCCGATCATAGTGTTGCGCAAAACAACCGCTAAAGATGGACCTGGGGAGGTTGCACCGAGGATGAACAACACGGCAGCTGCAGAGATTGCGGTTAAGTCCACGCCTCTCGCAAGGCGCTTACAGACATGACCTTTCTGTTATGTCACGCGAGGTAAGTCAACTTGTGAGCCCCTAATTGCTTGGCGGATTCCATTGATGCCTTCATGAAATATGCCTGAACATTCACACTGTCAAGAACTGTTACAGTCGCCTTGACCAGAGATTCAGCAGCAGTTGGACGCTTGTCGGTACTTTCCTTCGCCATGGATAGCCATTGGCGTATTCCCTCTTTGTACCTTTGCTTAATTGCGTCTCAGTACCTCAAACGCGATATATTACGGAATCCTGAGATTGAATTCCGGAAGCAGGCATTGTGCCTTCCATAAGTGGTAATTTACGCTTTACAATGCGGAAAGAAACTGGTCCTTTCACCTTGCGAGACACTCCTGCCATTGCCAAGCGTCGTCTTGCTTTGTCTCTAGCCGCCACAACTTTGCGGGCTCGGCGACGAAGTTCTGCCAAACCGAAGAATTCTGCAACTGGTGCTTCTGTGGACTCAGTCTTCAACCACCAGTGTTCGCTCTTGAGTGTTTTTTGCTTGATAGTCTTGCCAGTAGTCAGGTCGTAAGCGGCTATTCCGGGGCTATCTCGGTTGTAGGCACAAGTATCCATTGCGATCCAAGACGGTCTACCATCACGTAGTGATATCTTAGAATGCGCAATCTGTCCACTGCGCTTGAATTTGGTAGTTGGAGTATGCCCGAATAGAATACATCGCTCTTCATCGATTGCCTCATCGTGCTTGAAGAACGCTCTTCTAATCCACAGTAGTGTTTTCTCATCCTGCTCATCGAGGTCCATTCTAGGATGGTATCCCGCATGTACCAATCTCCAATCATTCAGAACTAGGTGGCTAGGTAAGTCTGCTAGCCAAGCACAGTCTTCAGCGAATGTCAATTTAGCTCGATGCAAATCTCCCTTCGCAGCAACGATGTATGACCCCCAAGTTGATGCTCCACCTTTTGCCATCCAGACTTTGTTGAGTTCGATGTTAGTCGCCTTAAGTGATTGAATTGCCATCTGTTCATGGTTACCTTTGATTGCATGGATTTGTGGGTGTTCACGAATATATTCGATTACCCCAGCAGAGTCAGGACCTCTATCGATCATATCACCAAGTAAAACCACTCGGTCATTCTCTGCTAGATTCAGTCTGTGCATCAAGGCCCTCAGTGTACCTAAGTGCCCATGTACATCTCCAACAACCCATACTCGGTTGCCTGCAAAAATACGCGCTTGCAGGTCGGCTTCAGTGCCTCGGTCGCGGACGGCCGGGGCACGACGGATGTCGTGTTTCCATCCCATGGATTTCCACCGGAGAAGATAGTTCTCTCCGATTTCACGGCACCTATGACGGTATATTGTCTTCGGTTGAAACGCGTAGTCAAAACGTCGTTTTTGCGACCTTTTTCCATTTTTCCGAATTGTTCTCATACGGTGAGTCCATAAGAGAGCGTCAGCCGGCTTGTTTCATGTCCCGTGAACTAATCCGTGTCGAGGGTGTCGACCGTGCATTCGGTCCGGTCACCGTTCTCGAGGACATCAACATCATTGTGAATGAAGGCGATAGAATCGGCATTGTAGGTCACAATGGTGCTGGTAAGACAACACTACTCAACACAATTTCAGAGCAAAAGCAAGACGTTGGTGAAATCGAATTCGCTAATGGAATTAGAATTGCTTACCTAACTCAGATTAGAGATATTGACGATGATTCGACAATTGAGGAAGAGTTGTCTCGTAAAGGTCGTCAATTTCAGGAATTAGAAGAGGAAATTGCGGCGATAGAAGCTCAGATGGTTGACCCTTCGTTCTATGAAGGAGATTGGCAACCAGTTATGGATAGATACTCAGAATTGCAGACAATGCTCGGTGCATCCGGTGGAGGCAATGTGGCAAATATCGCTAAGGCTATTCTTGAGAGGCTTGGCTTAGACCAGCATCCTATGGACATGAAGGTCAGTTCATTATCTGGTGGAGAGAGAGCAAAACTTGCGCTTGCACGCCAATTGGTCGGTCTTGCTGGCGTCGATGTAATCTTCCTCGACGAGCCGACAAACCACTTGGATATTCAGACTACAGAATGGCTTGAAGAGTTCATCAACGAATTCGTTGGAGCACAACTAATCGTTTCCCACGACAGATATTTCCTAGACCAGGTCTGCACAAGAGTTGTTGAAATTGACAATCTTCGCAATTGGAATTTCAAGGGTAATTATTCGCAGTACCTCAAACAGAAGGAGAATTTCCTCGCTGCACTAGATGACAGAATTAAGACGGTTGAGAAGAAAATCTCACACACACAGTCTGCACTTCGCTCGATGAAGTCTGCTAACAAGTATGACAAATCCATCTCTGCTAAGCACAAGATGATTGAGAGAATGCAACAGGAGTTGAAGGCCCTCAAAGCACGCAAGCCGAAGCAGCGCAAAGGCTTGCGATTCAATCTAGAAGCAGCTGATAAGTCCAGCAATGACATCATCGAGTTGAAGGATGTATCAAAGAGATTCGATGGCCTACAGCGTCCTATTCTAGATAATCAGAACTTGGAAATTAGTAAGGGCGATAGAATCGGAATTGTTGGAGGGAACGGACAAGGAAAGACAACTCTTCTGAAGGTGATTACTGGTGACGAGCAAATCGATTCTGGTGAGCGTGACCTTGCACCAGGTGCAATCATTGGATACTACCATCAAGACCACAGAACACTCGATTTCAAACTTGATCCAGTAAAGCAAGTCGAAGTACTGCGCCCTGACATGCAGTACGGGGACATTCGTGCAGCACTCGGAAGATTCCAGTTCAGCAAGGAACAGGTAACCACTCCTCTTGGCAAATTGTCCGGTGGAGAAAGAGCACGTGTCGCACTGTTGAAGTTGCTACTCGAAGAGAACAATTTGTTACTTCTTGACGAACCTACCAACCACTTAGACATGGATGCTAAGGAGACCCTAGAAGAAGCACTGGTCGAGTATGATGGTGCGATTGTAACAGTTAGCCACGACAGATGGTTCCTCGACCAAGTCGTCAATCAGATTTGGGAATTACAAGATGGAATAGTCACGAAGTACTACGGTAACTATACCGATTACATCAGGAAGAAGAAGGGTCTTCCGCCTTTGGTGGATGGAGAAGAACCGGTCCTGTGATCAGTGCTCTTGACAAGTAAGGTGGCACATCATCAGCCACCATTCCTGGTCCAATTTCATCGCCAGCAAGACTTCCAGCAACTCGCATTAGGTGAACTCCCAATCTAGCAGCAGCCCAAGGTGTCAAACCAAGCCCCAGTAGGCCCCCTATGCATCCAGCAAGCAGGTCGCCAGTACCGCCCATTGACATGCGCGGATTTCCGCCTTTACCCAATCCTCCGCGCCCGCCAGCACCGATGATAATGTCCTCTGCGCCGGTTCGAATTACGACTCTAGATTCTCCAGAACCGGCGATTAAATCGGGGGCAGCGTCGATGTTTCCTATCCAATTTTCCAATTCTTTTTGGTGAGGTGTCACTACGCCGACTAGGCCTTCAGGCCAGCCCTCAAGCGCCCTAATTGCGTCTGCGTCAATCACTTTTGGGATGTTTGGAGTCGCTTGAATTAGCATTTTTACCGCCTCTAGTGATGCTGGATTATCGCCCATACCCGGGCCGATAACAATCGCTTGAACACCTCTTCCAGTCATGCAGCGTTTCACTAGTGCGGAGACATCGCTGATGTATTCAGAATCGGGCATCTTCTCTTGAATCAATTCACTGGGCCACTTCGCTCTTGCTGCAGCTTGGCTAGGCATAGCAACGTGAACTAGATCGACACCCATTCTCGCAGCGGCCATTCCAGCAAGGATTGGAGCGCCATGATATGGCCCGCCACCTACGATTAGCACACGCCCTCTGTCGCCTTTGATTTGGCCTTCTTGTGGGTGAGGATAGCGCAGAAGATCTCCCGGTCCGGGGTCAAGTGTGCCAGCAGGCCATCCAACAGGGGCAACGAAAACATCACCGACTTCGGGAAGAAGTTGGCCTTTGGCATCGACCATATTCGATTTTGGTGCCTCATATGTGACGGTTCTGAAAGCGTTGAATGAGATGCCGGAACCACAACCGGTTGGCATGTCGCATGCCAATACCATCGGTCTGCCAGGGATTGCTTCCATGAGGCGAAGGATTTCGCCACGAGGCTGGCCGTATGAGCCTGCTCCAAGCAGACAGTCAACAATTACCGCAGGAGCCTGTTCAGGCAGCGTCTCTATTGTGTGAATTGTACCTTCCCAGTCATCTCTTGCTCGCTGTGCAAGTGGTGTCTTTTGCTTGTAATGGGTTGCGACTACGAAGCAACCCTCAATCATGTTGGCAAGACGGAAACCGTCACCGCCGTTGTTGCCGGGGCCACATAGTATCCAAATCGGCTTAGGGGCGCCTTCCAAAGCATTCGCGAGATGTTCGGCAGCGGTAATCATTAATTCGTCCATGTCAGCCCCTAATGCCTCAGCATTTGCATCGAGGATTGCTATCTCTTGTGGAGACATTATCCAGCGGGGGCGCATAGTCCGTTCACTAACCTCTAGGCTTTTGATTCAAACGGTATCATGATGAATGAAATTATGTTCCGTAGGAACATGTCGGACGAGGCACCGGTGTTTGAGACCACTACTGGGCCTGTCCGTGTTATCACCGCAGCAAGCCTGTTCGATGGCCATGATGCTGCGATTAACGTGATGCGACGCCTCATTCAATCCAGCGGTGCAGAAGTGATTCACTTAGGGCACGACCGTTCTGCAAAAGATGTGGTCGATTGTGCGGTTCAGGAAGACGCTCACGCTGTTGCTTTGACTTCCTATCAAGGCGGTCACATGGAGTACTTCACTTACATCCGTCAATTGCTTGATGAGGCTGGTTGCGAGCATGTTCGAATCTTTGGTGGCGGTGGAGGAACAATCACTCCTCCAGAAATCAGAGACCTGCATAAGAGTGGAATCTCTAGAATCTATTCTCCTGATGACGGTCGAAAGATGGGTCTGATGGGAATGATCCATGATTTGATGGGAACAGCAAGTGATGTTGATTTGATTTCAGATGAGAGACTTGCAAGCCTAGATGGCCCGATTACCGCAGATGAAATGGCAAAGGTCGGACTTCTGCTAACACTTTCCGAATCAGCTAGCGATGAAGATTTCAGGGGGATGGTCGAGAAGGTTCGCTCTAGTGACAAAGAAGTCCCCGTAATCGGTTTTACCGGTACAGGTGGTGCTGGAAAGAGCAGTCTTTTGGACGAGCTAATGCTGAGAATTCTTCGAGATAATCCTGACAAGAAAGTCTGCTTACTTTGTGTTGACCCAACACGAAAGCGAACCGGGGGTGCGCTCCTTGGTGACAGAATCAGAATGAATTCACTATCCAACAATAACCTGTACATGCGCTCACTCGCAAGCCGTGGTAGCGGTTCAGAAATCAGCGCAAACTTAGACCGTGCAATCGAGGCTGCAAAGGCTGTCGGCTTCGATTTGATTTTCTGTGAAACAAGCGGAATCGGCCAAGGCAGCGATGCGATCACTACCGTTTCAGACCGCTCCTTGTACGTTATGACAGCAGAGTTCGGCGCCCATACTCAACTTGAGAAAATTGAGATGCTTGATGTTGCTGACCTCGTCGTTCTAAACAAGTACGAAAAGAGAGGCAGCGAAGATGCACTACGTGCTATTCGCAAGCAGGTCCGACGCAACAGAAACAAGTTCGATGTCGAGGACCATGAGTTGCCAGTTGTTGCTACGATCGCTAGCCAATTCGCAGACCCTGGTGTCGATGTCCTATGGCAGAAGTTGGCCGCAATGGTTGGATTTGA
>TARA_B100001113_G_scaffold188805_1_pt1 | contig 14898 bp, 16 predicted proteins | sample TARA_B100001113 | Tara Oceans TARA_B100001113 (sample SAMEA2622402) | marine metagenome | biome: marine biome (ENVO:00000447); feature: deep chlorophyll maximum layer (ENVO:xxxxxxxx); material: "saline water (ENVO:00002010), including plankton (ENVO:xxxxxxxx)" | depth 50 m | reverse complement strand
CTTCTGGTTGCAAACCAGACGCTCTTCCAACTGAGCTAAGCGCCCCTGCCCTGCCGGTAGGCCGGTCGCATATCATCCCTGTGGAAGCAAAGCACCGGCCAAGGGACGTCCGAACGCTACCCGTCGGCGTGGTTCACTCGATGAGTGAAATGTTGGCCTTGAACATGGTGATCGTGACGTCCACGGTAATCTCTTCGTCCGTGTCTTGGCTAATCGGGTCGACAAAACCAAGCGGGGTATTGACGTCAAGTTCGAGGTCTACGGAGAGCACACCAACCCCCCAGCCCGTTTCGGTCCAGGGTTGTAACGCCTGGAATTCGTTCACCGCTGGGATCGTGGCGGATTGGCCATCGAAGTTCGGATAGACCCGCAAATGGAGGTCGATTGGCACGCAACTGCTGTCCTGGCCAGAGAGGTTGCTGGCCGGATCAGTCCATTGCGCCGTCAAGTCGTTTTCGATGATGTCACCGGCGACGGAGTCACACTGCACGGAGACGCCTCCCTCTTCTTCCGAGGTGATTACGACGTCGATTGAACCGATGGCGTACCCTTCGGGGATGCTGATGTCGGAAATGTCGAATTGCACGTTCCTTGTTTCATCGTCTTGCAGTGTCTCAACGGCCTGCATGGCGTAGGTTTGGGTCTCAAAAGTGAGGCTCCATTCAGGGGTGTTCGAAGTGAACTCGTCGGTAGCCTGCAGGTCTCCAACAAAATCCACCATGGTCACCGTCATCATCACCACCGTCACGAGCAACGCCACGACGGTCGGGATCCGCGATTCGCGGGTCACCAGCAAACTGCGCATCTCGCTTGGAGCGTCCTTGCTCATCCTCCCAACACCCCCAAACCGGTAAAGAGCAGTGAAATGACGAGAATGAACACCGTCACTCCTCCGAACACGAGATTGAACAGACGGGTTGAGGCGGCATCCCCGTCCATCTCTGGACGCACGAAGTCAGGCACCGTCTCTCGGACGGAGGCAGAACCGTCAATCAGGCTGTTCACGATGCGTTCTTCCCATCCAATGAAGACGCCCACCACGATGGCCAGAGCCGCAGAGGAAATCATGTCAGGAATGGGGAGGAAGGATTGGATGAGCTCCAAGATGGTCGAGGAAACGATGAGGAGCATCAAGATGACGATGATGCGAATCAGCCACCGGTTTTCGTCGCTCTTGGTGTCGACGATGTCGTAGTGCAAGAGGATGAACATGAACAAAATCGGAGTGTAGAGGTACACAAGGGCTTCGGACGTGAAGTCGTACCAAATGCTGTAGGCCGCAGGGAAGGCTTCACACCGCGTTTCGTAGCAGCTGCGCACCACATCAAGCACGGCCACATCCGCCAAACCTGCGATAAACCCGATGATGAAGACGACGAAGGTCAGTACGCCAAAGGGCGAAAGCCCGAACTTGAACGAGCGCCAAACCTCGCCGGAGAACAGCACCAGCATGGCCGTCGCGCCCATGGTCAACCGCGTGTTGATTCCGCCCCAGGCAGCGCCGGAAATGCTCAACCCGTTTTGGATGGATTGACGTTGGAAGAAGAGATCGTTGATGGAAAGCACCTGCGAGAGCCAATACGTCATGGTCTCTCCATGAATGCCCATGAGCAGCAAGCCCACCACGACCGAAATTTTTCGCAAGCGTCCGTCGTTGTCACGCACTTCGGTGACGACGAAACGAAGGTACATCGAAATGAGGACGACGTACCCTGGGATGAAGAGGAAATTCTCCACTTGAAAGTGTTTGAAATCGGTCATCAGATGCAGGGCGGTGAAGGCTCCGGAGGCGACACACACCCCTGCCATCAGGAACCAAAGGTCCCACTCCTTGTTGATGAGGCGGAAGGGAAAGAAAAACGGGAGAAGCACCATCAGCATGTACGAAGAGGACAAAAAGAGGTTCTTGGCGGTAAACGCAAACGTACCCCCTACTTTGCTGGTGTCAACGGCGGAGAAATCCTCCAGCGCGCCGTAACGGAATTCGAGCACAGACGTCATGATGTAACTGAGCCCCAGGAACACCAAAATCCACCCCAGGACGCACCCGACAATCCTGTTGTTGGCCGAAGCCGCTTTGCTCTTCGAAAGGATGGAGAGGGTGGCGACGCCCAGCACAAGATCCACCACCGCAGCGATGGGGACCATGGACTGAATTTCCACCATGGTTGAAGTCTAGGCCTCCAACACATAGCCGTTCCGTCGAAGAAGAGCCAGGAGAAACAAAATTCTCGGCTTCAGGACGTTGCACAGCTCAAGCCCAAGACCATGCTGCGGTGACCACGAGTTGCCACGCGTCGTCGTGCGTCTTCACGTAAGGCACGCCAATGTCGAACCCGCCCTCCTCGATCTCGCCAAACACCTGAGGAAGTGCCTCGCCCACACCCTCCACCAGGCGTTGTCCACACACCAGCGTCATGCTGATCGGCGTCATGTCCGAGGCGAGGTCAATGCGACGAACAACCGAACCGTCATCGATGGAGCGGACCTCCAGATGTCCCTCCTTGTAGCCAATGCCCACTTCCAAGCCATCGACAGCCATGTCGAGGTCCATCATCGTCCCATCAACCTGCACTTCGAAGCGCTCGTCGTTGGCGAAGTTCACCATGCGCAGCCAGCCATCACGTCCGGCGCTGACCAACAGATCGTCCACGTGGGACATCGCGAGCACCTTGCTACCGGTGACGACATCCACAGAGCGTTGTTCCGCCTCGTCAGCGGAGAGGGGCACGACAAGTGTCACGGGGTCAAGGCCACCGCAAGCCAACCACGCTCCGTCCGCACTGAAGGAGAAGGCGTCCAGTACGGACCCGTGGTCGAACGCGTGAACCACTTCACCGTCCTTTACACGGAGGAGTCGGGCCGTCGGCTGGGCGCCTTTGAGGCCTTGCGCGCCAACGGCAAGGTGGGTACCGTCTGGAGAGAACTGCACTGCCGTCACGCGCTTTTCCTGCTGCGATTCGAGGAGCACATTCCCGCCGAGCAGGTCGTGCACGGTCAGGCCACCTGCTGTAGTGCCCACCGCGAGTTGCTCGCCTGTTGGAGAGAAGGTCAAGGCAGAGACCGGTTCGTCAAACTCGAGATCACCGAGGATTTCACCGCTTGCAATTGATACCACCTTGACCGTACGGTCAAGAGAACCGCTGGCCACTAGGGCGCCATCTCGCGAACTGCTGAGGGCCGTGCACCAGTTTCGGTGGAGTGTAAGGTCGTGCTGCATCGACCCGTTCAGGGCGTCAATGAGGTGGACGTGGCCTTGCTCGTCGCCCATCACGACCTGCGTGAATGTATGAATCAACAAGTCCTCATCGATGTCCACATCGATTTCACACTGACCCACATCACCCTGCTGTTTGGTCTCAAGTTCAAGCACCTCGAGCGCACGGTCGCGGAACCGCTCCACGAGATGGTCGATGCGCCCTTGCAGGTCGGCTGTGGCCTCAATTTGTGCACGGCGGTCGGCGTCAGAAGCCTCCTCGCGTCGGGCCTGTTGGAGGCTACGGAGGCGAGCAAAATCACTCTCGACGATGTCCTTCTTCTTCTGTGAAGCGCCGCGAAGAAAACCGAAGAGGGGACGCTTTGGTGGTGCCTCCTCGCCGTCCTTCGCCATGGTGACCGGTGTTGCCTCAAGGCGATTCGACATGAAAGCGTCGGTCATACGAGAGGCTCAGCATCAACAGGTCCCGCGCGAGGGTCCTGCCGAGTTCGGGCCGCGGATACGACCCGTCTTGAGCGAGTGACGCCGTCAGCACAGGTCGATGGTGGCGTCGCGGTCTGGTCCGACACCGACGCTTGACACCGTGACGCCAAGCAGTGATTCCAAACGAGCGATGTAGTCCTGAGCAGCCTGCGGCAATGCAGCGAAACCAAGGCCGTTGGCGTTGGCGTTGCGCGCCAAGTCAAGCCATCCCTGGTCGGACAATGCCTCGAAGCCGGGCATGTCGAGGTAGACCGGTTCGCACCGCGCCAAGGCTGAGGCGCTGGCAGGCATCTCCGTAATCTCTTGACCGTCGAGGCGGTAGCCGACGCAGATGCGCAGCGTGTCAAGGCCACCGAGCACATCCAACTTCGTGAGGGCGAGCGAGGTGAACCCATTGACGCGCTGTGCGTGCCGCATCACGACGGCATCGAACCAGCCGCAGCGGCGCTTCCGACCGGTTGTGGTGCCAAACTCGTGACCGACGGTCCCGAGATGATGCCCAACGTCGTCCTCAAGTTCGGTGGGCATGGCGCCGTTGCCGACCCGGGTGATGTAGGCCTTCGTGATGCCGATCACCTCGTCCACGTGACCCGGGTGAATGCCGGCGCCATGGGTGGCGTTGCCACGTGAGGTGACGGAAGAGGTCACGAAGGGGTAGGTTCCCTGGTCGATGTCGAGGAGGCACCCTTGGGCGCCTTCGAGGATGATACGCTCCCCCAACGAAAGCGCATGATCGAGCATGAGACCGGTGTTGGCGATGGAAGAAGCGTAGGTGGCGTTCACCCAAGCAAGATCCTCGTGTAAACTGGCCATCGTGATCGGTTCGTCCAGTCCACCTGCGGCCAGCGATGCGGTCATGCGCTCGGCCATGGCCGACAAGGCTGCGTTGTCTGCAAGGAGTTCTACGACGTCTCCGAAGCGAACGCCGATGCGGTTGATCTTGTCCGCGTAGGTTGGCCCAATGCCGCGACCAGTGGTTCCAATGACGGTGTCTAGACCGTCCAAAAGCCGGTGATAGCGGAGGATGATGTGGGCGCGTTCTGAGATGAACAAACGGTGCCCACGGACCTCTTGGCCCGTTTCTTCGTGCCAGCCTTGCAATTCTTGGTCAAGGACCCAGGGGTCGATCACCATGCCGTCTCCAAGCACAAGACGGCAGTCTTCCCGGGTGATGCCCGAGGGAAGAAGGTGGAATTTCAGCACGCGATCGCCAAGGACCACGGTGTGACCAGCGTTATTGCCGCCTTGGAAGCGGGCCACCATGCTGGCGCCTTCCGCAAGCCGGTCGACCAGCTTGCCTTTTCCCTCGTCGCCCCATTGCGCACCCAAAATGACGGTTGCTGGCATTCGCTCACTCCAGACGCAGGTCATGATGAGCGCTCCATCAACCTGCCCATCCGTCTGCTCCAAGGCTTGGTTCTATTTCCCTGACCAGATTTAACAAAACTCGCGTAATCCTGACCGGTGTATCAAATGCACCAAATCCTTTGAGAAAGCGATGACTGGTCATGAATCTGTTTGCACCTTTCGGACGCACAATTATATACTCTGGAAAAGCACTAATGAACAAGGAGTTGAGAAGTTGGACCGACCACACGCCAAAAATCAAGCCCAAAACAAGCCACGTCGAACCCTCGACGGTCATTCGTCCCCGTGCGAAGACTGCGGTGCAGTCGACTGGCACATGGACATGACCCGTGGCGAAGTGGTCTGCAACGTCTGCGGCCTTATCGCTGACGACAACCTCATCGATCCAGGCGCAGAATGGACGAACCGCGACCGTGGCGAAGACCGTGCCCGAACGGGTGCCCCAATGACGAACCGGCTCGCTGACCGCGGATTGAACACCAGCATCGATGCACGCGATCTCTCATCGGGGTCCGCAGCGTCCCACGGCATGAGCTCTCAAGCACGTCGCGACTGGCGAAGGCGTCGGGTCATCGACGAACGGTCCAAGACCCGCCGTTCCCGCGAGCGAAACTTGGTCAAGGCCAACCAATTCATCCGCGACAGGTCGGGACTACCGATTTCCCTCCAAGAAGAAGTGGCCCGCCTCTACCGCCACCTGTCCTCCAAGGGCTTCGTGACCGGGCGATCTATCGCCGGTGTGACCGCGGCCTGCACTTACCTGGTCGCCCGTGAGGAACGCCTTCCACGACAAATCCCTGAGCTTTGCGAATCCTTTGGCGTGGACGAGAAGGAACTCTCCCGCCTGATTCGAAAGGCCTCCAGGGAACTGAACCTGCACCGCGTCAGCGGACCAGACCAGTACTTCGACCGCTTCATCAACGACCTCGAACTGCCGCCATCGTTCCGCTTGGACGTTGACGCCATCTGGAAGCGTATTGCGCCGCACGATGAAGTCTGGCAAGGCAAGAAGCCCATGGGCGTCGCCGCGGCCATCATCTACCAAGCCTCGCAAGCATCGAAGACCCCTCGGACGCAGTCCGAAATCTGCCGTATCGCGAACGTTTCAGAAGTCACGCTCCGTGGCTTGGTCCGGATCATCACGGAGACGCTGGTGCTGCTCGACCGAATGGAAGAACGGTCCTGAAGCACGTCCGAACCTTCTTGAAGCGGCTCTGTGAGCCTGTGGTATGGGCTTCAAGGCACGTGCCAGAGCCAACGACTCCAAAGCCGGCGACGACCGGAAAAAAAAGGACGTCAAAGAAGGCAAGGACCCCTGCGGCGTGAACGGATGCGACGGATGGGCTGACAGCACCATGGGTGGACGCTCCCTTTCCGTCAGCGACGCTGAAGACATGTGGGGCAAATCGGTCGTCGTGCGTAAGAACCGCGTTCGTGTGTGCAAGTCGTGCTACCGTTCATGGAAAAAGACGAACAAGCAGGACGAATACTACTGAGTTCGTTCACTTTCAGTTTCCGAGGCACCCCCTCGAAAACCTAGGTAGACTCCCGGCGGGCAGTTCTGTAGTATGCGAAGCAAAACCGTCGTCCGATCCCTCATCAGCGGGCACATCACCGTCGTAGCCCATGATGATGGGACCATCAACCTCCGCGTTCCGGGCCACCGGGAACGTCGTGTGACCATCGCAGCGATTCCAAGCGTGCTGCTGACGATGAACGATCGGAAAGGAAAGGACGTGCTTGTGGTTGGGGATGCCCTTGGCCGAGTGCACGTCATTCCCTTGGATTGCGCCACAGTGACTTCACGCCTGGACCTTGGGGCTGGGCGGGTTCGCGCTCTTGCCGCAAGCCCGACAGAACAAGGGGACGTGGTCGTGGCCACCTCGACAGGCATGGTGGCTGTTGCGGACCTGTCCACGTCGACTTTCTCGACCGTCGCTCACATGGACGGGCCCGTGGCCTCGCTCCGCGTCAGCGAGGAAGCACTCATCGCCACCGTTCGAGGCACCCATGTGACCTTGGACTGGCAAGGCTCAACCCTGGCAACGCACGCCCCAAAACGCCCCACATCACGCCGCTACCCGCGTCGCAAAAGCACCCTGGTGGTCGGCCCAGACCAGCGCTTGATTGCCCCGATGTGATCACTCGGTGAGCTGCTCACGCTCCTCCAGGGGCCAAGGGTCGCGAGGGGTCATCCACAACGCCGACGGTGCTGGACGCGCCCAACCTCGTGGGCGCCTTCCCTCGTCGTCAAGGACCTGCTCAAAATGCGCCACGTGACGGGTGAGCACGTCCTTGACGTGCTGCTGCCCACGGATGGCAGGGCCTCGCATCGGTACCAACGCATCCAACTCAAGCGAAGCCAAACGCTTCAGGCTCCCCACGTGTTCCAGCAGGGAACTCCCCGGCAAATCCAACCTCGCTGGAAGGTCTGCCCGGGGAAGAGCTGCCCCGACCACAGCGGTTGAACGGTCTTCGACCAAATACCCAAGCCCCTCGGGGGCGTGACCCGGAAGCGCCATCGCTTGCACTCCACCGTCACCAAGGGCAATCAGATCACCGTTGGCAATCGGTTCGGCCTGGACGGACGGCATGTCGGAATCGTAGCGGTTGGCCCACGTGGAAAAGAAATCCCCCGTTTCCAGAGCCGAGACCCCTGCCTCGCCCACGTGCACCCGAAGGTCCGGCCACTGCTCAACGAAGTGGGCAGCGGCACCCGAGAAGGGATAACGGCGGCTGGTCAAGAGCAAATGTTCCGGGCGCACGTCGTCCGAGAGCAGGCCGAGAATGCGCTCGATCTGCAAGGCCTGGTACCACGAGGTCCCTGCATCGATGAGCAGCACTGAAGCCTCGCCCTGCACCACGACGCAGTTCGCATCGTGATGAATGCCCGGCAAGCGCGTCATCCGCATACATCGGCATCAAGGGACGGGGCTTCAACGCTCGCTTTGGGAGCATGCAGCCGACTGCGGTGCGCTCAAATAGGGGGAGACGGTCGCCGGGCCATGGCTCGCTTCCCTGAGGCCGAAGCACGCATGTTGCATCGGAAGATCTGCATGAAGTGCAACGCCCGTAACGCGGTGCGTGCCACCCGGTGCCGCAAGTGCGGCTACAAGGGCCTGCGTTCGAAGAACGTGGAGCGCCGAGGCCCCTGATTGCCTCTGCTCACACCAAGGGTGCGAACAGCAACCCTGCAACATCGCCGAGCAACAAGGCCAGTACGCACGCTGGCCACAGCACGACAAGCAAGGGCACCTTGCGCGTAACCCATACCCGATCAACGTCCAACGCTGCAAGTGCGGCGATGGCTTCCCTAACGGCCTCATCCGTTGGCGTTTTTCGGGGCGCTCTCACACGGTGGACAACCCGTTCGGAACCGTCCAAGCCGACTTCGACGGTCGACAGCATCCAGACGTGGGCATCTGTGACCTCGTCCAAGGGCATCCGCTCGGCATGGAAGGCGTGCCGAAAGTCGGCCGCTTGCTTGAGATCACCACGAACGAGGTTCCGGACCATGTTCCAAGGTGGGATGAGCAAGAACGCCAATCCACCCCAAAGCAGGATGGACAGGGCAGGCGGAAGGGCCAACACCACCGCCTCTCCGGGTTGAATCCAGGTCAGAGCGCCCCATGTGGGGAGAAGCATGGCCACCCACATCAACGCCTTAGCATCGGCCCCGCCGTGCAAAAGACGGAGCCGCCATGCGACGTCGATGACGACCAGCACGAGGGTGACGCCGATCAATTCCCACCACAGGGCTTGGGCTCCGTCAAGGTTCCACAGCACAAGGTCCAGAGGTTCCACCTGGCCGTGGCGTTGTGCACCCCACACAAGACCTGCCAGCGCCACAGCGTACACCGCCACGGCTGCAAGGTCAAGCCTTGATCCTCCCTTGATGTCTGTAAGGCTGGGGCGACCGATGATCGCCCCGCTGGCGTAGGACCATGGAAGGAGGAAGGTGCACCATACGGCCACGTCTGCGCCCCTCACCATGAGGTCCAGCGCCCACAGCAGAAACACGGGTTGGCTCCATACCAACCAGTGCCGGTTTGGAACCCGGCGATCGAGGTGGTCCAACCATGCTGCCAAGCCCATGCCAACCAGCAAGGTGCCCGCTCGAGCGACACCAATGACCTGAGGCGCGTGGATGTCCACAAACCGCGAGGACGCAATCACCTTATAGCGGGCCCGCTGGAGAATGTCAGGGGCGTGACGTGCATGGACATCGAGACCAGACTCCAGAACGTGGCCAAAGTCATCGCTGAAATCGATGATTCGAAGGTCCCTCGCAACATTCGCAGGCAGGCCAAAGAAGTCACGGAACAGTGGCTCCTCAACACCGCCAAGAAAACCGATGTTCGGGTTGCCATGACCCAAGCCAAGCTTGAGGAACTCTACGAAGACCCGAACATTCCTCCGGAATTTGGAACGCTGATTCTGATGATCAACACCGAATTGGAGAAGTTGCTCACTGAGCTTCTTTGAGCCGGTCAGGCTTCTTCAGAATGGACGTCGACGGGTCGACCGGCTGCTTCCGTAAAGGCGTGCAGCAAGTTCACCATCATGTTGCGCTGCTCCTTGGGAATCTTCCCCGGCGTCAAACCTGCAACGACGGTCCACTCGCCGTCGATCAAGGGCAATCCGCGCTTGAGGAAGTCCAGTTGTGCTTGGCTGACGCGACCACGGCGCACAGCCCGACGGGCAGAGGAGCGGGCCGCGATGATCGCCACCTGTTCATCCGAATAGTCCAGCAAGTGCTGGAGTTCCATCAGGGAGCGCCCCTCAAAAGAAGAGATGATACCGTCCCGTACCGCATCTTCCCACGCTTCGTCCAGCGAAGGTGCACGCTCGGAAAGCAGGATTGCGACGGGCTTGGTGGCTTCGACGTTCTCAAGGACGATCTTGACCAAGACGGCAAAGGGCACCGCGAGGATCATGCCGACCAAGCCCCACAACCAGAAGGAGTACGAGGTCACCAAAAGCAGCACAAGCGGTGAGACACCAAGGGCGCGGCCAGCCCAGCGGTTTTCGATGTAATTGCCCCACACCTGTTGGTTGACGATGGAAAGCAAAGCAAACACGAGCAACGTTCCAGGATTCAACATCACTGCGCCAAGAATCAACGGTGGAATCATGGCAAAGACCGACCCAATGTAAGGCACGTAATTGAACAAAAACGTCAGCAACGCCCACGTGAACCACAGATCGATGCCAAAGGTGATCATCAAGACTGAGGCTCCTGCCGCGGTTCCAATCGACACACCGGTTTTCACGACCACGTAGGTGTTGACGCTGCTTTCGATTTGTTCTCGCACCTCAGCCAATTTTGCGCTGCCGCCGCTAGGCCAAGCGCGCTCAATCCGAGCAGGAAGCAAGGCCGCCTCAAGGATCATGAAAATCAGGAAGAAGGTGATGATGAGACTGGCAGAAATCATGTCTCCAACGCCAGCGAGCATGTTCACGACGATGTCGGAAATCTGCCCCCCGGAGCCGACAAGGCCCACCTGACTCAAGCCTTCAGCGAGGGTCGCGTTTTCAGAACCGGCCCAATTCTGTACAGCACCTGCTGCAAGGCTGTCGTCACGCAGCCAGTTCCATTTTTCCTCAAGGTTCTCGTTGTACCCTTCCACCGTCTCGGTGTCACTCATCAGCGCATCTGCCTGAGCGTAGGCGAAGAAGCCCGCCGCACCCACGACAGCAAAGAAGGCCATGAGCATGGTGAAGTACGACAACACCAATGGGAAACCGTTGGCTGAAAGGGCATCGGCTCCAGGCTTGAGCACGAAGTAGATCGCCAACGCGATGAAAAATGGTTTCAGCACGGATTCAAGTTGAATCAACCAAAAAGATACGATGGTCAAGATGGCACACACGTAGACGATGGTGGACAATGAGCGATTGAACTCGCCCTCCTCGAAGGCACCGTCTTTCATGGGTGGCCATAGGGATGGCGGTTTCAATGGTTCGCCCAAAACATCGCTTTGCGGAAGGCGGCTTCCTAAGGTCAGAGGAGGACATTCGAACATCGAATCAATACACATCGCGTCATGGCGAAATGCACCAGAATTGTCTTCCAGAACATGGCGTGATTCATCAGGACAAGATGATTTAGGCCACCCTAATCTTTTACAGCGCGTCGGTTTGGTCACATCATGGACCTGTTTTTCCCCGGCATGATCGTCGGCATCATCATCCTCCAAACCAGCATCATTGCTCCAACCCTGTTCAAGGGCCTCCAAATTGAGGATTTTGGACGTGTCATCCGTTCGCTGTGGCCGAAATTCTTCGTCCTCATCACGGTCCTCGGTGCAGCAACGTTGTTGACGCTGTTCTTTGGTGAAAATGGGAGCACGGTCAGATACGGAATCGCTGGAGCAACCACGGCATTTGCAGCCCTTTGCTATGGAATCATTCCGGCCACGAATCGAGCCACTGACGAAGGAAACGACAAGCGGTTCAATCTCTTGCACAAGACGAGCGTCTACCTCACGGTGGCCATGCTCCTGATCAACATCGGTTACCTGTTTGCATGAACGGAAGGTGAGCAGTATACCAAAGGAAGCGGAACCCGCCGCTTCGGTCCACCTCAGGTATGCATTTTCGGGTTCAAATGCCGGACAAGAAAGCGGATCAGCCCAAGTCGGGGTGACCGTTCGAAAAACGCAACCAGGGACCTACTTTTGTGCCATACAATTTCCACCAAGCGGCTATTGTGGACTTCAGGAACTTGCCGACGGGCGTAGAGTCGCCATCTTTTCCATCTGGGACAAGGGCCCGAACGAGGGGCAAGGAGCCAAAGCCGTGGCCACAGGAGACGGTTTCCAAGCCACGACCTTCGGGGGTGAGGGGGAAGGTTGTCGAATTCTCGGCGCTTTTGATTGGCGCGTGGACAAGACCGTGCTGTTTCAGGTATTCTGGCGACGAGAAGACGAGGGGCGTTCTGCGTTTGGCACGTGGCGGGTGGATTGCTGGGCCGATCATTCCTACATCGGAACCATCCGTTTCCATGCAGGACCTGGGGCAGAAAAGCCGGTCAGTGGTCTCCTCTCCTTCGTGGAGGATTTTGACCGGCGCCTAGGAACAAAGGGGATGAACCTCGAGAGAATGGCGGTGTTCGACCAAGTGAAGTGGCCCGAGCAAGGGGCGCTCACCAAGGTGACCTTCACCAAGGTAAGCACCGGTCTGGATGCAAGCGGCGTGGAGCGAACAGACGCTGAGGCCATCCCAGAACATCTCGAAGCGAACAATATTGGGTTTCTCCTCCGCACCGGCGGTGGTGCGGCATCGCCCGGTAAGCCTCATGACACCGTGATTTGGACGTCAACTGATCCCTAGGCCGGATGAAGGTCCTCTACTCACGTGAGCACGACTCAAAACGAGGAGGTGGCTTCAGAATCGGACGGCAGCCGAATGGCCATGAAGAAGGTCACAAGCATGATGACGGCACAGAGCTGGAAGACCGTGTGGTAACTGAACCATCCCGTTTCGCTCACGGTCAAGGTCCACACCAAACCGCCCGTGAAGGGTCCAAGAATGCGCGCGAAAGCTGAAGCCGATTCCATGGCCCCCATCACGCTGCCGAGTTCGCGCCCATTCCGTTGCGCGTAGGAAGCGAGCAGGCTCGAGGAGGTCGGTTGGAAGATTCCACTCCCACTGGCGATGACGATGCACGTCGGAAGCAACCACAACCAAGCGTATTCCACTGAGGCATAGGGAATCGCACCGAGGCCAATACCAGTGATGACCACCGCGATTGGAAGCATGCTGCGTGAGGAGAAACGCTTCGATAAGGGGCGGATCAAACCGCCTTGGACCACGATTCCGGTTAGACCAATCACCGCAAAAATGCGCCCATTCTGTGCCTCGGTAAAGCCGAGTCCCCCATCAGCGGGGGACATTTCCGTGAAGAGAATGAACACTGCATGCATGATGGTAAACCCGAAGCTGTAGAACATCGTCACCCAGAGGAGCTGCCCAATGGCTGGGGCGCGCAGTGAAGAAAACAGACCAGAGAAAGAGGAACGCATGGTGCCTAGCCAATCCAAACCGGACGCACCTTGACGCTCCTGACTTGGCAATGATTCTGGCAAGCGGGTGCGAGCCAACAACAGGGAGACGATTGAGAGAGCGCTAGCTACCAGACAGGGAAGCAGGTATGGATAGGTCTCAAGCAACGTTCCTTGGAAAATCTCCCATCGTTCTGCAGGGGCCGACAACTCACCACCGATGAAGGGTCCAAAGGTGAATCCTAGGCCGAACGAAGCACCGATCAGGCCCATTCGGCTCGCCATTTGTTCAGGCCGACTGATGTCGCCGATGTAGGCCCGAGCAACAGCGATGTTGCCGTTGAAAAAGCCAGCAAGGAAGCGTGCGGCTATGGCGATAAAGAGCGTTGGCGCCAAGCCGAATAGGGCGAAACAGAACGTGTTGCCTACAAGCCCGATCATGAGGATTGGGCGCCTTCCGATGCGGTCCGAAAGGCCCCCCCACAACGGGGCTGAGAGGAATTGCGCCATCGGGTAGGCGGTCATCACCAGGCCCACCCAGAGGCCAACAGCTTCGATGCCTCCCTCGGTGGCTAGGTCATCCACCAGATAGGTGAGAAAGGGAATGACAATGCCGAATCCAATCATATCGATGAAAGTCACCAAGAAAAGAATCAGGAGTTGCCCCCTGACGGCTTTCTTGTTGCCTTCGTCCATGACACACCGGGGGTGCTTTGCGGTTTCAAGTCGTGCCCTGTCTAGACCGGTCGAACGTTCGAAGAAATCTCTGGTGTCAATCGGTCAATGATGCCGCCAAGACGTTCCACAAGACTGGCTTTCTGCTCGTGCTTGATGAGCGCGTGCTCCATGACTTCGTCGAGCGTGTCGACGGGGATGATCTCGACCTTTCCTTCCCATTGGTGGTCCAAGACCACGTCCTGAAGGTTGGAACGGGGGATGATGACCGTCCGAACACCAGCGTGACCTGCCGCCTCAATCTTGGCAGTGACGCCGCCAATGGGAAGCACTTCTCCGCGCACAGAAAGGGAACCCGTCATCGCCAAGTCCTGACGGATGGGGATGTTTTCGATGGCAGAGATGATGGCAGTGGCGATGGTGATGCTCGCCGAATCGCCGTCAACGCCATGGGTGTCCACGAACTGGATGTGGATGTCATAATCCGAAACGTCCTTGCCGGTGAGTTTCTTCACCACGGCGCTGACGTTAGTGACGCTTTCCTTGGCCAAGTCCGAGAGACCACCCGTAGCGTGGATTTTGCCACCACCGCCCTGCGAGGGCGTGACGAGAGCCTCCACGGGGAGCATGATGCCGCTGAAGTCCGAAAGGCCGGAGTTGGCGCCAAGCACGGCGAGGCCGTTGACGCGTCCAATCCGTTCGCCGGAGTTGACGAGGAGACTGTAATCGCGCCGGCGCTCAATCATGCGGTCAGCGACCTGTTGTTCGAGCGGCTTGGCAATGGAGCGTGCGCGAATGACGTGGTCTGCCGTCGTGAGCTCTGCACCCTCCTCGATGGCCAAGTCCCCTGCGATGCGAACCAGTCCACCCAACTCACGGAGTCGGAGGCTCAATTTCCCGCGTCGGCCCGATCGGCGCTGTGCTTCTTTGAGGATCGCAGCAACACCGCCGACATCGAAGTGAGGAATCTCACGAAGGGTGTCTTGGTCGCGGTACACTTCCTGCGCAATGAAGCGAATGAGACGACGACGGTTGCGGGCCGTGTCAGGCATCTCTGAGTTAACGTAGACCTCGTATCCGTACCCTCGAATGCGGCTTCGCAGCGCAGGATGCATGCCTTGGATGGCGTCGAGGTTTCCTGCCGCGATG
>TARA_B100001113_G_scaffold14670_1_pt1 | contig 14910 bp, 13 predicted proteins | sample TARA_B100001113 | Tara Oceans TARA_B100001113 (sample SAMEA2622402) | marine metagenome | biome: marine biome (ENVO:00000447); feature: deep chlorophyll maximum layer (ENVO:xxxxxxxx); material: "saline water (ENVO:00002010), including plankton (ENVO:xxxxxxxx)" | depth 50 m | reverse complement strand
TTTTCATAACTAAATATTTCATAGTCTTTATATTTATCTGTTCTAAATCTAGCCCATTTCCAATCAAACGCAATTAATTGATTACCATTCATTGTCATATTACTTAATGCACCATTTAATTTATATACATTTTTCTCTTTAAAAAATTTGTACATATCTATTACTTGTTGAGTATCAGGTTTTATTTTTGATGTCATTAAATCTGGACCATAGTATCGTGTGATAACATAGTTATCTCCAACTTCTTCTAATTCAGGTACCCACTTACTCTTTAAATAGTTTAACCAAAAGACTTCATTTTTCAAAAAAGCAAAATTGTCTTCGCCTTTATAATCAAAAGTTTTTTTGATATATTTTTTACCATTGTCTTTTAATAATTTTTCAATCATATAAACACTCCATTAAATCTTTATTCCATATTTTTGTCCAATCTAACTTTCTATGTTTAGATAAACTATTCAGATAATCTATAATCTTTTGTTTAACTCTTAAAGGTTCTCTAGTAAATTCTGTAAAGAATAATTTATTACGGTCTTCATAACCAGTATAGTTATCTTGTAATTGTTTCTTATATTCATTTTTTAAATTTCTAACTGATAAAAATTTAGGATGGTCTACATAAGATTCTGTACACACATCATAGCCTTTATAATATTGTTTTATAATATCTAAATCAAATATATTTAAAAGTTGAACGGTAACATTAACTCTATTAACATTATCTTTATACTTTTCTAAATTTTTTTCAAATAAATCTACGTCTATAGGATATCTAATAAATCCTAATTTATCTTTTATATGGTCGCAAGATACATTTAATCTAATCTTTTTATATTTTTCTAATAAATGTTCATAAGTATATTTCTTATAATTTAAATTAGTCAAGTTAGTATCAAATACTAAATTAATATTTTTAGCATATTCTTTTGGTATATCATCAACTAAAAACTGCCAAACTTTAGGTATTTGAAATGGCTCTCCTCCTGTAATTTGTATCTGACTTATTCTTTCTATATTCTCAATAATATTATTTTTAAATAATTGATAAGATTTATAATCTAAATTCTCATACACAGGATTATTATAACTAGCATAAAGGTCTTTATATAAACCTATATCTTTTAATTCTTTTGTTCTAGTTGTTGAGTTATAAGGATGACACATCAAACAACCTAGATTACAATGGTTACCAAAATGTCTTAACTTAAATCTTACTTTCTCAACCTTAACAGGTAATGTTTCAAATCTTCTTTCGTAAATATATCTATTTCTATTTGAATAGCCTGTTTCTTTTTCTTCTTTATAACATCTTTTGCATTGAGCAATGTTTTCTCCTTTTAAAGACTTATCTCTTATTTCGTCCATCTCTTTTGATAAAAAGAACTCAAAAGGTTCGTGTGTCTTTTGTTTATATTTTTTATCTAATGGATGTCCTCTTTCAGCAAAACAACATAGATTATAACAATCATCAGCATTGCTACTATAAATTGTATCAAATAATACAGGACAATAAGTTTTATTCATTATGATTTAATTGTTCCTTCTGGATATTTTTTAATAACATTAATCTTATCACCTTCACATTTTATTTTACATATAGGTGGTAGTTTTTCATAATTACTTTCTTTTAAATCTTTTTTAAACTCTTGCCATTCATCTGAATAAATTACATCACTAATCTTTTCAACATTATCTAAATGAAATTTATCTTTAATTAATTTTTTAAAATTTTTATCTTCTAAAGTTGGAGGTTGGTCACACCAACAACAAGGTAATAAAAACCCTTGAGCATTAACAGCAGCTTCCATTCTACCAAAACATTTAGGTTTTAAATTGCTCAATGTAACCTCCTTCACTTAAATTTTTTCTGTCTATAATTTGTTTAAATTCTAAATTATGTTTTGTTGCTAAATTCATTGCTTCATTAAGATATTTTAAATTAAAATCCATAAGAATATATTGCCATACAGGTCTTTTATTTAAATACTTTTTAGCTTCTAACATTATATCAAACAACTTTACACCATCTTGATTAATTCTGTAAGTATGACTTACCTCTGGCACTCCATCAATACCAAATAACCATCTAGCGTCTGGATTTGTTTTAAATGCTTTTATAAACCATTCTTTTGATTTATAGCCTGAAGCAGTATGTATTACTGCCATTATATTTTTTTCTTTCATTATATTTAAAAAAGTAATTAATTTAGGATGATGTATTGGATCTGAAACTTGACCACAAAAATTTACTTGTTTATAATGACTAATAATTTTATTAAAAACTTCTAATGACATATCTTTACCAGGAACCTTTAAACCTTTATTTCTATACCATACTTGTCTTGAACAAGAATGGCATTCTAAAGGACATCTATTAGATATATCAATATTTACTCTCCATCTTTCATCAAAATTATTACTTATAGAAGTCATTTATATCTTCCCAATCGTGTGGTTTATTTGTAGAGTGTGTAAAGTGTACCATCTTTATATCAGGATGAAACTCACCACCTAAATAGATATAATCATTACCAGTTACCTCGTAATATTGTCTTTGTATTTTTGCTTTCCATTCAATCAAATCAAAATTTTTAACTCCTATATCTTCTTTAGCACACCATCTAGTAACCCAACTTTCAGGTACAGTAATTACTTCTAATCTTTCATTGGCACTATCCTCTACAAAATATTGTTCACCATTAACAGGACCTTTTGCAATACCTTTTGATATATAATATTTTTGCCAATATATTGGTTGTTGCATAAATCTATCGTAAATATATTTACAATCTTTAGGATAGTACTTAAAGAAACCTCCATTAATCTTATGTTTCTTACCACTTGTATCTCTCCACCAACCAGGTATTGCTAGAAATTGTCCTTTCTTTATAGGATAATCAAATAACTTTTTATAATCATTTACTAATATAACATCAATGTCCATTACAACAACAGGCTCATCTATATCTAAATTCATAGCATACATTTTATTCCATTGTAATTGTATCTTATCATTGATAGGTTCTCTAACCCATATAAATTCGTGTTCTGGTAATTTACTTTCTAAATACTTTTCATATTCAGGACCATACTTATCACCTATTCTAACAGCAACTATTTTCATTTAATTCCTCCATCATACATACCAAATGCCCAAAACTTTTCATAACACCAATAACATTTTTTACAAGGTAATTCTTTTTTTGATCCGTGATTATTATATTCTATACAACTAATTGTTTCTTTGAATATATCCATTAAATTATATTTCTTCCACATTTCTGCAATATAACTCTTATCTAAATGATAGAAAGGTAAATAATGTTTAGGTCCTATTAAAGGATTTAATCTTCCACTTCTTCTTTCTTCATATACAACATTTGAATCTTTTAAAACTTCCATTGGAGGATTACTAGTAGAACCACAAACCATATAGTCAACATCTCCATTTTCAAATCTTTTTTCTTCATAATATTTACTTGCTAATATTTTAGCTTGTCCTGTATTACCATCTTCTTTTATTGGTAAATCACCAGGCGTTTTAATTGCTTCTAATTTCCATTTAGAGCCTTTTGTACAATAATCAACTGAATCAATTAAAGGTTCTGTTATATTTTTATTAGGTAAAATGGAATTAAAATACTCAACAATTTTAAACAAACTAGGTTTTTGACCTGGGTATTGTGATTCTTCCATATGATATGGAATAATTTTTCTATTAGGAAAACATAATGCTGTTAAGTAAAGTGCTAAACTAGAATCTGTTCCACTAGAAGTACTTACTGCTACTTTATTTTTTTCTGATATATCGTGTTGAAAAAAATCTATAGTTTTATTTTTAACTTTTATTTCCATTCTATAATTTCATTATAATTAGGTTTTGATACATAACTTACGTGTCTTCTTTGAGATTTATCTTGATAACCAATACCTAATAAAAATGCAATATCTTTTTTAGGTTGTTTAGATTTTAACAATATATCAGTAGGCATTATTTCATCATAAAAGAAACATCTACAGAAAGAAGCATTTAATCCTTGTTCAGTACACAAATAAGCAGTTGTTATACCGTGCATTGATGATTGAATAATCCAATCCATATCTTGTTTATTACTTTTTTGTTGTTTAAATATTTTTTCAAGATTACCTGATTTATTATAAGTTGATTCTAATTGACTTTTAGTTTTAAAATCAGGTTGATGTGTATACACTAATAGATATGGTGCTAAAACCTGTGTATTAAAATTACAATCTTCTACTTTAGGATAACCTTTTCTAGCATTTTCTTTTGAAGTCCACCTATCGTAGATGTCTTCTAATTTTCTAAAATTTTCTATTGTAGGATTTTCTCTAAAGAAATCTTTACCTTCGCCACCTACTGAACAAATACCTATCCATCTTTTTTCTTCTTTATGTTCAGGACCCCATACATTTATTTTATATCTATAAAAGTTATTTTTATGAGGAGTTAATTTATGTGCTTCTTGCAATATATTATCTATTACAGATTTTTCTGGTACTTCATCTGTAAAGAATTGTGTATTGTGTCGTTGTTTCATTATATCTGCTAAACTAGACATTTTTCTTTCTCCTTGTTCCAATTACCATATATCTATCATAACTAACAAAAGGTTTTACATATGCTCTTACATTATCTAACTTATCAGTATATCTATTTCTAAATTCATTTATATCTTCACTTATGTTAATATGTTGGTTGCAATCTTTATAATTATTACTTTGCAAAACAACTAGTGTATCCGAATGCAATCTATCTACTACGTGGTCAATATCTTTTTGATTTAAATGTTCGCAAGAGGTACAAGTAACCAAAGCAAATTTATTTAAATAATCATACTTTAATTTTCTAATATCTTTGTATTTGTAATTTACAAAAGTTGCTCTACCTGATTTTAAATTTTCTGCGTCTTTAGGCGCAAACAATATTCTTCCTACGTTCTTTGCTAAAGGATCATAGTCAAGTGTATCAATACTATTTATTTTTTGTAATTTAAATTCTTCTATTAAAATATACGCAAGAACACCATACCAACCCGCTAATACTAATGCGTCAATTCCTTTTTCACTAGTCTTATCTCTAAAATCAAATTTATATTCATTTAGTTTTTCAACTAACCAGTATTTACTTTTTTGTTGATTATCATTTAAAGAATTACAAGCGTCTGTAAACCTTTCAGGATACTTTTTCGCTAAACTATTTAAAATATTAATCGTCTTCTTGTCGTATATCATTGTACTTTCCATTGTATATCATAATTGTGTTTGTCTTAACATCTTCTTGCCAACTAGATATTTCTTCTGTATTAAACGTTCTATATTTTAAACTTAATCTATTTCTTTCATTAAAAATAAATCTATCAATACCTGTATATAGTCTTAAATATAAATCTTTTTTCTCCATAAACTTTTCAAATATATCGTATGAATTAGACCAACGCATAATAGAACTATTGATTAAAGTATTATTTCTAAATTTAAATCTATCATCTGACTTTAAAGCTTTCCAATTCATAGAGTTTATTAATGTTAGTTTATTAAAGTCTTCATCATTCCAAACTAAAAAATCAATGTTGCCATTTATTTCTATATCTAAATCAAAATATAAACACTTACCTACTTTTTCAAATAAAGATAATTTATGCCATACACCTTTCAATTCAGGATATTCTAATCCTTCATCATAATCCATTTCAGGCATATCTGTTAAACAAGTAAACTTATGAGGAACTGTAAGATGTTTTGCAACAGAAGATTTTAATTTTTCTACAAAACTTCTATCGTATTTTGTTCCCCATTTTACACAATAAACATTAATCATTAACTATCTCACTATAATATTTTAAAATTTCTAAAGGTGTTTTTGCTTTTCTAATTTTTGCTTTTAATTCATTATTTGTACTTTTCTTTACTTGTTCTAACTCAAATATTCTAACTTTAAAAGCGAACATAATATCAAGATGTAATTTTTCTTCTTTATTAAATTCTATTATACCTTTTGTAAAATCTTCTATATTAGTTTTATGAGTTTGATTTACTATAGCCTTTTTTTGTGCATTTACTATATCTCTAATTTGTTTTGCATAAACAGCATTTCTATTTAATGTAGACTGTGCTATTTTTTCTGAACTATATTCAGATATTAAATCTTTATAATTTTGATCCTCATAATCAACTGGCAAATAAAAAGCAACAGCTTTATCACCTTCTCTATAGATAACTTCAATAGTATCATTTTCGGAATTAGAGTAATATGCTTCAATTATTTTTTTAGAAAAAACAGCCATTAGTTTGTTATCCTATTCTTTGTTATATAATCTTTCAATTCTACTTTTGCTTTCCAACCTAAAGTATTTAAAAATTCTACATTTGCTTTATTATCTATTCTTTCTCCTTCATCACCTAGTTGTTGTTTAGATACATCAATTGAAAAATAATTTATTATATCAGTTAATCTATGAGATACTCCTGTGCCTATTTCAACTACATCTCCATAAGGAATTAAATTATCTTCTTGATTCATTAATGTTTCAATCGCTGTACATATATCATCTACGTGAATAAAATCTCTCCAATGGTTTGTATTAATATAAGGAACATCATTTCTTAATATTCTAGGTATTAACATTTTATCTCTTGCTTGTGGACCATATACTGTAGTAAATCTCATACCTACTGATTTTTTTGGTGCAATTTGTTCCATAGAATATTTACTCATTGCATATGGATTTCTCCAAGGTTCAGCAGCTGTGCTTGAACTTGCATAAAGTATTTTTGTGTCTTTGAAGTGGTCAAATAATCTTTGACTTGCGATAACGTTTTGTCTCCAATAATCTGTAGGTCTTTCAAAACTATCTCTAACACCAGATAGTCCTGCTAGATGTATTACATAATCTACAGCGTATTTTAAATTACAAGATAATAGATTACTACCTATATCTCTATCTATTGGAATTATTTTATGTTTGTCTTTAAAAAAGTTAGAAAGATTTTTACCTATAAATCCTTCAGCACCTGTTAATAATATATTCATAACAATATTTATATCTCATTTTTAACTCTTACTTATTCGTAAATAATATGTATTCGCTGTTGTAGGAGAACCATTTGGAAACTCTTGAGCTCTATAATCATTTGTTCCTACAAACCTTGTTTGATAATTTCCTGTTCCAGTTAATATTGTGTCTGCAATACCAGAACCTCTGGTAACACCTGAACCTGTTGTTCCTAAATTATAACTTATATTATATCCGTTACCACCTTGATGTACTTCGTATCTAATAGCGTCTTGTAATAATGTATTTAAATTTGTAGTAGAATATTCTTGTAAATGATTTCCACCTGTAATATAAAGTGGTGTTCTTGAAGGCGCATTATTAACACCATCTATTCTTTGTAAGTAGTAAGAATTAATTGTAGTTGGTTGGTCTAAAGTTTCTGGAATACCTCCAGATGTATAAGCAGCTGTATCTGCTTGAGTATTTAAAAATATAGGTGTTGAACTTACTAACGTTGAACCTGATACCGATGTTGATGTTGAAATATGATAAGTACCTGCTTGTTGAGAAGTTGTTCCTGCACCTGATATTAAATTAGCTGCTGGAAATACAAACGTATCTTTAAAATCTTGTAAAGTCATTGCTTGTATATCGTCATCACTTCTCTTATAACACATATACGTTTTTCCTGAATCAGATGGAGCTGTTGTTGTTCCAGAAGATAAACTTAATCTATCATAACTAATAGTTACCGAACCAGGTTCATCTGTTGTTGCCTCACTAGGAAACGCTGAAGCGTCTGAGGACATAGCACCTGCTGTTTGTCTTGTATCAGTTATTGTTCCTAAATTACCACCAGTTGCAACAACTGATAATATTACTGAAGGATTTAATGAGTATTGATAAATTGTTTGTGCGATATATTCATCTACTTCAGCACTTGTCATTTCTTTCAAGTCGCCGCCATCATAGTATAAAGGAGCTCTTACTGCCATTGTTTATCTCCTATGTAGAACTGCCAACAATTGTCTTTTGCGCTACTCCCGCTGAATTGTATATAGTTAATGATACCGAAGTTGAAAAAATACTTCCTGTTGCATAATTAGATGTACCACTTAAAATAACTGTTCCACTTGCGTCAGGAAAAGTTATAGTTTGATTTGAAGTAGGATCAGTCATTCTTAAAGTTGTGTAAATACTATTTCCTGTTGTATCTCCAGAAAATAAAATATCTTTACTCATAATAGTTGGAACTGATCCAAATACTGTATAACCTGATGTTGATTCAATATTGTTTGAGCCTGCAGGATTAATTGTGGTAACACCCATTTTAGCAGGACCATTAACTTGCATACCATCAGCAATTTTTAATTCTGTTGAATCAGTAGAACTGATTTCATTACCTGCAATTTGTATTGTTCCTATTGTTTGTGTACCAGAACCTGAAACTGTTAGATTACCTGCAACACCAACATCTCCTCCAACACTTGAAATATGTCCAGTAACCGTTAAGTTATTTGGTATGGTTACATTATTTGTAAAACCAATTGTCAATGTATCTGGTGATGATACAACTGCTGTTATTTGATTAGATGTACCAAAAAATCTAGCTGTTTGACCTGCACCAACTTGCTGTACTGTTGAAGAGGAATCTTCCATTCTCCAACCTTCAGCGGCACCAATCTGAGCAGACAATTCATTAACAGCACCGATAACGGTTGTTGCTGATATTGAAGCGTCTAGTGTACCTATATCACCAAAATCTTGAGCAGACAGAGCATTAAACTCCTGTCTAAATGTTTCTAGTGTATCTGTTATTGCTATTTGTCTTGCAGCCATTTTACTTTATTAATCCTTTAATTAAATCTTTTATTTCTCTTAATTCTGCTTTTAAAATATTTATCTCTCCACACACAGCTCTCATTTTATCACCATCTATTTCTCTTTGTTTAACTCTTTTCATATAAACACTATACTCATTACTTGTACGTACAATAGCATTTGTTTGTGTATCTCTTACTAAATCACTATGTCCTTCAACTTTTAATACAGCCATTTTCTTATATTGCCAATGCAATTCCTCTCATATCTTTTATTCTAGGTGCGTATGATGATATAGTACCTTTCATTATAATTTTAATTTGGAATGAAGTGAAATCATTTAATCCACTTGCTGAATATTTGTATTCTCTAAATGTATCATTATCTTCAGCAGGTGCAATTGCAATATCTTCGCTACCATCATTGTTAAATGGTAACCAATTTATATCTTCTATTTTTCTTGTTTCAGAAGGACCAGACGTTCTATAATAAACTTTTATTTCTGAACTTGAACGTATATTAGCAGACAATCTTATATCAAGAGCCTGTGAGTTATTTTCTAAAACAATAGGTCTAGTTAAATAAACTCCAGCAGTTGACGTACCTGTGTTTGCTGTATCAGCAACAAAGTCTGGTGTATTACCAGAACTTGGACTATTTAATCTATTTGCAATTACATAAGCACTTGCTCTTTGTAAATCTATAAATGGTGATAGTTTAGTATTTGTAGTTGACATTTCAACATCTATATAAAAAGATTTTTTACCATTCATTTCGTTTGTTTCATTAACTTGACTTGCAATCATACCAGGCGCTGTCATATAGATATTATCATTTGCAACAATAGAACTTGCATTTGCAACAGAAGTTGTACTAAATTCTGATTCAGAACCGTGTACTGATTTACCAGTTGTTGGTCTCATTTTAAAAGATATATTTGTTCCTGGTAAACTCATTGTTGCAATATTTAAATTTAAAACATCAAATAATCTATTTTGTGTAGCTGTTACCGCATTACTTCCAATATCTCCTGAAGCAGTTGCGTTTGTAGAACCAGGTATTTGTATATCATAACTATCTAGGGTTACGTTTGAAATACTTGTATATGTTCCATTAATTGAACTATGTGCTAATCCGTTGTAAGTTCCTGAAGGCACTCCTGCGATGGTAACGTTATTAGATGTACCGTGCATCCCGTGGTTTGGATGGTAAACTCTAACAACATCTGATCCGTTTGTTGTTCTAATTGGATTATTTTTAAGTGTTCTTGCTGGTAAAGATTCATTAACAAGTGTAATCTTAGCAATACCACTTGAATATTCTGCTCTGTTTAATGTAAATTTAACATCTTCGTTTTGTTCAGCAGTCCAAGTTGAACCGTTTTGAGATTTAAACATAACACCAGCATATGGTTGTTGTGATATTGTTCTATCTGAACCTAATACAGTTTCTCCTAATCTTCCTACGTAAGCAGTATATTCATTTGAGTTTGCAAGTATAACAAAACAATATTCTGTATTCTCTTGTAAATATACAGGAGCAGCAAAACTAAATTTAGTTGCAACTGATCCATCTGTACTTGTATTAACTGAACTTGGATTTAAACTTACTTCACTAAAAGGTAATATTATTGATCCAGGATAACCATTTACTACTTCTCTTATTTGAACGGTAACTGGAATATTACTATCTTTAGCACCAAAGAATAAATCAACAGAAGTTAAATATACACCACCAACATCATCAATCATAAATGTTTGTGCTAATGGGTCAACCCAACCAATTGTTCTATCAGAAGCTCTTGTTGATGTTCTTGTAATACTTCTATTTTCTGTAGTTGCATTTCTAACAAGTCTAGGTTCTCTAGTTGAAATAATTGTATTTTGTACAGTTTCTAATATACCTCTAGCAACGTAATCTGCTTCTGCTGAAGTTTCTACATCTGAACTTAAATCATTTGTAGATGAACTTGTTAATCTGAAAACTCTTTGACCTGTTCTCCATCTTGGATTTGCATTGTTAGTAGGATCAGGAATTGCAAAAGTACCTGAACACGTACCATTAGCGTCTGATACAATATTTCCTCCTAATGAACCACCTGTTGGTGTACAATATGAAGCAACATCTATATTATCAAAGAATGGATACATTCTTGTATTTGGTTTTAATCTTGTAGCATTGAAAGTAATTGTTCTTGCTCTAACAAATGGAACAAAAGCAACTGATACTATTCTGTCTCCAATAGAGTTTCTTACAACTTGAGGAACAAGTCTGTTTCTCATTCCTGTTCTTGTTTGTTGAACTGATTGAGCAGTTTCTATTTCTGTTCTTTGGAATACTCTTCTTCCACTTCTGCCTCTTCCACCAACATCTCTACTTGCAACATCTCTTACGGAACCTGACCAGAAATCTTGCCAGTCATTCCATACTGTTCCAATTTCTACTCCGTTTAAAGCACCATTACCAAGACCAGAAACTAGCGTATCAAAACCTCCCACATTATTGATAACTAACTCTGGTGCTCGTTCTGTTTCTTTCCACTCATCACTTGGTGGAGTTAAATCTACTGAACCTGACCAAGTAAATACTTCAAATGGATTAACATTAACACTTTTACTTGCGAAAGGTTGTGTTATTAAAGGAGTTTCAGTATAAGTTAAAGTTAAACCATCTCCAGTTTTCTGATAATTTCCTGCTACTCTATCTGAAGCAAGAATAGAAGTACCATCGTCATCTGCCTCTATTAGTTTAACAGCGTCCTCATTAAACATAGGTCTTAACTCACCTTTTGCCATATCAATAGATGATTTGTAATCTACATTTCCTACATCACCTATATTATGACCACTAAAATTATCTACTATGATTCCATTTTTAAATCTATCAAAACCATTTGCGTCTTGTATTTGTAAATTCTGTGCTTGTGCCTCTAACAAAGATAATTGAGTATAGTATTCCATATTCTCAACTCTATTTTCTAATTTACCAATATCTCTCATTGTGTATCTTCTATTATCAACTTTCTTAATAGCAATATCATCTAAAGATAATGTGTAAGATGGTAATTCTAAAGTATATAAATGCATAGCACCTTCTAATGCTTTAGGTACTTGTGGTTCTAAAGCACTTGCACCTTCAACTACTTTAAAGTTTCCTTCTTTATCTAAAAAGATTTTATCTATTCTTGGTAAGTAATATTCAAAGTCAGAAGTAATATCTGTTCCAAACTTAACAACATCTGTTGTAGAAGCACCTGTTCCGTCAAAAGAACGGTCTTGGGTACCACTATCTATTGTTGAAGCGTCATCAACTCTAGGTCTGAAATCTAAACAATCTCTTAATTCGTATTTTCTTCCTGTTGTATCAGAAGTATAACTAGGTATATTTTCGTATGCAACAATACCTCCATAAGAGTCTACATCAAAATAATCTCCAGAACCGTGAGAGAAATAATCAAAAGTAATTAATAATCTTCCTGTTGGTGTTAATGCACCATTTTTTAATTTAAGTCTTCCAATATCATAGAAGTTATCTCTCATTCCTGTATCTAAATTAAATCTTTCTGTAATATCTGTATCACCTGCTACTGCGTTTGTACTAAAGTCAGCAGCCATTTTAACAGAAGTTATTGAATAAACATCTGCTTTTCCTAAACCAACTGTACCACTTTCTATTTCTGTTTGTGAGGTAACTTGTAAAGCAGTTCCTGTAGTTAATGTTTTAGTTTTAGAACCTGCAACACTTCTATTAACTGTTGCTAAAATTTTTACTTTATGACCTGCATAGTCAGTACCAAAATCTAATTGTAAAGTTTTACCTGTTGGAGAACCTGCTAATGTAAATATAGCACCACCTAAATGATTATTGCCTGTTAAACTTAATACATCACCAACAGCACTTGCTGAACCAGAACCCATAGCCATAATTGAAACTGAAAAATCTTTTTCTACTAATCCACTAAAAGTTTCATTTGTTCCTGCTGTTATAGTTGCGTCACCATTTGATCCTAAAGTTTGAGTAAAGTGTCTTCTTATTGCAAAGTTTGTATCTGTTATACCAGAGTTAACAGTTGTTTTTAAAGTTTTAATTGTTTCATTTGGCATTTCAAAAACAGAAATATTTTTGTTTGCGTCTTTTAACTCACCTCTTCCTCTAGTTATATCTGATTTGGTTACGTTTGCACCAGAAGCAGCTGTTGTATTGAAACTTGTATCACTTGCTATAAACTCTATAATTTTTGTTTCTATTAATCCATTATCCGTTCTATATGAAACTTTATCTCCAACTTTTAATTCATCTGTAAATCTTGTACCAAATCCTTGAAATACTTTTGTACCACTTGAATTGGATACAGTTCCTGTTAAGACAACATCTTTTGTTTTTACATCCGAAGTATATGTAGGAGAACCTGCCATTGCAACTTGTTTAATATCACTTGGTCCATAATTTCTAATTGCTTTAAATCCTATTGAGTCTCCTTGTAGTGTTGCTGTATTACCAGAAGTACCACCTGTTATTGTTTCGCCTGCAACGAAATCACCTTGTACGTTTGAAACTACAACAACTCCGTGTGTTGCTGTTCCACCAGCACCTGGATTTGTACAATTGATAGCAGTTGTTCCATCTTCTCTATATAAATTATAATCTGTTCCTGATACAACTCTAACTGTAAATGTTCCACCAGTTACCACACTTGAATCAATTTCCCAACCACTTCCTACACCTGCAACTTTAACTTGTTGACCAGATTGTAAGTTGTGTGCGCCTGTAGCTTGAACAACTGTTGGATTTGCTTGAGTTATATTATTAATTGTACTTGTTTCAGTTGTTGAAACTGATTGAAGTACAGCAGTAGCACCAGAAGTACCACCAGTTATTTTTTCTCCAGTTGTAAATGCTTGTGCTTCTAAAATGTTTAAGTGTGTAAACATTTCTATATCAAATAGATAATGTTTATAAACAGCAGACGTTGCTGTATTACTAGCAAAAATATTACTTGCAGCTGTTCCAGATGAATATTCAAATCCTCTTGTTTTAGCTCTTCCTATTTGATTAATACCTGAGTCTGAACCAACATTAGGAGTACCTCTAGCATCCGTTGCTGTATCATATAAAGATATATTTTTAAATGCTTCTGAATCTCCAGAAACAAAACCAATATCAGGAGAACCATATACATTATTTACTTCAAGATAATTTCCTAAATTAAATCTACTTTTAAAATTGTTTTCTGTATCAAATTCTCTTGTTTTATTAATATCTACAAATTTTGTACCTATAGTTTCTATTTCATAACCTCTTACATATGCTTTACCAGGTCCCATACCTGCAGCTATTTTAGATTCTAATCCACCATCTCCTGCTGAATATATACCTCTATTTGTTCCTGATATTAAATGTTCTCTTAAATCTAAATCAAAATCTCTTACTGCATAGTCTCCACTTTCGTCATATGTTCTACGAGCAAAAGTATCTTCTATTACAGCGTATGATGTTGTTCTAACTTGGTTTTGAATAATACCATTTTTTAATCTTAATAACTCTACAAAGTTTGCGTCATCTGTAGCAGTAAGAGATTTTTTAGCTAATGTTAAAAGAATCTTAAATCTATGAGCACCAGGAGCATTTACGTTTGATGTTCCTTGAGCATTATCGTTTAAACTTGCGTCATCATTAGGGGTTACAAAAGATTCTGTAATTGTTAAACCTATTCTATATGATGGTGTGTTTGTATATTTGTCAAGAACAATTGTTTGTTCAGAAACTTCAACGTGATATCCATTAATATAGTAAACACCTTTTTGAACTTGAGCAGCGCAACCTGTATGAACTGAATCAACTGTTGCTGTAGCAGCCAAACTATTAATTGTACAATTTAATGTTTCACTTGCTGAAAATTCTACTGCTGAATTATTTGTTCCTGTTTTAGAATATTTTACAAATAAAGTATCTGGATCAGTTCCGTCTGCAACTGCAACACCTACAACTTTTGCAACTACACCAGACGTTGCGCCAGTTATTTCTATTCCATTATAATCTGCTAATGTTGAGTTTGATTTTGCGGAAAGTTTTA
>TARA_B100001113_G_scaffold353843_1_pt1 | contig 14916 bp, 8 predicted proteins | sample TARA_B100001113 | Tara Oceans TARA_B100001113 (sample SAMEA2622402) | marine metagenome | biome: marine biome (ENVO:00000447); feature: deep chlorophyll maximum layer (ENVO:xxxxxxxx); material: "saline water (ENVO:00002010), including plankton (ENVO:xxxxxxxx)" | depth 50 m | reverse complement strand
CTCATGGAAACCAGGTAATGTAATTTCACCATCCATATTGTAGTCTTGACCAAATGTTCTGGTATACTTCCAATCCATTACATCTATATTTTCAAAAGAAAACTTAAATGCAAATGGACCTACTGCCTTTGCAAGTCTTGCCCTGAGAGAGCTGTAATTGCTTGAGCCTGAGCCAAACGCTATTGTCGATCCCTGAGAATTCCTAGGATGTTTGGTTATCACATTTAACAAACCATTATGAGCATTGGGGCCATAAAGCGCTGAACTAGGGCCAAATACTATTTCCAATCTTTCAATATCTTCATTAACAAACGGAAGAGTATTGCCGTAAGCAATATAAAAAGTTGGTTCCATATAATTAGCACCATCAACAAGAGAAACAAACCTACCGTTAAAAGCACTCATAAATCCTCTCACATTAAGTGCCGTGCGACCCATACCAACCTGATATGTTTCAACTCCTCTTACAGTCTTTAATATCGCGCCTAAATCTCCTCCTGCAGTTTTTCTTATTTGCTGCTCAGATACTGCAGCAATAGTTATAGGAGCATCAATTAATTTTTCTTTCTTTTTGGATGCTGAAACCACAATCTGTTCTGTCTCAAGCGCATCTTCTTCAAGTGTAAAATTTATATTTTCATGGAATGGGGCTTTTAAAATATCGCCAACTTCCTCATCTTCTTCTAAGTCTTCATCAATATCAATTCCTAACTTAGATGAGAAACTACTTTCATCATCATCCGCATCATCATCAGATTCAAACTCTGATATATATAGCTCTATCTCCTGCGATTTATATCCTATGTAACTGACAAGCAGAGTGTATTTTCCAGGATCAATATTATCAATTCTAAAATTACCACTGAAATCTGTTGTGCTACCTAAAAAAGTTCCCTTTAAATTGATATTTGCACCAAGCAAAGGCTCATTGTTCTTATCAATCACATTTCCTGAAATATAGTGTGCAGATTGTGAAAAAATACAACTAGAAATTAGAAAAAAGATAACGGCAATATTCTTTACTTTACTAAGCATACTAGCTAATCCTTAGAATAAAAAATGTATGTAAAAATAATAATGTAAGTGTGAAAAATTTACACTTATTAACTTTATTAGAATAGTTTTTTATGATATATTGATTCATATAACTATAATTTTTTTTCCTATTTTTTCTTAATAATCACGAAAGTCATATCATCCTTTAGCTCAGCATTGTCACTAAGCCAAGTATGACAAAGGTCGACCAATCCATCCTTAATCTCCTCAGCAGATTTATCACTTAGAGATTTAATGGTTTCAAGAGTACGCTCGTAGCCTACCATTTCATCATCAGCATTCTCCGCCTCAGGGAGTCCATCCGACATCATAACTAGAATATCGCCACTATTTTTAAATTCAATTTCTTGTTCCATATGCATAGCTCCAGGCAAAGAGCCAAGAGGCAATGCTCCAACTAAAATTTCTTCTAATTCACCTTTATCAGCTGAATAATAATAAGCAGGTGGCATACCAGCGGATGAAAACTTAATTGAATCTTTTCCTAGATTAGCGATATTTAAACACATCCTGTTTAATCCAATATTCATCCTTAAAAGTGTGGTATTTAGAGAATCCAAGGTTGGTACAGGATCCTCCTCAATGAGCGAGCTCATTGCAGTTTTTGTTATTGAAACAACATTACCAGAGGTCAAACCATGGCCTGTGGCATCGCCACATATTGCAACCCATCCTCCATCTTCTTTTTGCATAAAATCAAAAAAGTCTCCTCCAACCTCGGTAGCAGTTTGCTGAAAACCTACTAGCTCATAATCATCTGTTGATGGCATTTCTTTAGGGAGCATTGCCTGTTGAAATTCTCTAGCTTCTTCCATTTCAGCCTGCTGCCTTGCAATTTCAGCGTCCCTCAACTCCTCTGCTTCCTGACTTTTTTTCCTATAGTTAACGTACGTGACAACTGAAAAACCAATGAGCAGAACTATAGAACCCCAAAAAGGAATCGCAGTTTTTGGATCTAAATACCAAACTCTGCCAATATTAAATGAGACTGTAACAACATCTGATAAAAGCAATCTATTATCTATTGCCTGTAATTGAAATTCAAAGGATCCAACATCTTCAGAAACGAATGAAATTTGAGGAGAAAGCTGTGTGTCTGACCAACCAGTTTCTTCGCCACCTACTAATTTGGCCCTTGTCCTAAACCTTATTTCAGAATCTGATGGATTATATACTAATGGATTTGCAGTCATATAAAACCTGTCACCAACTATACCTGACAAAGCTATTTCTGAAATATCTGGACTTGCCATCTCAGCGGTCGGAGTTAGTATTTTATTAAAATTGACTTTAAAAGAAGAATTGGACTCTGTGAATATTGACAAACCATTTTTTCCACCTAGGATTATTCGCCCACTATCGTCAGCGGTGATAGCTCCAATAGTATTACTATTCAAGCCATCGCTTTTTCTTAGCGTAAACCAAGTGTTTTTACTAAAGCAACTTACTCCCCCTCCAAAAGTTCCTGCCCACATTCTTTTTCCATCATAGTGAAGTGAAAAAATCTCATTATGTGCGAGTCCGTCAGAATCTTTAATCATACTAAATACACCCATTTCAAGAACACCAATACCAGCAGATTCTGTACCAGCCCAAACTGAACCATCTGGTCCATTTGTTACAATAATCACACGCTTATCATCTAAACCTTCATTAAAAAGTTCAAATCTTTTTCCATCATATTTAGCTACACCCGCATCATAACAAGCAATAACTAAGTCACCATCTTGATTCTCGGTTATATCTCTGATTTTATTGCTTGGCAACCCATCCTGCACAGCATAGGTAAAGAATCCATCGGAATCAAAACGAGTCAAACCCGATTTTTCTGATCCAGCCCAAACAACATTACTACTGCTCCTATCAACATGTACTGACGTGACTACTTTGGATGGCAGTCCATCCTTTTTCTTGTAATTAACAAATGTTGAGTTAACATACTTTGATAGGCCATTGGCCGTAGCAAGCCATAATATACCATCCTTCCCAATGTCTAAATCCAATATAATATTGGAAGGTAAACCATCAACTTTTTTTAGGTGTTTTTTGATTCTATTTCCTGAATAAATGAATAACCCATTCCTAGTCGCGACATAGGTATCACCATCCTTGGTAATCATGTCAAAGACCATCCCTGCAGGATCCAATCCTTTTTCTGCTCCAATATTCCTAAATGTACCTGCATCCTGTAGGTATAAACCCATCCCAAATGTTGCGTACCATATTTCATTGTTTGCAATGAAAGCGATATCTCTAATAGGTGTCTTTTTTAAACCTTTATTCTCATCACCTTCTGGCATATAGGGCTTTACTTTTCCATTTTTTAGATAATAGAGACCTTTTTTAGAGCCGATCAATACCTCACCTTTATCTGTATATTCTAACGTAAGAACATTAATATCCTTTAGTATAACTAGGTCTCCTTTGCCATTTCTCGTCCATAGACCCTGATTAGTACCAAAAATATCTATTTTATTATCTGATAAAAATGCTTGAATTTTAACTTTGTTAGATAAAAATTTGATTTTTTCAGAAGAAAATGCTTTGCCTTTTTTCTGGATTAAACGATCTTCTGCAGCATACCAAACTTTACCAGATGATTCATGTACATCTTTAATTTTTAAATTAGGAAATCCATTCCCCATGAACGAAACTTTTTCTCCATCATATAATATGTTTTCTAAGTTAGTTGAGACAAATAGCTTTTCCCCAACCTTTTCCATAGTATAAAGATTGCTCCCTTTTATGATACTAGTTTTAGTAAAAAGACCATCTGGGCCCAGAACGTAGATTCCTTTTGTTGATGTTGCAGCATATATTTTATTATTTGCACTAACCACCTTTATAATATTTGCAGCAGGCAGTCCCTTTGAAGATCCAAATTTTTGAACCCTAAGTCCTTCAATAAGTGTTACACCATTCTGAGTACCAATCCAAATTCTATCATGATCATCTTTTTCTATATCAAAAATATAATTACTAGATATACCGTCTGTATAAAGATGCTGCTTCCATATACCCTTAGAAGGGTTCGCAGTCAATACACTTGTGGAAAAAATAGTGAGTAAAATTTGCAATAACGTTTTTTTCATTTTCTTTTAAAATTTATTATAGTTAATGATCTTCAATTAAGCTCTTAAGTGCAACTTGGTCTTCTGAATAAAACTCAGCGTATGCTGCTAGACCCATCATTTTTAATTTTTTCTCAAGATGCTGATCAACATTTGTAAAAATTAATTTCCCATTCTTAGCGTTTATAGAACCTATTAAACTGATTAATACAGAGACACCATAATTATTAACCTCAGTGCATTTATTAAAATTTATAATAAAATGAACAAAATCCTGCGTAAGAAGGTCTTCAATAATGCTGATAACTTCTTTTGCATGAAAATCATTCAGTGGCCCATCTAATTTTAAGATAGCAGTGGGCTCTATTTTCTCAATAGCAGTTGTGAGCGTACTAGGTGCCATTATAAAAGTTAGTCAAATAACAGCATTTATAGAAGAGTATTCGTTATGAGTATTTTTTAAAAAAATTATTTCAATAGCAGCATTTTTCCAACAGAAGTATGATTTTCCACCTTAAATATTTTAAAGTATAGACCTGTACTAATTTGCTCACCAGAATTATTTAAACCATCCCAATAAAGAGAGTGGTTTCCTTTGGGCTTTATGCCACTCATAAGATTTCTTATTATCTTACCTGAAATATCAACAATAGTGATGTCAATTACACTAGTACTAAAAAGTTCAAAAAGGATAAGTGTTTCAGAATTAAAAGGGTTAGGATAATTCGAGTGCAGAACAAATGATTGTGGATTCATTTCAAAGTCTATACTACCTAAATTATTTGTAGATACAATATCGAATACTAATGGTAGGTGATCTGAAGCGTTTTGTGTATCCTCTTGTTCTAAACCATGGTAATCTAAGGTCATATTATCAATAGCTAGTGTATTTAGTATAAACTGATTTCCCTTATTAATTGTTGCGTCAGAATAAAAAACATAATCTAACCTCCCTGGATTAAATGACGATTCATCTTTACGCCAAGTATAACCCATACGTTTATGCGTATGCCCTAGAAAAGCCTCAATAATTGGTGTAGAATCCCAATCAGGAAAAAAATCATCTCCATATTGATTTTCATCTATTATATCGCCATCTCGTATAGTTATAATTTGCTCTTTATAACCAACAAAATTGAAATCCCCCACATGAACAAAAGGAGTACCTTCTTCTATCGGAAATGGACCTAAACCATTGAGCATCCAGTCTCTCCAAGACCCTGAAAACTCATCAACTTGCTCTTGGCGCAAATCATTATTTCCGCAGCAAGATAAGTGCGAATTAAAAATCAATAATTTATTTCCCAATTCTTGTTCTGTATCCAAAAGTACTGCCATCGTACGTTCTGAATTAATCATATTTGCATCATCTACAATTTGAAAACGGGAGAGCACGACCAAGTCTCTATATGTCCAACTTGCATTCCACTGCTGATTAGGAAACCATGACTGAATTACATCATCAATTTGTTCCCAGTCTCCATGTTCTTGGAGAGCAATAATATCTGGTTTAAGTGCTTTTATTACACGCATAAAGTATGCCTGTCTTTCATTATCAAGGATACCTTCATTCCAGGTATTATATGATATCAACCTAATATCATTTTCATTAAACCTATCAAGCCCAATTGACTGGAAGCTAATCGTCTCATTGCCAATAATTGTAAAGTTAATGCCCCCTAATTCATTTGGAATAAAATCACCACCAGCATTTATTTCTGAAAAAACAAGCCTGCCATGGGTGAATAATTCGGTTCCATCAAATGTTAACCCCAGCGAATTCAATGATAGTCCTATTTCAAATTCATGAGAGGTAACCGTTGGCGCAATGCGGAGTGTTATGTCATTTTGCATAATCTCAGTTTCTTGATTATCGATAGTATAATAGCCCTCACGATTACCAAAATTCCAAACTAATTCAGCGCCGATACCATGTACTTCTTTACCAGTAGTTAAATCATTATCAGCGTCTATATAAAGGTGAAAGTCATTCCAATCCTGCATTAAAAAATCACCGTTGTAAAAATCTACATAGATAAATAAAAATTCATTATCGTGAGTAATTTTTATTTTATTGTAGTCACTGACTATACAATCACTTTGACTATCAACGTAATTAATTGGTACATTGTCCCAATCATCAAATAATCCGTCGATGCTTATAGGGTGTCCACAATATAACATTGAAAACAAAAAAACAAAGCTTTGAAAAGTATATCGAAACAACAAAAAAATAAATCAGCTGTTTAACATTTCTAAAACTAGTCTCACTCCCCAACCAGTAGCGCTTCCTTTTGGATTAATACTACTTGGTTTTGCACCCCAAGCAGTTCCTGCAATATCAAAATGAACCCAAGGAATTTTTTTATCCACAAATTCTTTTAAAAATGCCCCTGCAGCAATAGTGCCTGCTTGCATTGGAGCTCCCATATTTTTCACATCGGCAATATCACTCTTAATCTGATTGCAATACTCAGACCATAAAGGCAATTCCCATACTTTTTCATCGGTATCCTTAGATGCTTTAAAAACTTGATTAATTAATTCCTTGTCTGTTCCCATAATTCCTGTGGCAACATGCCCCAGTGCAACTAATACAGCACCTGTAAGCGTGGCAAAATCAAGTATATATTTTGGTTCATAATGTTTTGAGGCATATGATAATCCATCCGCAAGTATGAGCCTTCCTTCTGCATCTGTATTTAGGACTTCAATAGTTTTTCCATTATACGCCGTAAGTATATCCCCAGGTTTATATGCTTTTGACCCGCTTAAATTTTCCGTGGAAGGAATGATACCCACAACATTGATCTCGGGATTCAATAAAGATAAACCCTTAAATACTCCTAAAACTAATGCACCACCACACATATCATATTTCATTTCATCCATCTTCGCCGCGGGTTTTATGGATATTCCACCAGAATCGAATGTTAGCCCTTTACCCACTAGCACTTTAGGCTTTTCTTTGCCACCTTTCATATATTCAAGAACAATGAACTTAGGTGGTTCGTCTGTCCCTTGGGCAACACCTGCAAGTCCCCCCATACCCATTCTAGTAAATTCTTCTCTATCCATAACAGTGATTGTCATTTCTCCATCAGATGCTATTTCTCTTGCAAATGACTCTAATTTACTCGGTGTTGCGATATTTGCTGGAAAATTACCTAAATCACGGGCAAAGCAGACAGCGACTGCATTTGATGCACCAATTTTAATTGAATCTTTTTGTTCTGAACCAAAGACCATTACCGATTCTAGTTCAAATGAAATATTTTTCTTTGTCTTATAACCTAGGAATTGATAACTACCTAAAACTATACCCTCACCAAGTGCTTTATTAAAATTATTTTTATTTGAAGGAGATTCAATTGTGAAGCTAGGTATCTTTTTTTGTATTGCAATCCGAGATGCATGTCCTGCTACTAACCTCATTGTCTCAGAACCAAATTCTTTTTTTGGACCAAGTCCTAGCAATAAGATCCTCATGCCATCAACATAAAAGAAATTAAATTCACCAACTTTTCCGCTTACATCTCCAACTGAAATTGCATCTGAAAAAATCCCATTGTGTTGATCACTAATTTTCTTAGCTAGATCTGTAAGTGATTTATCTTTATAAACACCTACAACAATTAAATCTGTCTCATTGTTTTCCCAATTACCATTAAAAAAGCCTATTTTTGAAATATATGACATGAAGTTACCTTGTTTTTAATTATATAGAGTCAATCTAGAAATTAAAGAGACATACCAATTTTTACCTAGATATAATGTACATTTTATTGCCATAAACTTTATTCTAAATTTAATGAGGGAGATAAATATATTTACTATTAAGCAAAACGAACTGAAGCTATTTACATTTCTATTTTTGATGTTTTTCAGTATTACTGCGGCCATCATTACAGGATCTACAGTTAGAGACTCTGTATTTTTACTCAATTTTGATAGAGACTTTTTACCTCTGATGTATATCCTGGTTGCCATTTTAGTATCAGTTTTCATGAAGATTTATAAACCATTATCTGCGAATACAAATGAAATTAAACTTATCACATACACAGGATTATTTTTTGTAATAAGCCTCATTATTTTCAATACTAAACTTGATGGCTGGATGATTCCCCTCTTCTATTTATGGATGGAGTTAATAATAATTTTATCTGTATTGCAATTCTGGATACTAGCAGGAATTATACTAAATACCCGCCAAGCAAAAAGGATATTCCCCCTAATCACAACTGGAGGATCACTAGCGGTAATCAGTTCAGGATATTGTATGAAACCATTTATTAAAACATATGGTTTCGATAGTTTATTGATTTTAACAATCATTTTTCTATCACTTAGTATCTTTTTAAGTCAATTTATATATCCATATATCAAAAAGAAAAATAAACCCCATCCTCATAAACAAAAAAAAGAATTAAAAGGAAAGCCAACCCTTGATCCTTACCTTAAATCAATAGCTATAATGATAATTTGCTCTGCTGTTATTACAAAAATAATTGATTACCAATTTAAGATATTCGCTGTTAATACATTTTCAAACCCTAACGACCTTGTCAATTTTTTTGGTTCATACTATATGTATACTGGATTTGCTACATTTTTAATGCAATCTATATTCTCGCCTTTTATTCTTACAAATTATGGTATATTGGCAGGACTTATGATTCTACCATTAGCTATATCTTTAGGATCTATAGGTTTTTTAGCTCTAGGTTCTTTAACTACAATTTTTATCTCAAAGTTCTCTGACCAAGTATTCAAATTTTCCATAAATAATGCTGTAAAAGAAATACTGTGGTTGCCACTATCTTCAAAAAAACGAAATAAGTCAAAACCAATCATTGATGGAACTATAAAATCTATTGCAGAAGGAATTGCAGGGGTCTTGATTTTTACTTTAGTGACATTTCAGCTACTCCCTGAATCAAAAATATATTTACTAAGTTTGCTAGTCCTTGTGATATCTGTTTATTGGCTATGGAATTTATTTAAAATAAAAAATGGATATGTTTCAGAAATTATAAAATCAATCGAGAATAGGCAACTTAACCTTGATGAGGTAAAATTTGACTTGACCGAGGCAAATACAATAAAAACATTAAACGAAGCTTTGAAAAATCAAGATGAGTTCAAACAACTTTTCGCCTTAGATCTTCTATGGAATCTCCCACTGGATCCATGGAAAGAAACAATTGTATCCTTATTTAAAACTGGATCCTATCCAATCAAACTAGGAGTTCTTGAACTTGCATGGAAAGAAAAAAATATTTTATCAGATAAATTGCTATTTGAACAAGTGAAAAATGTAAACGAGATAACACCTTACGCAATTACATGCTCTACAGATAGAGAAATAAATAATATTAAAGATACGATCAAACCCTATCTTAACTCAGAGGATTCCACTCTGAAATCTTCTGCTGCAATAGCTCTTAGTAGACTAGATCCCGATAATAACCAAGCAAAGGATATTATTAATATTATTCTTCTAAATGGCAACAAATCTGATATTATTGAGATAATTAAACATGCTAAATACTCTCCAGCAATATTTGATCAAAACCAAATAATGTCGTTTTTAATATCAAACTATATTGATATACAAAATCAGGCACTAGTCTTTATCAGAAGTAATCCTGATCTTACTTATTTTGATACTATAATTGATTTTTTAGCAATACCAGCATTGAGGATTAATGCAGAAAAAGCATTGTTGTCATATCCAAAAATAGAAGTTCAAACTACCCTTTTTACAAAATTTACAAATAAAAAAACTGAAAAAAGTGTGACAATAGGAATCCTAAGGATCATTCATCATTTTTATAATATAGAAATAGTGAAAATAATTATTTCAAAAATGGACAATCCCGATTTAGATATATTGAATGAGTCTAGTGATGCTCTGGTAAAAATATTCAAAACACATAGTCTAAATGACCAAGAACTTTTAAGAATTGAAAACCTTATTCAATCACTATCTAAACGAGCTTTCCAGTTACATATATTTCAAGATGAAATTATTAATGACAAGGATGCACTGCTGATTATAGATCATATAAATACTGATTTAAAAATATTATGTCATGTTATTATAAAACTTGGTACGCTAAAAAATTCAAACGTACCTCTTGAAACTTACATCCGTTATATCGAATCGAATGACCCTGATGTATTCCCTCTGGTTTTAGAGCTTATTGAATCTACTTTTTCAAATGACAATAAAAGATTAGTTATATCTCTTATAGATCCTGAATCTAATCCAGTTAAAAGTGCATTAGACTATTATGGTGATCAAATGTTATCAGAGGATGAAATGCTTAAATATTGGATTGAGAACCCTCATAAATGGAAAACAAATATTGCAATCCAGTATATCTTAAAAAAGAAAAAAATATCACTATTGAAAAAATTAAATAAAAAAAATAAGCATTTTTTAGAAATTGATTATTTTTCTTTAGATGAAAAACACAGCTTAAGTAAAAATTTTATAAAATTAGAAATGAAAAATGAGGAATCACCAAATATGTATTCAGTATTAGAAAAAACTATATTATTGAAATCTGTCAATCTATTTAAAAATATACCAGGGAGTACACTATCAAAAATAGCGCAGCTTGCTTCTGAAGTTCAATTTGATGCAAATTATGGAATCTTTGATGAAGGTGACCATGGTGATTCATTATATGTTATTATTTCAGGTAAAGTCAGTATTACAAATAATAATCAATCGATTGCAATACTTGAAACAGGAGAGTGTATAGGAGAAATGTCACTGCTTGATCAGCAACCACGTTCAGCAGGAGCATTCGCGACTGAAGATTCGATATTGTTAAAAATTGATCAAGAGAGTTTTTATGAACTTATGGCAAGCAATCCAGAAATCATGAAAGAAATAGTAAAAATTCTAACCAAGAGAGTTAGGGACATTAATAAAAAATTTACTGAGAATCATCAAGAAGGTATTTAACAACATCTGGGTCGGCTAGAGTTGAAGTGTCACCCAAATCCTCAATATCCCCTTCTGCTATCTTCCTTAATATTCTCCTCATAATCTTTCCTGATCTAGTTTTAGGAAGAGCAGGAGTATATTGTATTTTATCAGGTTTAGCATGAGGACCTATCTCTTTTAACACAGAGCTTAATATATTATCACGGATTTTATTCGAGACATCTTCTCCAGTCATTAACGTCACAAATGCATATATACCTTGACCTTTAATTTCATGAGCATATCCAACAACTGCTGCTTCTGCAACACCCTTAGCCTTACCTATTGCACCTTCGACTTCTGCGGTCCCAATTCTATGCCCTGAAACATTTAATACATCATCCACTCTGCCTGTTATCCAATAGTAACCATCTTCATCTCTTTTGGCTCCATCACCAGTAAAATAATAACCAGGAAATTTAGAAAAATAGACATCAACAAATCTCTCATGATCACCATAGATGGTACGCATTTGCCCTGGCCAACTTGATTTTATAGCAAGTAAACCTGAAACATTATCACCGTGAACTTCATCACCATTTTCTGTTAATAAAACGGGCTCAATACCAAAGAATGGAAATGTTGCAGCACCAGGCTTCGTAGATATAACACCCGGAAGAGGCGTTATTAAAATTCCCCCTGTTTCAGTTTGCCACCATGTGTCAACAATTGGGCATTTTCTTTTACCAACAATCTGATCGTACCATTTCCACTCAGGCTCTTTAATTGGCTCACCAACGGTTCCCAAGATTTTTAATGAATTAAGATCTCTATTTTGAACCCAATCATCACCTTCTTTCATGAGAGCACGTAGTGCTGTAGGTGCAGTATAGAATTGATTAACCCTATGTTTGTCGATAACATCCCAAAACCTACCAAAATCAGGATAATTTGGTACACCTTCAAACATAAGAGTTGTTGCTCTATTCGATAGTGGACCATACACTATGTATGAGTGACCAGTAATCCAACCTAAATCTGCAGTACACCAGTAAATATCGCCTGGATTATAATCAAAAACATATTCATGTGTAATCGATACATAAGTTAGATAACCTCCAGTAGTATGTAAAACTCCCTTTGGTTTGCCAGTAGAACCAGAGGTATACAATATAAAGAGTGGATCCTCTGCATCCATTACTTCAGGTTTACAAATTGAACTGACACCTGATATTGCCTCATGCCACCACAAATCTCTTTTTGAATCCATTGTTACTGGCTCTCCTGTTCTTTTTACTACAATAATATTTTTTATTGTTGGAGTTTCTTTTACAGCAACTTCAGCATTCATCTTCATTGGTATATTTTGTTTTAAACCACGTACACCTGTATCTTGAGTAATTAATAATTTGCAATCTGAGTCATTTATTCGGTCTCTCAAAGAATCACTGGAAAAAGCACCAAAAACAACAGAGTGCACGGCACCAATACGTGCACATGCTAAAACTGTAATCGCAAGCTCAGGTATCATTTGCATGTAAACACAAACCCTGTCACCTTTTCCGACACCAAGATCTTTCAAGGCATTTGCAAATTGGGAGACTTCTTTTAATAATTCTTTGTAAGAATATTTTTTTGACTGGTTAGGATCATTACCCTCCCAGATTATTGCAATATCATCTCCGTAACCATTTTCTATATGTCTATCAATACAATTATAACATGCATTTAATTTTCCACCAACAAACCACTCAATGTTACCATTTTTAAAATCAAATTCCCTCACGGTATCCCAAGATTCATACCACGATATTCTTTTTGCTTTTTCTTCCCAAAATTTGACTGGGTCTTTGATCGACAAATCATAAACTTCTTTATAACTGTCAAATGAAGAGATACGAGAACTTTTAAACAAATCTAATTTCGGAGAGTGACTATCTTTCATAATAAGAATCTATAGCTTCTTATTATGATTAATTTTCTCATATTTACCATCATCTAATCTTTTAACAGACACAAACGTAAATTTTGCTGTACAAGCTAATTGCTTTTCAACCTCTCTGGTTTCTTTATATGCGTCTATTTGTATAACTATTGATGTATTACCCGCAGAAATTATTTTCGCTTCAAAATTAACCCAATCGCCTACATGAACGGGTTTCTTGAATTCAATTGCATCAATAGCTCTTGTTAATGCAGCATCAGCCTTCGTCCCTTTTAAGAAACGATGCACTGCTTTTGAGGCAGAAATATCCATCCACGAGACCATTTGCCCTCCAAATAGTGTACCTAAAACATTTGCATCCTGAGGCATCACAAGTTGAGAATATTTTATTATAAATGGATTCATAATTAATTTAGAATTTAGATTAAATATTAATATTAAATATCATTGATATATGATTTAATTGAAAATGCCCCGTTGAAAAACCCTCGGAAAAAACTTTTTTCCCTGAAGAGCACGCCACATCAACGGGGCAGATTCTAAATAAAAGTTAAACTACAAAATCTTTTCAAATCAATATATTTAAAAAATTAATTTTCTCCAAATTCTTTCGCAATTTTTTCTCCTGCTTCAAAATCTACCCTAATTAGTAGAAGACCACCCAATACGAAGAGTACAACAATAGATAAAATTCCAGTCCTAGCATTTCCAGTAAACAATGTTATCCAGCCAACTAATATTGGTCCTAAAACAGCGGCAAATTTTCCAAGCATATTATAGAACCCAAAGAATTCTGCCTCTTTATTTTTTGGCACCAATCTAGTAAATAGACTTCTACTTAACGATTGTATACCTCCTTGAAACAAGCCAATCAATGCCGCAAGTAAATAAAAATGGGTAATGTCTGTCATCATATATCCCAATAGTGTAATTAGTCCATATCCGACTATAGCAACTAAAACTGCATTTTTAACACCAATTTTCCCACCAAACCAGTTATAAAGAAGAGATGCAGGAAATCCAATAAATTGAACCATTAGTATAGCAATTATAATATCCCCAGCTTCAAAACCTAATGATGAGGCAATTTTACCAGCCATACGTACAATAGTTGCAACACCATCTTCATATAGCCAAAAAGCTAAAAGAAAAGTCCCAATAACTTTCATCTCACGGATTTTATTATACGTTTCTTTTAACTGTTTAAAGCCACCTACTATTGCTTTTCCTAACGAAACTTTATCTTTTTTATTTGGTTCAGGTAGAAATAAAAACACTGGTAAAGAAAAGATACCCCACCATATGGCAACTGATAAAAATGATAAACGTATCGCAATTGTAGAATTAGGGATGCCAAACCAATCTGGATGCAAATACATTAAAACATTAACCATAAATAATAAACCACCACCTAGATATCCCAATGAATATCCTAAAGATGATACATAATCAATCTCATCACGATTAGCTACAGAAGGTAAAAGAGAATCATAGAAAATATTTCCAGCCATAAAACCGATGGTTGCAATAACATAGAAAAAAACAGCTAATTCCCACTGACCCTGCTGTACAAACCAAAGAGCACCTGTCATTATGGATCCAAGAAAAGCAAATATTATTAGTAATTTTTTTTTAACAGAACCTCTATCTGCAATTGCACCTAATATTGGAGCAAATAATGCAATTACTATGCTTGAGACTGAATTTGCAATTCCTAATTGATAAGTACTTTGAATAACATCATCTGGATTAGACCAAAATTTTTCAAAAAATAAAGGGAAAAATCCAGCCATAACTGTAGTGGAATATGCAGAATTTGCCCAATCATAAAATGCCCAAGAAATTACTTTTTTTCTATTATATCTCATTACAGTTCTACCACCCCTGATAATACATTGTTA
>TARA_B100001113_G_scaffold127476_2_pt1 | contig 14934 bp, 14 predicted proteins | sample TARA_B100001113 | Tara Oceans TARA_B100001113 (sample SAMEA2622402) | marine metagenome | biome: marine biome (ENVO:00000447); feature: deep chlorophyll maximum layer (ENVO:xxxxxxxx); material: "saline water (ENVO:00002010), including plankton (ENVO:xxxxxxxx)" | depth 50 m | reverse complement strand
GGTGCTTATGAAATTAGATTAACCGTCGAAGACAATAATGGATTTGTATCTTCAGACGATTCGATGGTGTATGTCAATTATAGAGGCGTATGGAGTGATTTTGTATTAGGAAGAGTTGCTAATAATCCTGGGAATGAAGATGCAGCTTGTGTTGATGAAGATTATCCTTGTGAGTTAACTTGGTCATTCCCTTTGAATTATGAAGATCCAAAAGATAAATTACGATATTACCGAGCAAAATTGACCTATCCTCAGAAAGACGATGATCAGCCAATTGGATCTATAGGAGATGATGATAATAAATTGGATATGTACTTGAAAAATGAGACAGATGAACCTGTTACGAATACTACTTCCCTAGGTAATGATAACAGAGACGCTGGAGATTGTAGTGGTGATGACTACTGCGTCTGGTTACAAATTGGCGGTTCTACGGTTCGCTCGTTTGAGCCCGGTACTTGGACAATTGACGTAAAAAATGAAAAAACACATAACACAGATGTTAAACATATGGTTATTGAACTACAATATCGTTAATATGTCTTGATTGTATGTTATACTGCTAAGATGCATAAGATTTTCTTATTAGGGAACGATTCATATACACCCCATTAGTCGGCGAGATTACATTAGAGGTGTATATAATGGGCTCACAATGGGAAGATAAGAAAAAAGATCACTTGAATATCGTGTTTGTAGGACACGTTGACCACGGAAAATCAACTACTGTAGGAAGACTGCTTCTTGACAGCGGTCATATTGAACAGCACGTAATTGATAAAAACGAAAAACTTGCATCGGAGCAAGGTAAAGCTGGATTTGGATTAGCCTATGTTATGGACGGGCTCAAAGAAGAGCGCGAGCGTGGAATTACTATTGATGTAGCTCACAAAGAATTTTACACTCCTAATTATTATTTTACAATTATCGATGCTCCAGGTCACCGTGATTTCGTAAAGAATATGATTACAGGAACAAGCCAAGCAGATGCAGCTGTACTTTGTGTAGCAGCTAATGATGGTGTAAATGCTCAAACAAAAGAACACGCTTTCTTAGCGAGAGTTTTAGGAGTGAAGCAACTCATCGTCAATGTCAATAAAATGGACATTAGTGGTGTTGATTATTCAGAAGATAAATACAAATCTGTAGTGGCCGAAGTTTCTAATCTATTGAAAACAGCAGGTTTCAACCCCGACGATGTCCCAATGATTGCCGGATCTTCATTCCATGGTGAAAATATCTTCAATAAGAGTTCGAACATGCCTTGGTACAATGGACCAACATTATTCGAAGCTATCGATGCAATAAAAATGCCTCCAAAGCCAACTGATAGGCCTCTAAGATTACCTATCCAAGATGTCTACAAGATTAGTGGAATAGGCACAGTTCCAGTTGGAAAAGTAGAAACCGGTGTTCTGAACTCTGGAAAGACAGTTGTTTTCAATCCAAGTCAAAAATCTGCTGAAGTAAAGAGTATTGAGATGCATCACACAATCCATGAAAAAGCCGAGCCTGGTGACAACGTTGGATTCAACGTTAGAGGATTAGCCGCTACTGATATTCGCCGTGGAGATGTAGCGGGATATGCAGACAATGCTCCTGTTTTTGTTCGCCACGATGAAACATTCGTAGGACAAATACAGATTATGGATATTCCTAAAGCAATAGGTGCTGGATACACTCCAGTTTTCCATGCACATACATCCCAAGTAGCTGTTCGTTTCGTAGAACTCTTAGAGAATGCTAAAACTAAAGAAGCAAATCCTGCTTTCCTGAAGTCTGGAGATGCAGCATTGATTCGTTTTATGCCTACTAAACCAATGGCAATCGAAGAAATGTCAAACTTCCCAGAACTAGCGCGTTTCGCTATCAGAGATATGGGTAAAACTGTTGCTGCTGGTGTGTGTATGAAGATTGAGAAGAAGTAATTCTTAATATGGAGTGAACAGCATGCCAGTTGTGACTACCATCAAACTTACTGGCGATAACCATACAGATGTAGATACTGTTTGTCAACAAATTAAGCATATATCAGATGAAACTGGCGTAAAATTAAGGGGCCCAATACCTTTACCTACAAAGAAACTTTTAGTTCCTTGTCGTAAGAGTCCAGATGGAGAGGGAGCAGAAACTTGGGATCACTGGGAAATGAGAGTACATAAGAGACTCTTAGAATTGGTTACTAACTCTTCAAAAGACGAAAAATCTCTCAGGAAAGTATTGAGAATACCCATACCAGATAGTGTTACAATAGAACTTTCTCTTCGTAATCTAGGTTAGAGCTTCTTTTGCTAGACTTCCCATTGGATCCCAAGCAGGTAATACTATAGGATCAGTTTCTAGAGCCTTTAACATTTCAGTTGTTAAGTACTTTTTTGGAGACGCTATTTCAAACATATGCTCATCAAACCAACTATCATTCATAGTGTAGAATCCCTTCTTACCGCTCTGCTCGGCGCCCCACGAATTCTCCACTCTCCACCTTCTTGGTACATCATCAACTAAATCTACACCAGTAAAAAGCATTGCATGGGTCATCATTGTTTGACTATGACGTAATCTATCTGCTTTATTCATTCCGAACTTAACTCCATACAGATTTTCGTATTCAAATAGATTTGCATCCCATAAACCCCTCTCTCTTTCCATTTGTTTGCCAACATCACATCCCATCCATACTGGAATACCATCATTTAGAATATTCTTGGTAATATTTTTCATAGATTCAATATCAATATTAAGATAAATCACTGGTGGCCCTCCTGCAACATTTTGTAAGAAATCTACAGTATAGGTTTGCATTGTTTTATTTCTTGGGTCATGAACAAGACAAACGTAATTTTCCCAGTCAATGTCAACATATTCTTTAGTAAATTCTTGAGGTGTAATTTTTCCCTTACTATGAAATTTATCATCTTTATCTCTCCATTGCCAATCAAAACTTTCCGGAGGTGTACCTAAATGAATACATAATATCTTCCAGATATCACTTATTCTTTTTTCTTTATGCATTCGAGCATCTTCATAACTACCTCCTTCATCAATAATCTTTCTAATCTCGCATGCCGAGCTTCTCAAAATATCTTTCAAGATTGTGTTCATCCACCTTGTAGAACTACTACTATCTGATTCTGGATATGCAGATTTAGGAACTAATCCATGTTTACGAATCAAATTCATTGCCATATTCCATTGCCCACCATCTCCTATTGGGTCACCAAGAAGAAAATCAATGGTACGATCACTTATTTCTCGATCAGAAGTCGTTATTATCGCTTCTAATAAGTGATTTGATCTTTCAAATTTATCCCAAAAATGAATATACGATTGACTAAATTCGAAATCTTTTAGATTCATTTTTTTCATAGCACCGACTCTGAATAGATTTAATGCGGCAAAAAGCCAACATCTGCCACTTCTTTTTTGATTTGTTACAGCCCAATCATCTAATTTTATACTAAATGTGGGAATTAATTCATTTACTATTTCTCTATTCAAAGTCAGTTTTGGGAGAGGGACATTTGTTACTGCATTTTGTGCAATTTTTGCCATTTTATCTTTCTCAAAATTTTCCCTATATTTTTTTATTTGTTTTTCAGTTATCTCACTCATAATCAATCACTCCTTCTCTTTAAAATTTAATTCTACACGGGTGCTGGCTCTGCCAACCCTGCTGCAATTAACGTATCTGCAATTAATGTGGAGCAGGACTCAATATCTCCCGCATTTAGTAATAATTCAGTTCCATCTTCAGAAATTATAGGATCATTCAAATCTTTAATTATTCTTATTCTTCTTAATTCGGGTACACTTGGATTATTTATTTCTGATACAACATTCTTGGGCGGTATATGACTAATTTGATAAGGGAACTTTTCAATTTCTCTAATCCTATCCTCATCGTCGTATTCAGGCTCTTCCCATTCTTTATTTAATTCTAAATTCTTATTTGGGATTTCTTCATCAGCATACACAACTTCTTCTTTATCGTTAAATTCTTTTAAATTAATGTGATTATTTGATTCCCTTACTCCTTCAATAACACTATCTGGCCCATGTAATAACCCATCCCATTGCACGTCCATTTTGTATTTTTCAGTAAACTTAATCATTCCATTGTAAAATTTTCTTTCTGCAGGATCATGCCTCTTCCAGTCTATTTTATACAGAGAACCTGAGGTACCAAGAGATATTTTTTGAGTTTTAATCAAATTAGATAATATTGCATGTTGGGCAAAAGCATTCAATCTTAACCTAGTAGTGTCATTAATACATGTGCGTAGAGTATTTAATCTTCTAGACTGTAATTGTGACTTGGTGGTCTGACCGCCTTCCTTTCGAATTGTTTCTGCACATTCTGTGTCTAAATGATATAGTAATTGCCTAACAGCAGACCAAAAATTTTCTCTTGGTAAATCAACAGGAATTGTTTGCATTTTTTGTTTTCTGGAGATTTCAAAGACTGCCTTTTCAATCTCCATTAGTTCATAATTACTCAATCTTGGAATGTCTTCGCTGCCTAGCACGTGAGTAACCTGTAACAGGTGGGCAACAGGCGATAAATGAACAATCCCCTTCATACATCTATTTCTACGCTTTATGCGTGAATATCAAGAAGTAGTATTGCACCCCACAAAGTGCAGATGTACCCGAGTGGTCAAAGGGGACGGGCTCAAGATCCGTTGCGTAGTGCTTCGCAGGTTCAAATCCTGCCATCTGCACCATATCACTCTAAAATCTGAATTAACTTTTCTATAAACTCTATTGTTCCTTTTTTACCATTATTTTTTGTATTATAATCTGCAGCATCAACAACTTCTTGAAATCTATTATCAATTGCAACAGACCAACCTACAGTATCAAACATAGGTATATCGTTTGGACCATCGCCACATGCAATTACATTTTCAGGATTAATTCCTCGTTGTTCCAGGGCTAATCTTAATCCAACAGATTTATCTATGGATGAAGAAATAATATGGATGGCAAAACCAGTTTTTACTACGAGTAAGTCAGACCATTTACTACCAATTAATAATCTGCACATTTCATCATAATTCTCATCAGGGCCCAGACACCATTCTGTTTCTCTCCATCGATTAGATTCTATTCCTTTTTCATCGAATCCTTCGATTTTAGTAGCAAGCCATTTTGCTGCGTCTCTAGCTCTAGATCCATCTGCTAAAACTTTAATTTCATGTCCTTCCATACTGTCCCATACAATACCTCCATTTTCAGCCACAATAAATCCAGATAAAGCCAGAGATTGCATTATTGGAGTAATATTAGGTAAGGTTCTACCTGATGCCAAGGAAACTAACATTCCCAACTCTTCTAATCTACGTATTAAAGGAATCATTTTAGGGTCAAAACCCTCAAAATCCATTAGTGTACCATCTATATCGAAAACTACCATTTCCCAACTTCTATCTCTGGGGAATTCTTCCATAACACTCCGAAGAAGTAATCTATCAAGATACCACCGCTAAAAATCTTCTATTCATCACCTTCAAAGACATCATGCTTTTCCCGTGACTATGGAGAAGGAGGGCGAGGATTTTTTAATTTTAGATGATGATGAATATCCATCTATAGAATTTCTAGATTCTTCAAAAAAACCGAAATTCAATATTAGAGATGATATCCTAGATAAACTTTCTAAGATTAAAAAAAATACAAATTCAAATAAAGAAAGAATTCCAACCGCTATTGATTTAGAAGATTCTTCATTGTTGGCATTAGATGGCGTCTATGAGTTTGATTGGAATATTCGTGGGATGGATTGCCCAGATTGCGCTATGAAAGCATCTAAAGCAATTCGAAGATTATCAGGTATCGAAGATTGCAGTGTTTCAGCAACTGAAGGACGAGTCAATATATCCCTTGATGTAGCCAGAGGTAAAACTTCCAAAGTCTCTTCTCTTCTAGATAAATTAGGGCACTCTGCAGATGTTGATTGGTTTTCTGTATCAGGTCAAAAGGTTTCAGATATAGAATCTAGGACAGGATTAAGTAGAAATAAGTTAATTTCTTCTATCTCTAATATAATTGGTATACTTTCAGTCAGAGTCAAATCTGATAGGCTAGAACTACAACTCCTAGAAACCTTAGATACAACAATTATCTTGAATAGGAAGAAGAAATTAAGTATCTTCTTCGGTAAGAATTATTTTTTGGTTAAGAATAGTAATTCTTACTTGAACAAAGAACATCTTCAATTAATTGGTGCAATTTTGACTATACCATTTCTTCTGTTAATTGTATTACTGAATAAAATACCTGCAGTACCAAATTTAATCATAGTTATGATCTCACTTATCGGAATTTCTTTTTCATCTTATTATATGTTTCAAGAGGCAATTGCAAGTATTCAAAACAGAATCCTCGGTTTTCAAGTATTAACATCCCTTGCTGTAATCGGTGCATTCTTCTTAGGAGAATATCCTGAAGCCCTGATGGTTTCCGGATTGGTTGGGTTATCGGCACATCTTGAAAATAGAGCTTTAATACGAGCTAGAGAGTCAATGCAAGGGGGTTTTGATAGAATACCGAAGTATGCTAGAATTAATACCAATACTCCTCAATCCAAGTTTAAAATGATGAATATTCCAAATAATATTTCATTATCTGTAAACCAAGGGCATGGTAATGGTTTAATGCCCATCGAAGCAGTAAATGTTGGAGATAATGTAGAAATTAGATCTGGTGAAATAATACCTATTGATGGAACAATTATAGAAGGAAATGGAGAAATTGACAAAACACCTCTCACAGGAGAACCGATACCTGTAGCCGTTAAAAAAGGTGATTTCGTTGAAGCAGGATTGGTCTTAAAACGTGGCCCTATTCTTGTGAAATGCCAATCTGTAGGAAATGAAACTAGACTTTCAGAATTAATGGAACTAGTAAGGAAGTATCGAGATATGCCTACTAAAAGACATACAGTAATTGAGAAATTTACTTCTATATGGGTTCCTTTTGTTTTAATAATTGCACCAGTCATAGGAGTGGTTACTGGTAATTTATTTAATACCTTGATATTATGGGTTGTTTCTTGCCCTTGCTCATTATTGCTTGCATCACCAGTTCCACATGCTACAGCACTTTCTGTAGCATCTAAATCAGGATTAGTTGCCAGAGGAGGAGATGTATTGGAGATTGCTGCTGAAATAGACCTTGTATTGTTTGATAAAACTGGAACACTAACTACAGGAGAGTCTACTTTGAAAGAGATATATACAATTAGAAGTTTTAATGATGAAGAGGCAATAAGTTTAGCATCTGGATTAGAAAATAAATCTAATCATCCATATGCTATTAGTATCTTAAAGGAACTCAAGGATAGAAATTTAATTGCATCAGAAGTATCAGACATAAAGGATGGTATGGCAGGAATAATGGGAAAAAGTGATTCTAGATCCGTGATAATAGGGAGATTAGACTGGTTAGTAGATTCTGGTATTGAGATACCTAAATCAATTAAAAATAAAGTTGATAAGATGAGAGAAAAAGGTTATGGGATAAGTATTTTGGCAGTAGAAAAAAAAGCAGTTGCTGCATTTTCCTTTTCTCATGATCATGCAAGAGAAGGAGTTAAAGATTTAATACGAGATTTGCAAGAGCGCGATATTGAGATAGAAATATTAAGTGGCGACGAGCAAAAAAGTGTCGAATCTTTTGCACAAAAATTAGGATTGAATCCGGAGATATGCAGAGGAGGCATAGATCCTGAAGGAAAAGCAACCTTGGTTTCGGAGAAAATTCGTAAAAATAGTACATTAATGGCTGGTGACGGCTTTAATGATGCAGGTGCATTAGCCGTAGCAAATCTAGGAATCGCCATAGGTAGTGGTGAACAGGTAAATTTAGATGCAGCCGATGTTCTTATTCCTGGTAAAAATCCTTATTCAATAATTAAATTAATTGATTTAGCAAAAACAACTAAAAAAATAGTTTTACTAAATATCACAATTTCTGTTTTCATAACAGCGCTTTTAGTCTCAACAGTTTTATTGGGTTATCAAATAAATTTAGCCGCAGGGATAGCCCTACATGAGGCAAGTGTATTTTTAGTTATTTTAAATGGAATGTGGATTTCAGGAGATGGCATTTCGAGATTATCAACCCTAATTTCTTTATTCAAAGACTTGAAAAATGATATTCTCGAATCATTCACTATTTTGTTTCAAAGTTTTTTTAGCGAACCCCCTTCTAGCAATAACCTATCCGAGGCCTCGTGATGTCTGATATTTCTTATGTAGAGTCAAAACATGCGCCCCCTCTAGCTGAATGTCCTAATTGTAATCATATGCTTCCCCAAGGACTTGGTGAAGTTACTTGTGAAATCTGTTCAGCTGTTTGTAGGATAACACATCAGCCCACAACGGACTCCTTAATTTCCGAATCAATACCCTGTCCAAGTTGTAATACTGTTTTAGTTGCAGGAACTGCCGAAAGGCCAGTTAATATGACATGTAGCGCCTGTTCTTCCAGTTTTATGTTAACTCAGAAAATAATCAAGGTAGAAATAGAATGTCCTAGTTGTGAAAGACAACTCAGAATCAGGCCAAGACCTGGTACAAGAGAACTAGATTGTCCAGCATGTGAAACTTCATTCAATGTGACTTTCTAAAATTTCTAAAACGATATAATGTAGGAAAAACACCATTATTGAGTCTATTTCATCCTGCGTACTCAAATATTACAAAAGTTTCGTAGATGCGGGGATGGATATTCGTGAGTGAGAGCAAGCCATCAAAAAAAGTCGATAAAGAGGCTTTAGATGAACTCGCAGCACTAAGAGCACAACATACCCTCTCCTCATCTTCATCTAAAGAATCACTTGCTAGAACTAGAGATAGATTAGATGAAGAATCTAGACTAAGATCTGGAATAAGAAGAGAAAGAAGAATGCGAATTTCAGAGATGTCAGAAAGACTATCTGGTATGCACGGAGCAATGCGAAAGGCCAATGAAATATTTTTTGAAGATCAGATACAGCAAATTGAAACAGATTTAAGAGCTGAATTAGAAGATGAGCTAGAAAGATTAGAATCTGAGGCTTTGGAGAGGGAAGAACGATTACTTCGAGAAGAAATGTTACATCGCTTAAGAAGAGAAGAAAATAGATTAAGAGAACAATTAGATCTTGAGAGGGATAGAAGAATTGAGGCACACTCGTCTAAACTGAGAACTAGGCTGAAGGAAGAAATGGAAGTAGAATTTGCAAGAAGAAAGGCATTCTTGGGCGAAAGATTAGAACTTGAAGCAACTCAAAATATCGAACGTATGGAAAGACGTGTTGAAATGGATCTAAGAGAGTCTATGGAATCTCAGGTACATAGAATGGTGGAATCATATAGATTAGATAAAGAAATTCAGATGAGAGAGGAACTTTCCAAAGTACGTCGAGCACGAGAATCAGAATTAGAAAAACAAATTAATAATGAACAAAAATCACTAGAAAAAGAAATGATTTCAGATGTTGATATCAGAATAAAAGAATTAGAAGAGGAATCAGAACGGGCAGCTCTAGCTGAATTAGATCGTAGATTTCGTTCCGAGAGAGAAACTATGAACATCGCTTTAGCCTTACGCAAACAAGAGTTAGCATTGGAAAAAGAAGTAGAGATGGAACAAAGAGTATCATTATTCGTTAAAGAAAGAGAACTAGAATTAATGGCCAAATTAGAAGAACAATTATCAAAACGCAGTAAAATATCTGAAAAAGAAATAAATGAATTAATCAAATCATTAGAATCTGAAATTAAAGTTAAATTAGAATCTATACTAATAGATACGCGTCAGAGTATGTTAGAAACTCATTCTTCAGAAGATTAACTACCAATTATCTTCTTGATTCTATCATCTACTTCTTTAGCTAATGACCAATATGACTTACTACCTTGATTAGAATTGATTGGTTTTTGAGTTATAACAATCGGAGCTCCTTCAAGTGGAGACTCTGCTATAGATATTGAACGCTGAATTTGTGTTTTGAACACCCTGTCTCCAAAATGCTTGCGTGCCTGCTCGGCAACAGTTTCACATAATTTACTTCGTGTTTGAACCATTGTAAGTAAAATTCCAAATAATTTGAGATTAGGATTGACTGCTTTTTGTACGTCTCTGATGGAATTCATTAATTGACTCATACCTTCTAATGCATAAAACTCTGCTTGAATTGGAATTAAAACCCATTCTGATGCTGATAATGCATTTATAGTTAATAATCCAAGAGAGGCCGGAGTATCAATTATAATTAGATCGAAATCATTTTTAATTTTATTTATTGCAATCTTTAATCTATTCTCTCTCCCTATCCTAGTCGCCAAATCTATTTCTATACCTGATAAATCTAAATCAGCAGGAAGTATCCACATATTATTTACTTCAATATTTTTTGGGGGTCCTCTAATTTTGTCTGGATTGTGACTTTTCCAAGCAATTTTCATAGCTCTTGTAATTTTCGTAGGCCCAATTAGATAGTCTGTGAATTCTATGCCTAATCCATCTATCTCTCCCTCAAATAATTCATTCATAGTTAGTTGAATATTTTTTTTATTCAGACCAAATGTAGTTACTACATTACCCTTAGGGTCCAAATCTATCAATAAGACCTTTCTTGGTTCTATCCCTAAACTATTACTTCCGTTTGCTAAAGATACAGCAAGATTAACTGCAGTTGTTGTCTTAGCACAACCACCTTTATGATTCACACAAGAAATGATAACAGGCACAACCACCCTACTAGGAGTCGGTTAATTGTATTGTCTAATCACTGTATTACAGGCACAACTACTTCACCTAGTATTTTTCTCATCACGTGTTGTCCAGTAACGCCTCTAATTTTCGACTCAGGCTTAAGTACAATTCTATGGCTTACAACTTGAAGTGCGATATTCTTTATATCATCTGGAATAACATAATCTCGTCCATCAATTGCTGCTGAGGCCCTACAAGTCTTGAACAGGGATTGACTAGCGCGAGGCGATGCTCCAGTAATTATTCTGTGATCTTCCCTAGTTCTCCATACTAATTCAACAATATACGACATTATAGCAGGATCTACATGCACAGTTTCTAGTGCTTTTTGCATAGCTACAACTTTATTTGGCGAAGTAATCTTTTCTGTTTCATGGTCATCTTTACCACGCAATTTTCTTCTCTGTAGTATTGCCTTTTCTTCTTGACGATTAGGATAGCCCATACTCATTTTCATCAGGAAACGATCCATTTGTGCCTCTGGCAACGGATATGTCCCCTCTTGCTCAATTGGGTTTTGAGTAGCCATAGTGACGAAAGGAGCAGGTAATTTGTGGGTGATACCTTCAATTGTAACTTGTTTTTCTTCCATTGCCTCTAAGAGTGCGGCTTGTGTTTTAGGTGGTGCACGATTTATTTCATCAGCTAGAAGAATATTTGTAAAAAGAGGACCAGGTCTTAGCTTAAATTCTCCAGCTTGTTGGTCATACATGTAAGTTCCCATAATATCCGCAGGTAATAAATCAGGAGTAAATTGAACTCTTTTGAATTTACACCCTAAAGCTGTAGCAAAAGTATTTGCCATCAAAGTCTTTGCTGTACCGGGAACATCTTCTATCAATATGTTTCCATTTGAAAGGATACCAACGGCTATTCTACGTAAATTCTCTTGTTTACCGATAATAACTTTAGAAACTTCATTCATCAACGAATTAGATATCTGTGAAACTGTATTTATCAGTTCTCTAGATTTAGGATTAGTACCACTCCCCATAGTCATTGCCACATCACCAATATTGTATCCCCACTTTATTCACTACTTGAGTCTTCGGTGTTTATGAACTCCTGATTCATCATGTTTCATCTTCCCCAAAAATGATTGTCTTTACGATGAATAATCATTAATTCATCTAAAATCTCTTTCTCAGTTGCTGTTAAATCCATTTTTGTTAATTTTCTTGCATGAGATTCTGGCACATCAACTAATAATTCATCTCCTTCTTCTATTTGCCTTCCTATGGTTACGCCTTCTATTGAAACTGCAACTTCCGATCCTTGATCAGACTCTTTCATACTTTCTTGACCGGATCTTATTGATTTTATTCTTCCAATCCTTTTACCATCTTTCAATAATTTTTGTCCTATGTGTATTTTTCCACCAAGAACTCTAACTCCAACAACTGCCGGTTTAGAGGCTCTAAATGTATGATCAGGCAGTAATCTTATTCTTCCAGGATAGACTACATCTTCCCTACTTTCCTCTTCTATCTCTTTATTCCTAATATCTACCCATTCTTCATATTCTTCTAAAATTCTGTATATTATATCTGAATTGATAAATTTAATATTCTTTTCTGATTCTTCTATTTCATTCTGTGCATCAATAAGAATATCTGTACTAAATGCCATTATTATTCTATGTAAGGGATTTTGAGCATTTTCCACACTTCGAACATCTTTTCTACTAACCTTTCCTATACTTGCAGTACGGATAGGAACTCCAATATTTTGCAATTCCTTTGCTAAAGCTTCTAACCCCCCAACTGTATCAGATTTTATACAGACGCCATCATCGCTCAATTCAATAGATAATTCTGATTCTTTGTCAGCATTTTCAATTGCAACCTTTCTTTCCTCTTCACTACTAACAACCCTCAATGTTGTTCCTGCTAGTATCCCTTCTAAGTTGACTGCACTAATTTTTACTCCCGATGCGGCATTAACGACATTTGTATCGTCCCATCTATTCCCAGCATCTCGCATCTCACTCATCCCTCTAGGGCTGAACATTCCTTTCACTCGTGTTGATATTCCTCCATCGTTTGTAACCAATACTATTTCATCTCCTTTTTTTATTGATCCACGATGTAAAATAACATCCAATGTTTTCCCTAGACCTCTTTCTTCTTTAACTTCCAAGACAGTACCTTCACCTAATCCCTTAATATCTGTCAATTTATCAGATAAATAACGCTCTGCCAATCCTATTACTACAGCTAATAAATCTTGAACTCCCTCTCCTTCTTTAGCTGAGATAGGCACCAGAGCAATTTCTTTTGTAAAATCTTTAATTCTATCATATCTTTCTGCGTTAAAACCGTGTTCTGCCAATTGTCCTATTAACTTCCAATATTTCTCATCAAAAATTCCTATGGCCTCTTTTGTCTGATTTCTTATAGAAAATGCCATGGCTCTATTTCTTTCGGTATTCCAGCCATGAATCCTGTCAACCTTATTTGCCGCTAATACAAAAGGAGTCTTGGATTCTTTTAGAATACGCAAGGATTCTATTGTTTGTGGTTTACAGCCTTCTGAAATATCAACTATTAGTATCGCTATGTCAGCTAAAGCCCCTCCTCGAGAACGTAAAGTAGAGAATGATTGATGTCCAGGTGTATCTATGAATAACAATCCTGGAGAATCAAATGTTTTTCCTCCTAGTAATGAGCCACATAAATCATTGAGTATTTTTGCTGGAACTTCAGTAGCACCTATGTGTTGCGTTATTCCGCCTGCTTCTCTATCCATGACCGAAGATCTTGATTCATTACCCAATGATCTGACATGATCCAACAATGAAGTTTTACCATGGTCAACATGGCCCAATATTGCGATGATTGGTTGTCTAGTCTTTTCCACTCAATCACCACCATAATTCCCACTCATGGAAGATTTATTCGTATATTTGAGACTCAGCGTCTCTTTGCCACTCTGCAACACCATCTGGAAACCATAAATGTAATTCAAATTTAGCGGTTTCTTCACCATCTGAACCATGAATTATATTATGCCCAATGTCCATAGCAAAATCACCACGTATTGTTCCTGGTGCTGCTTCTCTTCCATTCGTTGGGCCAATAAGATTCCTTGCTACTTTAATTGCTTCAACACCTGTCCATGCCATAGCAATAACAGGACCAGATGTGATAAAGTCAATTAATCCAGAATAGAATGGACGGTCTTTGTGTACTGCATAATGGGCTTCTGCAATTTCATTAGAAGGAATGAGCTGTCTCAAACCCACCAACCTTAATCCCTTTCTCTCAAAACGAGTGATTATTTCTCCAACCAAACCTCTCTGAACTCCATCAGGTTTTATCATAATATAAGTTGTCTGCATGCTTTCCATATTCTGCCCGACAAACCTCCCCTATTTCAACGCAAAGCACAACTCGACCTTCTAACGCTCATAGAGCCGAATTATTGATTTATCATTACTATCTCGTAATGTCATGAGAAGTATGGCTATTCTACTTGCTACTGTAATGATGACATCTGGATGCCTATCGAGTGTCGAAGATACTATTAGCCCTGAAAGGGAGCTTTTTGATGATACAATATTCATTGATGAAGATGAACATATGAAATTAACTTGGACAATTGATAGTGTCAGAACAATTCGTATTAATTTAGAACTATTAGAAGGTCCTAATATTGATTTGTATACAATGAGTGAAGCTAATTATGAATCATACAAAGAATGTGAAGCGTTCAATTATATAGTATCACTCAGTGATCCAGATACTTCAAGTGTGGAAATTGAGGTCAATACAGATATTGGAACTTACGTAACTGTAATTGATAACACTGATTGCGGTGAAGCACAACCTCCAGATCAAGGAGGAATAATCACGCAGGATGAAAATGATAGAGCAAGGGTCCAATATAGAATTACTGCTCAATAAAGTGATTCTATTTTATTCCGCCTTTTTCATAGCGTTGTGTCCATTTCATTCTTCTGGGATTACGCTTTAGTTTAAGTGAATTTTTCCTTGCTTTACTATCTTTAAACCACATCACTGTACCGTCTCTTCTGACAAACATCATTCCAGTGCCGGGTTCTATTTCCTCATGACTAAAACTACAAATCCTTCTTTCTGGCATTAAAACACCTACCTAGTCCCTAATCGACGAGCTTCCCTACCAGTATCTCTAAGCATTAATATATCC
>TARA_B100001113_G_scaffold136600_1_pt1 | contig 14986 bp, 16 predicted proteins | sample TARA_B100001113 | Tara Oceans TARA_B100001113 (sample SAMEA2622402) | marine metagenome | biome: marine biome (ENVO:00000447); feature: deep chlorophyll maximum layer (ENVO:xxxxxxxx); material: "saline water (ENVO:00002010), including plankton (ENVO:xxxxxxxx)" | depth 50 m | reverse complement strand
CAGTACCTCCACCGGCCATATACAATCCACCCCAGCACGGGTCAAAAGGGTGTCTTACCTTCTGAGAGGTTTTGGTAAACCAAGACGTTCGCGTACAAGTCGAATTTTTCCAGATGAAGATAAGGAAGCAAGGCTCCTATTCAATTCAGAGTCAAAGTATTCTCGAATGCTCCCGTATTCAAGAAGAAGAACGCAAACAATTGCAATTCCAAGCTCACCGGACAAACCGTAAGTCTTGCACACTGAAACAGCAACATCTGTTTCCCCATCATGAAAATCATAGATTTTGATGTTGTACGGTGACAATGGCGAGCTTTTGAGAAATAGTTTGAGATCATCCCTCGTTGTAATTGTTGCAGGGATAGCAATCCCAATCCATCGCCGTTTGGGTCTCTTCGCTTTGGAAACCTTGGCGCCCATGGACCGCCATGCCACCTCCCTCTCATGTAATTATATCCATCAACTATCAAACAGCCTTTAGAACCAAGGAGTCAACAGATGTTCATGGAGGAGAACAAACCATTGACGAAATTCTCCTTGTTGAAAAGTCTCCTCTCAGCATCGACATTTCCCCATTTAATGATGCTAGCAGTGGTATCTATGGTTTTTTTCATCGTCGCCAGAATTGATGCTGAGGCATGGTCCTCAAATGGATTCATTGGTTTCAGCCTTGCATATGTGACCTTGGCTCCACTTTCGAAAAGCGAACCAATCGCTACTGTGCTGCGTTACAGTAAGACACCAGATTCTTCGTTTTCTCAGTCCATAGCTGCACGATTGAAGATTCTTTTACTCCCTCTTGTATTGGGATTAGCCCTAATGTTCACCATCCATCTCATCTTTGGAGAGAATGGTATCCTTCAACAGATTGGTGGTTTCCTGCCTGCGCTTCTTGGAGGATTGTTCATTCTCTGGGCGATTGCCCAAGGACGATTCTTTGGCCTTGCCACAATGAATGCAATCAAAGTGCCTCACGAAGGAGAAAGCAGTATGGATGGGTATTCTCCAATTCCTTCCCTCATCATGACTTCAACTCTTGTCGTAGTGATGACCTTTGCTGTTGCTGAAGGATTACGATTTTTCCTCAACAGTGGACAATTTAGCCTCTGGCCATATCTTATATCCTTCGCAGTGTATGGTTTGTGCATCTATGTTTCATGGGAACAACGAAGGAATGCCTCGATGCATTCTGCGACTCATACGGTCGCAAGAAAGTGGTTTTGGGCAACTCAATTGTTCATTACCTGGCATGTTTTGAGTATTTTCCGAAGCGTGGATTCTGCATCGAACGATACTCTAATCTTCGTTGAAGAATTGTTCCTCATGATCATTACAGTATTTCTTGCAATATGGGCATTAACGAGTAAAGGGGAAGGGACACAGTCAACACTCTTCACGAGAGAAAACGCACTCTTTTGGGGTGTAGCATTTGGTTACGCTTACGCAGGCAGTGTCGCTATGATTACATCCGTTATGGACGATGTTCGGACCGTTTTGATCGGGGGTCACATTTTGGTCGTGGCCACGGTTATGTGGTCACAACGAACAATGCTCGAAGCGAAAACAATTCGAATCAACAATGATAGAGGAATCGTCGAATCTCTTGAAGAACTCGAAATACACGACAAGGGAGAAGAACCTCAATCGGAGAGTAAGACCGTCTCTAATCCACCGGGAGACTCAGAGCCTAAAGAATCGTCAAATATAGAAACAGAGGAGAGCATCGGAGACCCTGTTGACTGGAACCAAACACCAGAAACTCTGGGTGACAGTTTGGATTGGGAAGATGAAATTGAACTCTTGGACTAATCTTCGCCAATACCCGAAAGAAGCATCACAATTCGAATGGTCCCTTCCAAGTCTGGAGAAACACGAGCACCCAATATGACTTGAGCATCAGGATCGACTGCGGAGGTTAACGCTGTAGCGATTTCATCGACTTGGCCTATGGTCATACCCAATCCTCCTTCGATTTGCAACAAACATCCTTTTGCTCCTGCAACGTTCATGGGTGCAAGAGGCGCCTTAATGGTTGCATTGTAAAGATCTGAAAGTTGGTCATGATTGCCAGTTCCTACCAACATTGTTGAACCGCCATCGTGTTGTACAATCGCTCGTAAATCCATCAAATCGAGATTGATTAAGCCCATGGATAGGAGAGTTCGGACCAATCCATCGATGAGATCTTCAACCCATTCCGAACCCATACTCCATTCTTTACCACGGTCGCGTGCTTGTCGAGCAAGGCGCTCCAAAGAAAGTTGAACACAAACATCGGAATGATGTTCAAGACGCTGGATTTCTGCTTCTGCAATTCTTTTCCTTGTTGGTTGATTATCGAACGGAAGGGCTGCGATTGACAGTACCGTCGCACCGTGAAGTTTTGCTTGTCGGGCAAATTCATGAGATGCTCCAGTTCCGGTTCCCCCACCAAGTCCAGCGACGATAATAACCAATTCAGCTTGCTCTAAAAATGGACGAGTTCGAGTTGCAAGACCTCTCATACGCTGCTCTGCAAGAGGCGGTAGCGCGGCGCATCCCAATGCATCGAGTGTGTGGCCAAGACGGATGATGTGAGCACCATCGACATCGGGAAATCGATCGTCCGCATCAAGCATGAGCAGTGATGCTCCCGCACCGCGCTGATGTGCACGTGAGGCCCATACGCATCCAAGTCCACCAACCCCTACGACTAGGATTTGGGAGGACTCCATGTTATTCCCTTGGGCATGACGCCCATGAACTTACCTTATTTCTCAACAAATCGCATGTATCGGCGACGAGCGTCACGAGCCCAAGCATTGTCTGGCTCGAGGTGAAGAACCCGGTCGTAGTATGAAACTGCAGTTTCGAATTCTGAAAGATGACGCCCGTAGAGATGGCCCAGATTTGACAGAACAGGTATGCATTCTTCATCTTCCTCCAACATACTGAGCAACAAACGTTCCGCTGCACCTAGGTCGTTTTTGAGCATCAAATCTTCGGCCTCATCGAGTTGTTCGAGTTGGGTTGAAGAAAGGTCGTAAATATTGTCAAACGGTGTCTCTGCCATGCACCACCGAGACGGTCAAATCACAAGAAATCTTGCACTGTTAGTTTTTGCACAGAAAACGGCACACTGCAAGACATTAATCTTGTGAATCACTAACAATGTTTAAGGTGTCCTTCTAAGTCGAAAGCCCATAGGGTGTAGCCATGCTGACAACGTCGTTCACAAAACGCCGTACCATAGTGGTTGCAGTGTTGCTTCTTTTGGTCTTACCCGGCCTTGCCACATCCCTGCCAACAGGAATCGGAGGGCAGCAAAACGATATCGATGATGTGGCAAAGGAAGGTTGCCTGTGCCACAACGCAGCACCCTCCAACAGTGTCCAAGTTATTCTCGACCAGGTCCCCTATGCATGGACTCCCGGAGAAACCTACGACCTCCAACTCCACATCATCGGAGGACCTGCTGCAGGAGGGCAATACTCCGCCGGATTCTCGATGAGAGTATCGAGCGGTGAACTAGGCGGAACCGGTGTCGACAACTGGCAAGGTGATCTCGAGTCGTTGACGCACACCTCAGCTTCGGCTGCTGAATCCGATCGAATGTGGGACATCACTTGGACCGCTCCTGCAGAAGGAGAAGGAACAATCACCTTCTGGATTACAGGAAATAGCGTCAACGGTGACGGCGGCCTTGGCAACGTTGTCGAAGACATGTGGAACCAACTTACCTTCGCACTTGTTGAAGGCGATGAGGATAGCCTTGCACGAGGAACTCGAACCGTCTTTGCAGGCGATGGAAATGTTGCCCCTCCTGAACCAGAATCGCATGGAGCTGACCTCCACCACATGGGAGCAAAGTTGCGAGCACACTGGCTTGGACTCCTCGGATTCGGCGCCGTAATTATGTGCGTTGTATTCGCAGGATTGATGTTGCGATACGGTTTCTCAACTTCCTACGAGGGACGAAGCAACCAGTTGCGACTCCGTTACAAACTCATGCGCAGAGGTGACCAGTGATGTACGACGATACAATCAACAATCTTCTCAAGGGCGTCGCCGATGGCTCCATCTCCGTCAAGGATGCCCGAAATGCACTCGAAGGCGTCGAACTCACGGAAGAGCAAATGGACCAAGCGGTCAACCACGGCGTACACGATGTCGCTGAATCCGGTACAATCGTTAGTGCAAGCCTCGCACCATCTGGGGGGTCTTACTTGACTATGTTCTTCTTCGCATGGGGAATCTTTTGGTCCTGCTATTGGGCATTTTCTTTAATCTACGGTCTCGCAAAGGATTGGGATCAACAACAACTCTCCTTCCATCTCGCTATGACGCTAACCACTCTGATTTTGATGGGCATAATCTACCTCAAGTACATTTTACCAGATACCATCATTGTCAAGCATTCTCAAAACAAGTATGTCCCTGAACACGTCAAGGACTGGAAGGAGTACAAGTGGTGACAACGATGGCCAAAGATTACAATTTATTCGTTCCAGAATCCAAAGAGATTCTTTCCAATGCTGGAGAGACAGTCATCAATCGGCGTCAATTCCTGCGCTACGGATTTAACGCTGCAACCGGCGTCCTTGCTGCATCATTGGGCGTCCTTGGTTTCTCAGCTATCCTTCTCCCACCAGGGGGCGGTTCTGCTGGCGACCTGTCCGTAAAATTCTGGGCAAAGGGTCGTGAAGACACTGCGTGGTATGGAGCAAAGCATCTTCAGTCCATGACAAAAGAGGACTTCGTCGCGGAGGCAGCAAATTCAAACACAGGCACATCCGGAGCATCTGGAGTATGGAATGGCGTTCCAGTTGTAGTCACCTATGTTGAAGATTCCAAGTGGCAAGGTTCGCCAACGGACAACAACAAGGCTCGATTCCAAATGATGGAAGGATATGATGAATCTGGAAAATACATCGGTCACTTTGAGGACATGGTCGCAATGGACGAACGCATTTACCCCTCTGATGATTTGATCATGGTCTTTGGACGATGCACTCACCTTTGCTGTATTCCTGGCTGGCAACTTGTGTCCAACAACTACACAGATGACTCATGGACCCCAGGAGGGACTGATGATGGAGGCACCAAACTATTCTGCATATGTCACTCCTCGCGGTTTGACACAACTGCTCTTGAGATGAACACCAACCGTAACCGATCCAACGGTGCAACATTTACCTATGCAGGAGTTCGAAAAGCCGGAGGCCCTGCTCCTGTAGGGCTTCCACTGATTCCGATTGTACTCAACAACGGTGTTGTTGAAGGGATAACCGATTACGTCGATTGGTTGACGTATTGTGATTGAGGTGTTAAGATGACAACAATGTTCTGGATTTTGTGGTTCTTTATCGCCTTCATCATCGTTCTCGTAGCGTTCACTCTCCGCAAGGAGACCGAAGAAATGCCTCGACGTGAAATCCTTCGTGCAGTTGAATCAACTGGCGGAATGGGTATTTCCGAACGAGCCTTTTTGTGGGTCTTTTCATGGATGGATACGCGATTCCGTATCCAAGACTACTGGAACATGTCAAAAGGTGCTTACTACAACATGCACCGACAGATGCCTCTCACACACGCTGAGAAGTACAAACTGCGAATCATTTGGTATTGGTATCCTTTGTACTGCCTTGGAGGAATCTCGTTCCTCAGTTTTATTATTCTCGTTCTGACCGGAACCATCCTCGGAATTTACTACGTACCAGGCGGCGAAGGTGATCCATCTCCTGCATATGCATCAATGGAATTCATTATGCTTGAACTCCCGTTCGGTTACATCATTCGTGCAGTTCACCACTGGGGCACGCACTTCATGGTGGCCTCTGTCTTCTTGCATATGTGTCGCGTATACTTCACAGGAGCATACCGAAACCCTCGTGAACTCAATTGGTTGATTGGGGTGGCGTTGATGGCACTGACTATTGTCTTTGGTTACTCTGGCTATCTTTTGCCATGGGATAGTTTGGCATACGGTGCTGCAGTCATCGGAATCAATCTCGCAAACTCCTCGCCGTTGGTTGGAAAGTACATTGCAACCCTTCTCTTTGGAGGGTCCTCGTTAACACCCCGAACGGTAACTCGGATGTATTTCATCCACGTCTTTATTCTACCAGTGATAGTGACCACATTGATCATCATTCACTTGTTCATTGTCTGGGTACAAGGCATTGCGGAGCCACATTGATCGGAGGAATTTGAATGGGTTTAATGGAAAATTTAGGACGAGTTGCAACCTCGTACATGGACGAAAAGGCCAAGTTGCAAGAAGCTGGCGAGAAGCGTAAGCGTACTCGAATGGGTCACGGATTCTGGCCGCATGAAGTATTACGTGACACAATTTTGTTCGCCTTTATGGCAGCTGTGCTTCTGTTTTATGCGTGGTTGATTCCACCGCCACTTCACGGTGCAGCAGACCCCTATGCTCAAGCAGGATTCGTATTCCCTGACTGGTACGTATTGTTCTCGTACGGCTACCTTCGATGGGGAGAGTATCTACCACAGTTTACGGTTCCGACCGGATTTATTGGCGACATTGTTGGTCAGCCTGTTTTCGCTTGGAACGCTGCATGGTGGGGCGCTGCTCTTACCGGCATTCCGGTTGGTATTCTCGCACTTCCACCGTTCCTCGGTGGTCGTGAAAAGCGTCCTGTCGAAGATCCGTGGTTTGCTGCAGCAGGTGCGGTTTACCTCGCACACGTTTGGTTCATTTCCGTATTCTCGATCAACATCTTCCTTGAATTGTACGGGAAAAATAGATCCGATTATTGTAAACTCGATTCGCACGGAGATTTACTCTGTGGAACGAGAGCACCGTGGATTGCTGAAATCTTCAATGCCGTGCCTTGGATTCTGACAGGTATGCTGTTATGGATTGTAATCTACTTCGTTGGTCGGAATGTATTGGTTAAGGCATGGGGCTCAGGCTTCACTCCTGAACACGGCAAGCGCCTTATCGTTGGGGCCCTCATTGTTTCTGCAGGTGCATCGGTTGCAACCTTCGACACCTACGATAACGGATTCTGGGAAGCAGGCGGGCTTCTGACAATCAAAGGATTGACGCACGATTACTATCCTGAACTCGAAGCAATGCGCACACAACCGTCGGATGTTCATGTCCACGAGACCAATGAGTTCTCAGACGACCGGGGCTATACGGATGGTATTGTTCCGGCGGCCGCTTGGCTAGATTGGCAGATTTTCCAACCTACACGTGAAACCATCATCGACTTTAGTGATGCAAACAATCACCAGAATACAGATGAGGAAATCAATGCGGCTGGCGCCACTGTCATATTCGCTGGTGGCGATAATTACGCAACGTCTGGAACGTTCACGGTTACCGATGAGTTAACCAGTGAAGCACTCCCAACAGACGTTACGTGCGAATACCGAGCAAGCGAGCGTAAAATCGACGGCGTCAACACCGCCACAATGCTTGCGAGCACCATGACCGTCACCGATAGCTCAGGATCCGTTCTCGCATCCTTCACAGGTTGTGAAGGTGCTGAAATCAACCTTGTTCCCGGCGTTTACAACTACGAATACTCACTTATCGCATCCGGTGCATTGGCATTGAACGACTCGATCACGACTGAGACAACGTTCTCTGTCCGGACCTACCAACCACTCCTTCTCTGGGACAGCAACGCAGGAGAAAACGCTGGTAAGGTCGTGGATTTGAGCGACACGGCTATGATCGCAGCGGCAACAGGAACCTACAGCGATGTTACAAATCCGTCCTATCACGTCAATCCAAAGTCACTTGATGCAAAGTTAACCTATGCCATGTTCATTCCATGTCTAACCTTTGGCGCAGTCGTCATCGTCCTTCTACGATCGATGGCACGTGGCTACGAATTTGAGATGAACAAGTGCTACGGATGTGACCTTTGTGACGATGCATGTCCAGTCCGTTTGTTCAACGGTGGTGACAAACTCAACATCATTTACAATTCATGGAACAATGAAGACGACGGCGTGCCACTGTATTCGTGTTTGACATGTACTGCTTGTACCAACGCTTGCCCACAACTCGTAAACTACGACTCCTACGTCGATATCCGCCGCAGCCTCATCGTTGGTGGACCTGCAGCAGAGATTCCTCACACAGTCCTTCAAGCAGTTCTTGCTGCTGAAGCAGAAGAAGCGTCCAATGAAGACTTCATTCCAGTTGAAGAATATCCAATCTCCTCCAATGTAGGATACTACCCTGGATGTGTTGACTACCTCGACCAAGAGATGGTTTTCTCCCACGTTAATGAAGGCGAGATGAACCTCGGCGACTCAACGACTGCGGCATTCACACTGTTCGAAGAAATGGGACATGATGTATCCTACCTCGGCCGTGATTTCCTCAAGTGCTGTGGACACGATCAAAAGTGGCAAGGTCTGACAGAAGTCTTTGACAAACTCAAGGCATACAACCAGAAGAAAATCGAAGCATCTGGAATCGATACGCTCGTTTCATCCTGTGCTGAGTGTTTCCGAACCTTTGCTCGTGATTATGAATTGGAAGGTGTCAAGGTCATGCACACAACGGAATATCTAATTGAAAGCGGATTTGATATGCAACTTTCAACCGATGCAACAACCGTCACTTACCACGACCCATGCCGACTTGGTCGACAAATGGGTGTCTTTGACGAACCTCGTGAACTCATCAACGCTGTTGAAGGTGTTGACCTCGTGGAGATGGAACATCACGGCGAGGACGCAATGTGTTGTGGTGTCTCAAGCATGATGTCTTGCAACGAAAACGCACGTGCACTCCGTGTTGCACGAATGGAAGAAATTAAATCCACCGGAGCAGATACCATGCTGACCTCATGTCCAAAGTGCGTATCTCACTTTGAGTGCCTCAAATTTGAGGGCGATGAGCGCTACGAAGACATCGAAATTCTTGATGTTGTATCCTTCCTTGCCCGTGAAGTCAACGCAAAGAAGAGTGAAGTTCCTGCAACTGCACAGATAGAAGTTGAAGCTTGAGATTAATCTTGAGCAGGGGCGTCATCGTCCATACCAACGATCTCATAGTTGGAAGGAAACAATGCGATGAGAACACCAGCAATGAGGCTAACCAGACCCCAAGTGAACTCCTTTTGAACGAAGAGAAGTTCAAGAGCAATAACGCACAGAACCAATCCACCAATGTTGGAAACCCACACGAGGGTCTTGAATGTACCAAGGGAAACACCGGTGGTACCTTCTTTTCGATAGGGCCCAAATTCTCCACCAAATCGTTGTGCTGTCGGTTGTTTTCCCTTCTTTGACATTTAATCACCTCATCGATCAATCATACTAATGGCATCGGTTGGACATGCAAGGACGCACAATCGGCATCCTGTACAAGCATCTCGAATGATTTTCGCCTTTTGATTGCTATCGACATTGATCAAAGGGCTTCTCATAGCAACTTTGTAAATTTCAATAGCACCATCATCGCAAACAATGGTGCATTGGTCGCAACCAATGCACAACTCCTCTTTGACGAATGCGACAGCAGAATCACCACCTTTGAGTGAAGCGTGTTGAACACCACGTTGACGATTCAAACTGGTTCGTATTCGCTTCGCCTCTTCTTTGCGGCGACGCTTCAACTCATCCGATGACGTCATGGTTCACCTCAGCAATGGGTTGCCCTTCAAACTTGGCAACGCTCAAATTAACAAGTAAGTCTCCAAAACAATAGAAAGCTCCAACCAAAAGTGGAGGATTCCATGCTGTCAATCCTGTCCATGGGACACTTGACGCCCAGGTCCAATTTCCAAGATGTGTCCCCCACAATTCCATGAACAGTGCAAGCCAAACCATAGACGCGTAGAGCCGCGGTTCAGGACCCCATTGGACAAAGCCGAGTGTCAACAAGATCAGGATGACTGCAGATGTGTCGGTTCCTTGTATTGCACCGTAAACAACCAAAGGAACAAGCAGAAGGATGAGAATCATTGGCAATCGTTCTGGAATCGTTCTTGCAACTCGTCGACCAAGATCAAAGAGGAAATAGTGGCCAACAGGAACAAACAATGGCATGAGATCACGTTGGTATTCGTAAATCAACCAAACCTCACTGAAGAACAATTCCATCGGGGTTGCAAAGGCCAATACGGCAATCATCTCGATTCGCTCTTTTCGATCGGTACTCGAGTAGATGTACGAGAAAACACCAATGCACCATACATTCACAGGCCATTCTGCAAATTTAGCAGAAATCAGTAAACCGATGCCAATCGTCAGGACGTACAGGACCTCACGACGCATGGCTACGCTAAGGGTTCATTGTTTAAATCAACCAGTTCTTGTTGCTAGAGTGCAGCATACTCCAGACCCATAGCAAGCATCGACAATTCAGACAACAATGCATGCCAATTGTGTGCATGCGTCATGAAAGAGGGATCTTCCTCTGAGGATACGAAATGAGCACTGGGGGAATTAAGATTCCCAATTTCATCCTTTTTTGGATTCACTCTGTAGAACCATGATGAAGCATCCCCATCGACGAGATAAACCACCGGTTCAACTGGATCTCCTGCTTCAGTTTTCATCAAGGTAGGCACTCCTTCTTGTATCAAGAAATCCTCAACATCAGTGGTTCCTTTACCATACATCAATTTCTTCATTTTCCGATTTGAAAGGTTCAAAAGTTGTTCTCCTGAAGTGACCGTCATGATTCCCAGTCCGTAGGTTCCACGGTTGTTCTTCACGTAAACAACTGGATCTCTATCGACTCCTAAACGAGCATAACGTTCCGATAGGTGGGCAAGGAAGACATCCACTTCTTCAGCTAATTTGATTCGACATGCCTCTTTTTCCAAACATTTCTCTTCCGAAACAAACGAGTCGCAAATGAGATGCCAAGGCTCAATCCCGATGAGTTCACTAATTTCCTCGATGAGGGGTCGGAGGAAATCAAAGTGCTGTGACTTTTTTCGTTGATACCATCCCATCTTTGGACTTGGCAAGACACTGCCCGCTGAAAGCCCTTCCAATCCACCATCAGTGAGATCGTTGTTGAGAAGAATGAAGTCAGGACTTTGCCCTTGAACGATGAGAGCATCATCGATAATTTCGACTTCGTGGAGGGCCAATGGTCCACGTAGCCCGTTAAGAGAATCGATTCCCTCGAGTTCTGGATTACCAACAGTACACCTGTATCCTGCACGTTCAATGAGGTTGCAAAGTGTTCTGAGATTTTCCACATAACCTTGATTTCTCGTATGCGATTCAGGATAGATGTGAACCCATTCACATCCAGGTTTATGTCGTTCAATGTGAGCTGCAATCCGTTGGGTTAAATGAGGAAGATCCGACTCCGAGGTATTGTTGAATCCTGCAGGAAACTGATTTGCATCAACAACTGCAATCTTCCATCCTGCATCGCGAATGTCAACACTGCCGTAGATGGGGACTTCAATTTCAGATCTCTTCTTGTTCATCCAAGCGACAATTTCTTCTCGCTTTTCTTCGAGGACCGAACTTAAGTCATGGACCAAAGTCATCAAATCACCTCTGAAAGAATATCGTCAATCGAGCGATGATGTTGAGGAGAATCATATTCAATCAAATGCAACGACTCAAACAAGCCTAATCCGAGGGTTATTTCAGGTTGATGCCGAAGAAGTGATTCACAGAAACTCCAGCGTGATGCGATTTCGTCAATTTGAGCGGAATATTCATTCAAACAATTGCTAAGGAGCGTGGGCGATGTTGCAGTTCCTGCAGGTAATTTCTTTCTCTCAACAACACTTCGGGGAAGCGAGGTGTGAGATGCAGCTTCCCGCAATGCCTTCTTTTCAAGTCCATCCGCCGGCAGTCGCTGATTCATCGGCAACTCGAACGCATCTTTGCGATGCGAACGACCAAGAAACGGAACTCGGACTTCAAGCGAATGCGCCATCGAATGACGATCAACAAGTCGAAGTTGGAAGTTGCTTAATTGACCATGATCGAGTTCGAACTGCAACGCAGTCTGTAACGATTCCAAGTGAGTCTCAGGACGGTGGTCATTGACCCACCATCTGCCATCTCCCTCATCTAGAGCACCCATTTCCAATTGTCGAGCAAAAGGGTGAGTGAGCATTGAGGCTCGCTTTTGAAGTTCGTTTTTATGTGCTCGTAAATCGGTATAACGAGGATAACCAGCGTGTATTTCATCTGCGCCTTGACCACATAGACCGACTCGTACAGACTTTGCCATGGTTTTGAACAAGGGTTGGAAAAACAACACAGAGACGTCAAGGTCCTCTCCATGCCACGATAACGAAGGCAAATGCCGAGCAAAGGAGTCCGATTCCATGATCGATTGATGATGTCTCAAATCCAGTGAGGAAGCCACCATCTCTGCGGCAACCCAGTCGGGGTTATCCTCACTTTCTGCAACAGTCCAACATTCCGGAATCGGACGATTGTAACGATGTGCAGCATCATTCGCAACTGCTGCAACAAGTGAGGAATCGAGTCCCCCTGAAAGGACAATACCGACAGGAACATCAGACATGAGGCGTTGCCCCACGCTGTCTATGAAACCGTCAAGAAGTGCCTTACCACCCATCGTTTCGTCATACTCTTCCAATGGATTCATTTTAGGGATCGAGAAGCGATGAGAATCGACCAAAACCGGTTCACCCTCATCAAGTGACCACACTTCAAGCGTACCTGGTCGGACTTGATGGACATCCAGAAACAGAGTTGTTGCATCCAGAGGATACTCCCAAATTAGTCGAGCCATCAGTGCATGCTCATCGAGTTGTGGATAAAATTCTGGATGGGCCCTCAACCCTTTCACTTCGCTTGAAAAAACCAGAGAAGAACCGATATTCGAACGTATTAATGGTTTAATTCCCATTTCATCTCTGGCAAGAAGAAGTTGGTTTAGCTGTGGATTCCACAGCGCGAATGCGAACATCCCGTCCAGCGTACCCACCCATTCAGCGTGATCTTGAGCACTTGCAATTGGATTCGATTGAATTGTTTTTTCATACAGGGCAAGAATTGTTTCACTATCACCGAAGGTTGTCCACGGATAATTTGGAATTGATGAGCGAATGGATTCGAAATTGTAGATTTCTCCATTTGCAACCAAAACGTTCCCTTCTTGAGATTGAATGGGTTGAGGGCTGCCCTCAAGATCAACGATCGCAAGACGTGCATGACCGAGGCAAACTGAATCGTCGTGCCAGACTCCAGAGCCATCTGGGCCTCGATGTTGTTGCAGTTGTATCATCTTCTTGACGATGCTCGGCTCTGGAGACCCGAGCATGCCCGAAAGACCACACATGGGAATCAAATTCGGGTGTTCGGCTATATACAGTTGCTTTTTTGTTCAATCACCAAAGAGGATACTTGAACGCTGTTACAGCGAGCAAAATTACTGCAACACCGAAGAAGGTGTAGTAAACCGATTGTGGAGGTTCTTTGGATTCATTATCGCCATACATGGGGTATCAACAATCAGCCGTGGAGGACTCGATTCTAAAATATGGCGGCGAGAAGGTCTCACATGATACCTAAAAATGGGTCAACAATGAGAACCACAGCCAGAGGAATCAACAACATCGTAGCATTATCATCGATGTACCGAAGTCGAGGCCATTCAGCAGCAACGCAAATGGGCGCCATCAATGGCACGAGCAACCAAGGTGTCTCAACCAAATACGCGCACCCGGCCCAAATGACTGCAATTCCAAGCACACCTGCCAAGATGACGGTTTGCGTCGAAAATCCTTTTCGGCGCAATTCTCCAAGCAACGGATCGCCCAAAGAAAGACTGAGAATCAATGGGTAAGCATACGCCGGTTCTGGAGTTAAGAGAAAGACCATACCGACACCAAGCGCTCCCCATGCCAGTGCAGAAACCTGTTTTGCTTCATAGGAGCGTTGTCCGACTACGGTCAAACCCATACGCAATCGAAGAGCTTCTCCGAAAACGGCAAGCAGAATGACACAAGAAACCACTTGTTCAAGAGTGAGCGATGCCATATCCGCTACATCTTCTCCACATTCAAAAAAGAGGAACGGTAGGAAGGACATTGCCAAATGAATACCGCGACGAAGGAGGTGTCCTGATACCCCTCCAACGGAGAGTTCAATCGGATTGGTCAGTTCCACCTGGTCACTCATTTTGGTTCCTCAATTGGTTGTATGCATCCTCAAATGACATCAAACCTTCCTCTATCTTTGACAGAATGGAATCAAATTCAGGGTGCTCGAGAAGAAGCCGTTCATGATGGGAAAGAAGGCGTTCACGCCAACGGGCTCGTCCAGCTCGTACCGATTGTTTCAATGAAAGCAGCATCGAGGAGGCTTCTGCAACTCCGGTACCGTGCAACGCACTCACTAGAAGGACTTCGGGTGCTTCATCGCTTCCAAGATGCAATGATTCTCGCAACTCGTTTGCATGGCGTTGTGCTCCATCAAGGTCTGACTTGTTGACGATGACGGCGTCTGCTAGTTCCAACAAGCCCGCTTTCTCGGCTTGAACACCATCACCCCGAGCAGGCCCTTCGACCAGAACGATACGGTCGGCGACCGCCGCACAACGAACCTCAGACTGTCCTGCTCCAACCGTTTCAATGACAACTTTGTCCCAACCAACTTCGAGAAGACAACATGCCATATCACGAACAACCAACGGAACTGAACCACTCGTCTTTCGTGTTGCAACAGAACGGACATAGACTGAATTTTTCTTTGCTTCATCGTCCACAACACTCATTCGAACTCGGTCACCAAGAAGTGCACCTCCTGAACGAGGTGAGGACGGGTCGACAGCAAGGACAGCAATTCTGAGACCGTGATCGACCCACTCGTGAAGAAGTCGATCAAGTAAGCAAGATTTCCCAACACCTGGAGGACCAGTTAACGCAAGAATGCTCCAGTCTGAACTCTCGTTCAATGAATCAGAAAAGCGAACTTCTCCGTTTTCTATCGATGAAAGGAGACGAGCAAGGGCCCGACGATCTCCTACCTTTGCAGCATTGATTCGATCATCCAAAGT
>TARA_B100001113_G_scaffold49194_1_pt1 | contig 14993 bp, 15 predicted proteins | sample TARA_B100001113 | Tara Oceans TARA_B100001113 (sample SAMEA2622402) | marine metagenome | biome: marine biome (ENVO:00000447); feature: deep chlorophyll maximum layer (ENVO:xxxxxxxx); material: "saline water (ENVO:00002010), including plankton (ENVO:xxxxxxxx)" | depth 50 m | reverse complement strand
GAATGGGCAGACGATATTTTTGGTGAATACCAAACACAAATTCGAGTATACTCAGAAAAACAAAGGGGAGTTCTCGCAAACGTCGCTGGCGTTATTTCACGACTTTCCTGTAATATCGAAAATGTAAAATTTGATGAGGTTCAAAATCCTTATGCATCATTTGTATTTACCATCGATGTTCGAAATAGAAAGCACTTGGCAAACGTGATTAAAGACCTTAAAAAACTAAAAAACATAAATAAAGTAATGAGGACAGTTGGATAATGACTATTGAATATATACAGACCGATAAAGCCCCATCTGCTATCGGTGCATACTCACAAGCAGTTAAACTAGATAATATAATATATTTGTCAGGACAAATACCGCTCGTACCCGAAAAAATGGAAATTGTTTCTGAGGAAATTGAGATTCAAATAAAGCAAGTTTTTATTAATCTCGGCCATGTATTAAATGCTTCAGGTTCATCCTTAAACAAAATTCTTAAGCTTAATGTTTATTTAACAGATTTGTCTCATTTCCCCTTGGTTAATAAACATATGGAAAGTATTTTTGAAAAGCCTTATCCAGCAAGAGCAGCTATTGGAATAAATAAACTTCCAAAAGATGCTTTAATTGAAATTGACGCAATTGCCACGACAAAATAATTATAATGGATCAAGCCAGTTTATTAGACTTAAAAGGTATAGGTCAAAAAGGACTCATAAAATTAAATAAAATTGGTATAAATTCTATAGAAGATTTGCTGTTTCATCTTCCGATTAGATACAACGACAAAACAAAATTATTCAAAATTTCTGATTTGGAGCCAGGTAAAAAACTTCTTTTTGAGGGTAGGATTGAGAAGGCGAACGTTATTTTTTTCAAAAAAAGAATGTTTGTTGTTAGAATCTCTGATGAGACAGGCTCAGTTCAATTGAGATTTTTTTATTTTAATAAGAGTCAAATATCAAATTTTAGTATTGGTAGAAATGTAAGATGTTTTGGAGAATTGAGAGTTGCAAGTAATACAAAGGAAGTTGTTCACCCAGAGTGTTTATTTTTTGATAAAGAAAAACCTCCATTAGATGAATTTTTAACACCAGTTTATCCTTTAACAGAAGGTCTCCATCAATATAGCCTCAGAAATTTTATAAAACAATCTTTGTCATTTTTAAAATCCGGTAAAATTGTACTTCCAGAATTATTACCGGATAAAGTTTTAAAAAAATATAATTTAGTTGATATAAGTACAGCGATATCAAATATTCATAATCCTAGAAAAAATATATCACACGAAGAACTAATAGATTCAAGAAATCAAAATAAAAAAAGGCTTGTTTTTGAGGAGTTATTAGCACATCAGCTTGTATTTAAACAGATCAGAGCATTTAATAAAAAACTGTCTTCTTTCCCTTTGGATAATAATATTAAGCCCATAGAAGAATTAATTTCAAAGCTTCCTTTTTCACCAACAAATTCTCAAATAGAAGTAATGAAACAGATAACACATGACATGCAAAAAAGTATTCCAATGACAAGACTTGTTCAAGGTGATGTTGGTTCTGGCAAAACATTGGTTGCACTATTCGGAGCATTACATGCTATTAGCAATGGGTTTCAGGTAGCTTTTATGGCACCTACAGAAATATTGTCTGAGCAGCATTATCAAAGCATTAAGTTAATGTTAAAAGATTTTGATATTAAAATATCTTTACTATATGGAGGCATGAAATTAAAGGAGAAGGAAACGGTCACAGAAGATATAAAACTAGGGAACACTGATTTAATCATTGGAACCCATGCGTTGATTCAAAACCAAGTAAAATTTAAGAACCTTGCTTTAATAATAATTGATGAGCAGCATAAATTTGGAGTTCATCAGAGAATGACGCTTACATCAAAAGGAAGAAATTATGAAACCTTTCCTCATCAGTTAATCTTAACGGCAACACCTATACCGAGAACACTAGCTATGACACTATATGGTAATTTAGATTATTCAATTATTGATGAGATGCCTAAAGGAAGAATGGAAATTGAGACAATTGCTTTATCTGAAAGTAGACGAAGTGAAATTTTTGAAAAAATAACAAAACAATGTCATGAAGGAAACCAAGTTTTTTGGGTTTGCCCAATAATTGATGAATCCGAGGTTCTTGAGTGTAAAGCCGCAACAAATACTTACGACGAGATTAGAAAAAAATTAAAGGAAATTAACGTTAGCTTAATTCACGGAAGAATGAAAATGCAAGAAAAAGAAAAAATTATGAATGATTTTAGATCAAAAAAAATTGATCTTCTAGTTTCTACAACAATTATAGAAGTTGGATTAGATGTTCCCAATGCAACAGTAATTGTAATAGAAAACTCAGAGAGAATGGGTCTTTCACAACTTCACCAGCTAAGAGGTAGAGTTGGACGAGGGAGTAAAAAAAGCACATGTATTTTAATATATAAGTCTGGCCTTAATGAAATTGCAAGAAATAGAATAGACATTTTAAGAAAAAATAAGAATGGTTTTGATATTGCAAAAGAAGATCTTGATATTCGAGGACCTGGAGAAATACTGGGCAAAAGACAAAAGGGTGATATCAATTTTAAAATAGCGAATGTTAGTAGAGACTATATGTTTATAAATGATACAAAAGAATGTTCCGAGATAATTTCTGATAAATTATCTGAAAAACTTGTTAAAAGATGGGTTAATGAGAATGTAGAAATCGGGAAAATCTAATCAGAATGCTGCAAGATAATATCAAGCATTGCTTCATTTGAAGGGTTTTCTGCAGTTATAGTTCTATTATCTGAAAAATTTTTTTTTATTTCTTCCTCTATTCTTTTATTACCCGCAATAAAAAAAACTTCTTTCTTGACTTTTAATCCTAATGAGGTGTAAATATCTGAAAAGTTTTTTAAAACATCTACGCTAGTAATACAAATATGTGAAACTTTGTTTAAAGAAGAAACATCAGTTGGATAGATGTTCTTAGGAATTTTCCTCTCGTAAATATTGATGTCATTAAGAACATTATACTTTTTAGATAATTCATCTCGCAAGAAGCTTCTTCCTTCTTTACCCTTTACGATAACAATTAAATCATTTTTTAATTCAAACTTTGCTATTTCTTCTAAAAGCTTTTCACTTGTGAAATCCTCTTGTGGAGATATATCAACTTTAATCTGAAAATTTTCTAGGGATTTTTTCGTCGCGGTACCAATTGAGGCCACTTTCTTTCCAATTAGATCAGCTTTTGAAAAGAGATCCATAAATGCTGTTACAGAATTTTGACTTGTAAATATTAAAAAAGTTGATTTATTTAAGTCATCAAGATTTGCATCAGTTGGTGCTAATGTTTCTATATCTATAACAGGAAAAGAAATACTCATTATATTCTCATTATTTAAAATTTTTGCAAACTCTTGTGCTTTTTCTTTTTGTCTTGTTATTAATACTAACATTTTAAATTAAGTCTCTTGCCCCTTTTTTTTCTAGGCTAAGTGCAACCTTTGTTCCTAAGCCATTAGCATCACTCAGTAAACTATTTTCCTCATGGTAAATTTTTCTTTTTCCATCAATGGAACCAATCATTGAAACTAAATTAATTTTACTATCATGAATTGACGCAAGTGCTGCTAAGGGTGTAGAGCAACTTGCTTGAAAATATTTACTAACTTCTCTTTCTAAATTTACACAAATATATGAATCACTATCATTTAATTTTTTTATAAAATTTTTCATAGGGGTATCGTCCTTTCTTAATTCAATTCCAATAGCACCCTGACCAATAGCTGGAACCCAAACTTTCTCATCCATATATTCAGTAATATGTTTTTCTAACCCTAATCTCTTTACACCTGCAGCTGCAATAATTATTCCATCAACTTCATTATCAGCAACCTTGTTTATTCTTGTATCAATATTTCCTCTTATATTTTTAATTTCAAGATTTTCATAGTCATGTTTTAAATTACAAATTCTACGAATACTTGAAGTTCCAATTGATGAACCTGGTTCAAAATTTGCTAAAGACTTATACTTTTTTGAAATTAAAACATCCCTACAATCTTCTCTTTGAAGAATCGCACCAATTTCAAGATTCTCTTGAATTTCAGATGGCATATCCTTCATTGAATGAACAGCAATATCACATTCTTTTTTTAAAAGAGCTATTTCAAGCTCTTTCAAGAACAGTGATTTCCCTCCAATGTCGTATAAAGGTTTATCTAAAATTTTATCTCCGGATGTAGTTATTTTGACTAACTCTATATTTATGCTCTGGTCTATATTTTTCAACAGCTTCCCAACCATCTCGGCTTGCCATAATGCTAATGGGCTTTTTCTGGTTGCTATTCTTATAATTTTTGGAATTAAACTTTCGTTCATATCATCAACTTAATGTTATACTTATATTTGATTATATTAGATAGTATTTCAGAATGGCAAAGAAAACAAAAAAACCTTGGCAGGGCAGATTTTCAAAAAATACTCACCAATTTGTTGAGAAATTCACCTCTTCAATACATATCGACAATAGGCTTGCGTCGTATGATATTTGGGGAACTGAAGCACATGTGAAAATGTTAAACGAAGTTGGCATATTAACAAATGCTGAACTAAAAAAGATTCTTGCGGCCCTTAAAAAAGTAGAAAAAAAAATACAAGATGGAAAAATGAAGTGGAATGATTCCTTGGAAGATATCCATATGCATATAGAAAGTGAATTAATAAGTCTAATCGGTGATACAGCTAAAAAAGTTCACACTGGCAGATCTAGAAATGATCAGATTGCAACAGATATGAGACTATACCTTAGGGATGAAATTATAGATATTGTTGAAAGCATTATAATTCTCCAAAAAAAAATAATTAGTTTAGCCGAAAAATATCAAAACAGCATTATGCCAGGTTTTACTCATTTGCAAGTTGCACAACCAGTAACTTTTGGGTTTGTTTTAATGGCTTGGTTTTTCATGTTAGAAAGAGACAAAGAGAGATTTACATTTAGTTTTGGAAGAGTGAATGTATGTCCTCTGGGTGCAGCAGCACTTTCAGGTTCGTCTCATAAACTTAACAGAAAATATGTAGCAAAATTTTTAGGTTTCGATGGAATAACTGATAATTCTCTTGATAGCGTAAGTGATAGAGATTTTGTTATAGATTTTATAAGTAACTCTTCCATTTTAATGTCGCATTTATCAAGATTTTCTGAAGAAATTATTATTTGGTGCTCTACTATGTATAACTTTATAGAACTTGATGACGAAGTATGCACTGGTTCATCAATTATGCCCCAGAAAAAAAATCCAGATGTTCTTGAATTAATTAGAGGGAAAACTGGGACAGTGTATGGCCAATTAATGAATATTCTTACAATAGTGAAAGCCCAACCTTTCGCTTACAATAGAGATAATCAAGAGGATAAGAAAGCTCTTTTTGATTGTGGTGACACTACGCTAAATAGCTTGAGTGCTATGAGCATTTGTATTGACAGCATTTATCTAAATGAAGATATTACAAAAGAAGCTGCAAAAAAAGGTTATGCAACAGCGACAGATTTCGCAGATTATCTCGTAAACAAGAATGTGCCTTTCAGGGATGCTCATGAGATTGTAGGCAAAGCTGTAGCATTCGCGATTAAAAATAATCTAGACTTAGATGAAATACCATTAGAGAATTTGAAAAACTTTTCACCGGTAATCAAAAAAGATATCTTTGAAGTTTTAAGTATAAAAGGATCAGTAAATAGTAAAAAAACTCTTGGCGGGACATCAGCGTCAGAAGTTAAGAAACAAATTGCGAAGGCAAAAAAATTGATAAACGAAAAATGAAAAAATTTATTAACGTTTCAGGTGCTTTTTTAATTTTATTATGTTTGATTGTGATTAAAGGTTGCGGGCAAACAGGCGATTTGTATTTGCCTGAAGACGAGTATAGTAGTAAAACTAAGAATGAGTATTGAGTATAATAATAATGAATGTTTTATTGATGGTGTTCCAGTGCAAAAAATTGCCAAAGATTTCGGGACTCCATGTTTTATATATTCTAGCAATGAAATATATAAAAACTTCAATGAAATTAATGAGTCATTTTCAAATGAAAAAAGAAAAGTTTTTTACTCTGTAAAAGCTAATCCAAATTTATCCATTTTGAAGCTTCTTGCCGACATGGGCGCAGGATTTGATATTGTTTCAATAGGGGAGTTGGAAAGAGTAATTAAAATTGGAGTGAGCCCAGAAAAAATAATTTATTCTGGCGTCGGAAAGTCGGAAGAGGAAATTATTCGTTCTATTGAATACGGTATATATTGTCTAAATGTGGAATCATTTTCTGAATTGCAAAGAATTGCCAAAATCTCTGAGAAACTGGGAAAAATCACTCCAGTTTCTATAAGAGTAAATCCAAACATTGATCCAGGCTCACATGAATTTATTTCTACAGGACTAGAGTCTACAAAATTTGGAATTAATTTGAAAAATATGGTTAAAGCTTTTTCATTTGCAAATGAACAAGCATTTTTAAATCTCATAGGTATTGATTATCACATAGGTTCACAAATCGAAAGTTTGGAACCATTTCAGGAAGCAATAATATCAGTAAAAAAAATAATTAATGAATTAAAAAAAAGTGGTATAAAAATTGATTTAATTGATATGGGTGGAGGTTTAGGTATTAATTATAAAAATAATAAAACGCCAACATTAAAACAGTTTGGAAGCATTATAAACAAAACAATAAGCGACAATGATTTGTCAAGTTATAATATTATTATTGAGCTTGGAAGAAGTATTGTTGGAAATTCAGGATTCATAGTTACAAAAGCAGAATATATTAAAACAGATAGCGAAAAAAATTTCGTCATTGTGGATGCCGGAATGGACAATCTAATAAGACCTGCTCTTTATGGTGCTTGGCATGATATTCAACCTGTAATAAGAAGTAAAGAAAAGGAAATCCTATATGATGTAGTTGGCCCTGTTTGCGAATGTACGGATTTCCTTGGCAAAGATAGATTGTTATCTGTAAATCAAGGAGATCTTTTAATTATATCTTCATGTGGTGCATACGCATCTTCGATGGAAAGTAATTATAATTCAAGATTAAGGCCTCCTGAAATTATTATAAAAAATGGCAAAGCATTTGAAATAAGAAAAAAAGAGAAAATAGAAGATCTTTTCTCTAGAGAAATAATATTATGAAAAAAATAAAATTTACTAAAATGCAAAGTCTCGGGAATGATTTTGTTATTATAGATAATCTAAAATCTCAAAACTTTAAACCTACAAAAAAGGATATTACAAAATTATGTGATAGAAATTACGGAATAGGTTGTGATCAAGTTTTAATACTGAATAAATCTCGAAAAAAAGATATTGCATTTATATATCAAATATTTAATAAAGATGGATCAGAATCGGGTCAGTGTGGAAATGGCGGAAAATGTGTTGCAAAGTACTTTTTTGAAAATTATAAGAGTAAAAAGGGTTCAGTAATTGCAGAAACTATAACAAGAAATATTAAATTAACTGATCTAGGTAATAATTCTTTTATGGTTGATATGGGTAAGCCTAACTTTAAAATAAAGGATTTTCGTTCGGACAAAAAACATTTTAACTATAATAATAATAGATATTTTTTTCATACATTAGAGCTAGGTAATCCCCATGCTATTTTCTTTGTCAAAAAATTAGCTAAATTTGATATTAAGGATTTTTCGAATAAATTTCTAAAAAAAGATTTTTTTAAAAAAGGAGTTAATATTAGCTTAGTTGAAAAAATCAGTGATGGCGGGTGGAAAGCAAATATTTATGAGAGAGGATCAGGAGTAACAAAATCTTGCGGCTCAGCTGCTTGTGCTATAGCTGTAGGCTCTAAGTCTCTAGAGGGACCCTTCAAGATTAGTAATTATGTACATATGCAAGGAGGGAAAGCTCTTGTAAAATGGAATGGTGATATTGATGATTCAGTCTTTTTGATTGGTAAAGCTGAATATACATTTAATGGTGAATATATATTATAAAATGGCCCTTAGAAAAAAAAATAATCCAGAAGTTAAAGATTTATCAAACGAAGACGTTCTTGAGTTTTTAGTAGAAAATCCTAATTTTATTAATGAAAATGTTGACTTGTTTAACGAAATGTTCTCTTTGAACAAAAATAAAGATAATGTTATTTCTTTTGAGGATATTAGGATTAAGTCCCTAATTAACGAAAATACTTTACTTAAAGAAAGAATCCAAGAAATATTAAACAACGCAAAATCAAATGAAGTAATACAAATAAAATTACAAAGATTTTCTAATGAATTGATATCTAAAAAAGATATAAATGAGTTACTAAATTTTATAACAACTTTTATAAATAAAGAATTTTCATCATTTGAAATAGAAATTGGTTTATTAAATATAAAAGGATTTGACAAATTGAATAAAAAATTTACAGGATTTAGTCCAGATTTAATTAACGATATTTTCATAAAGAAACAACCTGTACTCTTAAACAAAAAGATAATTGATAAATATTCCCTAGTAAAATATGAAAAAGAGAAATGTTCCGTAGTATTATGTCCTCTAGGTATAGATTTCCCTTTTGGAATAATCTTTATTAATTACAATAGCTCAATGATTGAGAGAAACCATCAATTTGATCTACTATCGTCACTTGCGCAAACGGTTTCATTTTCACTTAATCAATTTATTAATAAAAAATGAATCAAGAAAATATAATTTCTTTAAAAGATGACTATATTTTCCATATTGAAAAAGTTTTAAACTATTCCTCAAACACAGTAAGATCGTACGGAAGAGATTTAAACGTTTTCATTGAGTTCTGTAGAAAAATAGATCTGGAAAAGATTTCTCTACTAGATGATAAAATAATAAGAGAATTTGTATCCTACTTACATCGAAATGGAATTAGTCCGAAATCAATAAAGAGACATCTATCTAGCCTTAGAGGTTTCTTCAATTTCTTGCTAAGAAAGAAAATAATAGTCAGAAACTTTGCAGAAAACACTAAATCTCCAAAAGCTGAGAAACATTTGCCTGAAGTTTTACAACACAAAGATATTGATCTTTTAGCAAGTCAAAATAGAAAAAAGGAAGGGACATATAAAAATAAAGATCTGCTATTAAGGGATTTAGCTATATTTGAATTGTTCTATTCTTCAGGTTTACGGTTAAGCGAATTGGCGAATGTTAAATTTGAGAATATAAATTTTGAAGAATCAATTATAAGAATAGTTGGTAAAGGACAAAAAACTCGTCTTATTCCTTTGGGTTCTAAAGCAATTTTAGCAATAAAATCTTGGATTGAAGCACGAAAAAAATTTGACAAAAAAAAAGTAAAACATATTTTTATCGGTATAACTGGAGATAAGCTAACCCCAAGAAGTATTCAGCTAAGAATGAATACATTAGCCAAAGCGTCTGGGATTGATCAAAATTTATATCCCCACAAGTTAAGACATACAGTAGCAACTCATCTTCTCGAATCGTCAGGTAATATTAGAGCAGTTCAAGAATTTCTTGGGCACGAAAATATAAGTACAACTCAAATATACACACATCTAGATAATCAGTATCTAATGACTGTTTATGATAAAGTACATCCTAGGTCTAAAAAGATACTAGAAGAGGAATAAAAATGGCCGAAAATGTACCTGTTGAAATAAATTTGCATCAGCAATCATCATATTTAACTCTTAAGTATGAAAATGAAAGTTTTGATTTGGCAGCAGAATATCTTCGAGTTTACTCTCCATCTGCTGAAGTAATGGGCCACGGCCCAGGCCAAGAGAAATTACAAGTGGGAAAAGAAAATGTTTCTATTCAAAATATCGTTCCCGTCGGTAACTATGCAATTCAAATAGTCTATGATGATGGTCACGATACTGGTATTTACTCTTGGGAATATTTATATGAACTTGGAAGTGATTATGCTAAAAAATGGAACTCGTACTTGCAAAAACTAAAGGAAGCTGGTTATGAAAGAGTTAAACAATAAAGATAAACTATCTAATTTTGGTTTTAAAAAAGTTTCAGAAAAAGAAAAAGTTTCACTTGTTAATAATGTTTTCTCATCAGTCACAAAAAACTATGATTTGATGAATGATTTAATGTCTTTTGGTTTACATAGGGCTTGGAAAGGTTATTTTTTACACTGCTCAAATATAAAAAATGGGGATAAGGTTTTAGATTTAGCATCTGGAACAGGAGATATTACAAAACTACTGCATAAAATTGTAGGCGAAAATGGCCAAGTTATTTCATGCGATATAAATTATGAAATGTTGTCATTTGGGAGAGATAATCTCATAGATAAAGGCATTATTAAAAATGTCAGTTATATACAATCTGATGCTCTAGAATTACCTTTTAAAGATAATGATTTTGACCACGTTACAATGGCTTTTGGCCTAAGAAATACAGCCAATATTAGTAGAGCACTAAAATCTATACATAGAGTGATCAAGCCGGGTGGATCTATTCAAATACTTGAATTTTCCAAACCAGAAAAAATCATTCAAAAACCTTATAGTATCTTTCTTGAAAAATTTATACCATCACTTGGTAAGTTGGTTGCTAATGATAAAGATAGTTATAAATATTTAGCAGAGTCTATAAAAATGCATCCACCTCAAAGAGAAATAATAAAACAAATGGAAACTTCTGGTTTTGTTAATAATGTTTACAATAATCTATTATTTGGTGTTGCATCTATCCACAGAGGTTACAAAATATAAATGGTCATAAGTAAAATAAACAATCTGATATCAAAAGCAATAGAAAATAGTAATCTTGAGGAAAAGGACTTTAAACCACTCGATGGAAAATTAATTTTAATCGATTTACAAAACACCTCTACTCAAATCTATTTAAAGGTAGAGAGTGATTTGGTTTTTATTATCGAAAAAGTAGAGTCCGAGCCTAATTTAGTTTTGGAAGGTAGCCCAATTGGTTTTTTCAATTATATTAATAATTTAGGCGACGATCATAATATAAAAATCACTGGCAAAGCTTCTTTAGCGGAGAGTTTTTCAAATTTGGCAGAGAAGATCAATATTGACTGGGAAGGCATGATTTCAGAATATACCAATGATGAAGTTGCTTTTTACTCATCAAAAATTTTCCAATCTATGAATTCTAGAAAAAATGAAATCAAAAAAAGCTTAGAAAGAAATTTAAAAGAATACTTTAAAGATGAGACAGATATAATTCCATCAAAAAAATCTGTAAATAACTATGTCCAAGATGTTGACAAAATAAGAAAGAAATTAGATTTACTTGAGGCAAAATTTCAAAGAATTAAATCAAAATGAAGAAATTTTTTAGATTAATTAAAATATATATCGTGATAATGAATAATTCGTTAGATAAAGATTTATTCAATTTTAGATATCTATGGCTACTAAGGTTTTTTAGGATATTTTTCCCCACTTTATGGCTTAGAAGTACCTCTTTATCAAGAGGTGAGAGAATAAAGAATACATTTGAAGAACTAGGACCTATTTTCGTAAAGTTAGGTCAAACTATTTCTACAAGAAAAGATCTATTGCCAGCTGATATCGCAGAGGAGCTTGTAAAATTACAAGATAAAGTAAAGCCTTTTTCTGGTGAAGAAGCCAAAAAAGTAATTGAAGCTGCATTAGGGGATAAAGTAGAAAACATATTTGAAGACTTTGATATTAACTGTCTCGCTTCAGCGTCAGTTGCGCAAGTTCACCCTGCTAAACTTCATGGTCAGGATGTGATAATTAAAGTTTTAAGACCAAATATTGAAAAGCTGATAAGAAAAGATATAAATCTTATGTATTTTATTGCAAAAACTATTGATAACTTTTGGGAAGAGTCTAAAAGATTAAGGCCGATAGAAATTGTTGCAGAGTATGAAAAAGTAATCTTTGGCGAACTTGATTTAGTAAAAGAGGCATCGAATGCTAATTTACTCAAGAGAAACCACGCTGAATCAACGTATCTTTATGTTCCAGATATTTATTGGGATTATACTAGGGAAAATGTTCTCGTAATGGAAAGAATTTTTGGAATTCAAATTAGTGATACAGATAAGTTAAAGAAAAATAATATTAATATAAAAAGATTGGCTGAGAAAGGAGTAGAAATTTTCTTTACACAAGTTTTCCAGCATAATTTTTTCCATGCTGATATGCACCCAGGAAATATATTTGTATCTTATGATAATCCAGAAGATCCAAAGTATTGTGCAGTTGATTTCGGGATAATGGGATCACTCTCAGAAAGTGATCAGAAATATCTAGCTTTAAATTTTCAGGCTTTTTTCCAACGTGATTATAAAAAAGTTGCTGAGCTCCATGTGGACTCAGGCTGGGTTGGAGAGAATACTAGAGTGGATGAATTTGAGAATTCAATTAGGAGTGTCTGTGAACCAATTTTCGAAAAACCACTAAAAGAAATCTCTTTTGGAAATTTATTACTGAGGCTATTTTCGGTAGCAAGACAATACGATATGACAGTTCAGCCTCAGTTAGTTCTTTTACAAAAAACGCTTTTAAATATTGAGGGTCTAGGTCGAGATTTATATCCTGACTTAGATCTATGGGTAACAGCCAAACCGTTTTTTGAAAAATGGGCTAAAGACAATACAAGCATTAGTGCGATTTTAAAGAAGATATCAAAAAGTAGTCCAAAATTTATTAACGAAATAAGTGAGTTACCAGAAACATTAACAATGTTAAGAAAAAAACTTAATCAGGACGAACTTCAAGAAGAAATTAGTGACCTAAGATCTGAAATAAAAAACTCGAAATTTAAAAATACAATATTATTATTAATAATATTTATAATGATATTGTTTGAAATTAATCAATAAATGATATGGGAATCACTTATACCATTGATAATCTAAATGAAGCGCAAAGAAACGCAGTTTGTAGTCAATCATCAAACAGCTTGGTTATAGCTGGGGCAGGTAGTGGTAAAACTAGAGTTCTAATTCAAAGAATACTATGGTTAATTGAAAATAATAATTTTTCTCCATACTCAATTTTAGCTGTCACGTTCACAAATAAAGCAGCAAGGGAAATTAAAACCCGTCTTACTGAAAGCCTTAATACAAATATCGATAGCATGTGGGTAGGAACCTTTCATGGAATATGTTACAGAATTCTCAGAACTAATTATAGAGAAGTTAATTTACCGAAAAATTTCCAAATTATTGACTCTGATGATCAGATTCGAATTATTAAAAGAATAATGAAAGATAACGACATTGAGAATTCTCAAATTATTCCAAAACAGGTCGCTTGGTATATCAATAAAAAAAAAGATCAAAGCATTAGAAGTAATAAAACAAAAGACGACGATTTCATAAGTATTCAAAATAATAAAATTTATAAGTTGTATGAAGAATATTGTAATGCCAGTGGCCTTGTTGATTTTGGAGAGATCATACTTAGAACCTTAGAGCTTTTAAACCAAAATAAAGAAAAGAAAAATTATTATAATAATATTTTCAAATCAATCTTGATTGACGAATTTCAGGATACAAATACAATTCAATACCAGTTAATTAAGACCATGGCAGGGGGAAACCCATCTATCTTTGCTGTTGGTGATGATGATCAGTCAATTTACGGATGGAGAGGCGCTAAGGTAGAGAATATTAAAAAACTTCAAAAAGACTTTAAAGATATTGAGATACATCGGCTCGAACAAAACTATAGATCCTCTGGAAATATTCTTGAAGCGGCTAACAATATAATTTTAAATAATGATTCAAGAATGGGTAAAAATTTGTGGACTGAGGATAAAAGCGGTGAACTTATAAAAATATTTTCAGCATCTGATGAAACTGAAGAAGCGAATTTTGTTATAGAGACAATACAAAATTTCATATCAGATGATTTTGGTAGAAATGAAATAGCAATACTTTATAGATCAAATGCACAATCTCGAATCTTCGAAGAAAAGTTAATTGCAAATGGAATCCCATACAGAATATATGGAGGTTTTAGGTTTTTCGAACGTGCAGAGATAAAGGATGTAATTGCTTATATGAGGTTAGCAGTTTCAAATAATGATAATAATTCATTTGAAAGAATTATTAACAACCCCCCAAGAGGCATAGGTGAAAAAACAAAACAAACGCTAAGAGAATATTCAAAAGATAAAGGTATCTCTTTGTTTAATTCTATTGAAAACATAATAGAAGAATCATTACTTACTAAAAAAGCTTGCCAATCTTTAAAAGAATTTCAAAATATAATAAAAAATATTCAGAGTATTTTAAAAGAAGAAGAACTGCCCCATCAAATAAACGAGATAATTAATATTACTGGAATTAAATCCGTTTATGAGAAAAACAAAACTGAACAAGCAAGGTCAAAATTAGAAAATTTAGATGAATTAGTTTCTGCTGCGAGTGAATTTACTAATATTGATCTGGATGAGGGTGAAACAATAATAGACGCTTTTTTAACACATACTTCTTTAGAATCTGGTGAGGGGCAAGGAGATGAATGGGACGAATGTGTTCAACTCATGACCCTACATTCTTCAAAAGGCCTAGAATTCCCTATAGTATTTTTAGTTGGTTTAGAAGAAAATTTATTTCCAAGTAGAATGTCGATTGAAGAGGATAATTTAGAAGAAGAAAGGCGATTATGCTATGTTGGTATTACTCGCGCTAGAAAAAAACTATTTATCTCACATGCTCAAATGAGGAGACAATACGGTAATGATAACTATTGCTTGCCCTCGAGATTTTTAAATGAAATACCACAAAATGTAGTCGAGGAAATTGGGCATAAGTCAAAAATGTATTTTAAGAAGAGCGGAGATCATAATGGTAGCCAAAGTTATAAAGAAGAATCAATTATGGGTAAAAGAGTGGTACATAAAAAATTCGGAGAGGGTATAGTTGTATCAGTAGAAGGTAGAGATTCGAATACTAGAGTTCAAGTTTCATTTGATGAAGTTGGAACAAAATGGTTGATTTTAGCTATCTCAAACTTAGAGCAAATTTGATTTTTAGG
>TARA_B100001113_G_scaffold299273_2_pt1 | contig 15024 bp, 16 predicted proteins | sample TARA_B100001113 | Tara Oceans TARA_B100001113 (sample SAMEA2622402) | marine metagenome | biome: marine biome (ENVO:00000447); feature: deep chlorophyll maximum layer (ENVO:xxxxxxxx); material: "saline water (ENVO:00002010), including plankton (ENVO:xxxxxxxx)" | depth 50 m | reverse complement strand
ACCATATCCCCCGGTCCGACTCGAGCACGATTGAACAGTATTGGATCCGTACCGTCTGTCGCAGCGACGTTAGCGCCTCAACCGGCTGCACCCGTCAATGCACAGGTGGATACATCTGGACTGGAACGTATGATCAGTAGCCGCCTCGACATGGTTGAGGATGTGCTTGGACTGATTTCACACAAGATGGAACAAACCAACATTGCAACTGCTGCCGAAGGCGAGGAATCTCTTGCTGGAGGCACTGTAGACGAAGTTGTTTCCGTTGATGGCGCAGAAGGCGACACAATCGTTACCGCTGATGGAGAAGTTCTCCCAGTTGGTGATGGTGTTGATCGTTTGCGACAATCCGATGAAGCACGTCTCGTAGAGTTGTACGAAGCACAGGCTCTTGCAGCGAATCCGTTCCTTGCAAAGGGTACCTATGAACAGGCAGCGAACGATGGTGTAGGTGCAGCAATGGTTGCTGCACTATTGTTGGATAATCTTTCTGGAATGGCAGCCGTGAGTTTTGCTCAGAAGGCTGTACAAAGCGGTATGTTGACAGAGGAAGAGGGACGATCAGTCCTTGCAATCGTTCAACTCGCAGCTCCAGGAGAAGCGGAATCTGCATTAAACGACCATCTTTCACATCGCAAATTGCTAACGTTCTCTGCGATTGTTGAATCCTGGCGTTCACAAACAGTGAAGTCGGAGGAATGATGAATGGGTGCTTCAGTAGGCGTTGGCGCTCTCGTAGTTGGAACCTCATTGTTGTTGGTGTTTGCGCTTGCAGTGCAAACCCTCGACAATCGATTGGATGCCAGCCTTGAGGTGATCAGCGATGCTGGAGATCCCTTGCCCTCGTTTCGAATTGATGACGCAACACTTTGGGAAGGTGCAGTGCTCGACGTTACCGTAACCAGCAATGGAAGCGGTTATGTCGACGGTACGTTGATTGCAACTGGAACCGGTAATGGATTTGCTGGTACGTTTACAGTTGATGGTTCAGGAGGAATAGAATCCGTGACAATCACCAGTCGCGGTAATTACTCGTCCCCTCCGACCATCTCTGTTGACAATTCTGGTCAATCAGGCATTACCAGTGTTGCATCATTCAACTCAGACATTGGGAACCACATTTATGCGAACCTAACGAATACGGGTTCTGTTACAATCCCTCTCCGTGAAGTTTGGGTCTTCCTCGATGGAGGAGGTTCACAAACTCCAACGAATTTGGGAACCGCCTACACTCCGGGCATCAACAGCGTACATTGGTATCCTGGCGAAACACTTGATCTTGATTGGTCTGAAGATGGTCCCACAACCTATGAGCGAATCTCGCTTACTGCAGGTGGACTTTCAGTCGCCCATGAACTCCTATGAGGTGAACAAATGGCAGACGGTGGAGCATCTTCATTTATTTTCTTGACAACAGCGTTGCTGGTGTCCGGATTGGTAAGTGTTGTCCTCATTAATCAGTGGGGCGATATGGCCCAACTGACTGCGCAAGAAACTGCAGCACTTGAGGTCCAACAGGCCACAAGTGTTGATTTCGCAGGCGACCCGATGATGGTAGATTTGAATACTACTGCATCTCCAAACGAGATCACCTTTTTCTTACAAAACACTGGAACTACGTTGTTGGATTCATCCACGTTAGTTGTGATTGTTGATGGTCAAACCGTGACCGCATCAATCGTAACCTCTCTTGTACCTGTTGCAGGTGATTGGGATGAAGACCATCTATTGCAAGTCACCGTGAGCGACAACAACTGGGCGTATCAATCCGGTGACGATGTCTCGATTACAGCTGTTGTTTCTTCAGAGATCACAAATGGTTACCGCGGATCAGATTCGATGTCAGTGGAGGTGCGATTGCATGGTTGAACGATTAACAGAAATGCCGAAGCCAGTAGAGGATGGATTCCCCTACGATGTTGAAACGGACAGTCTTGCAGACTCTCTCGGTCTTCGATTACCAAATCGCAGCCTCATTATGTTGCAGGGAGAAGTAGGTGCAGGTAAGTCACTCATCAGCCAACGATTGGTCCATGGGTTGTTACACAACGAAGTCAAGGTTCTTGTCATCACCACTGAATTAACAACACGTGGTTGGATTGAACAAATGGAATCCGTTGGTTACGGTGTTACCGACGCACTCACAAACGGAAATCTGATGATTTTCTCTCGTTTTGGGACGGTTGCTGAACCAATTCCAAATGTTGGACTTGCGGAAGTACTCGAAAGTGAGGCAATCGAAGAAGCGGATATTGTTGTCATCGATTCGGCCAGTTCATTGATGCCAGATGGCATGAATGACCAAGCCCGATTCGATATGATTCAGCGCTTGAGGAGAATTGCTTCAACGGGACGTAGTCTCATGCTGACAGTCGATCGTGATGAAATGGATGAGAAACTGCTTCACTCCTTACGAGCAAGTGCTGAAGTTGTGCTTGACCTTTCGACCAATTTGATTGGTGGAGATCTGAAGCGTTCAATCCTTGTAACCCGTTATCTTCGTGCAGCAGGTCCTGTTCAATCTTCTATTGGATGGCGTGTTGAGCCTGGAATGGGCTTTATTGTCGATATTACAGCAGTAAGCTGAGGTGCAATCATGGCAGATGAAGAACTCAAATTCCAACGAGGTGATCTTGCCTCTGTCATGGCAGCACACTCGCACGTTGCCGATTGGGTTCGGGATTTTGAGAAGCGTTACGGCTCTCGTCCGATTTACTACGGGCCTCTTGATCGTGATGCTAAGAAACAACGACCATTGAACCTGATTTACATCACAAAGGAACCGGTTTTCGTCCATATCTATGAACCACCAAGTGATGAAGAAGGTGGAGGTCAAGTCCTTTGGTTTGGATTGGAACCACAATTGAATGAAGAAGAAGAAAACATTCGTCGTGATCTCGTCGAAACGCTTCTTCAGGAAGCGCCCTCTGCTCCAACATTCACAACCGATAATGAATTTGAGACCATTCTTGGTCAAATGATTGACCGCTATACCATATCTGATACCGAGGCAAGTATTGTCTCGCGTCGAAGAGGTCGAATTTGGGAACTCGTTGGACTCGATGACAAGAGAATTGTCGTGAATGAAACCCAACGCCAACGATTGCGCTATATTATCATCCGCGACCTGATCCGAAACGGTCCACTTGAGACACTTCTTTCCGATGAGATGCTGGAAGATATTCACTCCGTTGGACTCAAACACATTCACATGGACCACAAGGTATTCGGCATGGTCACCTCAAACATTCGATTCCGAGAACGCGAAATTCTCTCTCGATACCTTCGGGCAATGTCTGAGCGTATTGGACGTCCTGTATCCGACAACAAACCGATCATTGACGGAGCCCTTCTGGACGGATCGCGTATCAACATCATCTTCTCGGATGACGTATCCATGCTAGGTCCGTCATTCACCATCCGTAAGTTCGCTGAGGAGACGATCTCCGTCATTCAACTCATCAAATGGGGTACGATGAGTGCCCAACAAGCGGCTTACATTTGGATTTGTCTTGAATATGGTATGTCCGTTCTCGTATCTGGAGAGACAGCATCCGGTAAGACCACTACACTCAACGCAATTCTCCCTTTCATCGACCATAACGTCAAGATTTATTCCGCAGAAGACACACCTGAAGTCAAAGTACGTCACAAGATTTGGCAGCGACTTGTCACCCGTGATTCAAAGAATGAGGATTCCCGTGTCGAAATGTTCGACCTGCTCAAGGCAGCTCTACGTTCTCGTCCTCGTTACATCATTATTGGTGAGATTCGTGGTGTTGAAGGTGCAACAGCGTTCCAAGCAATGCAAACAGGACACCCAGTCATTGCAACATTCCACGCATCTTCGATCGTAAAAATGATTCAACGTTTCACTGGTGACCCGATCAACGTTCCAATTCGTTTCTTCGACAACCTCAACTTTGCGATTTTCCAAGAAGTTGTGGAAGCACCTGGTGGAGGTATTGCTCGACGAGTTACCGGTATCGATGAAGTCATTGGTTACAACAAACACAGTGATGGTGTGTTGACCAGAGGTATGTTTGAATGGGATCCTGTCAAAGACAAGCATTACTTCCGAGGTATGTTCCAATCGCATCTTCTCGAGAACAAAATCGCTGCAATGGCTGGTTTTGCCAACAAGAGAGACATTTACGACGAGATGCTTCGTCGTGCCGCTGCGATTGAACGAATGGCTGATCGAGATCTTACTCATTATGACGACGTCTTTGATCTGCTCAATATCTATTACAACAGCGGATGGGAATATTTCGATAGTGCTGTCGACTCCTGGGTTGGCGTCAATCATAAGTGAGGAGGAGATGAACGTTGGAACGAATGCCGATGTGGCAAATTGCCATCCGTCGGCTTGAGATGCCGATGGGGCGTTTTCTTACGCTCTATGTTGGAGGTGCGTTTGCGGGCGGTTTCTTGGCCTCACTTCTCTTGATTTTCATTACAGGCGGTTTTGCAGAAGGCGCTCTCTTTTCAGGCTTTTCTGGAATTCTCCTTCTTTTCCTCTTACCTCTTCTCGCTGCTGGAGGCGCTATGGCGTTCCCAATGCTTGAAGTCAGCCGTTCAGCAAACATGATTGAACGTGAAATGCACATGTTCATCACGCGTATGGGTATCCTATCTCTTGGAGAAGTGGGTGCACAATCTATTTTCGATATTCTCAAACAGATGCGAGACTATGGGGAACTTGCAACAGAAGTTCAGCGAATTGAGACACTGGTCGACAAGTGGCACACCTCACTTCCCGAAGCAGCTCGTATCGTGGCACAACAGAGTCCAAGTCCACTTTGGACAGATTTTCTCGACCGAATGGCGTTCTCGATTGAAGCGGGACAACCAATTGATGAGTTCATGCGCTCCGAGCAAGAAACGGTTGCTGAACAGTACAACACACTCTACGACACCCGTCTTGAGAGTGTTGACACGATGCAAGAAATCTATGTCTCTATGGTCACTGCAGGCCTGTTTGGTTTGGTCATTGCAGGGATCCACCTCGTTCTTTTCGAGGTCGGAGGGGATAGCGACACGCCGATTGAAGTTGCTTCACGACTTCGTTATCTTCTCCTCGCTTCTATGCTTTTCATTATCATTCAAATTGGAGCGATGATGGCGTTTAGAGCTACGATACCTCGAGATCTTATTTTCGCTCGAGATGAACTTGATACACCGTTCCGAATCAACTTCAGACGCTCCATCCTCTCAGCAGGGGCAGTGTCGCTTCTCCTCCTCATTGTGACGGCTTTTGTTGTGATTTCCACATGGGAGGCAATCAGCTCTCAGTGGGATCGCTATGGCCTTATCCTCCTCGCAGCACCTCTCTCTCCAATGCTTATTCCTGCATGGCTTATTCGTCGTGAAGAAGGTGGTGTTCAACGACGAGACGGAGCGTATCCTGACTTCATTCGTGCTTTAGGAGGAACTGCACAAGCCAGAAGTGCAGAGCCATCTGCCACAATCAAAGCATTACGAGGTGTCGATTTTGGTATGCTCGACGATTCAATCGATCGTCTCGAACGACGTCTTGCAACACGAATTGATTCCGACCGAGCCTGGGACTATTTCAATGCAGATACCAATTCTGCAGTTATTTCACGATACACTCGAATCTACATTGAAGGATCCCAATCATCGGGAAAGCCTGCAGAGACTGCTGAAATGGTGTCCCGTTCAGTTGGTAACCTTCTCTCATTACGTCGTCGTCGCGCTCTCTCAGCCAATACAATGTGGGGTGTTGCACTCGGACTCCTTATTGCAAGCGTAACCTCACTTAACGTCACAATTTCCATTGTCCTGCAGTTGGGAGAAGCAATTGCTGGTGTCGCAAGTGGTCTTGCCTCAACCGATGTTGGAGCATTGCAAGACTTCGGAAGCGGTATTGCGTTACCAGTTATGGAAGATGCTTCATCAGTCGAAGACAACATACGGATGTTCAAAATCATCGTATCCATTCTTGTTCTTGGACAAATCATCGCCGTTTCAGCAATTGCTACCCGTCTTCGAGGAGGAGGGAAAACCAGTGCATTCGGACAAGCTATCCAATTGCTGTGGATTGCCGGAATCACCTCATGGATTACTGCAGTAGTCCTTGAAGGGGCATCTTCAGTCTTCGGAGTCTAGAAAAAGAGTATATGCTTGGTCGATGATGGTTGCACATGCAACCAGCAGTGCAACAACCTAGCCCGCCGTCGAACATGTATCATCCTCCCCAACAGGCGATGATGAGCGGTGGATTGTTCTCATTGCACAAATTCCTCATGATCGGGGTCATCCTTGTCCTTATTGCAGGATTAGTAAGCGTCCTACCAGACTTCTCAGGTCCTCCCTCGGTAGTTGATTACGAGAACTTGACCGGCTCTGAATTACAGGATAAAATGGATATAGAACAGGAAAAATACAATGATTTTGTGCGTTTGATGGACACATTTGCCACCATTATCGGAATGGTTGGTGTTGGTCTCATCGGTTATGCCTTCGTTCGTGAAGCCTACGATGAAGATACAACAACACCTGCTCTACGAATTACGTTACTGATTCTAGGTACCGTTATGCTTTTGCAATTACTTGGTTCTGGATTTAATCTAAGCGTTTCACTTTGATTTCTTGGATTTCGGCTTGTTCATCTTCGCCTCTTCTGCGATTCGTTTTTTTGTTGCGGCCCATGAACAGATAGGGCATTGAGACAAATCATGGTATCTTGCAGGACAGTATTCTCGACCAAAGAAGATGATTTGCAGATGCAGGTCGTTCCATGCTTCTTTTGGAAAAACTGCTTTGAGATCTTTTTCCGTCTGATCAACATTCTTCCCGTTCGACAACCCCCATCGGGCAGCAAGTCGGTGGATGTGTGTATCAATCGGGAAGGCTGGAATGCCAAATGCTTGGGCAAGAACAACTCCAGCGGTTTTGTGTCCGACTCCGGGGAGTGCTTCGAGTTCTTCGAAGCTGTTTGGAATCTCTCCTCCATGACGTTCCAGCAACAGTTCGGACAAACGGCGGATGTTTTTTGCCTTGGTAGGGGCAAGTCCAACCTCTCGAATCAACGATTGAATTGTGGAGACTTCGAGTGAAGCCATCTTCTCAGGTGTAGGGCCTTGCCTGAACAACTCAGGAGTAACCTGGTTAACTTTCAAATCGGTTGTTTGGGCGCTCATTAGTACTGCGATGAGAAGTTGGAACGGTGTTTCATGGTCGAGTGGAACAGGTGTTTCAGGATACAACTCCTCCAACATTGCTTGAATGCGCTCGGCTTTTTCCTTGCGCTTCATTCAATCACCTATTCAGCATATTCTGAGCCTGTAACCCATCCAAAGAAGAGTCCTGAGAAGATACTCGCAAGTGGGATAGCGTTGCAAACAAGCGCTTCGACGATTGGAGATTGACCATCTGAGGGTTGGCCGACGAGAATCCATAGCAACAAGCCAAGGAACAAACCAGGAATGATCATGAGAGCTCCCATTATTAGTGTCCTTGTGAGTCGCATGCATCTACCACCATTCTCTCATTCAAGAAGTGTTGCTTCAATGGCGCGACAACTGTTGGGCTAGGGATTCTGCACTCATCGAGTTGATGACATCGCCGTTCTCCAACCATCCTTTACGAGCAGTCATTACACCGTATTGAATATCAGCCAATCCGCGTACCGAATGGGCATCTGGGCTGATGGCTACCGGAACACCCATCAATTTAGCGTATTTGCAAAGGCGATAATCAATGTCAAGACGGTATGGACTCGCATTCAATTCAATGGATTTGAATCGACCATCCTCAATGTGTTCAGCCATTGCATCAATGAGTCGATGTACATCTACTTCGTATCCCTCTCGTCCTTGCAGAATTCTTCCAGTTGGATGCCCGAGTACCTTTGTAGCGGGATGATCCAAGACTTTCAGTAGTTCTTCTGTATTCTCACTTTCATCACGTCCTCTCCACTTTGTCATTGCATGGACTGAGGCGACGACATAATCGAGTTCACTCAAGACCTCATCAGGGTGGTCGAGCTTACCTCCTGCGAGGATGTCAGATTCAACGCCGTGAAACAATCTGAAATTAACGCCTTCATCCTGCCAGTTTTGGTTGTATTTTCTGATTTTTTGGCCTTGCTCAAGTAATCGGTCCGCAGGTGCTCCGTTTGCAATCTTGAGTGTTGGTGAATGATCTGCTATTCCAAGCCATGACCAACCCAATGCCTGAGCAGCATCAGCCATCTGTTCGAGTGTTGCTTCCCCGTCCGATACAACTGTGTGGTTGTGCAATGCTCCCTGAATTGAATCAAGTTCCAATAATGTAGGAAGATTACGTTCACTTCCAGATTCAATCTCTCCAGTATCTTCTCTCAATTCTGGAGGGACCCATTGAAGTTCGAGGTGCGTGTAGATTTCCTGTTCTGTCATTGCAGAGAGTGAATACTGCGCAGCCTCTATTCCTTTGAGTTCGCCTGCTTTGGCTTCCGGAATGAGTCCAAACTCGTTGAGGCGCAGTCCACGATCGATGGCTCGCTGACGCATTGCAATATTGTGTTCTTTGCTTCCCGTGAAGTAAGCGAGCGTGAATGCGAACATTTCTGGAGGGACCAAACGGACTTGTGCGTCGATGGTTCCAGCACTTTCCAATTGTTCGTAATCGTCTCCACCAATGGCTTGGAGAACGTTTGCATCAATGTGGCCAACTGAGAAACCATCCTCGAAGATACTTGCTTCAAGAATCAAACTGATTTTAGAATCTCCTGCGCCTTTGACGTCAGCGATTCCTTGCAAATCAAGGATTGCTGAACCAACCACGTCATGATTTTCCGGCTGAACGCCTACAACAATATCCAAGTCACCAATGGTTTCCTTCCGACGGCGAGCACTTCCAGCCAGTTGAACACGTTCAACTCCCGGGATTGCCTTGATCCGTTGTTCAAATGCAGCACCGTATTTGAGACCGATGTCCAAACGGCGACGAGCCCTAAATCGGGACAGTAATTCGATTCCATCGAGCATTCGCTGTTCCGATTTTTTTCCAAAACCCTTCATTGGAGCAATTTTTCCTTGTTCAGCGGCTTCTTTGAGTCCCGCCACAGAATCAACACCAAGTTCTTCATGCATCATTTTGATTCGCTTGGGCCCTAATCCTGGTATTCCAAGCATTTCAATCATGCCTTGGGGAGTGTCCTCATGCAATCGTATCCAATCCTCTGGCCACTTCCCTTCAAGAATGGCTTGGGACAAGGCAGAACCGAGTCCCTTGCCGATTCCCTTCATTTCAAACAAACGACCAGTAACGACCAATTCGTGCAAATCCTCTGTTAGGGTGCCAATCAATCTGCTTCCGTTTTGATACGATCGAACTCGGAATACATTTGCACCTTGGAGTTCGAGCAAGACTGCAACTTGATGGAGGACTGAGGCGACTTGATTGCGAGAGAAGTATGGCGCGCCACTGGGACGAGCCTTTGGAAGTATGAACGCATTGCCTGCCATGGCTGTTAGAGGAGTTCACAACTCAAAAAGGATGGCAAGTGGTTGTTTCAAAAACCCCCTCCGTTTGGTTCAATCATGGTCGAACTCGAGTTCATTTCTCTCCTCGTCCAGACCTTCTGTGGAATATCGGCAATACTGTTCATGTTTGTTGCTACGTTTTCGCGCTCAGAGAAGGCAGAACTTATCGTTCAAAACATTATTTTCACAACACTACTTCTCGCCGCAGCATCATTGTGGTGGCTCTCCCTTGCAGGTGGTTCCCTGTGGGGTTCGAATTACTTGCCGAGACCTTTGTCAATCGTTTGTATTGTCCTTGCAATAGCTGCGCGGATGAACATCAAGGGTGAGAACGTCTCGTTCGGGGCAAACCCTCACAGCATTGGAAAGAACGTTGTTGAAGAGGAGTAATCAAACGATTTCTCCGGGTCCTTCTCCCGATGATTCAGCAGCTTCCTTCTCCATTTTTTGGTTGATGAATGTACGCATATACTCTGGGAGTTCCCCATTCACGAATATGACATCGTTCACTGCATCCAATTTTTTCAGAGAATAAAAAATCTGCATTGCAGTCATTGGTGTCGAAGAGCAACCGTTGCATCCACCATCGAGTGAGAGCATGATGTTTCCATCACTCGTATCGAGGACAGTAACGACGCCATCATGTGAATCGAGGATTTCTTGGACAGGGCCAATTTCCGCAAGAATCTCCTCTGCAGTGATGGCCATGGTAATCCGAAGGTGTCCACCTCTTTCAACGATTGGATGAAGAGTGTACCGGCTTGGGCTATAGGGGATGAAAACTCGCATCCGTAGCCTGCAATTGTAGGGAATCTCTTATGAGGGGTTCTTAGGTCGGGCGAAGCACAGGTGTACACTATGATAGACAATATACCACTGATAGCAGCAGGAGCAGGAGTCGTTGGACTTTTGATTGCCTTCTATCTCTACAGCCAAGTAAAGAAAGTAAAGATCGACAACGAAGTCGTTGCAGACATTACAGACGAAATCCAGAAGGGTGCTATGGCATTCCTTTTTGCAGAATACCGTATTCTCTCGATCTTCGTCATTGTTGTAGGGGCAGTACTTGCCTATCTCAACGACATTGATACAGCAATTGCATTCTTCGCTGGTGCAATCGCATCTGTTCTCGCCGGATTCTCTGGTATGCGTGCTGCAACTTCGGCAAACGGTCGAACTGCAATGGCTGCGAAGAATGACGGTCAAGCAGGAGCACTCGCAGTTTCATACAATGGTGGAGCTGTAATGGGATTGTCCGTCGGTGGGCTCGGTCTTCTCGGTATTTCTCTGATCGCCTTTTGGCTAAATGCAGGAGAAACTGCAACTGATGGTACCATGAACCCAGTCAGTGCAGCGGCAGGGTTTGGAATGGGTGCCTCATCCATCGCTCTCTTTGCTCGTGTTGGTGGCGGAATTTACACCAAGGCTGCAGACGTCGGAGCAGATCTCGTCGGTAAGGTCGAAGCAGGTATTCCAGAAGATGACCCACGCAATCCGGGTGTTATCGCTGATAACGTCGGTGACAACGTGGGTGACGTTGCTGGAATGGGTGCCGACATCTTCGAATCCTTTGTCGGTTCAATTATCGCAGCTATGATTATTGCAAACGATTTCACTGGTTCGAACACCAGCGACTATGTTCTTCTCCCAATCCTTCTCGGATTCATCGGATACACAGCTTCAATCATTGGTGTATTCTCCATGACCTTCCTCAAGAATGGAAAAGACCCAGCGGCTGCTCTGCGAAACACCACATTTATCGCAGCAGCTTTGTTCTGGGCAGGAGGTTATCTCGCTATCCAACAAGGTCTCATCGATGTAAAGTATGGAATTATGCACTCTGTGGTTCTAGGAAGCATAATTGGAATCCTTATTGGACTTGTTACAGAATACTATACTGGGATTGAACCTGTCTTTGGAATCAAGACAAAAGCAATTCCTCACATCGGTGAAATGTCCAAGACAGGACCAGCTACAAACGCAATCGCAGGATTGTCTGTTGGTATGATGTCCACATTCATACCAGTCGTTCTTATCTCTCTCGGGATTCTTGGAGCCAATGAATTCGGCGGTTCTGAGTACGGTTTGTATTGTATTGCAATGGCTGCAATGGGTATGCTTGGAACAGTCGGTGTTACCATGACTGTTGACGCATACGGGCCCGTTGCAGACAATGCTGGTGGAATTGCTGAGATGAGCGGTCTTGGAGAGGATGTTCGTGCAATTACTGATGAGCTTGATTCAATCGGAAACACAACTGCCGCAGTCGGTAAAGGATTCGCAATCGGATCTGCTGCTCTCACTGCTCTCGCACTGTTTGCAGCATACACAGCAGCAATCGGTACAGATGCCAGTGGCAACTCCCTTCTCAATCTTGAACTCACAGAACCGATGGTCGTCATCGGCCTACTTATTGGTGGCGGGCTACCATTCGTTGTCGCTGCAATGACCATGACTTCAGTTGGAAAAGCTGCTGGCGACATGGTTGTTGAAATCCGACGCCAATTCAAGGAAATCCCCGGGCTTCTTGAAGGCAAGGAAGGCGTAAAGCCAGATTCACAAACCTGTGTTGACATCTCAACCAAGGCTGCTCTTCGTGAAATGGTTGGGCCGGGCGTTGTAGCAATTGTAGCTCCAGTCATCGTAGGATACATACTCGGCTGGAACGCTCTTGGCGGTCTTCTCGCAGGTTCTTTGGTTTCAGGTGTCCTCATGGCCCTCTTCATGGCGAATGCTGGTGGTGCTTGGGATAACGCCAAGAAAGCCATTGAGCAAGATCACATCCCTGGCGCAAAGAAGGGTGACAACGCTCACGACGCTGCTGTCATTGGTGACACCATCGGTGACCCGTTCAAGGACACCTCAGGTCCATCGCTTAACATTCTCATCAAGTTGATGTCCATCGTTGCTGTAGTACTTGCTGGAACAGGGGAGCTCTCTGCCGGTGGACTACTTGATGACCTGTTCTGATTTGGACGTTCAAGCGTTAGGCTCTTGAAGAAGGGCCGTTAGGCCACTACATGCATGCAATGCACCGTAGCCTGTTTTTGGTTGGCTTGTTGCTTTGCATGAGCCTTGCAGGTTGTACCGGTAACGTTTCATCGCCGGATGCAAATAACATGACTGAAGAGGAAAAGCAATTACCGGAATGGAATATTGGTCAAAATTGGCTCTATACGTTCATCACACCCCAATTCGGTGAGGATAGCGCTCGATTGGTCGTCGCTGAGATTGACGATGGTGAAGGGGAGTATATCCTTGGAATTTCATCTGAGCGTGAAGCTCAACGTCATGCAGTGATCAATCACAATCCCTTCCTTGGCCGTATGACCCTCGATGCACTTGCAGTCTATGAAAACGGTGAACCTCAAAGTGTCTTCTCGTTTCCTTGGACGGTTGGTGATAAGTGGTCTTTTACACTGCTTGGACAGGAATGGGATGCTGAAACTCAATCACTGAACAACGGTAACGCTCGTGTTGAAGCTGAATCTCCTGAAGGTCACGAATTGTCCTACACCTTCAGTGGAAGCAAAGGCTTCCTGGAGCGTTTGGTCTGGACAGATCCCGATGGACGGATTCAACTTCGTATGGATTTAAACATCGCTCGTTCATCTTACGACGGAGATGTGTTCTTCTATCGAGCGCGAGATCTCCTCGACAGTATGTACGAAGAAAACGATCAAGAGATATACGACTCATTCTTTGATTCTGGTCACCCTTCTGAAGGCAATTGGAATACGCTCGTATGGTATCTCGACGTTGAAATCGCCTCAGGTGCTGCTGGATCGGGTTCCCTTTCGATGAAAGATCACGCTGGAGCATCCCCACTAACTCGAGCTTGGGGCTCAGGGGCAACGGAAAAGGGTGCTATAGGAACCATTCCTTCGAATTCAGGGGATTATTCACTTACAATAACCGTACGGGGGCCATCATCGTATATTCATCTCAAGGTTGCTGGTGCACTCGTATTCCAATGGACCCTTTGAGGTGTCTCACATGCCGACGCTCATCATGATGCATGGGATGACGGGAACGGCAGAAATGATGAAGCCGTTTGCTGAAAAAATACTTCCTGAAGGTTGGACCTTACTCGTTCCAGATGCTCGCTTCAACCATCCAAGGCGCGGTAAAACATGGTGGAGGTATGAGGATGAAGATCCTGATGTCACACGTCGATTGCAACTTTCACGTCGGGAATTGATGGATGTGGACTCTTCACTTTCTCAACTTGAGAAATTGATTGCAGAAGAAGCACCATTGGGGCCACTCGTCGTTGGAGGATTCTCTCAAGGTGGTGCAATGGCGCAGGAGATGCTTCAACTTCCTCTGGCCGACCGTATCATTGGAATCGTTGCTTTAGGAACACGATTGGTTCGCCCAATGGAGCTTAGGATACGACTCGAAGAATTGGGTCCAAAACGCATGTTTTGGATGCATGGAGTGCGTGATGTTCGCGTCCCTCTAGAGGACGGATGGGCTGTCGCACATCTCTTCGAAGCAGCTGGTTGGAGTGTTGAGTTGGTTGAACACCAAAAAGGGCATATGATTCCAACTGAGCATCATGACGTGCTGAAGGATTGGCTGGATGCATTTACCCATTGATTGGATATTTGCTCAATTCGTCAAATCCACCAACAAAAATACGTTCTTCGCCTCGAATATCGAAGATGACTGGAACGGTACGATGCATTGTTGCTTGGACAACTTCGTCGCGAAGATCAGCAGGATTCTCATCGAAAGAGATCTCGACAAACGGTAGTTCTTTTTGGGTCAAGAGACGCTTAGCAGCAGTACAGTATCCACAAAACCGGCCGGTAAAGACTAGGAAGTTACCTTGATGTTGCTCAAGAAGGTCAGTGAACATAGAATTTGATTCGGAATGACCTATTTCAATTCATGGTATCGGTTTGGGAACCAACGATTGAAATACAACAGGCCGGTAGTTCATCCATGGATTCCTATGTGATGGTCCTCGCTGCATCCTCGGGTAAGAATCTCACGTTGGCGAATCAATTCTGTCAATCATTTGAACAGCTAGGCATGCCTACCAAAATGATTGATTTGACAACCCTGCATTGGCCGGTTTACACGCCAGAACTTGATGGTGATTCTGAGCGAGAACCTGCCACTTCGGTGGTCTCAGAATTGATTCTCAACTCAGAAGCATTGGTTGTTTGCGCTCCGGAATACAATGGTGTTATGCCTCCAGCTCTCAACAATACCATTGCATGGCTCTCAGTACAGTGCGATGATTTCCGTCGTTTGTTCAACAACCGAACGGTGTTGCTCGCCACTCACAGTGGAGGTGGTGGTGCTCATTGTCTCATGGCAATGCGTCATCAATTCTCGTTCTTGGGGAGTAACGTCATTGGTCGTACCATGACATTGAACAGCAAGAAATCATTTTCTCAGGAAACAATGGATGATCTTGTTCAACGGGTATTGCAATGACAAATTGATATCTACAAGTTGTTTAAACACCACCAAGCCCTTCTCGGCTTTCAAAATGGAAGGCTAGCATAAGAGTTGG
>TARA_B100001113_G_scaffold177873_1_pt1 | contig 15026 bp, 14 predicted proteins | sample TARA_B100001113 | Tara Oceans TARA_B100001113 (sample SAMEA2622402) | marine metagenome | biome: marine biome (ENVO:00000447); feature: deep chlorophyll maximum layer (ENVO:xxxxxxxx); material: "saline water (ENVO:00002010), including plankton (ENVO:xxxxxxxx)" | depth 50 m | reverse complement strand
GCATAAGTCAACTTGTCTAAATTTAATACGCTATCAGATGTATTGTTAATAATATTTTTTATGACAGCTGAGCCAATAAAACCTGCGCCGCCAGTAATTAGAAATTTCATGATAAATACATATTAATTTTAGTGTTAATGGATTTTACTCAGTTTCTTCGGGCAGGCTGGTTGAAGATAAATCTTTCTGTTTGTTAACTTCAAGTCGGCGTCTCCGGCGCGGAATATGAAATCGCTCGATGTCTTCAAATAAATCATCCCACAATGACATTGTTGCCTCTTCACTATTTACACGTGACGCATAAGCAAAGCCTTTTTCTGCAGATTGATTTCTTTTTGTTTTATTGTCCACTATATCTTTTATTATCCTTACCCAATCATTTGTACTACTGCAAGCCATTGACACTCCGGCACCTTTCATTGCTCTTAAGTGCGCTGGAGTTTCCGAAACAACTGCAGGCAATCCCATCAACCAAAATATTAATAATTTATCTTCAGGCTTCCCATTGTCCATTGTGTCGTTTGAGTTAATAGGAATGACTGCAAAATCACAAGCACTGGAAATATATGAAACAGTCAGTTCATTCCATTGGTACAAATATACATTATTAATATCTATATATTTCTTAACTTCATTTATAGTGTGTTTTGTTAAATACTTATTCATATATTTCTTGTATTTTAATGCAGTTATTAAATGCAAGTTTATTTGATACTGTTTACTTAAAATTGAGAGAGCCTCTCTAATAACTGCAAATGATTTTATGTTATGCGGAACGCCTTCCCATGCTATGTTTAGCTCATTATTCTTTAATTCAGGTTGTAGAGTCATTCTGTAGTTATGGTACTCACTCTTAACATCAAGAATAATGCGTACATCTTCACAGTAATGCCTTATGTCATTTTTTTGCTCTTCGGTGCTGCATATTACAATATCTGCCCTTCTGCACATTGACTCAATAGATTTTTTTTCATTGAGCTGACAGTACTTGTGCTTTCCAGAAAAGTACTTTGCAGCACCTCTAAATAAACCATAAAATGAAAATACAGGTGTTGCCAAATAAGAATCTACAAGTTCGTATACAACTACAGCGTTTGATTTATCATATTTACTCCAAACTGTTATATCTGCTCCATGAGTAACAAAGACTATGTCGTATTCATTCTCTGGTTTGGCAATTTCAAAATCAATTGCCCTGCTGTTAGCATAATATACAAATCTTCTCCTATCCCCTGAGGAAGAAAAATCCGATGAATAAGGCGCATAACCAATAGAAAGATTATCATCTGCACTCATAGAATCTTCTTTCTAATAACTTTATTGTACAAATCGCTAGAAGTTAAAATACCTTTTACTTGTTGTGGGCCATAATAAAATGTATCTATTTTTGATGGATTCGGCGTCTTAAACATAGCATATAAAGCTAAAATACTTCTTTTATCCCAAACAGCAGAAATAAGACCCAGTTTATCTTTTAAAGTTAGAAGTCCAAGCCGATGAAATAAATTTTTAAGGTCTATACTTCCGTGTCTGTATTGTGAAATCCAATAATGTAACTGATGCCTCACATAACCATTTCTAGATATCTGAACACCATCTAAATAATTAGGGAAATTATTCTTAAGCAACTGCAACCATACATACATATTATTTATTAATGCGCTACCGGGAAGCTGGCCGGGAAAATCACCAGAAATACCCAAATAATCTTCGCCTCCTTTCTGGTCATTGTCACTAAAAACATAATGGCCGTAAGACTTTGGGGTCACCCCAATTATATATAATTTTTCTTCACTAAAAACCCATGAATTTGCCTTTAAAAAGATTGCATTGAGTGCAAAGTGATCTGGATACGGCGGTCTAAAAAGCTCACCATCTACGCGATTAATCACTTTTCTTGACCAGATATGCGGCAAAGTATTCAATGGAACTCTATTCTTGAATTTAAACATATCGTAAACAATTGACTTCAATTGATTCTTGGTCGTTTTTCCACTATTAATCAATTTCTTTTCATAATCATAGTGCGGATCAGAATAGTAGCCTACCTTATTATCAACTGCATCTGGATATATAAAAGAATAGCCAAAATAGCTTATCCCATCTGGATAATCATTCTCTTTTATTGTTTTATCTAGAGTATCGAAATATCCAGGCAATAGAAAATCATCATCGCCCATCATTAATACATAATCACCAGAGCTTTTCTTTAACGCATTATTCCAATTGTCTGTAACAGATACCACACTATCGATTCTGTAATACTTTAGTCTTTTGTCATTAGAGTATGAATTAACCACTTCAGCAGTGTTGTCTGTATTGGCATTATCAAAAACAATAAGCTCCATGTCCTTATAATCTTGACTAAGTACAGATTCAATAGAAGATTTTAAATATTTTCCACCATTTCTTGTTGGTAATAAAACTGAAATTTTCATAACTATGTACTAAAAATAAACCATTTAGACTTTTTATAAAGGACTGCGTAAGCAATTACATTATAATCTATGTTTTTAATAATAGATATTGGTATGCTAATAATCCAACCAATAATAAAAGCAACTCTCTCCATTGTTTTTGAAGAAAAATCATTTGTAATTTTACGATTATATTCCTTAGTTATAAATGAAAAAAAAGTGTTGCTATCCTATTCGTCCACAACCACCGTTACCAAATCAACAAGACGACAGAGCTAGACGCTGAAAACACGTCAAAAGTGCACGGTTTGCAGCCGTTTGACTGTATGGTTGACACTATGACTGACTGGCATAGTGAGGCGCTGTGCAAATACTTTTGTCACAATACAGCACGTTACAGCATGCGTAGAAAAAACGTGCTGTTCATCCCTCTAACAAATCTATAATATAAGACTGAGACATAACCGATGGAGGTGTGAGATGAAATCTTATGATGAGTTGAAAGCTAAAATGGAAGCAATTCAGCAGCAGATGATTGAAGCTAAGAAGAACGAATGTTCTAACGCACTGAAAGAATTAAAGCGTCTTTGCAAAGAGTTTGGCTTCACTGCTGGTATGTTGAAAGGCTAACTTGCTGAAGGACGGAAAAAGCAGTGAAATTCTCAGAGATTGAACTTCCTTCCAATCGAAAGTTTGGATTTTTCTTTACATTCGTCTTTGCGGCAGTAGCAGCATATTTCGTTTACTCAGCCAATGTAAGTTGGGCATATGTGTTTGTCGCAGCAGCATTGGCATTTCTGCTTGTTACGATGATAAAGAGTGATGCACTTCTACCTCTAAACAAGCTATGGATGCGTTTTGGGCTTCTACTTGGCATGATAGTAAGCCCAATCGTACTTGGGGTTATTTTCTTTGGGCTTTTTACACCCATAGCAATGCTAATGCGCCTCAGTGGTCGAGATGAGTTGCGTTTAAAGTATGCTCAGAAAGCAAGTCACTGGATTTCGCGCGGCGAACCAATCAAATCTGAATCATTTAAGCGCCAATTTTAGTAAAGGCTAATCAAATGGAATTTTTAAAAGAACTTTGGGCATTCTTACGTGTACGTAAAAAACTATGGCTTGCGCCCATCATCATCGTAATGTTGATTCTTGGAGGCTTGCTGATACTTGCGCAAGGTTCTGTAGTAGCACCCTTCATATACACACTCTTTTAGGAATTGCGCATGTATATCTTAGGTATTTCTGCCTTTTATCACGATAGCGCGGCATGCTTGCTGAAAGATGGTGAGATTGTTGCTGCTGCACAAGAAGAACGCTTTACTCGTAAGAAACACGATGCTGGCTTCCCTACTCATGCTATTCAGTATTGCTTAATAGAGGCTGGAATAGCTGCTAAAGATATCGACAATGTCGTGTTCTACGAAAAGCCATTTGTTAAGTTTGAGAGACTACTTGAAACGTACCTAGCTTTCGCACCGAGAGGTTTTAAAAGCTTCGCTAAAGCGATGCCAGTATGGATTAAGGACAAACTATTTCAAAAGTCTGCACTCATTAGAGAGTTAAAATCAACGCTGGATGAAAGTGTTGATTGGCGTGAGCGATTGCTGTTCTCTGAGCATCACTTATCACATGCAGCAAGTGCGTATTATCCTTCTCCGTTTGATAGTGCTGCAGTGTTAACGCTAGATGGTGTAGGTGAATGGACAACAACATCTCTCGCGATTGGTAAAGGAAGTGATTTACAAGTTGTGAAGGAAATACACTTTCCACATTCACTTGGCTTACTCTACTCTGCGTTCACCTATTACACAGGGTTTAAAGTTAACTCTGGCGAATACAAGGTGATGGGTTTAGCCCCATATGGAGAGCCACGATACGCAGACTTAATACGAGAAAAACTCATCACAGTTGCTGATGATGGTAGCTTTCAGCTTGATATGAGCTACTTTGACTATGCGACTGGTTTAACGATGACAAACAAGAAGTTTGATGCATTGTTTGGTGGTCCTCCACGTACGTCAGAGACGGAATTAACGCAGCGCGAAATGGACTTAGCTGCATCGGTTCAAAAGGTAACTGAGGATATTGTTCTTGATTTAGCTAGGGGAATAGCCAAGGAAACTGGTGAACGTAACTTATGTCTTGCTGGCGGTGTAGCACTAAACTGTGTTGCAAATGGGATTCTGTTACGCGAAAAAATCTTCGACAACATTTGGATTCAACCAGCAGCTGGGGATGCTGGTGGTGCGTTAGGTGCTTCTCTATCGACTTGGTATCTACACCACAATAAAGAGCGTGTTGTTTCAACTGAACGTGATGAGATGAAGGGGGCTTACTTGGGACCAGAGTTCTCTGATAACGAAATTGAGACTGAACTCGCAGATTGTGGTGCAAGCTTCAAAAAGCTTTCTGAAACTGAAATGATTGAAGAGGTAGCCTCTGCATTAGCCGATGAAAAAGCAGTTGGTTGGATGCTAGGACGCATGGAGTTTGGTCCACGTGCATTAGGTGGGCGCAGTATCATTGCGGATCCACGTTCACCAGTCATGCAAAAACAACTTAACCTTAAAGTTAAATATCGTGAAAGTTTCCGCCCATTTGCTCCTAGTGTCTTAAGAGAAGATGTCAGTGAGTGGTTTGAGCATGAAACAGACAGCCCTTATATGCTTCTGGTTGCAGACGTACGAAGCGAAAAGCGCTGCGCAATGACTGAAGAAGAAGAGGCGCTGTTTGGTATTGATAAGCTAAATGTGCCGCGCTCTTCCGTACCAGCAATTACTCACGTTGACTATTCGGCCCGAATACAGACAGTACACGCTGATACAAACCCTAAGTACCACGCTGTTATTTCAAAATTTAAAGAAAAGACTGGATGTCCGTTGGTAGTAAATACGTCTTTCAATGTGCGCGGTGAACCAATCATTTGCACACCAACAGATGCATTTAAGTGCTTTATGGGTACTGAAATGGATGTCTTAGCTGTCGGTAACTACGTGCTTTATAAGGATCAGCAAGACGAAACGCTGAAAGAAAATTATGAGGAACGTTATGAGTTGGATTAAACGATTATTTATACCAACTCTAATTGTTCTGCTGAGTTCTTTTATTGGTATCGCTGCATTTGAATTGGCTTTACGAACCATCTACTTCAATGATCCATGGCAACGCACGCAAGAAGCAAATATCTTGCGTAATTTTCAGTTTTCGTATGATATCAGCCAGCTATACGTGAGCGACAGTCCGAATGTTGACTACGTAAGGAATCAATATGGTTTGCGTGACTCTTGCGTTAGCCCAGAAGAGATAGAAATTTTAACGATTGGCGGTAGTACGACTGATCAGAGATATGTCTCATTGAGCTCTACATATCAAAGTATTATTGAGGAACGCATGGAACAGTCTTCAGTTACATTTGGTTGTGTTTCTAATGCGGGTGTCGATGGGCACAGCACATGGGGACATTTATATTCTTTTGAGAATTGGTTTCCCCTAATACCAGAGCTAAATCCAAAAATAATTCTGCTTTACGTTGGCGTCAACGACGCTATTTTCATCCGAAGTTCATCACCGAATACTGGGTTTGATACTAGACGCACAGATGGAATCAAAGGGTTTCTAAAACGTTTTGAAATCGTGAGAGCTATTTTACCGATATACCACTTTTTAAAACAGAAAAATGATAATGCGTCTGCTGCTTACGCTGGACATGCGCCGAAGCCTTACACCAATGATGATTACGTGGTAAGCATCATGAATGAACAGACAGAGTTATTGTCGGCTCAAAATGCTTTAGCTTTCCGTTCAAGGATGGTTAGCCTATTGAGCGAAATCCAAGAACTAGGTGCTAAGCCCTTATGTGTCACCCAGCCTCATAGGTTCGTGAAAGAAATAGACGGAGAATTGAGGGGGGTAGAAAATGTATTTGGCGAAGGCTTTAGTGGTATGGATTTTGATTACTCGTTACGTAAGGTGAATGAAGTGATTTTTGATTTATGCGGCTCAAATACTGTTGACTTGTACAGCCATGAATTTTCCAATTCGCATTTTTATGATGGGGTTCATACAACTGCTAGCGGTTCTGAAGAAATTGGAAGGGTAATAGCAGAATTTGTTATCAACAATTACAACTAGGTAGATTTATTTTGATATCTAAATGAGTGAATGGTACGACAATCAGAAAAAGCCAAGCAGCAATCTCCGTAAGTTGCTGCAAGAACGAATTGATAAAGCTAATCCACGTCGTAAACTCACTTCTGAAGAAGAAAAGCGTCATAGCAAGTTAGAAGCAATAGCCAGGATATATTTTACAACAGCAGATATGTTAATCTTGTTGATAAAATATGATTATTAAGACAAGGCAGTGGTAAAACCAAAGAAGCAGTGGTAAAGCAAAAGAACAGAGGACTGAAAAATTTTTGAAGCTAAGAAGAGTGGACGTGCTAACGCACTTAAAGAATGAAGCGTCTTTGCAAAGAATTTCGATTTACAACTGGGATGCTAAAAGGTTCGTTGGCTGAAGTGAGAAATACGAAATGAATAACTTAGGCTCTGAGGAGTGCTCCACCCCTCACCACCCAAATCAAGCGAGGTCTCTATGAAGTTGCTGACAATCGGAATGGACGGTGTAAACGCCGACACCTTCAACCGTGGCTGGACGCCTTTTATCAAGTCTTTAATCGACAGGGGCCATAGCCTCACACTCCACGAGGATTTGATCAGTCGGGGCTGGTCAGAAATCATGCTCGGAAAACATGCCTATGAGACTGGCGCGCTTTATGAAGGACCGTTGATGGGAGGCTCTCTTAAATGGAGTGACAAGTTCAAACTTGAGGATGTGCCAGCTCTAGGAGTCGACATCAAACCGATTTGGCAAGTTCTGAACGAACGTGGTTATCGCGTCGGAATTATGAACATACCCACAACCTTCCCGGCTCCTAAAGTTGACGGATTCTTCGTATCTGGAGGCGGAGGCGGAGGCCCAATATCCAAAGAGGCATCACCCTATCAATGTCATCCGACCGGCCTAGATACTGAGCTGAACGATGGCGGTTACATCGTTGACCAACGCAATGAGACCTTGCTAGGGGAAGCGGGCCTCTACGATCCAAAAAATTACTTCGCTGCGCTAGAAAAAATGAATGCTAGACGCGTTGAGATGTATGTGCAGCTTGCCACAAAATACCAAATTGATTTCGGCTTTCTCGTATTTAAATCCTCGCCCGTAACAGCCGAAACTTTTTTACTTCCTGAACTGGAAAAGAAAAGCCGGAACGATCCGACAGCCAACTATGAGTTCATTAATGCTGCTGAAGATTTCTACCGTGCGTTTGATGCTCATATACGCACCCTAATCGAGACTTATTCTAACACTGAGGTGCTTTTAGTCTCGGATCACTCTATGGCGCTTCGGAAATTTGCCGTGAATTCAAATGCATTCCTTATTGAGGCGGGGCTTCAAACAAAGTCTAGATCCAAATCTGGGTTGTTTAAAGCCATCAAATCCTTCAAGCATTTGCTGCCCAATGGTTTCAGGGCGTGGCTCAAAAAAAATCCGAACATCAAGTCTTCCTATCAGTCCATGGTCGGGTTCAACCATCCCCAAACTAGAGCCTTTTCCATTGCCTATACTAACGCCTCCCATGGCATCTACGTAAACGACAGCGCTAGGTTCGGTGGCCCAGTCGCCCCTGCTGAAATCTCTAAACTGACTAAAAAAATCGTGCAACTTTTTAATGAACACTCGCTCTCGAAGCTACACGGAATGCAGGCCCGTGCGAAGGGCAATACCGGAACCGGCTTAGCCGCTCAGAAATTCCCTGATGTGGTGCTGACATTGCCAGACAGTTATCATACTTCCTCCCTCTTTGTTGATTTTGTGACCGAGACACCCCTATCAAGTCGACGCTTTGACCTATACGAAACGAAAAAAGATATACGGTCGGTTGGCAAAGCGCATACGCCGCTTGCGGTCTGCACCACTGGGAAATGGAACTGTAAATCAACCGAGACAAGTAACTTGACAGCGGTGTATGATCACATTCAGCAAAGATTTCCTGCCTTGAAAAATAGACAGTTAAAGTCATCGGGGACTCCCAAAACATGAAACGAATCTATCTGACAGGTCACCACACTAGAGCGTGCGACAAAAAGATTAAGAGTCTTAAGGTCGGCCACCTTATTTCATATTAAGATAAAATTGCAATATAAAAATATCCTTTTCATATCTGGTAATTTTATATTCATTTAAAGTCCATTTTAAAGGCTGATAAATAGGCCTTATAAAAAGGACAGAAAAGCACAATAATCCAGAAAACGGGGGTATTATTTGGATCCCAAATAAAACTTTCAATAAAAAATACTATTAATAAACTAAGAAAATATTTATCTTTTTTTACATCTAATGAAGCGAAGCTCAGCATATTTACAAAACCTTTAATTAAAACTAGGACTGCAAAAAGGTAGCCTCCTGTTAGAACTGAATAAAAGAATAAAGAATGCGGATCTATTCCCCCACTAGTTCCTTTAAATCCGACTAAACTTATAGAAGCGATATTATTTTGAAAGATATAATCGATAGCTTGGACTTTTAGCCAAGCAAATAAACTTAGATAAAAATCCATTCCTAAAAAATTTCCAATTAACAGTCTGTAATACTTGTAATCAGTAATAAGCGCTTCAGAATTAATAAGCGTTATGTGTGTTAAAAATAAATAAGCTATAGCAAGAGAAGAAATAGATAATATTTTAAAAATGTTTCCTTCACCTTTTATTAAATGAAGCGTTATTACAATCGAAATGAATAGATATCCTACCTTAGCGAATGTAAGAACCAAACCAATAAAAAGAAGATATTTTAAAACTCTTTTAATAGGTTGTTGAATATTTAATAAATTTAATACTCCGATACAGCTTATTATTATATAAGCAGAATAATTGATACTAATTTGAAAACCTGAATTACTGCTTAAAACTATACCAAAAGCTTCTTTAAAAAATGCTAATACCGGGTTTGGATAGTTCTCACCCTGATATAGGTGAAAAAGCGTTGAATCAAAAAATAAAGACTCAAAAAAACCCAGGTAAACTCCTAATAATGAAACTAGAGAGGAGTATAAAATACCCTTAAAAATCAAGTTAAAAGTATAAGGGCGTCTATCAGCTTCAAAGGCATGAGAGCTTATCAAGAGGAATAAACCAATGAAACTTAGCGCTTCAAAACTTATACTCTTCTGTACTAAAAAGAAAATTAACAATGAAAAGAAAATTAAAAAATCAACTTGCCTAAATTTTTCTTTATAAGCGTAAGTTAAATAAGAAAAGATATTTTGATAGCTCATTATAAAAAACAAAAAGAAAAGGAGGTAGATCCAGACCCTTATATTGAACAAATTTGATTCTATCCAGCCCTTTGAACTAAATAGAAAAAGTAAAGTTGAAATAAAAAAAACAAGAATATTATCTTTTCTTTCCGATATATTATTCATCGATTTTTGTATCTTTTATTCCTGAAATTAATTCTGAAGCTCTTAGAGCTAACATGTAAACTTTTTTTGTATCATCTATATGCAAAGGAAGCATGCTCAAAAATAATGAAACCTGGACTAAAGCTACTATCTCGGGTTTATAATCACCTGATTCAAGGAAACTATTAAATAAATCTTTTACTGATTTATCTTTATTCATATCAAAATCTAAAAAAGCCGTCATATCAGAGTTGAAGCAAATTGATGCCTTATTATTAATGATATGATCATATCCCCCCATTAGAGAATGTGATATTTTTGCTAAGTCATAGTAGGGCGTTCTAAAGCTATCTCCTCCTCTTGGGTCTATAAATACAATTGAGTCTTCTGCCTCGGAGAGGATCATATTAGAAAAACAAAGATCGCCATGTGAGAAAAGAGACCCCTTTGATGAAAAAGACTTCTCATTAGATAAAAGTAAATCATTCACCAAGCTAAACATTGAATCAATACTAGAAAAAATTGTGTGGTTGTTTATAAATTCATTTAAACGGCCATACTCTGTCCAAGATTGTAATTCTATAAGCCGTGCTTCATTCTTATTCAAAATGAAATCCAATTCTTTCCTTGACCCAATAACTTTTATACCCTGTAAAGATTGAAAATATTTCTCGAGAATTATAAAAATATTTTTTAATGACTCATAAGAAATTGAGTCGGTAATATATCTAATGGAAAGGTCCATACCAGACTGCCTTTCCATTCTATATGAGGCCTTGTCTTTGTTTTTTTTAAAATCACTTACTTTTACATAATAACTTTGTATGGAAGCAGGAACATTGTCTAAAAAAGAGAATTCTTCTTCTAACTTTTTTATATCTGAAGATTCTTTTATAAACTCTTGACCTTCTTTAATAAGAGTATTGAAATACCTAGAGTGTGAATTTTCAGAAATGATATTGCGGAAATCAAAAATACTATTTATTGATTTAAGATTAGGTTCATCTCTAAGAAAGATAAGATCACCGTGGTCTTGATGAAAAAGAAAATTTCTTAAACCAAGAGCCGTTCCTTTGTAGACATAACCTTCGTGATCACCAAAAAATAAATTAAAAGGTGAGCTAAGAAGCTTACTTAAAAACATTTTTTGTGTTGCTAATTCAATAAAAATTACATTAGAGCACCAGAATATGGAAACTTCTTCATCTGATTGTATTTCACTTTCCTCAGTAAAAGTAACATCTAACTGACCTTTTACACTATTATTGATGATCTCTTTAAAACTAGAACGCTGAAAGGCAATTTCAGAATAAGTATCCAGTTTTAAAAAATTTTTTAACTTCTGATTTTTTATTTCCTTATCAATATAAAAGAATTTCATTTTTTAAAAATACCAAATATTAAATATTGGATAAATATAGTCATACGCTTCAAAAAAGACCCTTTCCAGGATGAATGTCCCTTAATCCGTTCTCTTTCAATAATTGGTAATGATAAATAATTTCCATCCATAAGAAAATACAAACTAAGATCAAGACAGAAATTATTGGGCAGTTCATTTAAGTCTTTGCTTTTATCTAATTTAAAGAGTTTTGGCTGACCATTGAAATCAATGATCTTCCTAAAAGTTAGAATAGAAAGTAGAGACCTTAGAATAGAAGAGCTAAATCTATCTAGCATTCCTCTATTAAATCTAACAGGTAATATATTGGTAGCCTCTTGCAAGCTCTCTAATTTATATAGATTATTCATGAAAAAGCTATAGGCATCAAACTGCTGATCGGCATGATTCAGTAAAATAAAATCTGAATTACTTAGCTTTAAACCTTCTTTTATGCCTCCTCCATATCCTAGATTTAGATCTAGATCTAAAACCTTAATTTTTTTATCTTCTTTAGAAAGGTCGTGAAGGTAGTGACTAGTTTTATCAGACGACCCGTTATTTATATAAATAAATTCACTAATATTTAAGAGCCTCTCTATTTTCTTTTGTTCTTTATGGCAATTAATTATGCTTTCTTGTTCATTGAAGAATGGTATGACTACTGAAACAGATTTATTCCAATAAGGTCCAGAAAATTTAAATATAAATTCTTCTAAAGATAAGTTTTTATCATCAATATACCAGCCCTCAACACCACACCATGGCTTTCCTAAGATTAGTTCATGATAGTTCACCTCATTTGATTGAAGCCAATCTTCTGCAATTGGTCTCGTGTGGGCTTCAATTTTTTCTAAATCACCTTTAAAAGTTCGCATATTCCTTGAAGAAAAAATCGTACATTTAAATCCAAGATGGTGTGCGTTATCTATGGCTTTAATAATATTTGGATTACTTAATTTATTAGGATAATCATCATCAACACTATCTATTGTTATAGTATTATCTAAGTCTATTATTATTGAATTCATACTCTATTTATCTGTTTTAAAGAAGTCATATATAAAAAGGATACCTGAGATTACTAGCCCCGAGCCCCATATATAAAAACTATAAATAATCGATAAATTTACGAACTCTGGATTTCCTATAGTTGGGCCCATGCTATAAAAAGCCAATTGAACTCCACCCAGCCCTAAAGGTCCGTTTGGTAGCAATGAGGAAAGAGCAACTGCCATTGCTAATAAGGCGATTAATTCCAGACGATATTCTAGAGCTTCAAAAAATATAAAGAAAACAGCAATCTCTAATAACCATATGACAAGAGAGATGGTTATGCATGCTAGGTATTTACGATTAAGTATCTCTTTTATTCTAGATATAGCCTTTAGTGTATTGCCTGTTAATTCTAGAATAAGATTATTTAGACTAGATGTTGTTTTAACCAAAAAAACTTTGTGAATTATTGCCAGCAATTCATCAAGAATAAAAAATAAGAAAAAAATTAGGCCTAGTAAAGTTAAAGAACCATAAAAAACATAATCTAAATTTGGAACATCAACAGAAGAGACATATAAAACAAAAGATAGGGTACAGAAAATGATCAGCAAATCTAAAAGCCGTTCACATAGCAATACAGCAAAAGAATTAAAGTATGAGCCAAAGAAATTTTTAAAATATATTAGCCTATAAGATTCTCCCAGTTTCAAAGGTAACAATAAATTTACTCCGTTAGCCTTATATTGTTCTTTCCATAGTGATCTTATGCTGTACCCAGAAACTGGGTTAAGAATAATTAAGCGTAAAACCCTTGCGGAGTGTGAGAGTAAATACAAACCTATCCCCATAAAAATTAAAGAGTAGTTTAACTCTTCAAACAAGGTCGAGAATTCTTTTTCTTCAAAATTTAATAAATTTGCTGTATAGAAGATACACAAAGATCCAAAAAGAAGGTAAATAAATTTTTTAAAGTTATAATTGTAAAAGAAATCATTCATGTTTAATCCATGCTTTGTAATCTTTTGGAGTTCCTAAAATAAGAGTATCACCATCTTCATTATTGTGTAGATTTGAAATCTTATAGCCTAATCTTAACATTGTCTTATAAACAGAGCTGATATAGCGTTCTTCATATGAGAAATAAGTATCCTTATAAATCTTGTTATAGAAAGCAGAGCTCAAAAACCCATAAAAACCAGACGTAGCCATATTAGAAATAACTTCTTTTTCTTTAATGTCTTTCACATAACCTCTATCATCTTTTGATAAGTAACTAAAAGCGCTAAGTGAAGAATTAAAAGTATCTATTAGACCGTAACAACCAGATTCTATCTCATTAGGAATTATCCTAAAGTCTCTATTCTTCAGGATAGTGTCTCCGTTATGAAATGCTATTGGCAAATTTACTAGATCCATATGGTGGTCTTTTATAAGATTAGTTGCTAAGTATGCAGTTTCAGCCTGTCCAGCAGTATCTTCTGTAAAATAAATCTTAAAATCTATATTCAAGTTTTTCTCTACCTTAATAAATTCATCCTTCCAGTTTTTATGCCTTTTATTGACTATTAAAAGAAAATCGTTACACCCACCTAATTGCAAATTTTTAATTATTAATTCTAAAATTGAAGTTTTATTTTTTGGATGCTTCAGGAAATATTTAGGCGTAGTAATGCCTTCATCAAGGAATCTTTGTCCGGTTCCTGCTAAACACAAGACCACTAAGATCTTACTTTTATTAGTACACTTATCAGACATTATAGTTATTTATATAAATTACCTAATCAATCCTTAATCTAAACTAAAACTAAGTCCGCATTGTTAGCCAGTCTTCTGATTAATTTCTTACCCATTGAGGATGCGGGTATGAAAATTCCACCTTCAAGCACATCACAATCTTTAACTAAGCAAACATATGACTCCTGTTTATCTAAATAATTAAACTGCCGGAACCAAACACCTATACAAACTCTCGAACTCTCTCCATAGCACAAACAATTTGTTTCTTCGCGACCACAAGTCTCAGAGTTAACTGCTCACAAAGTTCTTGTTCGTGTGTGAGGAGCCATTCCAGGCCGGCCAGTAACGAAGTCTGACTAACCTCTGCGCTTTCAATCACAGCATCTTGATGCCCAAATAAATCCTGGTTGATCCCCTTGGCTTTTATACTATACGCAATGGATACCGTTGGCACTATGCTGGAAAGCGCAGCGATAGTAGAATGGGTGCGGGCTCCTATAAAAAATCGGCACTGGCTGATCACATGCTTTATCTGAGCGGCATTCAATGCGCTGTCCATCATACGAACCCTTGATCCAAGATCGCTCAATGAATCAAGAACCGATCGCATATAATCCGCATCATTATTCTTAATATCGCCATTAAGCGGCACAACATGGGGTATCAGCAGCACCGAGATGTCATAGTTTTTTACCGTTACGCGGATAAACTCGACAATCTCAGTACGCAAATCACTTCCACTATGATGGTATTTCTCGATCACCGGGCTAATATTAAGACCGAGCACACCATTACCTTTCTCAACAGGCCAAAACGGGATTGTAGAAACCGGCTCTGGAATCAGAGTAAAGGCTGGATCCGCCATGCGAATAATGTTGTTCAACCCCAGGGTTTCGTTTAGATAATTATCACTTGCACTTTCACGCACAGCGATCAGTGACATATCAGCCAAATGCTTGCGAATAATGGGCACAAAGGCAGAAACCTTCTCGAACGGCCCAACCGATGCCCCCCAAAGAACAACGGG
>TARA_B100001113_G_scaffold76550_1_pt1 | contig 15074 bp, 13 predicted proteins | sample TARA_B100001113 | Tara Oceans TARA_B100001113 (sample SAMEA2622402) | marine metagenome | biome: marine biome (ENVO:00000447); feature: deep chlorophyll maximum layer (ENVO:xxxxxxxx); material: "saline water (ENVO:00002010), including plankton (ENVO:xxxxxxxx)" | depth 50 m | reverse complement strand
CGAACGTCATATACACTCCATATCCCATCATTACGAAAGTTGCAAACCCTATAAAGACTGCAAATGCAGCACCACCTTGTAGGTTAGCGTGTGGGATTAGTGTAATTAATGTCATAAGTTTTATGAAAAAGAGGGCGGGTGAAAAGCACAATATTCATTGAAAGTAATTTTCATTTCCTTGTTGGTAAGTCTAGCATGTTTTGCTGCTGTTGGCAAGTTCCATTTAGCATGAAACAACATTTCCATTGATTTTCTAGTCTCTGGTCTCATATTCTGGTTTTAATTGATGATAAACAAGAACAAATGCATCACATCGAGGACAAGTTAGATTAGTTTCTATCTCGTACTCATAGTCTTCGGGGCAGTCATTGTCCCCACCCCAAATAAGGTTTGGGAAACCGCATGACCAACAGTTCATTTCTTGAATACTCCTAACTTTGCTAGAAGGTATACTCCTAATACTGTCCAGAAGACGATTTCTAATCCTATGTTATTCACTTAATCCTGGTGCCTCCATGAATGATTTTCGGAATTCTTCAACTTGATCTTGAATTTCTTCGGGAACTGGTGATATTTCGTTCACTGGAACCATCATAGCAGATTTCCCGTCAGGACGGGTAATTTTCCAACAGACACGTTGTGATTCTGTTAAATCCATAATGAAATCAAAGTGATCCTCTGCTTGACGCAAAGTAATACCAATAGGTCCAATCATTGTTCAGCAAAACAGTAAGTGATCATGTCATGGTCAACGGTATCTTGAATAGCACTGATGATTTCTGCAAATCCTTCAGCACCTTCCTTGTTCCATTGCCACTCAATAGTCCTGTCAAATCCCTCATTATCCATGAGTTTGACAGATCTTTTGGAAAAATTGACAAAGACGTGTTCCAACCAAGTGTCGTTCATAATTCTCCTGTACCTATGTAGTATAGCAGACCACCCTTTCTCTGTCAAGTCAGTTCAAGAAGATCGTGGTAGCAGTTAGTTTCATAACTGCACCTGCAGTCAGGGTCATAGCAGCACCTGCTGTGACAGTCGCTGCAGCAGAACAGTTCATTGTTATGGCACCTGCTGCAACATTAACATTGAATAGACCTGTAACAACATTATTATTATAACCTGTTGCTCCAGAAGTGACCGATACAGGACCAAGTTCATTCAATAAGACATTACTTGGGACTGGTCTAGTCTTAGAGGGGAATTGTTTAGTTATAATGTCTCCAAAACAAGTAGTGAAAACTCCTGGTGCAGGAATCAATGATGTTGGATCAGTATTAATCATCTTATTAAATACAGGAGTTGCAAGGTTGATAACACTATTACCAGACAATACAAGTTCATTACCACTCATCTTTTGAAGTTTACATGAGTTTTCATAGAGAGATCCAGTAAACTTAGTATTATTAGCACCATTACTAAATTCTGCTGCTTGTAATGTTATAGCAGCACCTGATGCTTTCAAATCTAAATCAGAACCAAATGTAACTGAGTGTTTCTGAATCTTTGTACTCTTCTTCTTACCGTTTCTATCTACTGTCTTAGGTGCACCAGATGCATTAAGGAAGAATCCTCCACCAACTTCAATGTGACAGTCACCAGTAACCTTCAGACGATAATCACCTTCTACGTTTAAAACCTTATCACCATCTACAGTAGAACATTCATCACCCATGACATCTACAGTGTGATTACCTGCGTATGCAGAGTGATCGGCAACTAAGTTACCTGTATCATCTTTACTACCACCTCGATTATTCTTTTTATATGCTGCAAGTTTCTTTTCTACCTCTTCATCTGAAATCTCTGCATTGTTTTCCCTCAGTTTTTTCAGATATGTCCATTCTGCAAAAGTATTGTTATTGATATTATAAGAGGAGTGAGTTGTTCCACTAGGTTCTTTGATAACGTGTGCCTGACGACCTGGGGTTCCTACATGGTGATCATATGAACCATCAACAAATGTCTTTGCTACTTGCAGATATGGATCTGCTTTTGTAAAGATTTGATCAATAATACCACCTGCAGCACTATCACCTTCACAACTTCCTCTATTACTACCTCGGATTTTATTGATATTTTCTAATTCTTCGTCACTACAGTTGGTAACACCGAATAATGGGAAGTAACCATGACTATCAGCACCTCCATCAGGTTTTCTATCGCATCCACCACCAAGAAACTTAACGAATAGAGAAAGGAGACCTGCAAGACCTTGAATACCATTTTTAAAGAAGTCATTTCCTGCATCAAAAAGTCCAGAACCCTTTTCCCAGTTATCGATAATTTCTTGTGCACCTTTAACTGCACTAACTGTTGATTTTACGGCAGAGATTACCTTTTTAAGATCACTAAGAACTTTTTGTACATTACATACGATACTATCAATGGTTTCTTGTACACCCTGCATTACCATTTCTGCCTTACTGATAGCACCATTCAGTAAGTTTGTAATTAAACCACTGATAGTTCCAATAGGATCTTGAATGAAACCAGTAATTTGATTATCAAAGATACAGAGTTGTGATAGAATTTGTTGCACTGCAGTTTGAATCAATCCCATTTGCAAGAATGGGATTCCTGCTGCAAGTTTGGAGAAATCTAGTAGACCACCTAACTTTTCAGCAAGTGCTGAAGTTGCTTCTCGAATTGCTGAGATAATCTGAGTGAAGATAGCACCCAAGAAATTTTGTAGTTTTGCTGTAAGTTTTTCAAGAGTTACAACTTTACCAGATATGATGTCGAGAAAATCACCATCCTCAGTTGCAACTAACGTACCTGCTGTATCAGCAATGTCCTCTAACAGATAATTTAATTTAGATTCTACAGATTTCCATGGTCCACCTACACCATTCGCAGTAGCGATTGGTTTACTAGGAGATCTTGGTTTTGCAGTGTTACCTGCACTTCCTGGGAGGTGTACACCTACATTATTAGGTGATCCTGGACCTTTAGGTTCGGGATCGACATTACTCCCTGGCATCGCAGGTGCATTATGTCCTTTACTTTCTTTATTGTTTAAAGCATTACTGTTTGGATCAGCAGTCCTTCTAAGTGCAGGGTTTACTGTACCCTGACTTCCTCCTTCCATCGCCTCACCTGTTAAGGTAAATTGATGTTTTTTACCACTCTCAAGACTTTTTTGAATACGCAAAACACCGATAACAATCGGCATTTGAGCAGATTCTCCATCCATGAAGAATCCCATAACAATGGCACCAGGTTGCAGTTGTCCTGCACTTTCACCTTGTCCGTCATTACCTGCCTGTGATGTATGTTGTAATACTGTTGCCCATGGCAATTCATCTGTAGGTAAATCAGCAACCGTACCACCTCTCACGTTGGTATAGTATCCGAGCACACGAACCTTACACCGACCAAGTTCCATCGGGTCTTCATTATCTTCAACTTCTCCAACCCACCAGTAAAATCCGTCTTTACCGACAAAATTTACATTTGGTTCATTGAGAATCCCTTCAACTGTTTTCATCTATCTTGAGATTTTTGATTATTTATGGAAAAACCTTACAGGTTCAAATTTTGGCGGGATTTTTTTTGCCCCTTTTTTGAAACTAAAAGTCGATTTTGGTTTTGACAAACTTATAGGTTTCTTTACTACCCCAGATCATCTTACCATCAACATACCCTTGGTCACAACTATGTAACTTGTCACCGAAGAGTGACATCTGTGATTTGATTTCAACTCCATTAGCAATACAATTTCCCACTACAGAACCGTGCCATGCGTTACCATCAAATGTAAACAGCATACCACACTCTTCAGATTTTGTCCACTCCAAATCGTAATTCTCTATTAATACTTCAGTGTCTGATATTATTACCTTCTTGTGATATCTTTTTCTATAAGGTTTGTTTGGTCCGTCAACTCTATAGTAATTTTGAGACTGAAAACCCCCTTCTATCTCTTGCCAATGCATGAAAATTGATGCATAGGCATGGGGATTCGCTTGTGCTTGTGCTATGTTATTCCAGAGTCCTAGGAGATAAGACTCAATCGTCATAAATTAAGCATTCTGGTTCATCAGGATGCACTTCACAGAATAACTCAAGCGCAGTTGGATCATGATGATCACCCTCTGCAATCTCGTGACGATGATTATGAGCGTAAACTTCTAACTCATGCAACTCTTCAGTAATGTGTCTGCGAGATGCAGGAGATGTCATCGGATTGTCTAGGATGTCCTGATCTTTTTTGATGTGTTCTTCTAGTGTTTTCATTTTAGTACCTTAGTAGTACAAAACTATTTATTAAGTAACAGCGTCCTTCATGAGGAGCATTTCCGTAGAAAAATTATCCGATGATCCTTTATGTGCAATCGTAACAATCATGTAACGACCACTAAATCTCTTATCTACTTTGATCTTATCACCAGATTTGACCGTAGATGGGAGTGTAACATCAATACCATAACCTCCATAGAGGTCTAAATTTCCAGGAACTGTGATTTGTAGTTTTGTGTTTTTCAGTGTTTCCATTCTCAACCATTGATATGCTTGCAACTCTACGAGTGCTTCATAATTTTTCTGAGAACTTCTGTTCAAACCAGGTATGTAGTTATACCATTTCTTATCGAAAATTTGGTTTGGAAGTATACTATAACGTACCCTTTTAGGGTTGTCAATGAGATTTTTGATAGAGTCATCAAGTCGTGACACAGGATTGACTGACTTCTTTCCACCCAAATGCGACATTGTTTTCCAGATATCAGTAACTCTATATTGGAATCCTGCTCCTGCTAGGTCTGGACTTTTACCACCCCATCTAGATTGATTAATTGTTACAGGGTCAAAACCTACACTATATCCTGACCATGCACCATGCCTTAATCCCATCAAAAAGTTTCTTTCTTCTGGGAAGTTTACTGTCTCAATTTTAAATTGATCTGTTGCTCCACTATCTACTTTCTTCAGAGAAAGAGAATACTTATATAACCTTGCTTTACCAGTGTTAAAATCAGTTTTTGTATCAGTGTCTTGGTTATTAATATCATCGATCATACCATCGATAGACTTGAAATGAAAACCCAGTGCATTCTCAAAAAATGTATACCCGTTTTGATAACTACCACCCGTCTTTTTCTTTCTGATTGTTCTCTGTGTAACCCAATAGATTGCATCTAAGGGTCTCCAGTTTGGTGCTATAAACTTATGTTTGTTTAAACTTTCCTCTGCAAATACTTTTTTAGCACTCCCAAGAAACATGGTGTTTCCCACTAATGTTTTAACAATATCAGTTGATTCAGTGCCAGTTTGTTTGAATATTACCTCTGAGTTTCCGAACACATTCGTAGATTCATTTTTAATAAACTCATCAGAACATGCATGAATGATGAATGCATCAGTAGTTTGATTAACTCTGACCCTACTAGTAATGTTATATGATCTAAAGTTATACTTCCTAGTAACAACGCTTCCTCTAACTTCAAAGTTAATCAGTTCAGATCCAGTAAAAACATTTGAGAGACCTGCACTATCCTCAAAGATAAACATTGCCTCTATTGTTGCAGACTCAATACTCTCATAGATCTCCCATGACCTGAGAAATGTAATTAAATTATACGCACCATCTTCAGTTTGAATTTTTGCTCCATCCCTACTAAGAGAAAGAGTAATACTACAATCACCTGCGTTTACTCTATCAATACTCATCGTAAAATACCTCTCATAAAGTTATTGTTGGAGTTAAGGGCATATGCTGTGCTTTTCAGAACACCATTGATATTTACAGTTCCTACCCCAGGTAAACTATTTACCGAAGGTGTACTTCCACCACCTCCAGAACTTGCTGCTGCAGATAAACCTTCCTGTGCTTGATTGACAGCATTGGAGGTTGCTACATTAGATGCGTTTACAGATGATTGTGCTTGTAGAACTGCAGTGCTTACATTATCTTTGAATTGTTGTCTTGATGCATTTCTTTCTTCAGTTGCTTTTGTTAATGCATTTGCCTCATCTTTAGCAGAACTAAATTGACTACTAACCTCATATCCCATCCTCTCCTGCATACTCAATGAACTGGAAGGACTACCTAAACCCATCGCATTAATAATTTTTGTGGGAGCACTTTGTGATTCTCCAGATCCAGATCCAGAACTGGATGTAGTATCTGCTGAAGAAGTATCAACAGTGCCATCATACCCAAGTTCATTATTTTTAGGATGTGTCAGTGCAACAACACCAGTAGTTCCTGATCCATATACAGAAGCAACACCTTTATAACGACCATGTTGCCAGTGTCCACTCCAAAGTTTCATTCCACCATTCTTAGCAATAGCAGAGTCATTGCCACTAGATCCGCGAGCAGCGTTCCAATTAGCATGACTAGTAGTGAAAATCAAAGCACCAGAGGGGATCTTCTTATCTTTAACTGACTGTGCCCATAGATCTTTGTCCATCACCCTAACATTTGCATTTCCGTAGGGAGATTTAATCTTAAATGGGTCACCAAGACCTTTAATGGATCCCCAACCAAAACGATTAATCGCCTGTGACATCAGACCCCTAGGGTTATTAGGATCTCTACTGGTATAGACACTTGGATGTCCGATGTTTGCTCCAACTTTTTCTGCTGTTAATATAACACCAGTAGTACATTGTCCTCTAGGTGCATTAGCAAGAGGAGTATTATCACCCAGTTTAGCAAGTTCACCACCCGATGCAAAGATTGGCAGAGTCTTAGACATTCTCTTTTTCATTCGAGAATCTACAGGTTCTCCAGTCTTCGGATCGTACTCACCACCACCATCAAAGAGTTTCAAACCCTTGACCATACCAAAGAGTTTATTGAACATTCTCATGAATGCAGGACTTCTGCCTTGTTGATCACCACCAGTTTCAGTTTCGTTACCTGATGAATCTCTGTTTCCAGGAATGTATCCACCTGGTCCAGTGCTTTGTAGTGATCCTACGTTTACAGCATCTCCACTAATTAATTTTTTATAATGTGTTGGAATAATATCTGGTTTAGGATCAGACTTCTTTCGTTGTTCAGCATAATGATAGAAGTTTCCTCTATCTGAGAATTTAATATCACTGGCACCCATGTGCTGATACATTGAAGTTCCTTTAAAATCGGTCCTACCTTCAAGTTTATTCAATGCTTTAATAATATTCAACTGCCCTTGTTCAGATACAAATTTATCTGCTAGTGCTTTATCATTTTTTGCACCCTTATGATATGCCTCATATTGACCAGGGGCAGAAATAACTTCATGAACAGTATTAGGGTATCTAGGATCTGCGACTCTGTTCAAGACTGCTGCAGCAACACCATACTCATCATTAGTATTACGTTGTGCTTCACCTGCAGTAATAAATGCTAAAGCATCAAAGTCTTGTCTAGTTAATTTCAGAGATACCTCTCCACCTTCAGCGTAACCAAGTCTCTTTGCCTCTGCTTGTCTCAAAGCAGTCAAACCAGGATTCTTACGAGTTGCAGGAGTATCATAAGGTGTTACGAATGCACTTCCACCACCCTTTTTCATAGAAACGAACTCTGTTCCATGACCAATGAATGATGTAGTCATACCTCCATCCAATGATACAGGATATCCAGACTGAGGACCGTGAATCCAACCTCCCTTAGAACGTCCTTTAACTACACCACCCTTTGCTCTACCAGGTGTTTCATTGTTGTTATTATTATTATTTCCTTCTTCTTTAGGTTGTTTTGTCAACTGGTCCGCAATGACAAAACCTCCCACAGTCATCGTGGTACCTAATAACATTCCTTTTAAACCTTTCCCTCTCCTACCACGATTTCCTGGACCTCTTTTAGTAAGGATTCTTACTAGTGTTTTTACTGCTCTTGTAATATCTTTTGCAAGTTTAAGTGGATTAGTTAACCAACGCAAACCTAGGAATAGAGAACCTATACCTACGATTGCCTTACCAAATCCAATAGTTTTTTCCCACCAAGAAGTATCATCAGACAGTAACATGTACAGTCCGTCAATCGTCTGAGTAATTCCAAACGCTGCCCAGTCGTATATAAACTTACCAATAGCACCAATGACTTCAATAATCTTTACAACTTTTGCTTGATTCTCTTCCTTTGATAACCAACTAAGAGCAGGTAAAATAATCAATCCCTTAAATAGGGCACCCATTAATCCTAAGAGTCCTTCAAGGAATCCACCACCTTTTTTAAGTATTCCTTTTGCAAAACCACCCAACAAACTACCCTTCTTAGTCTTCCCATACTTGGGATCCATCTTGGGTTTCTGATTCTTATTTAATTCTTCAAGTCTTTCTACTTCTACCTTCTTAAGATCAGCAATGATACCTGCCATGCCATTGATAGTGGCACCTAAATTATTGATTGCTTCAGTGCTTTTGTTTAGACTTACTGTTGTTGAATAGGCAGCAGGATCTTTCTCTTCTAGGGAGGAAGAAGGTTCTTTAACATTTACAAACTTGTAAAAGTTAATCTTAGATGATTTCTGTACAGATGCCTTTGCCATTATAAGCGTCTAGAGGTTACTGAAGAGATAGTTGCACTACCACCACTGCCTTTATTTATTGGCACTGCAGTAGGAATAGGAACTAAAGTTTGCATGATCATTGGAACTGGTATCATATCATCTGCTGATTTTTGTATTACCACATCTTGTGACAGACCACCACTAACAAATACTTCTTGAATTTGGTTTTCAACCTTCTGGATAACTGGTTGTATCTCATGTACAGGTGTAGAGAGATGAGGTTTCATCACTGCTACAATTCCATTCATAACACCAGTGAAGTTAGGTTGTAGTCCACTCGTAGGAACAAGACCACCTGCTGCTCTCATAGGAACAAGACCACCTACTGCCTTCTCTTCCAAACGAGAACCTTGACCTTCATAACTCTCATTCTTCATGTTCTCAATCAAACTTTTATCACCTGTGACAGTTCCAACAATAGTTCCAAAACTAGGAAGGAAATCAGCGACCACTTTATCAATGACTGGTTTGATTTTATTAACACCAGGAATTTTATTAACAAACTTCTCTTCAGCAGTTTGCATTTCTGGAATGAGATCACGAAGGAACATGTAACCATCAATGAAATATCCTGCTGCAACAGCACCTGCACCTAAAGGTGCTCCTGCACCAAGAGTTCCTGCTGTGCCAAGATAACCTGCTAATTCTAATCCACCTGATGCACCTTCTAACATAGCACCAATAGTGTCACCTTTTGAAAGTCTATCATAAGCAAATAAGAAGTTTACAATAGAACCTACAAGTGGTAAGAATGACATTGCCCTCTTACCTAATATCTTACCTGCCTTAGGAATACCTCCAATACCACCATCAATACCTATGTTCTTTAATACTTGTGGTGCCTTTTCCATTCCTGGAATTTTCATAATTATATTCTTGGCACCATCTACCATAGGTGTCACGATTTTTGTTATATTCTCGATAAGAGGTTTAAACTTCGCCATCAACTTATCAAGGATCTCTTTCTTTACCTTCGCACTTAAATTAGAGAGTCCATCTGCTGCCCAACTATAAGCACCCTTTACCTTGTTGACACCAAAATCAAGTGCATTCTTACTTGCCTTTGCTACTGACTCATATGCTTTAACTACTTTACCTGGAAGACTTTTGATTTGCTCCAGAAGTGAAGGACCTGCTTTCTTTGTCGCAAGAGACCAACCCGTATCAATCAGATCTGCAAGTTGTCTTCCTCTTTTGGATAATTCATCCAGTCCTGCTGTACCAAGTTTTTTTCCTGTATCTACAAGATTGTCAAATTGTTTTTGGAAAAAGTTTTTCTTTGGAGGAGGTTGAGGTGCTTTCCTAGCAAGATCAGAAGCAGTCTCAGTTACCTGTTGTAATTTTTTTATCTGACGATTATATGCTTTAGTTGCTTTCTGAAGATCACCACCATTTGCATTTAAAGCATTCTTGAAAATCTTTAAACCATCTTCACCACTCTCTGCTAATATCTTCTTTGCCTTTTTACCTGCTGCCTCACCAAATTCTTCGGTGATATTCTTGACAAGATTTTTACTCTTTAATGCTTTCCTTGCATCATTAACAGTATCAACAGTATCTACTGCATCATCTACATCTCTTCCAAAATTAAGAAGATCACCTATAGCATCGACTGCCATTAAGAGACCAGTCATACCAGTAATGGCAGCAATGACTGTTCCTAATCCTTTAAGTCTATCTCCAATCGTTTTTTCTTTACCAAACAAATTATCAATGGTGGTCATTATTCCACCAGTGATCTTCGCAGCAAAATCAAATAGTTTTTGGAATACAAATGCAGTTTTTTCAAGGAAAACTTGAATCTTTTTAGTATTCTCAGGATCTTTTAGGTAAACTAGTAGATTTAAGAAGAGTGCTGTACCTGCAATCTTTGCCAAGAGACCTGCAATAGGTGCCAGGAATCCTCCTAGGAATCCAAAGAACCCATTCTTAGATTTTAAAAGATTACTTAATAATCCTTTCTTAGGTTTCTTCTTAATCTCTTTTTTAAACTCTCTATCTGTCTTACCCTGTTCAAGTGCCTTACCTTCTGCTGCTTCTTCTGCAGCATTATCTCTTTCTCTTTGTAACTTTCTACGTTGTAGTTTCTCTATCTCAGTCTCAGTTTTTTTGAACGCATTCTTAACCTTTGTGATATCACTCAAAGAACTTGATATACCGCTAACGGTAGTGCCAAGACGATTAATAGCAATTAATTGTGAGCGAGCAGCAATCGCAACAGGATTCTTCATACCTGTTGGTGGTGAAACTAATTTGTATGTTACAACTTTTGCCACTGCTATTGTTTCTCCTTCATTCTACGTTCTTCCTCTCGGAGGTGTTGGATTAACATATCAACATAGATGTCTTTCTCCCATGGCATGAGGTTATCTATGTGCTCAATGTTCCATTTGTGATGGTGCATCAAAGCAAAGTTACCTTCATAGTATGCCTGTAGAGATGTATGAAGTAGGGCTACCCGAAAAAACTTGCCAGTCCTTCGAGTGTTACATCACTCTCTACTTTAGTGTTGGGATTAGTTACCTTAACTGTGTGAGTAAGTTTTGGCATAGTGTCAAAGAACTCTTGGATCTTTGCAAACTGTGCACTATTCATATCATCAAAGAATGCAAGAATCTCATCTTGAGGAATATCTGCACAATCATAAACCTGATTGGGATCTTGAATAGTTTTCACACATGCTGCTGCCATTTTAAAGACTTCTTCTACACCGATTTGTTGATCAGTGAAGTTGAGTGTCACAAACATATCCAGACTTGGATATCCCATTTCGATAGCACATTCATCAGTCAACTGAATGCTAGTCTTATGCCCTCTTGTTTTCTTGACTTTAATTGAATCAAGAGGAATTTTCACTTTCACAGTTGTTTCACCATCATCAGGACAGGTGATTTGTACATCTACTTCTTCACCAACAGACTTTGTTCTAATCTGTAAGAAAAGGAATTCAATATCAAAGGTTGCCAACTTGTCTACAGAGTCTAAGTCTGTACAGTTCTTAATAATGTCTTTGATTGCATCGATGATGTTTGATTGATCACCAGTTTCAGTTGCGACTAATAGTAACTTTTCTTCCTTAACAAGAAATGGTCTATAGTTCACGGTTCTACCGTCAGACGGTAGTTTTAGTTTATACTTAGGGGTATTTAACTTAGGTAATGCCATAAGGTAATATTCACTTCATGTTTTATTTAGCTAAGTAATCGAACCTTCATATTCTTTTGATCCAGTTAGTGCATTATAAACGAATCCTCCTGCCTTAACGAAGAACTTCTGGGATTTATCAAAGAAATTGGCAATATTCTGAGTGAAGTTCCTTTCAGATCTATCATCTGTAGTTCCTCCTGATGTGTCAGGGATAGTAATCTGTTTCCTCAATCCCGCATCTATAAATGCTTCTGCAGCAAAGAATCTATATCTTTCGTAATAGAATCCTATGCTTAAAGTCATGATTCCATTCTGTTCATTGTTCAGTTGAACACTACCAATGTTGTACGGGAATACGTTTTGCATCTCCCAACAACCCGTCAATACATTGATACCACCTTGCGACTCCCACTTATAAACTCTCACGTTTGGAGAACAATATTGTTGATAGAAGTCTACCATTTGATTGGAATCTCTACTGATTCTATTCACCCATGTCTCAAAAATTGCTCTTGTCTGTTGAGATGAGGGAATAATAAACTCAATCTGCATCTGACTAAATGCTTGATTGGTTGCGTATCTCACTGACGCACCTGGAGGTGCAAACTGACTCGTAGTAATCTGTCTACTTGGCAAACTTACAGTTTTTGCATAGTAATCTAGTAAATCAGCAACACCTCTACCCTCTAACTGAGTTTTATCTGGTGCAGCAGACTGACCACCAACATTATTACCAAGTAATATAGGAGGAGATGCAAAACTAATCGTCCACTTATTAAGAGTCGCAGGACGTTTTGTCTCGTCCTTGATCATAGTAGACAAGAACGAACCAACACCACCCCCAATCTTGGTGATCTGTCTTGCTGAGTCTGGATTTGGAATTGCCATTAGATTTTAAGTTCTTTCTCTGTGATTAACATAAACTCCCAAGAATGATCTTTGCAGAACTCTGTCGCTGCTTTCCACTTTGCTTGATTTACAGCATAAGTGACGACCTCATTTATGTATCGTTTAGTATGTCGTTTTTGAGTTTTAGGTTCAAGAGTTTGTTTGAATGGTTTGACTTCAACCAAATACTTTTTATTCTTGACCTTGACATAGAAATCAGGGAAGTATCTGTGTTTCCTACCATCAACAGGAGAAACATAAGGTATAATAATCTCCTCACTACCCCATTCCTGCACCGAGGGAGTTACATCACACCACTTCATGAACTTATACTCCCAAGATGACCTATAAATAACATTATTAGGATCACCTTTGTACTTTCTAGGGAAACTTGGTCGGTATTTACCCTGATACCTCATAAATATAGTTATGTGTACTCTTTTATTTAGGTAAAAACCTTGAGTTCGACTAAAACGACAGTATTACGATATCCATTATTGCCAGTAGTGCCAGAATCTGATACGGAATCATTTCCTACAGAGTCGGTTGACTATGTAATGTTTCAGAGAAAAAGAATTAAATATAAGGATGGGGGATCAGGTTATAAAGGACTAAACACATTAAAAACAAACGCACAGGGACTTCCTCAAAGCACAGTAGAGTTCAATAGGAATAAAGTTAGAGTCTATCTAGCAATGCCTAAGAACATTCAAACTTCTTATAATGCAAGTTACTCTAAGGTTGACATGGGTGTTGCAGGTGTTCTAGCATCTACAATGATTGCTGACGCAAGTGGCGGAACGATGAGTACTGAGTCTGTAGCAGGTAATGTTCAACAGTTTGCTCAAGCAGGACTACCTCAAGCAGCAGGTAATATATTAGCACAAGCAGCAGGATCAATGAATAATTTAATTGGTGGAGGAGGTAATATAACAAGGGATGATCTTTTAGCAGTTGGACAGGGTAGGGTATTCAATCCTTTTTCTGAACAAATCTTCAAAGAGATGAACTTTAGAACTCACACTTTTAATTTTAAATTATTCTCTCGTTCAATGAAGGAAGCAAAAGAAATCTTTTCCATCATTAGATACCTCAAAGAAGGTGCTGCACCTATTGTTCAGTCAGTAGATACAGATGCAGTAGTAGGGTTGTTTGGTAATGACGGACAAGAAGAGTTTCAAGATGCAACATCAACTCAATTAGGTACTGGAGATGATGGTCCGACTGCAGGAAGTGTGCTTTCTGCAGCAAGATTCTTTGAAGTTCCTGACAAGTATGATATTAAGTTTGTTAGATATGACCCCGCCACAGAGACATTAGGTGAGGATGGTGGTTTACATTTTAGAATTCATACCTCAGTATGTACTGGTATTACTGTAAACTATACACCTGATGGGCAGTATACGTCATTCCGTACTAGAGAAAATGGTGCTGTGGCAGTACCTGCTATTTCACTTTCGTTAAACTTTACCGAGACTAGTCTCGTTACTCAAAAACATATTGCAGGTGGAGGTTTCTAATGTCTTACTTTTCTTATTTTCCCAATGTATATGTTGGAGAGGGTGTTAACAATGATCAAAATTATCGTTATCGTTTAGTCACAAATTTATTCAGACGAGTTAAAGTAAGAGAGGATCTTAATAAGTTTGTAACTCAATTTGAAGCATACTCTGTTCAAGAGGGTGATACTCCATCCTCTTTAGCAAAAAGATTCTTAGGTGATGAGTTCTTGGATTGGGTTATACTCTTATGTAATAACATCACAGACTTCTATGAGCAATGGCCAAAGACTGATTATGATTTACAAAAGTATGTGAACTCTGTGTATTCAGATCCAGATTCTGTTAATCATTATGAAACTCAAGAAGCGATAGACGGAACGACAGTAGTAACAAAGAAAGGTATTGAAGTTCTAGAAAGTTACAGAACTGTAATGCCAGATGGAAGTATACTTTCTGCAGAACAATCAAGATATCCTGTGTCAAACTACGAGCACGAAGTCTATAAGAATGAAGTAAAAAGACAAATCGTAATGCCCACTAGAGGTTTAGCAGACTTAATGGTTGATGAGTTTGAAGATCTTATTGCGTATGATCCTCATCCAGAACTAGATGAAGTAAACAATAAGAAAACCCCACTGTCTATTGCAGCGAGGTTTATTGATATTGCAGGTTTTGTTACTGCTAGTGTGTCTAGACAATCAGCAGCAACTAGCACAACTACGTTTGACTATGGTCCCTCTGGTCAAGTTGCGACATCAGGAAGTGTAGGAGTTGCTGACACATCATCAACTAGCACGACTACATCAACTACACCAACTGGTACAGCAGCAAGTAGCACCTCTAGTGGTACATCTAGCAGCACATACAACAGTGGAACAAGTTCTTCATCTTCGAGCAGCAGTTCTAGTTCTTCTTCTAGCAGCAGTGGTAGCAGTTCTTCTTCTGGTTCATCAGGATCCTCAGGTTCATCAGGATCATCTTCTGGTTCATCAGGTTCGTCAGGTTCTTCTGGATCCTCAGGTGGAGGTTACGG
>TARA_B100001113_G_scaffold182435_1_pt1 | contig 15091 bp, 10 predicted proteins | sample TARA_B100001113 | Tara Oceans TARA_B100001113 (sample SAMEA2622402) | marine metagenome | biome: marine biome (ENVO:00000447); feature: deep chlorophyll maximum layer (ENVO:xxxxxxxx); material: "saline water (ENVO:00002010), including plankton (ENVO:xxxxxxxx)" | depth 50 m | reverse complement strand
CTTGAAAAGAAATACGAAGTTTATGAGATGAATATCACAAATTTCGTCATAACTTCCAATCCTCTTTGTGATGGCTGCAATGGCAGATGGGCACTAGACCCATCACTGGGTTCACTCAAGGATGATACTTACGACATTGACAATGATACACTATCTAACGGTGCTGAAGCTCCTGATAGATGGAACACCAATCCTGTCGATGATGATACTGATGGAGATTTATTACCGGATGGTTGGGAAGTTAGATACTCAGAAGAAGCCCTTATCATTGGACTTGTAGATAATTCCACTTACAGTGCATATGGTGCGCGTGGAGTTATGGATCCGGCTCTGAAAGATTCCGATGGCGATGGAATTGATGACGGTATGGAAGATATAGACAATGATGGTCTGAACCGAACTGGACTGATTGCTAAGTACTGTCCTTCATATGAAGATCCACAATCTAGCAACTGTCACATAGATCCAGATACTCCTGACGGTAAGATGTTCTATGACAATCTTGAGAATTACACAAGTTACGAAGAATTCGTGAATGGTACTAACCCAATCCGAAATGACACAGATGGCGATGATTGGGACGATGGCCCAGAGGTATACTACCAAGATCATGATAATGATGGTATGGCTACAGGTTGGGAGTACTACTTCAACTTCGATCCATATGACGATTCAGATCGTATGGTTGATACAGATGGTGATGGTCACGTGAACTATTGTGAATACAAGTGGGATACAAATCCACGTGATATCAACAGTTTCCCGGGCCAGGGACAGTTGTGTAATCCGTTTGAGGAGTGATAAATGCGGCAAGTCATGAAGTCATGCTTAGTCATAACTTCAATGCTGATAATTTTAATTCCAATTTCCGGAGCCAGCGATTTAACGAGTGATCAGAGTAGTAAATTGACGAGTTCAGTCGAAGATGGATTATGGGTGAATCAAACCCTGAACATAAATGGTACTACTACTCTAAATCCTCAAAGTGCTGACTGGGTTTTGTATGACATAACCGAACCATACACAGAATGGCCAGTACTACGTAGTGGAGATTTCTTCACTACTGTGCTGCCAATTTCTGAAGGTTTGTGGAATTGGTCACTAACTATCGATGTCTTTGGATTAAATTGTACATGTTGGTTAGAAATCGGTCAACCCGACGGTCTTGGAAAAGAATTTTTGAACAGGATTGTGTTTATTGGTGAAGGTCCACATAATCCTGTAATCTCAGCAAATCACGATAATTCGATTGTTGTTGACGGTTCGGAAGAAGTCTCTTTTAGAGCAGTGCTTTCAGATTCGCAATCAAATGATTCCTCGATAATCCTTGGCTGGTGTTTTGCCCCAAATGGAGCATGTGACGGCCAAACGTTTTCTTCACAGGCAGATGTTTCCTGGGATGGTAATATTGGTTCAATTGAAATAAATGTATCAGATTTAGGTTTAAGTGATGGAATTTGGCAATTTACATACTCATTACAAGATGTATTTTTGCGATTATCTCCTCATGTTGAACTTACAGTATTCGTTGATCAAAACGATCCTACTTCGGCTTTAATTGCTCCTGATTTGGCACAAGAAGGTGAGATTATTTTGATAGATGGTAGTGGATCTTCTGATGGTGTATGGAATAATAATTTACAGTCAATTTGGTACATAACAGGACCTGATGGAGTAACCTATGTTCCAAATTCAAATACAACAAATGGTCTACTATACGTATCATTGAACGAGTCAGGAAATTACACCATTCGGTTAGATGTAATTGATTGGGTAGGTCGAATGTCTAGTGCAAATACTAGTGTATTGATCGAAAATGTAGTTCCATCTATTGAATTAGGTGTCAAAGGTAGTGATGTAAACAATCCAAACTCTTGGCAAATATTAGAGAGCGAGGAGCTAGAGATATTTACTATGATTTCCGACAGTGGCAGTGATGTCGAATCAATAATTTACTCATGGTACCTTGATGGGGAACTGGTCTCTAATTCTGAAAATTTGACTTTAGAAAACCTAGATGTCGGTCAGTACCAACTGAATTTATCAATTGTAGATGATAATGGGGCAACTGATTATTATGAAATGGAATTAACAGTTAAGCCAAAACCCAAAACAATTTCCGATGAATTCAGTTTTGCTGGAATCATTGTCATCATAGGAATAATTGCATTTGGTGTTTTGATTTTTAGGCGTATGAATTCTAAAGAAAATAATACCACTAGCTTACCTAAATGGGACGGTTCTTCCTTCCGGAAAAATCCAGATTCAGGTAATTTAGATGGCGATGAAAATCAATTATGGGATTGAAACATAATTGTGCTACTAAGGCAAGAGATGAAAAATCAGTTCCCACACCGAGTATCATGTGGGGGGATTCACTTCAGGCGGTAGGCGATGAGCCTGCAACCATTACCGATGATGAATTTCGTTCACGTCAGGCAAGATTATTCTCACAATTAAGACCAGGTGATTTGCTTATAATTACTGCACCTCACGAATCAACCCGTTCAAATGATGTACACTATCCTTACAGAACAAGTAGTGACATGCTGTACCTGTGTGGGTGGGAAGATCCAGAGGCTGTTTTCTGTGCTTACAATGACGATGGAAAATGGATTACAACCTTATTTGTCCAACCAAAAGACATTTTGAAAGAGATATGGGAAGGTAGGCGTCCAGGTATTCAAGGAGCAGTAGAAAACTGGCCAATAGACAAGGCTTTGTCACATGAAGATTTAGATGAAGAATTATCTAGCATGTTGGTAAAATGTTCAAGAATTCTTGTTAAACTTGGTATTGATTCTGATGTTGACAAGTTAGTGGATTCAGAAATAAAGTCTAATTCTAGAGACAGACAGAAATTTGGCCTTGGTCCGGTTAGCATTGTCGACCCTTCAGGAATGATTAATGAATTGAGATTAAGAAAATCCCCTGCTGAAATTAATTTGATGCGTCATTCTGCAAAAATTGCAGCACAAGCTCATATTCAAGCAATGGCGAACACTAAGCCGGGCGTAGGTGAATGGCAACTAGAAGGTATAATTGAAGGCCTATTCAAGTATTGTAACACTTCTGGTATTGCATATCCTTGTATTATCGGTAGTGGAGAAAATGCAACAATTTTACACTATACAGTAAATGATGATACATGTGATGATGGAGAAATCATACTCATTGATGCAGGCTGTGAGTACAAAGGATATGCTTCTGACATCACTAGGTCGTGGCCAGTTAATGGTAAATTCACAGAAGCTCAAGCAGAAATCTATCAGATTGTATTGGATGCACAACTTTCAGCAATAGACCAGTGTCGTGTAGGTAATGCCTATGATGCTCCTCATCAGGCTGCAAGGAAAGCATTAGCAGAGGGCCTTATCAGGATTGGAGTGATTAAACAAAATTTAGACGAAGCACTTGGCCCAGATGGAGACTTGAGCAAATGGTATATGCACAATACAGGTCATTGGTTAGGTATGGATGTCCATGATGTGGGAGTCTATCGTCCTGGTGAAGATCCAAGAGTTTTCGAAGAGGGTATGGTGATTACCGTTGAACCGGGATTGTATTTCGGTGCTTGGAGACCAGATGTGGAATGTCCTGAAAAATATGCTAATATAGGTATCAGAATCGAAGATGACGTTCTAATTACTAATGATGGTCCAGACGTATTATCTGACGATTGCCCAAAAACAATCGCTAATATCGAAGCAATCGTTGGAACTGCTTGAGTGAGAACTATGTCTTGGAGTCAAATCCTCGAGTCACACATGAGCACGGGTGAGAGACTCAGTGTTGATGATGCGATCATATTGTACAGGGATGCTCCACTCCACGCTTTACGTCGCTCTGCTAATCAGCGACGAATTGAAATGAATGGCAACAGAGAGGTCACATATCTTATTGATAGAAATATCAATTACACAAATGTCTGTACAATAAATTGTCAATTTTGTTCATTTTATCGCCCACCTGGTCATGATGAAACCTACACACAAACGATTGAAGAGATAAGTGAACGTGTTAGACAACTTGAAGCGATTGAAGGTTCAAGAATTCTCATGCAAGGTGGAGTGAACCCAGAACTTGGAATTGATTATTACACAAACTTACTAAAATCACTTCGAACACGTCATCCGTCAATTGATTTGGACTGCTTTTCTCCTATCGAAATTGAAGGAATTGCAGATGTTACAAACACTTCTACACTTGAAGTTCTCACACATCTCAGAGAAGCGGGGATGCATGGCTTACCCGGTGGTGGTGCTGAAATGCTTGTAGAAGATGTTCGAACTAATGTTTCTCCAAAGAAAGGTTCTCCTGATAATTGGTTGAGGGTTATGAAAGAAGCACAATCCTTGGGATTGATTACCAGCGCTACCAATGTATTTGGTTTTGGAGAAAGCATAGAAAACCGCATCGAACATATGCATAGAATTAGAGAATTACAAGATTACAGTGTTGAAAATTATTCTAACGGTTTTACATCATTCATATCATGGCCCGTCCAATTAGAAAACAATAGTTACGGAAGAAGAAATCGTGGTCGAAATAAGTATGAATTAGGGGCAGGACCAACAGAATATTTGCGACATGTTGCAATTTCACGTCTATTCTTTGACAATGTTCAGCATATACAGGCATCTTGGCCTACAATGGGGCTGTCTATTGCCCAAATGGCGTTACTTGGTGGAGCTGATGATGCGGGATCCACTATGATGGAGGAAAATGTCGTATCTGCTTCAGGTACTAGTAAAATCGAAGCTAGTGAGATGGAATTACAAGATGCAATTATTCGTGCGGGGTTCACTCCTAGAAGGAGAAACTCTCGTTATGAATTACTCGATACACCATCAGCACCTACTGCTTTGTCGGAATTAGCAGCCCCGCCGCCATCTCAATTCTGAGCATACCAAACCAACAAAATGTTGGCTCTAATCCTCCGATCGCCACCATTGGTGTCTTGAGGAGAGTACTCTTGCCCGTTAAACAATCCTTTGTAGCGAAGGTTGTTTGTTGAGGAGTTGTCAACCCAATCTGTAATGTCGTAAACCCATTGCTTTACGTCCTGCCCTGCGCACCATCCGGCTCGTCCATATGGCCAAGAGCCAAATTGATTAGCAACAACTCCCCTATCAACTTCCTTTTCACAGCCTTGATTATCGTATACAATCGGATGCCATTCATAGGCAGTGTTACCATTCAAGAAGTAATGATGCTCATGGTCGCAGAACTCAGCACAGTTGGCTTGATCCTGATTGAAGCCGTGCCCAGTGATTGTTGAGACAATTTTCACACTGTGATAATTGGATAAGGCCGTGAAGTTGTGTTGGCGATTGTATCTTGATTCGTTGTTGTATTCACCGGCGAATTGGCCTCCATCATCAAACATTTTTTCACCGCTAAAACTTCTCTCACCTACGTCCCAGTCTGAGAATAATAGTTTGACAGTCATTGTGCCCTTATTAGCACCCTGATACTTGAAATTACGAACGTCATTGTCTTGCAACATAAACAGATACGGGGTAATGTCGGTTAACCAACGACCCTCTCGGCCATAAGTAGTAATCCAACGCATAAATTCTGTACCACACTTGCTAGAATTATCTCGGTCACAGATTTTCATGTATGCTAGGTAATCCCATTCGTGACAACCGCCATAACTTCCATCGGAATTTTGGTACCTATTCCTCCTTTCCTCGCAAGCATGTTCATGGAATACTTCCAGGGTATCATAGGTTGTGATATTGTTAGGCAAACTAATGCTGACATTTTCATACGTCGAAGTATAACCTCCCTGCCAACCGCCACTGTGCCAAACTTCATCAACGACAGTAACTGCATGCACATTGGGGTCTGATTCTCTAACTTCAGTATTGAATTCATAATTATACATTCGAGCTTCATACGCCCAGTGAGTGATGTCATTAGTTTGAGAAGTCCAAGCATAAATTGATCCAATTTCTCTTGCTCTTTGGAATCTATCAATCCCATAATATAGTGAGTTCCAATTATTGATTAAATCTCCCAAGCCTCCACTAGCAGTGGACATGTCTTGGTCAATGTAGTGTATGCGATCTTTCCACTTCAGTTCTTCATCAGCGTTCAGTGTGCTTTCTACAGCATTTTTCCTTGCTAAAACATCATTGCGATATGAATTGTCAAATGAACCATAGAATAGGTGGGCGTTATCGGGTAGTTGTCTAATCATTGAGCCCGGATTTTTTGACCAATCCGCATTATTTCCATTTCCAGAGGTATCGGTATACTTGAACAAAAATATGTAGACATCATCTCCTGTCCATTCATTTCTAAACGACCATGTTCCATCCAATGTTGGTACAGAAAAATGCGCAACAGTATCCATTCTACTGTTTCCATGACCACTTTCTTTCCAGGGCACTGGTAATTGATATACAGCACAACCAAGTGAATCAGGTGTCCATTTTGTCATAGTGTTAGGACAATCATCAACATTAGAAAATACACCATCTCCATCTAAGTCCGCACAACCAATCGAATTCACAACATTTCCAGCAGGAGTTCCCGGGCAATTGTCATCTGAATCAAAAACTCCGTCCTGATCCGTATCTCTCTCAGTAGCATCACAACCATTCTCATCAACGTCTTGTGCACCTAAAGGAGTTCTTGGGCACAGGTCTAAAATTACTCCAGTTTCATTTAGGTCATTTACTCCATCATTATCATCATCATCGTCTTCAGTCATGTCATGACATCCGTCTCCATCATAATCAAGTTCTGAATCACTAACCCAGTTTGATAGACCTCTCCAACACGCATCTATGGTGTCATTCACCATATCATTGTCATCATCCATGTCTTCTGAGTAATCTTGACATCCGTCTCCATCGTAGTCAGTATAGGATTTAGATTCCCAACGAATTTCTCCTCGTGGGCACAAATCAGACTCATCCAAGATGCCATCATTGTCATCATCGCTGTCTTCAGATGAATCCGAACAGCCGTCTCTATCATGATCAGTCTCCACTGTGCTAACCCAGCCTATTTCTGATGCACAATCGTCATCAACATCTGGAATCAAATCATTATCATCATCACGGTCTTCTTCTATATCGTGACAACCATCACTATCTCTGTCCGTATTTACTTCTGACATCCATCCTTCGCCACTACCATATCCGTTGGGACATGAGTCTGAATCATCGGGTATTCCATCTCCATCAGAATCGGTTCCTGTTGAAACGATTATTCTTACAAGACGTGAATCTTCTGTTTGAGTCCAAAGACCGCATGTTGCTGTGATGGTGACGTTATATGACTCCTCAATTATTCCTTGACTAAGTGTGAACTGCCCATTATCATATACAGATTGTGAATTATCACCATCACTAACCGTGCAAGAACTCGGAGTCGAATGCTCAACACTACCTGTAATTGAAAGAGGCGAGGATGAATCAATTTCAACTATTGCATCGACAGATAAGGTGGTTATTCCTTCGTCAGGTGAGGCGACTGTGAATTCAAAATAATCCTGCACAGAATAATCCATTCCATCGACTACTAATCTGGAATTAATTATCCAGTTGCCTGGTTCATCGGGCATGAGAATTATTCTAAATCCATCATCAACCCTACTTGATGTAGTTTCAACTTGACGAATTCCGCTGGGGGTAATGATGTCAGATTCAACATAGTAATTGGTATCCACAGGGTCAACATTTACTATTGCATTAATAATTGCTATATCACCTACAACGATATTAGAATTCGATAATTCGACGGTTAAATATGCCATAATTTCTTTAGGAGTATTATCAATTACTTCTTCATCAGAACTTTCTTCAGAGCCTAGGCATCCAGAAAGTAGCATAATTAGAGTCAGAAAGACAGCTTTGACTGCTTTGCTCTCCATGTACCGTGAGAATAGGTAAAGCAAATGAATCCTTGCATTTACAATGCATCGCTTTCAGTGCGACCATCGGAGATCATAATTTCTTCGTTAACAATCGACTCTGAACTATGTGAAACAGTTAGTGGTTCAACCCAAAGTAGTGGTCCACCCGTCTTCCTCTCGATATGCACAATCATTTCCCAATGAACACGAACCAATCCACCATATATGGTTCCTGGCCATTCTCCCATTGGTTTTTCTAGTTTGAAATCTCCTCCCTCTAGTCCGATATTGATTGTTTTGCTTGAACTCATTATGCGCATTGGTCGCAAGAATACACCGCCGGGTACATCGTGTCTTTCCATCGGTGCATCTTCACCCATTCCTGTACCGTCATCCAATCCTTCTTCCCAATGATGTGGGAGAGCTGTGGTCAATCCAGGAGGTGGTTGGCCTGAGGGATCCCGTCCTAGTGCTGCGAATACTTTGTGCCTTGCAGGTGGCAAGATTCCAACTCTCCAAGAAACTTTCATTCCTGTCCAGTCATCGAGTGGGTTTTCAATACTAACTTCACCTTTCAGGTCATCTTTACTTTCGATATCTTCAACCTTTATTTTTGGCCGGGGTGGAGAATTACGTAGGAAGAATTTTTGTCTTTGTAAATCACCTAAATTTGCTGCAACTCTGAGTGCAATTGGTACAAGCATCAATGGTACTATCACTACTGCGAGAAGAGGATAATCAAGTAATCCAAGACGAACTTTGCCAGTCCCAAATACTGGTATTCCCAAAGATGTTTGTAGCGGTGTAGTGAATAGATAAAACAGACAGATCAGGAGGAAAACTACTATCCAATTGATGAAATTTCTAGCTTTCGCATGTATGGGATGAGGTAGAAGGTACCATCCAGTGCGCTGCTTTGCGATGATTTGGGGGACCTCTCCATGGTACAGACAATCTGTTTCATAATCTCCCTCGATTGTTCTCTCTACTAACCAAGAGTCATGCTTGCCAAGTTGGAATGGTGGCACGACTGGACCATCAATCTCGAATGAATGTTCGACTATTGGTATTTTGTCGGCATCCAATTTTGAAGATTCAAAAGGAGGATATCTTATCCTGTGTTTTACTTTTACCATCAAAATAACCTACGCAAATAATAATTTGAAACCAGCCCTGAATGCTAGTTTTCTGAATTCTGGAACTTTACGCAATAAGGTCATCCCCAACGGTACGGGGTGTTCTATGTCTCCTTCAGCGTTGATTAAATCCAATACTTCTGGACGATTGAACATCCGGAAGTGTGAATCTAATTCTTCATCATCTGGAATCGTTACAAGTAAATCTCGTAACGCCCTTGCTCTATCTTGCTCTTTTCTAAAGGCCTTGAATGATTTACAAACCGATGACAAATTACTAGCTTCTAGTTTGTCTATTTGAATTGCTTTCACCAATTTTTCGATAATTGCTTCGACTTGTCTAAAACCTGGTCCAATTCCTCCACCAGTAGTTGGCTTTGCCATTCCTGCTGCATCGCCAATTAACATCACGCGATTTTTGAAGGGTTTACGAAGAGTACCACATGGCACAGGGCCACAATAGCGAGCGATCTCTCTTACTCCTTCGAACCGTTTTTTCCATAGAGGATGAGAAATCAAACTCTCATAACATTGCTCGACACTTCTTCCTTCTAGATCTTGAGGCCTTCCCCAAATACCTATTCTGTGAGTATTATTTCCTGTTGGTATCACCCATGCGAATAGCCCTGGAGCAATATCCCTTCCAGTATACATTTCCAACCAGTTGTCCTTTCCAGTCAACCCACTGACATCTGATTGGAATCCAATCATCATTTCCTTAGGGCGTCCCATTTTGAAATATCTTCTAGTCCAGGAATGTGCTCCATCAGCGCCAACTAATAGTTTGGTTTTGACTTCTACAACTTCACCTTCTCGCTCGATTTGTAATGTTACTCCTTCTTTGGTAACATCTGCTTGCAATGGTTTTGAAAGAAGCCAGAGATGTGCTCCTGCATCCATCGCTTGGGCAACTACTGCTTGATCGAATTTCTTCCTGCAAACAACGTGAGTTCGAACTCTCCCATCTTTACCCACTGGGACCATTATTCCCGATGGTGAATGAATAAGTGCTCCATCGATATTCTGCAAAATTGTATTTTCAAGGCCAACCATTTGCATAGCGGGTGGATTTACTAACCCTGCACATTGAAATGGTCTTCCAATTTCTGCATGCTCCTCAACCATCAATGTGGAGACGCCTCTAGATGCTAATTCGGTTGCTAATCTTCCGCCAACAGGGCCGGCTCCGATTATGACAACTTGGTACATCTAGTAGGGTGGGCAGCAACAAAGGATGTCAAGGTTGTGCCGTCTCACTTCTTTGCAAAGCGATATCCGATGTTTCCATCACGCTTCAAATAGAGAATAGCAGAGAATGGTTTTCCTGCTTTCGAAGTGAAATCATCAAAAGGACCTATCTTGCCACTTTCAATCAGTGTTTTTGCTTCATCACGGGTGATTGTCCGTTTACTAATTTCTCTTAGAATCGAGATTTTACATCCCTCAGAATTAGTTTCAGCCTGGTAATGGGTTTCTGTCTCAATGACTCCTACATTTGTCTTAGGACAAATAGCTAGTACGCCTTCAACTACAGGAAATTTAGTTGCATCTGCAGGTGGTGCCCTAGGTGGGAACTCAAATCCAACTTTATTGGATTCGAGAACTAGGAAAGCAGGGAAGTTACGCCCTCTTTTTGACACGAAATCTTCAATCAAATCTGATTTACCTTCAGTGAGAATTTTCTTTGCTTCATCAATGGAGATGTCTCTCTTGCATACATTCCTTCCAAGTCCTCTAAATGTACATTCTGCACTGTCACATGCGTAAGTTGATTCACCAATTCGGATAGTACCTTGGTCACATTTAGGACATGCACATAATTCTTCATCATCAGCATCAGTTTTTCCAGCGGAACTTCCCTCGACAACAACTTTTCCAGAATCATCGATGTTCACTGTTACTTCGTATGGTTCCCCAGTTCTTGAGAAGAATCCATGCAAATTTTCAATTGATTTTTCATTAAGTAAACGTGATGCAGTAGTTCTATCAAACCATCGCCCACTAGCATTTTTCCACATCACGAATGAGCAACCTTTGTCTCTACCCTCATTCTTTTCACAGATGTAGGAAAGTATTGTTTCACCGACGTTGGCACTGCACAATGGACAGGCGCCTAGAGGTTCTTGTGATTCATACAATTTTGATCTATCGTGATCTCGAATTCTGTCAACAAGTTCCTGAACTCGATCCTTGATTTCGCTCATGTAAGATTCCCTTTGATTTGTTCCTCGCTGAACACCATCTAACTTAGATTCCATATCACCTGTTAACTCAGCCGAAGTTATCCATTCGACAGGGATTCTTCTAAGAATATCAATCATCTTTATTCCATGCGGAGTTGCCCTTAAAGAGCCACTTTTACCTCTCCCGATAAACTCTCTAGAGATTAGTTTCTCAATCGTTTCTGCCCTTGTCGCTGGTGTTCCAAGACCTTTCCCTTTCATGGCAGCAGCAAGTTCTTCGTCCTCAATTTTTTTACCTGCGTGTTCCATTAATCTCAGGAGTCCTGCCTCTTTTAGACGACCAGGTGGCTTGGTTTTTTCTTCTTTGAATTCATGGGATTCAAGCGTAGCATCTGCTGGATTCGAAGCTAATTTCCCCCATCCCTCAGGGAGATTCTGCTTCTTTGGCCTAACCGCTCGCCAACCAGGAGTCTTCAGGCTTCTAGCTTCTTTAATGAAGTTTTGACCTTGCTTTGAAGTGGTTCTTTTTTCGACTTTCCAAACTGCTTCAGGATGGAAAGAAGCAAGGAATTGACGTGCTATTAAGTCATACAATTTCATCGCATCTGAACTCAATCCACCGGGTGGAATTTTACCTGTTGGGATGATTGCGTAGTGGTCAGAAACCTTAGAATTATCAAAATTGCGTTTTACATTTTTGAGTCCATCATCTACCAATTTCTTTGAGTGCGAATTGAGGTTATCTTGTGCACCCAGTTGACGTATGGTTTTGGAAATTGATTCCATCATATCCTCTGGAAGGAATCTTGAATCTGTTCTAGGGTATGTAGTGAGTTTGTGGGTATCATACAGTTCCTGAGCCACTGAAAGTGTACGCCTTGCAGACCAAGACCACATATTATTTGCTTCCCTTTGAAGACTTGTCAAATCAAAGTTGAGTGGTGGCTTTTCAGTTGAATTACGATCATTCTGAGTTACTGTGAAATCGCCATCAGCTTCAAGCATCTTTTCTAGGATTTCTTTTTCACTTTCCTCGATTATTCTGTGAGATTTCAATTCAGGATGTTCAGGATCATCTTTGTGTCCAGTTCTCTCCCATCTCGCACTCCATTTCGCATTTCCACTCTCAAATTGACCTTCCAATTCCCAGAACGGTGCAGGGTTATGAGATAGAACTGAAATTTCATGATCAACAATCATTCCAAGTGTTGCTGTTTGAACACGACCTAAGGAAAGAGATTTCTTGTCATTTCTACTAGTTCTCAGGAATGTTGCAGCAACTCTTGACCCGTTCATGCCAATAATCCAATCTGCTTCTGCACGAGATATTGCGGCATCTTTGAGAGGATCATAATTTGTTGATGGTGTTCTGTTATCCCATGCTGATTGAATTGCATCATTTGTTAGAGATTGGAGCCACATCCGACTAGTTGAACACTTTACCTTTGCATATTCCACAATTCTACGGAAAATTAGTTCTCCTTCTCGAGCAGCGTCACAAGCGTTAACAACTTCAGAACATTCCTTTGAAGTAATCATTTTTTTGATTGCAGTCAATTGTTTTCTGTTATTACCTCTGCCTGTAATTGGTTTTAGTTGAAAGTTCTCAGGAATGAATGGAAGTTTATCAATCGACTTCCTCCAATTCTTGAATGAATCATCATACTCTTCAGGTGTCTTAAGCTCTAGTAGGTGTCCAACTGCCCAAGTAACCCATACTTCCTCAGATTGCCAGTGAGTATCTTGTTTGGAATTCACTCCCAATACCTTTGCAATATCGGCCGCCACACTGGGTTTCTCCGCGACAACAACAACCGGCATGGTTTCTGCGGGGAAAACCGACGATACTTGAAGCCTCGGTTTTGCCGGTTTTCATACAGGTACTATAGTACCTGTTTAATTTTGAACTATTTTTTGTGACTAAAATTGGCTGCGCCGAACAGCCTCATTCCATCCGCCCTCGGCATCAGTTCCTCCACAACCAACACAACCAGGATATCCTGCTTGGAGAAGAAAAATAACTTGCTCAGAAAAATCATCCCAACTACAATTAGGAACCCAACAAATATCCAATGATGGTTCGTCTCCGCCAAGTTGAGCCAGTCCTGAAATCGATAATTGACCTTCAATTACAGTTGGTAGTTCAGTTTTTGAAGGAACATGATCGGCAATTAATTGAACTATTTCCCAAGCCTCTTTCATGTTTTGAGTTGGAACTACGAGGGTGCAACCCTCTTCACGCAAGAGTCTGCGAGCTGCTTCACGCAGCGAAGGCCAACGGGGGTCGCTCATTTCCACATTGTGGCCCATTACGGGGCAAGATTTGAAGAATGCCCTCTGCGAGAGATGGTCAATGGGGTTAGGTTATTCTCTATTTGTGCGTCCTTTCTTGGCGCTTATGGATAGCGAAAAAGCCCACAAAAGAGCCTTATTTGGACTTAGAATTGCATCTTTCACAATACTTGGAAGGATGATGTTGAGGATTCTTTATCGTCCAAAAAATGTAACCTCCAAAACACTCGGAATGCAGTTTCGAAACCCTTTGGGTTTGGCAGCAGGCATGGATAAAAAAGCGGAAGCAATGAAGGGTTGGGAAACCTTAGGTTTTGGATTTATTGAAGTTGGTGGAATAACCGAACATGAACAGACGGGCAATCCTAAACCAAGGATGTTTAGATCTTCAAAACACAAAGCATTGGTGAATCGCATGGGCTTTAACAATCCTGGAAGTGTGAAAATGGCCTCACATTTGTCCAAGACAAAAAAGCCCGGAGTCCCTCTTTTTTTGAATGTTGGAAAATCAAAAATCACAAGTCTTGAAGATGCTCACTTAGACTATGCTAAAACAGTTGAAAGATGTGAGCCATATGTCGATGGATTCGTGATAAATGTGTCCTCGCCAAATACTCCGAATCTGCGTGAACTTCAGAAAGATGAGGACTTAGCCAGAATAATCGAAGCAGTTCAAATTCATTCTAGGCAAAAACCAGTGTTGGTAAAAATCGCACCAGATTTGGAAGATATGCAAATTAAATCCATTGTTGATACGGCACGAGGGCTAGGATGTGCTGGAATTGTTGCAACAAATACGACCATTTCTAGGCCTGATGAAGACGGAATCATGTCACAAACAGGAGGTCTTTCGGGACAGCCATTGAAGTCCAGATCTACAGAAGTCATACGTTTAATTGCAGATTACACCAATGGAGAATGGCCCATTATCGGAGTAGGTGGGATCTCCAATGCAGATGATGCATGGGAAAAAATCACTAACGGTGCATCTCTTGTGCAGGTTTATTCTTCGATGGTATTCAATGGAGCATCTGTAATCAAAAACATTGTTAATGGTCTTGAAAGAAAACTCAAATCTAAAGGTTTGACAGAATTAGAACAAGCAATAGGACTTGCGAGAGGTGAATGAAATGTTAACCCATCGTACTAGGTTACTTTTGATCGGAGGCATCCTAACAGCTGCTTTAGCGGCTACGATACTGATTAGCACCCCTGAAGCAACAAGAACTGTCGATGAGGTAATGGAAGACCCAGAGAGCCTCGAAGGGCGAGAAATTGCAATTAGAGGCGAAGTATTGGATGGTTCGATTGATAATTCTACATCCGTATTTATTTTACATGGTGAAGATGAAGAAATTCTAGTAGATTTCAGTGAAGCATCTGTCTCCAATGGTTTGGATGATAATCGAACAGTTTACGCTGAAGGAACTTTAGTTCTAAGAGATGGAGAATGGGTTTTTGAAGCAGATGTTATCAAAACTAGTTGTCCTTCAAAATATGAAGAAGCTACCGATGAATAATCTTCGGTGGGTTCAAAACGGTCAGGCCTTACGGCTTGACGGGATAGGAGGGGAGTTTGCGTGCCCTCTTCCGCAAATCGCAAATGG
>TARA_B100001113_G_scaffold97915_1_pt1 | contig 15268 bp, 19 predicted proteins | sample TARA_B100001113 | Tara Oceans TARA_B100001113 (sample SAMEA2622402) | marine metagenome | biome: marine biome (ENVO:00000447); feature: deep chlorophyll maximum layer (ENVO:xxxxxxxx); material: "saline water (ENVO:00002010), including plankton (ENVO:xxxxxxxx)" | depth 50 m | reverse complement strand
TTAAAATGGATACAATATTATCAACATTATTGATTTTTTGGGCACTCATTATTATTTCTTATATCCTAATTCAAAGAGGTCTTGGCGTATTAGGAGAAGTTGTGCGTGGCTTGACTATGTTTATGCTCGAGAAGGCGTTAGGGCCGGGTTCAGATCTTGTAGAAGGAAGAAAAGGTTCTGGGTCAAAGATCTGGATTATTCAAGGAACAATTTGGTTATTCGTTTCTGCAACTCTTACTTTCATAGGTCTTTGGCTTGGACATGATCCAATTGCTCTGCATAGTTTGGAAGCTTGGGGATACAATGCTCTTTCATCAGAACTTTTCTATGCAGGTAAATTTGCTGCATTATTTGGTGCAGTCGGAATGTTCATTATTGGCTCAGGATTACATATACTCCCTTCATTATTGGAAGTCGATTTAGCAAGTGAGAAAAACGCTGTCTTGACTTCTTTTTTGTGGACAATATCAGTAATAATTCTCATCATTGGCTCTCAAAGTAGCGAAATTTTGGGTTTAGATATTATTTTGATTGGAACAGCAGTAAATTTGCTTGTCGCCACCGCTATTACAGCTAATCAATTACTCACTAAAGCAAATTCAGATGTCTCGCTGGCAACACCAGGTTGGTTGATTATCTTTGGATTAATTGGTTCACCGATTGCTATCATATCTATACTTGTTAGTGGTGCATATGATGAAGGAATTGGTCAATGGTTGGCATACCATCTATTTGGTGCTACATTCTGGTTTTCATCAATAGCTGGAATAGCACTTTATTCAGCTAGTTATGGATCTGGAAATGCATTATGGTCAAGAACCGTTGCAGGTGTAGTTATATTTGGAACATTATTTACAATTAACCCACTCGGGGATGTTCACCCAATAATGGCTGTAGATATGCTTGGATTATCAACAGCGGAATTAGTTATTACAAATCAAGACAATGTAATTGGATCTTTTTTGATGGCATTAGCCATAATTCCAATAATAGCGCTATCATCAAACATATTAATCACACTTCGTGGTACTGATACCTTCGTAGAAAACCCAGATTCAGCAGGTATTCCAGAAATAAATTTTGGAGCTTGGATGCTACTTCCGTTAGGTATTGGGTCTTTATTTATACAAACCGATTATCTGAGCGGAGTAAATGAACTTACTGGGATTTCTAATATAATTCAATTAATGACTATCTGGACTGTTTTTATCCCACTAACTTTGGGTGCAGCATTACAAGTATTACCTGCAGCTAGTGGAAGATATCCGCTTTCACAAAATAGAGCTAGAATGGCATTTTGGATGTTGTCTGGAGGGGCCATATTAGGATTAGTTCTTACACTAATATCAGACATCACTGATCTTGCATTGGCGGAAGCCCTTGTCGAAGATCCTAGTACACTTTCTCAAACTATGAGGAAATCTGGTTCAGTAATTTTCTATGGTACTGTTTTGGGAGCAATATTCCACGCTACCAATATTGTAAGTGGATTATATAGAGGAGATAAGGTAAATTCTCAAGTGAGTATATCTGAGACAACATTTGCTCCTACTTCATATCCGTTGACTTCATCTACCTCTATTCGTAAGATTTTAGCGAGTGGAGCAGTATTGGATACTGAAGTAGTACCCACATTCGAAAGTAATGAATCTGGAAAACCCACTCCACTTCATACTGAAGAAGAATGATTTCTATTTTACGGTCATATTATGCGCATTGGATTAGTTGGAAAGCCGAATGTTGGTAAATCTACATCCTTCTCAGCCTTAACTGAAAAACCAGTAGAAATAGCAAATTATCCTTTTACTACTATCGAACCAAATGTCGGAATAGCTTGGTTACCCTTACTTGATAGTTGTCCATGTTCTCATTTAAGATTAAAAAAGGAAAAAGAAGGAAAACTGGATATTGGATATAATGATGAAAGAAAAGGAAGTATTTGTTCACCTAATTCTGGTTCATGCGTCGGCTTCACTAGATTAGTCCCAGTTACACTGATCGATGTTGCAGGACTTGTACCTGGTGCTCATGAAGGAAGAGGGAGAGGAAACCAATTCCTTTCAGATTTAGCGAGATGTGATGCATTAATACAAATTGTTGATACTTCAGGTTCAACGGATATTGAAGGTAATCCAATTGGTACAGGAGGATCAACGCCTTTGGAAGAATATCATTTTTTACTCAAAGAATTGGATGCTTGGATAACTGGAATAATTAGTTCAGGTTGGCAACGCGGTGCAAGGAGAGTTCAATCAGAAGGAGAAAAGGCAATCTCTCTCTACCTTTTAGATCAGTTATCTGGTATAGGAGCTAAAGAGGTACATATTTCATTAGGTTTGACGGCTCTCCATAAAAAATTTCCAGATGCCGGAGTTCCCTGGGAATGGAGAACAGAGGAATTGACGACTATTGCTTCAGCAATCAGATCCGAACTTTTTCCTATTTCTGTTGCAGCAAATAAAGCAGATTCAGCATCTCAAAAATCTTGGTTAGAATTACAAGAAGTAGTAAAAATAAATGGAGGTATTGTTGTTCCAACTAGTGCAGAGGCTGAATTGGCCTTAAGACGAGCTTCTCGTTCAGGTTTCATAAGCCATATTCCTGGCGATTCAAATTTTGAAATAACTAAAACCGGGGAAGAAAAATTATCTGAGCCACAAAGAAAGGGACTATTATCAATTAGTAAGACTCTAAATTCTTGGGAAGGAAGAGGATTAGTTGGATTATTATCAGAGGTAGTTTTTGGACTTCTTAATCGTAAAGTTGCATACCCTGTTCAAGATGAATCTCACTGGGTTGATGGAGAAGGTAATATCCTTCCAGATGTAATATTAGTTCCTGAGGGAACTACCGCAAAAGGACTAGCATATGCAGTTCATTCTGACCTTGGAGATGGATTTATTCGAGCAGTGGATGCTCGCTCTTCAAGAGTAGTAGGAGCCGATTATGAAATAAAAAATGGTGATATAATCAGAATACATGCAAAAAATTAATTTCTCTATTTTATAAATTTACCAGAATCCGACCTATTGAGTGAAGTTAATGCTCCTCCTCCTAAAAATACTAATCCACAAATTGCTTCTACTCCAAGTTGACCGATAATAGCTAAAAATCCATCCTCATCTCCAGTTAATAAAACTAATATTACGAGAATAATAAGTGATACTATTCCTAATATCTGTAACATCCCTCGATTTTTTTCTAAATTCTCTCCATCACCCCACCATGTTGTATGGCCCGTGAAATCACCCAATAATTTAGATTCTAAAATTTCAAATGCATCTTCGATTTTCATTTTTTTACTCTCAATCTTTTTACTATCGTCCCAATGTTCCAATTCACCTTTATTTACTGCATATTGTACGAATTCATCTTCATATTTGCCTAAATCTACCACCCAATAACGCTTTGCAGACTTGAGTAGAATAAATAATTCATCTATGCTTTTCGAACTAATTCTATTCTTATTTCCATCAATATCATATCTAATATCTGAATCATTTGAATTTATAATCGGCCTCTTCTTAATAATTATTACTTCCAGTGGAGGATAAAACTTTTTGTGTCTGTTGCAATAACCAACACTTCTGAATTCTAGTGCATTACAATTTACTGCAGCACATCTTCTTTTTCCCACAGTTTTCGAGATATTGAGTCAAATATCAAATTATTGCCGGATATTATTTAATCTATGAAATTTCTAATATTTCCATGAGCAGAGATCTGGAGGATGCTGAAATCTTGTCTGTTGTCAACGAACAAGATTATGTAATTGGACAAATGAGACGTGATGCAATACATTCTCAAAATTTATTTCATCGTTCAATTCATGTGCTGATTTTTAATTCAAAGGGGGAAATATTTCTTCAACGAAGAGGTTTACTAAAGCAAGAAAGTCCCGGTCTTTGGGCTTCTTCAGTTTCTGGACATGTCGATGCAGATGAGTCCTATGATGCTGCATGTATTCGGGAAATTGAAGAAGAAGTTGGAATAAAAATAAATTATGTACCAAAAAAATTATTCAAATTAAAACCATCAAAATTGACTGCTAATGAATTTAGTTGGGTCTATCACCTAGAAACTGATCAATTATTAAGTCCTAATTTATCAGAAATAGAAACCGGAGAATGGTTTTCAAAAGAAAATTTAGATTATTTTATTCTCCACAATCAAGATAAAGTTGCAGATTTATTTATACATATTTGGAGAAAATACTGTGATATACAATTTTTTTAATTCATATCTCTATTACCGGATTTATTGTCACTATGTACGATACCACTGTCCATGTGATATCATAATCTTCATCAGAGTCTACAATATCTCCAACTATTGGTGCGGGAGGTGAACTAATGTCAGCAGTTATTGTTGCAGACCAAGTTCCTCTGCCAAAGCCATTGTCTGTCCATAGATTGCGTATTTCTTGTTCTGTAGTCTCACTCTGTGTAATATTGTCTCCTGTGTAATTTGCTGTTACATCCCATCTGATGTTTACTCCGGAATTACCACCTCCATTACATGACCCTTGCTCATTCTGTTCCTCGAAATCTCCCTCAACTCCACTTAGACCAGTAACCACGTCCATTCCATCAGTAAATCCCGGCCCCGGATCATCATTATCCATGCATGTAACTGTTAACTCTACATAACCGATATTAATTTCACTAACAATATCGAAGAATGTGTCATATGCTTCTTCATCCGCTAGATTAATTGTTTCAGACAACGTCTCTGTCGTCTCTTCAAATGAAATCATCCATTCTCCTTTTATCCCATTTGTTCCTCCAACCATCTCACTATCAATTAATGACGGCATTACAGCAAAGTAAGATGGGAAGGCGATCATGAAAACGACACTCCACATCAACATAGTTCTCTTACGAGAAGTATTCACCAAATCTTCAAAGTCCATTGTATTACACCGACCCGTTAGGTCATTTGCATTTCAATTCCTCTATTGACAGTGTAAAAATTATCAAAAAACAGACTCCTTTGTCCATTTTGTAATATCTACTCCCTCTTTCTTCAATAGAGATTTAGATTTGTAAAACTCCGGCTGAAAATATCCAATCATAGATCTTTCTCCAAAACTCCATTTCCAAGGACACCGATTAAATTTTGAAACCCATTGATTGAGTATGTTAATCCATATTTTTCCCTCGATTTCAATTGGTACTTCAAAAGAAACCTTTGTTATTTTACCAGCTGAACCAGGAGTATGGGACCATACTCTCATCACAAGACCTTTTGCTTCACCTTCTTCAACGACTATTCCTAATACTTTTGTCATTTTACTTATCGGCATTACTATTGCCCATCTACTAACTATTTTTGATTCTTCAATCCTACGCATTTCCCAATTATTATATTCACCGATTTCTCTAATCGCTCTTATTGTATCAGTAGGTGTCACACTGACAGGTATTTCGACTAATCGGCTCGACATCATACAGAATTCCTCTAGGCTCTCGCCCATATCGTCTTCGCGTATTATTAATTATCGCTTTTACTTATCCGAAGAGAGAACCGAGGCCTTCGAAACCACCGGTTTCTTCCTCAGGTTCTTCTTCTGCAGCTGCGGCAGGAGCCTCAGCAGCATCTCCGCCACCAGAGGCAGCAGGTGCAGCAGCAGAGGCAGCAGGTGCAGCTATAGCAGTCGCCATAGCTTCACCGATATCAACAGATCCAAGAGATGCAACTAGGGCCTTTACACGACCTTTGTCAGCATCCACGCCAGCAGCAGTTAATACTCCGCTAACACTTTTTTCGTCAATTTCCTTTTCAGCAGAGTGCAGTAACATTGCAGCATATACATATTCCATTTTTTTCACCTTTTATTTAACCGAAGAGGTCACCAAGTCCACCGAACCCAGTTTCCTCCTCTTCCTCCTCTTCCTCTTCAGTAGCAGGAGTTCCTGCATCTGATTCAGTCGTTTCAGAGGCCACGACAACAGCACTTGAAACAGCACCTAGTGCTGCCGTTAATTCTTCATCAAGTGCTGAGGAATCTAATTGACTCGCAAGAGCCATCATACGCGCATTAGCACGCATTACAAATAATTCTGCTGTCTTATCATTTACAATACCAGCTTCAACTGCTACTGCCAATGATTCACTGCTAGCTTTAGCTAGTAATACTGGAGTGGTTGCTGTAGAGAACCAATGTGCATTACAAGCCAAATTAAATGCACGTGAGGTTGCGACAGCAATATCGTCTTTCAGACCGTCTACGTCTAGATCTAAATCATCTGCAGGTAATAGTAATCCTTCTTCAATAGCACCAATCAAAATTAAACCAATTTCTATAGGATTTATTCCAAGTTTTGCTAACATCATACCCAAATCAGCAGACATAGGCTCTCCAGCTGATACAACTTTAGTTTCTTTTTGTATTGCTATCTTACCTTTGTCAATTTTTGCAGGAATTCCTACAGCATTAAATTCCCCAACTAAAGGACCTGGTGCAAATTCTGTCGGTCCGGCTGGAACGATAATATCTGTAGGTGCTAATTCACCTTCTTTTGCAGCACGACCTTGGCGTGTCTTCTTCAACTCATCAAATAATTGATATGCATTTAGAGAGTCACTGTGTACTATACAAGGTTGAGAAGCACCTTCAAACAAAACTTCCAACTCTTCTGTAGAACGGCCAGCTTCTTTCCAAGCAAGCCTCATCAATGTCTTTTTAGCCATTGTCATATTAACTATACCTTTTAGTGAACTTCTCATATCTAACATATTCTTCGCAGGAACTCCTCCAATATCTACAATTCCAACTACACCTGGACTGCTAATAATTTCTTTTAGTTCGGCAACACGCCCTTCTTTCCAAGATGCTACTTTAGGAATCATGAATTAGCAACCTCCACTTTTATTGCAGGACCCATAGAAGTTTTAATGTAACAAGATCTGATATTTTTGTCTCCACGATCTAATCTTCCAATCACTCTCTTCCATATTGCTAGAGCATTGGCCGTCAACTCCTCATTTGATTGAGTTCGAGTACCTATGGCAGTGTGAAATGTTATTTTATCTCTAGAACGAACTATTGCAGTATCTTTCAAACCTCCTGCTATCATAGCAGGATCTACTGGAGGAGGCACAGGTCGAGGCATCTTTCCACGAGGACCTAGGACTACACCCAAGAATCTACCCACAGAACCCATATGTGGTATTTCTGATAGGAAGAAATCATATCTATTAGCCATTTTTCTGGCTGCTTGACGTTTTCCACCTAAATCTTCTATTGTTGATGGATCAATAATTTCCAATCCGGCAGCTCTAGCTTTAGCTGCCATTTCTCCACCAGCAAACATTGCAATCTTTGGTTCCTTACCTCTTCCTGAAGGAAGTCTGACTTCTTCTTGTATTCTGTTTGAGGGATTCTTCAGATCAATGTCCTTCAAAGTAAATGACATTTCCAATGATTCTACGAAATTTCTTTCTGGAGCACCTTCAAGTGCTTTTTGAATTGCTGTTTGTAAATTATTTTCCATTATCTCACCTCCGCGGTCAACGAGGTTTCCCTCTACCGCAATTCGTGTTCTTTTCAACTAAAATGCTCGCTAAATCTCCCCTCACTCATTGCATTTAATGCTTCTTTTGGTCGCATTCCTTCTACACTAACTCTCATAGATACACATGTTCCCATTACTTCACGGCATCTTGCGTAAAGAGTAGAACCAGTTAAACGATCTTTTTGTTTCTCTGCTATCTGTTTAACTTGATCCATTGTCAAGTTCTCGGTAGCATCATCCCAGGATCCATTACACTTCTTCACACCAAGTGTTTGACTCACCATGTGTGGTGTTTCATTCCTTGCTGACATCTGTGCAACCTCCTGTATTTGTGTCTCGCCGACCTACTTACCCTATTTGATATTGATGTAAAGACCAATTTATTCGATTCCTCGTTTATTCAACCCTTTGTGTTACTCTAACTTGATCTGCTCGTACTGTTAGTGCAACAGGTACAGCAGCTTCGAATAACTCAACTGTAACTTCTTCTTTTGATTCAGTAACACGAATTACACGTGCATTTTGGCCTCTAAATGCCCCTCCAACAATTTCACAAAGACTACCTTCTTCTATTCCAGATGTAGCAGCCTTAGGCTCTAAATAAGGTAATACATCTTCAAGTGGCGATTCTCCTGGCAAAACCTTTCTACAGTTCTTTAGAGGTGTAACTCCTATCCCTACTCTGCCAATTAATTTTTCAACATGATGCAGAGCAGATGCTTCAACGAAAATATAACCTCTCATGAAATGTGGATTTAGTACACCAAATATTTCATCTTGAATATCTTGCAGAGACCCAGTTCCTGAAAGTCTTGCTCTGATTTCTTTAGCAACATTTTGTTCTTGACCTATTGAAGTTTTTAAGATGTAAAGATATGATGCAACATCTCCATACATTTCAGTTAATTTGGGAGTTGAATATTCCTTTTCTTTAATTCTTCCAGGATCTACCCATTCACTATTTTTGTATAATGTACTTGGCACTACATCTTTGATTTTACAAACACAAAGTATTGGGGTAACATCAACTAGTCTATTTCCATATTCTAATCCACGTGCTTCACCAGTACGTACAAATTCAAAATTTTCTTGTGAAATACCAGTACACTCCTCAACTCTCTTTGCTACAACGTCAAGATCGTCGGGATTTCCTAGTCCATAAATCCCATCCCATGCACCAGGGAAATCAGAAATTCCATCGGCTCTTTGCATTAAGAGTACCTTTTCTTCATTTCTTAGATAAACTGTAAATGACTCAGACATATTTTACACCTCATGCTCCTGTTAACCAATCAAAAAATGCTGGGAAAACGTTGTTCATCATAGCTTGTACAACGAAACCAAATAATCCCAATATGAACATACCTATGCCACAAACTATCATAGTTTGTCTAAATTGAGCCTTTGTTGGTTTACGTGCCATCTTCAAAATTCTTGCATATGACCCTGTTTGTAAACTTCTAACTCGGCTTTCAATATCGTCTTGAACGTCTTGGACTTTCTCTTCGAATTTACTAACTTTGGAATTTTCGACACTCATCGTTCTCCCTCAAATCGGCCAAGCGTCCGACCAATTCCATTTAAGGGCGACGGGAAGGCACGTCCATTGGAAAATATAAAATTATTAAAATTAAGAGATAAATTCTACAGTTCTACTTCTTAAATTTCTCATCTGAGTATGCATCGAAGCACCATGTATTTGTTCGCTTTTTACCCCAGTTAATACCAACAACACTCTGATATTATTACCCAATGATTCATCAGTTGTAACTCCCCAAATAATTTTTGCATATGTATTAATTTTCTTTCGAATTATGTCTGCACATTTTTCTGCTTCTCCAAGAGTTAAACCTGGGCCTCCAACAACATTAATCAGAGCGCCCCTTGCATCTGAAATATCCATGTCTAGTAGTGGATTTTCAATTGCTTCATTTGTAGCAATCTCTGCAGTCTCGCCTTCTCCAAGTCCAATTACTCCAATTCCTCCTCCATTACTGAGGACCGATTTCAAATCTTGAAAGTCAAGATTAACTATCCCTTCTCTAGATATCATCTCAGAAACGCCTGAGATACTACGAACTAATAATTCATCAGCTACGCGAAAAGCAGCATCTAACGGCAATTGCTTAACAGTATCAATTTCCAATAATCTTTCATTTGGTAATACAATAACAGTATCAGCAGTTTCCTTAAGTCTCTCTAATCCCCAATCTGCATTTTGCTTTCTTAGAGATCCTTCTGATAAGAATGGATAGCTAACTACTGCGATTGTTAATGCTCCAGCTTGTTTGGCTAATCGGGATATTACAGGGGCAGATCCTGTACCAGATCCACCCCCTAATCCTGCGGTAATAAACGCAAGATCACAACCTTCAACTTCAGTCTTCAATATTCTTTCAGACTCATATGCTGCTTGTTCTCCCTTTTCTGGATCGCCACCTGCCCCCCTGCCACGGGCTGTGCGACCAATTAGAATTTTATTTTCAACAGCAACTTTCAACAGATGCTGAGCATCTGTATTAATTGCCATTCCTCTTACATATTCATCATCAAACAATGATTCTGCCTCGAGTCTTGCTACTGCATTACTACCAGCACCCCCACATCCAAAGACCCTTATCTTTGGTTGTAAAGATTTTAGTAAATCTTGAAGATTCAAATCTTCAACTGGCTCAGGAATATTTTGAGCAGCAATTTCGTCCTCTTGAAGCTCGAGAACTCTGTCTATAATGTGCTTCACGGAGTGAGAGGGACATTAGGCAGAGGATAACTATTGCCCTACAAACATGGTGTAAGATATGGTTTTTCATAGATATCAGAATTCGCCAATTAGCCCAATAATCCTTTACGAGTTTTCAGGAATCTAATGATAAAAGTATACACCCCTCCCCATGCAGAGAATGCTATTGCAAATGTGATTCCATTAAGCTCAGAATTTCCTAAAATAATCCAATCAAAATATTCATGAATTGAATCGCTAGAAATACCGACAGTATCAGTAATGGCTTGAATCGCTGCTGCTAATAGACCAATCATTGTTATTACTAACCTATCTGCTCTAGAGAAACCTCCGTATATTCTCCCCAGCCCTACAGATTGTGCTTGTGTCCCCATGTAAGAACCCATCAAAGTCAATAGTGCGGCCATTGATCCAGAACTCATATCATCTACAAATGCAGCATTCATTCCAAGAGCCACTAGTAATCCTACATCTACAACACGATCTATAGTATGGTCCAAAAAATCTCCATATGGACCATCAGTTCCCTGATGTCTAGCCAAAGCACCATCTAATGCATCAAATATTCCTGCAACAATAATTAGCACAATTCCTCCAATTATCATCAAACCTCCTGTCTCATCAAATTGCGCCTCTGCAAGAAGTACAAATGCTACAATTGCTATTACAAGACTTGTCCAAGTAAGTATACTAGGATCAAGATTACCCATTTTCACTACTATCGGCTCAGTTGTTTTAGTCCATGTTTCTCTAAACTTTTCGAACATTACTAATCCTCCATTTTGGATACCCAGTCAATTACCGAGGGAGGGGTATCGGGCTTGAATCCATCTGATATCCAAAGTGATAAGGACATGAGTATTGAGTGTACCTCATTTTCCGTAGTATCGAACTCAGTCCAGGGAATGTCTCCTTGTCTTTCATTCCATGAACTTCCTAAAATCTCCCAATCACAATTAGATCTAATTTTTGATTCTGAATATCCTCTCTTTAACATTCTTTTTTTTAGAATATCAGGTGAACATCTCAGAACTACTACAGCATCGCTTGGTAAATGATGTGAAAGATGACCATCAATAATTAGGGGCTCTGGAGGATTATTTTGCCATTCTTCTTCAATAGAATCTACTAATTTGTCTAAATCTATTGGACGAGCATTATCATCACTATCAATCTCTCCTATGCAATCATAATCTTCTGCTAGTTCTTTTACAGAAATGACATGAAAACCTAATCTTTCAAATTCTTTTGCTAAGGTACTTTTTCCTGAACCTGGTGAGCCAGACAGAGAAAGTCGATAAGGTACTGCCACAACTCTTCGTAGATGTCATATCTGATGAATACTACGTGTTACAGGCGTAACATTGACTTCTTATCGTACATGCCAAGATACTGAGGAACAACATGAGCGAGTCATATCAGGGATTAGTTAAAGCGATAAATCCAAAAGAATCCAAACTTAATTTTTTACTAATAGCGATGCCTATTTGTTGTTATTTTGCTTACGTATCAAAAGATGGAACAAATGCCTTTTTTGCTTCAATGGTAGCAATAATGCCCTTAGCATTCCTTATGGGTCATGCTACTGAGGAAATTGCATTAAGAACATCAGAATCTATTGGAGGACTTCTCAATGCTACCTTTGGTAATGCTGCAGAGATTATTATTTGTCTCTTAGCATTATGGTCAGCATACAAAGCAGGCGTGAATTCAGAGACTGCTGAGATTATGATTCATATAGTTCAAGCAAGTCTAATTGGCAGTATTCTTGGTAATTTATTACTAGTAATGGGGTTGGCATTCGTTTGGGGCGGCATTCACTTTAAAGAACAATCATTTAATGAAACCCAATTTGGCTCTAATAGCTCTCTATTGCTCCTTTCAGTCATTGCTTTAGTCGTTCCAACCGTGTATCATTTTACAGTTTCAGGAGAACAAGGAGATACTGGTTTAGAAGATCTTTCGAGAGCTGCAGCTGTTATTTTATTGGCAATTTATATGTTATTTTTATTCTTTCAATTAAAGACACACTCAGAATTATTTGCAACTGATGATACACATGAGCATGAAGAATCTTCAATGACTATGAAAGAAGCAATTATTTTATTAGTAATTTCTACTATTCTTGTGTCATGGATGGCTGAAATTTTAGTTCATTCTTTAGAGGAGGCGGCCGAAGAAGTGAAAATGTCTCATCTCTTTATCGGAGTAATCTTGTTACCAATGTTTGGAAATGCTGCTGAACATTTTACTGCAGTTTCTGTAGCTGGAAAAAATAAAATGGATCTTTCATTTGCCATTGCAATAGGTTCTAGTACGCAAATTGCAGTATTTGTCGCACCTTTGATGGTAATTACTGCGTGGGCATTAGGTCTACCATTAACTTTCGAATTTGGTTTACTTGAAACAGTTGCAGCATTCCTTGCAGTATTGATAGCAAATGCAATAGCCTCTGATGGTAAATCTAATTGGCTAGAGGGTGCAATGTTACTGGGAACTTATGCAGTTTTAGCACTAGCATTCTGGTTTCATCCATAAAATTGTTTAGAATCACTTACCTTAGCATTGATATTCAAGCACCCAATGCGGGGAGTCAGAGGTAGATAGTATGACAGATACAAAACAAACCAACGATAGCATACCAACAATCGAAGCAAGTGCACATTGTGATGGGCCTTGTGGCGTCTATGATCCTGCAAGCGCACGTGTAGCAGCAGAAGCAGTTCAATCAATGACAAAGAAGATGAATACTTTAGAAGCCAACCATGGGGACTCTGGAAGTAATTCTGCAGCTTACATCAATACTATGTCAAGATATGCAGTAATTAAAGAAGAAGAAGCACAAAAGTGCAAAGATGAATTATTAGTACTATGGACTGATTTCTTCAAACCACAACATCTTGAATCAATCCCAAATCTTCATGATACATTCTGGCAGGCTGCAAAACTATGTTCTGCTTGTAAAGTTGAAGTTTCAGAACAGCATGCACAAGAATTAATGGATGCAGTAGAAGAAATTCATAACATGTTCTGGGCTGCAAAAGGCCGTGAAGTACCTTGGATTCGCGCTTCTTAAACGTAGTCGTCAAAGGCGACTCAATGTGGCCCACATTAGTTGATGGCGATACTGTAAAGTTTGAGATTTTAGGAGATAGATTTCCTGAAGTTGGACAAATTGTTCTAGCTAAACATCCCTTTAGAAAGGATACTAAAATAATTAAGCGAATTCAATCGATTGAAAATAATAGAGTATTCTTGGTTGGAGATAATCCAGACCCTACAGCAAGTGAAGATAGTCATAATTTTGGAATGATTAATTTCTCTGATATATCTGCCAGAATAATAAATTAATATGGGTGTATTCTACCATCCCATGTTTCAAAACAACCTGTTGTCTCAATTGATAAAGCCGAAAATCGTTCTATTAATCCATTGGCAGACTCAGTAGGAGTAAGCTTGCCTTTGTTACTGGTCATATCGGTTTGTACCCAACCCGGATGATATATTCCGACTGAGATTCCTTCTGACTTTAGATCTGTTGCTAGGTTTCTTCCAAGATTCAATGAGGCTGCTTTTGAAGATCGATAAATGTATGATCCTCCAGGTGCTGTGGTATCACTTGCCATCTGAGAAGAAATTATAGCGATTTTCGAATTATTAGCAGATCTTAAAGCCTCAAGTTGTGTTTCTATTGCTAGGTATGTTCCAGTTACATTAGTGGCAAATGTATCTTCCCACAATTCAGGTTCAAAACCAGATCCAATTTTATCTCCTCTATCCAAAAAAACACCAGCATTACAAATCAATAAGTCTAACTCTCCTGTTATTGGGACATGGTTATTTGGATTACGTACATCTAATTTGATCCAACTAACATTATCTTCTGCAACTTGTTCTTTGCGAGATGTTGCTATACATTCCCAACCTCTTTCTAAGTAACCATCTAACAGAGCTCTACCTATTCCTCTATTGGCACCAATTATCATTACTCGTGGTATGTTTACAACTCCTACATCTGAGTCGAGCAGATGTTATTCTTTAATATCGCCTACAAAGAAAACTACATTATACCGCCGAGATAATATAATATATTACCATGCCCAACAAGCCAAAGAATGTATCATGGGGAATACGATCTCTCAAATCTAGCCTCCCAAGTCCAGAAGTTGGTGGAATGTTACTAATAGAAGGGTCAAAACGTTCTACTAGATATCTAACTAGGTACATGATTTGTGAAGAATTAGTAAAAGGAAGGCCTGTACATTGGATTGACGGAGGTATGGGACTAGATCCTTCTACCTTAATTCGTCCATTAGCTCGTAAAAAAAAAGGAATAGAACTATTAGATAATTTGTACGCTTGTAGAGGATTTACTGCTCATCAGATGGCTGAAATTATCAAACGTTTAGCTTCCCAAACTTCTGATGAGAATTTAAGAAAGGGAAGATTGATTGTCGTTTCTGATTTAGCATCTATGTTTGCAGATAGTCAAGTAAAGAGGGCAGAAGGCTCTGCTATGCTCAAAGAATCATTATCTGCTATCCAATATATAGCAAAAAAATGGAATTCTTTGGTTTTAGTGACTGTAAATTACCAGTCAAAACCCTTTCTTCCTAAATCAATGAAATCTGAATTAAAAAATTCTGCTAATGATAGATTAACAATTTTATCACAATCAAAAAGTGCAATCACAGCAAAACTACATTCAATAGATATGACTGTAAAACCATTAGAAAAAAGGAATCCTCAAGTCTCTCTTCAAGATTTTATTTTACCTGACCACATATCCAAAGTAGTTTGGACAGAACCTCTTGAAACCAATTCTTCTTCTGATAATCCAAAGGGAGATAACAACGCAGAAGCAGCTCGTAAAGCAAGTGTCTCATAATAAACGACATCACCCTTTTGACCTATTATCGTCGTTTTTATTGATTTAATTTCTGATGCCATCCTAATCCTGTCCTGAGGATTTCTTCTACTTTGACCTACAACTGCAAATCTAATTTTTCTA